>ERZ795041.54-NODE-54-length-45627-cov-5.547617_pt1 | contig 45627 bp, 56 predicted proteins | sample MGYA00375125_ERZ795041 | MGnify/ENA primary metagenome ERZ795041 (study PRJEB30170, sample SAMN03074214) | activated sludge metagenome | biome: Common Effluent Treatment Plant; feature: Wastewater; material: Activated sludge; isolation source: activated biomass in a...
ACCATCATTGTATAGGTACTGATATTATCTTAATCCCATACAACAATAGCTTTGTTGCTGTCCGTCTTTGCTGTTCCTTTGATTCAGTAATCATCAGCTCCTGTATCAACAACCGTTCGACTACCCCAGGTAATTGTATCAGTTGTAGAATCATAAGTAAAGGCTACAACATACAGACCAGCAGATGTTCGATAGAAGAATAAACCACTGGTTGCTGATGTTTGGGTAAACCATGCGGCTTCGATATCATTATCGTTATCAGAGTAATCTGTGTAGGTACTACCAATTGTAACACTTGAAGAACCTACAGTTAACTTGTAGCCTCTGATAACATCTGGTGTCTCTCCAGTAGTTACATAGAACTGGATGTATACTGTATCTTCAGTTATCTCGAATAACCATTGTGGGTTAACACAATTGTCATTCGACACTGATTTATTGTCAACACTGGTTGCCGTTGCCTCTAGATGTTTTGCCTTTAAACTATACAGATTACGGTTGGTAGCAAGTAAAATGGTATTCCCATCAAAGCCTTCGTGATTGTAGATATCTACAATCTCACCCGTACCACCTCCTGCTGCCTCTAATGTAAATGGAGAATTTGCCCTGCCCTGACGAGAAACAAGTCGTCCATTCTGGACGTACATATTCTCCAGAGTCTGCAAGGCTCCCCAAGGTAGATCAGCTGGGTCCGTGATTTTATCAAGGCCAAGGAACTGTGTCATGTGGGAATATAGCTTCCATACTGAGGCTGATCAATTCGGGTCTGGAAGGTATTAAGAAGTTCCTGCATATGCTTATTATACATTTCCTTCCAGTCAGCAATCAAACGATTCTGAGTTCCTTCACCCAAGAGTCCCTTGTAAGCCATCATCTCTGAAAGAGCTGGATGGTGTTGGAAAGGAACAATGGTCAACTCAGCACTTGAAGTGAACTGAGTAGTGAAGGCATTCAGACTTACCAACCCTGCCGTATACGTAAGAGTAAACGACATATCCTCGGTTAACGCATATTCAAAGATTAGAGTTGTACCTCTAATGAACGGGCGAGGAATAGGAGAAAAGGTTTGAGGGTTTTGATATTTCTTATTGTCCTCGGTACCAAAATAGATTCTTAACGGATCGGCTTGATCCGTTCGCTCCAGAACCCAGGCCTTCTTCATATCCGAGGGAAGAGCTGCTGTACTCGCTCCGTTTGCAATACCGAATGTAGTCGTTGTAGCATTTAAAGTTATCTCATGTTTCTCAGCCTGATTCAACAACTGTTGAACCTGACTATACATCAACTGATCCACCCGAGTATCACTAAATCTATCGGCATTTACATCCCCGACATTAAGTCTAAATAAATCACGAATCTCACTCACAATCATGGGATGATTACCTCCTTGGGTTTCTCAGGTAATACTGTTCCATCCATGACCTTACCGAAGCTAAACCATTGCTTCTCAATGATAGCATGGTTATAATCTTCTCGTACCAAGGTAAGGAAGTCTTCTTCCTTTCGATACCATTCAGTATCGCGATCCTCTTCCTGCTTTTCTAACTGTTTAATGTATGAATCCTTAGGTTTGGTATAATTATCATTGGCCTGCATATGATTGATCAGCCAATAACCAGGAGGATACTTAAGGGTAAACTCATGTACCATTGTATCATAGAGATATACCGCATTCTTATGTAATCGTCGATATACCTCCCAGGTATGTCTTTCAGGATGCCAGAGAATCTCGACCTCAGGATATAACTTAAGAATAGCCTGCTTGAGGTCCTCAGGGAAGGGTGTCGGTCCTTGCTTCCAGGGTTCAGCGATAGGTAATTCAAATCGCTTACACTTGGTAAGAGGTTTCCTGTACCGCCTGTTGGCGGATATAAGTTGGCGACGCTGATATCTTTGTTCAAAGTTCATTATAGGCGACCTTGGTTAGTAAGGGCCATTCTGTCTTCGTCAAGGTTACAGTAGCCGATAATGGCCTGAACAGAACCAGTACCAGCCCCATCAGTTGACAGAAGAAGAGGTGTATTCTTGGCCACAACCTCTTCGATTAATCGAGTTGCCTCAGCTTGGCCAACGACCAACAGAGTTCCTGCAGCAGATGCATTAGGAACTGTGAGGGTTGCGTAGGCATCTGGATCAGCTGCCGTACCCAACTGAATAACAGTCGTACCAGTCTGTACGGTACTACAGCGTACCTGTAACTTAATCAACTCGATCTTGTGAACGGCAGACCATAAGACGGTCGAAGCGGAAGTACTCTCACAATCTAAGGTTACGATATTAGTGTAACGCATCTTTGCGTCACGAGACATATTGACATTAGTAATCATATCTAACTCCTTTCTTAGCTTTCGTCAAGGTCACCGATAATGACGCAACTGTTCGGATTACCTGACCCCGTCTGACGATAGGTCTTCAGGGTTGCACCGTAGGCGTCCTTACCAGACTCACGGGAAAGAATTGCTCCATCTTTGTCCATCCAGTCCCAATCATTCATCTTAAAGGCATACAGTGAGGACTTACAGAGACCAAAGATACGATACTTCGGAGCCATCTTATCGACCTTGATAGGAACTTCATTGTAGGAAAGGTCGTCCTTCTTGTAACCACCGTCATAACCCTGGGGCTTACCAGAAGCACCAGTGAATCGACGCTCGGGCAGAAGGAGAGACGCGAACTTACGACGCATGGCATGGTTAGTAAACCAGACCACAAGGTCTTCAGCTTCCGACTCAGTCTCAACCTGATCCTGAGCTTGGTCCAGCAATTCGAGTTCAAGGGGACGAAGAACGCCGCTATTGAACAGACTCTGGGCCTTCCACTCAAGGAGGCTATCACGGTCATTAGAACCAAGATCAGTGATACCAGTACTCGAGGCACCTTCGGTATCAACGTAATCAGGGTTACGAGCCGAAACGATTGAACCAAGACCGTACGGATCAAGGTTACGAGTATCCTCACGGTAGATACCGATAGTTCCGGTACCCGTGGTAACTGCCGCCGAGAGGGTAATGGTTCCGTCCGAAGCAACTGAACTGACAGTAGCACTGTCGCCACCGGAAGTAATCAGAGTTCCATCTGTAACCTTACGAAGGTCGATCTTCATATTCTTACGAACCGCTCGGATGTTCTGAGCGTAAATGGTAGTCGACGTCGTATACATCGTTACTGTCGTAGAGTTACTGACGGCTGCATTCAGAATACCAAGAATACCAGAACCAGTCGCCCACATCTGACGGTTGACTTCATGCTTCATGTCTCGCATGAGACCACTGATTTCCCGGTCAAGAGCCTTCTCGAAGGCACCAGTAGTACTTCGGGAAGCAGCCTCAACGGGACCAGTGATACGAATCTGACCATAGATGTATCGACTGGAGTACGTTGCATTGTCGTACTGCTGCGAGCCAGCCGTAGGAAGCGTACCGTCCTCTGCACGAGAACCGATACCCTCGTTACGACCAACGTGCATAGGAATGTAAGCGTACTTACCCTCGATGTACTCATCCCCATCATTCAGGTACTCATACAGCTTCATGTCGCTGTTTAAGAGTTCACGAATCGGGGGAAGATAATGCTCTTTCAGAATCGGATCATATGTTGATAGATCCATTAGTTAACACCTCCAATGAGAAAGTTGACACTTGCAGCAACCGTCGTAGTATTGGTTGCATGCCCACCCAATTGACATGTCAATGTCAATCCTCTAACCATATGCGAGATATCAGGAATAATTGCAAAACCTGCTGCATTACTTCCAGGACTATGCACGTTGAGATCACAGCCTGGAATATCATCTAACGCAGCAATTAAATCTGTGACCACAACAACTTCATCTGGTAAGAAATAAGTAGTACCATTTAATGAGAAGCTCTGGGAACCGTTTGTACTATCAATTACAAATCCTGCAATAGGAATATATAATTGAGGTACATTATTGTTTCCCCAGACTTCTGCCCATAAAAATCCTCCCCAACGATACGACTCATCGTTTGCATCAGTTGCAGCCGGAATTATATAGACACCACGACAGTGAACATCACTTCGTTTACGTGATACCGGATTGTCCCGAACAAACTGATAGTAACCAGTCGGCTGGGTTGTTGCTACTGATGGCAAAGAAATTGCAGTCGTAGTCGTTAAGCCAGAGGACAGATGTAATTTTAAAGGTGGAGTGATGACGCCTTGAAAATCAATGGGTCCATTCATTAACGACTCCTTGAACGACTCCTACCTAATTGAAATCCATCACTTGGATTACGAATCTCGCGTGCTAATTCATATCCAATGGCTCGTGTAAGGGTAGGATTAGGATGTATTGTATCAGATGTATTGGCAATAATATATCCTCGTGGGAATAGATTGTAAGCATCAAAACAACATGCATACTCCTGATTATCGTATGCTACATTATGACATGCTTCGCTTTTTTCTACAAGATGTGCTCCTCCTGTGTTATAGGTTGCTGCAAGGATAAACCGAACATTCGTATATCCTGCTGTCAAAGCCAAAGGAATAATTCGGGCGATATATGCATTTAAGTTAGATTCAAAATCCTCTTGACTCATTCCAGCGTCATTTTGTCCATACCACAGCAACACAACTAAGTTGGTTACTGCCGTGATTCGTGAGTTACTTAAGAATGTAGTATAGTGTGCATCGCTACAGCGTGATGTATCAACACACGCTGCAACGGAGTCCCCACCAATACCTATAGCATCTAAGGTAATACCGTTATAGACGTTAGGACGGTAGAATTGACACATCCCAAACTTAGTAAACTGTCCCGTCTCATCTGAACTTAAGGCCTCCCAACGTTGCTCTGCAGAATTGGCTGATGCTGCACAGAGCAATTCGGAATACTTCATTATATTGTCACCAGATCGCTGGTCGACATTAGCTGAATTAACAGCTGATGAACGATAGGCTCTGGTCTTACAATTAAAAGCATTAGCATGACTGTAATAGAAAGCCCTTAAAATTATATCATTATCAGACCAGCGTCCCTGCGGATAGACCGATTCATTCTGAAGGTATGACCTAGAAATTTGAATGGATAATCCGATATTACCTGTTGCTTCCTGAATGGTGTGAGGTCCTGGTAACAGATTATTAGGCAACCCTAAGTAATCCGTTGTAACATGGTTTGCAGTTGATGACGTCGCTGACCAGGCAGATGCACTTAATGCTTCCCCTCCGGTAAAGAGCGTGGTGTCACCAACTTCATACATAACATAAATAACAGAGCCAACTGTTCGTACATAAACACCTGTAGCACCTGAGTTAGCTTCTGTAATCTTATCACCAAACGTTAGTGTACCAGATGCTCCAGATACTGTAAGCTCAACTGTATTACCGGGTCGAATATAAAGTCCCCGACTGTTATTCGTTCCAACAAAAGTTCGAGCCCAGTTATCAGTTGCTCCTGAACTTGGTGGAGCAGTTACACCAATAATGGGTGCAGTCTTTAGACCAAATTCTCTCATAATACCGGCAGGCACTCGAGAGATAGTTGAGCCGTTGCCGACTGTATTAGCGACAATGCTATCACCTACAATTAAGAGATGAGTATTACCATCTCGTAAGAGATCTGAGACACCTGACTTTTTAAATAGTGAATTAGACATTAGTGACTCCTCATTCGACTACGACTTCGACCAATACAATTGACGGCAGGTGCCTCGGGTTCTGGGTCAGATGGTTGTGATGCAGCCCACAGTGCTTCAACTTGTTCTGTAGTAATCGACTGCTTGGCATAGCAGCATCGACCCACTTGCCCAGCGAATGGGCCAAGGGCTCCCGGTAGAATCCCATCAGATCGAACATCGGCAATGTCGAAGTTAAAGTTGGTGCCAGAAGTTCCGTAGGTATAGGCGTCTGTGGTTGAAGCTACAAGTACTCCATCAACATAAAGGCGTCGATCGCTGGTTCTATTCCATACCCCTACAACAAGATGCATCTCTCCGTCATTAACTGCAATAGCACTTGATATCGTCTCCACGTTAGGGGTGTTGGAACTATTCTCAGTCGCCATTGCAATATTACCACTACCATCTATACCGAGTACAAAAGATCGACGACTAGAATTTGCCCGGCCCCAATGGGCAATGACCTTATTGGTCTGAGGTGTGGGGGTCTTGATGATAGCAATCAGACAGACAGGAACTGTAGAGGTTCCGTTGAAAAGCCCCTCACTATCCTGCAGGATGGAGTCTTCGATCCCATCAAGGAGGACGGAGTTGGCATCATCATCTCCGGTTAAGGCACCCTGATTAAGGACGGGACCGTTAGTGTAGGTGGCGTCCGCGTTGCCAGTGTCATCTACTGCGGCGACTCCGCTGGTTTCATTGTGCTTACGGTCTCTTACAAGGTTTAAACCAAAGAGAGTGTCAAGAGCATCATCAAGAGGAGTTGCCATTAGCGCCCTCCTTGCTCAAGCGGAACCAGCCAATTAGCAATATTGTTGTCAATATAATTTCTACATTGATTATCCCTGAAAGGTCCGGCAATAATTCTAACACCAGAGGGATCATTTCCTTCAGGCGAAACTTCAACAATGGCCTGGGTTCCATCAACACTGACTCTAGCAGTAGATAATCCCTGGGGACCAATAAATCTATGTCGGTCCGAAGCCTCTCTCTGGGTGCGGTTACGGTCCCACACCTCACCAACTGGACTCAAAATGACGTAGTACTTACTGTTATTCATAATAACTGAGATAACTTTTCAGATATCTCAGTCAAGGGGTTTAGGCTTTCATCTTACGCTTGTGGGCCTGATTAATCAAGTCACGACGTAAGGTTCCATCCATTACTTCCGCAGCGGTGTAGGGCTTCTTACGGTTTAACCCTACATCACCACCACTTTCATCAGTGTCGACCTCAGTCTCCTTGGCATCCTTAAGCTTATCCTTAACATACTCAACGTCTTTGGAGTCAGCTTTCTTTCCTTTAGTAGGCACAGCTTTACCAAACTCCTCAACAGCACTGTTATAGGCTTCCTCAGGATCGGCTCCAGCCTGAATGTTGCCAAGAGTAAGACGAGCAATGACGTTTCGAGCAGATCCCTTAGAAACATCCTTAGAATCAAGAAGCAGATCAACTTGCTTCTTTAAAAGCTGTTTCCTTTCATTAAGGCGACCTTTCTCTTCAGCTTTATCAATTCTCTCCTGTAGCTTCGCAATCGATGCTTCCAGGCGAGCCACTGAGTCTTGCTCCGATGTATCCTTTTCCTCCGATTCCTCAGGTTCCTGTTTAGAATTCTGTAACTCATGATATTTCTCAACTCCCAAGTCAATCAGCTGCTGTGCTTGAAGTGCCGTCAATTCCTGAGTTACGCCGCCAATCTTAAACTTAACCTTTTCAACCGGTTTGGCTGCAAGGTCTTTATCCTTAAGGGTTTCCTTTGTTTCCTCCCCGCCGCCCCCACCAGCTTCTTCAGTTTCTTCCTTGTTACAGTAATAAAAACCAAAGGGGTTGGTAAAGGGATTAGGCAGGTATGATTTCTTGCGTCTCATTCATAGCTCCTGGTAATGCTGGCATTGTCATTGCAGCCTGACGTTGTGCCAACTCTGTGTGTTTGGCGAGTAAGACTTGTGGATATACAGTTGCTGCAGCCTGTAATTCCATATGTAACTGAAGATGTTGGTAGACTAACTTCTGACCATCTTCATCAAGCTGATCGAAGACAGCACTGTTCATAAACTCGGTATGAACCTGGATATGAACCTCGTGCATCTCCCACATACGAGCTTCTGCAGGCTGACCCTGCATCATCAGTTCGTTTTCGTAGAGTGCCTTCGCCCGAGCATTTCGTCCTGGTTTGATCTGTTCCTCCGTTGATCCAAGGTTCAACATGGTCAGGATCTTTTCACGATCTCGTTCAGGATTAAGGATACCTGACTTAATAAGTCTATCAATCATTTCCTGCTGAGCCGCACGGCTCATTGGTAACTGACTGAAGGTCTTAACTCTAACCCGTGTATAACTTACATTCGGTTGTCCCTTATGTTTACCTTGCATCTCACTTCCAGTGAAGAAGAAGGTTTCATAACCATTTACATCACCGAGAATCTGTCCAAGTCGTTCCTCACGAACGAACTGAGCAACAACATCAAGGAGAAGACTACCAACCTGACTAAGACTTTCGTCAATGATCAGACTGTTAGTATTTAGTCTTCCGTCATCGGCCTCTTGTAAGGCTCCGATTGCAGCACCACTCCGAACCTGTCCAGGAACCTGAGCACGACTTACTTCATGCTGTCCCGAGATATCATCCATGTCCTGACGGTGTTGTCCAAGGATTCGTTCAACGTATGAGGGAATCGGTTTGCCGACTACCTGTTCAGGCTTGAAAGGCCAGTTGAATGGAATCTGTTGGAAAGGTTCAGAAGTAATCTGTCCCTCTCGAATACCAGAACCATTTGGAACTAGCCACTTACCTTTAGACATTGTGTCACGGTTTTCATTTAACTGTGACTTAGTCTTGTTGTAATCCTTCTGAACTTCAATCAGCTGTTCAACGATAGATGTGCCCCAAAACTTACCAGGGACCGGAATGTCCTTTGAATGAATATAAGGAATACGACGATGCTTATAAGGAATCTCGGTATGTTCATTGATGATCTTTCCGCCTGCAATAATGAAGTGGCCGCCATTTGGTCGCTTCCTTGAAGGCTTAACCCAAAGCTCATGAACATACACATGATCCTTGATATCATCATCAGGCTGCTGCCTATTGATGGTAAACTTATTCAGGGACTCGATCTTCCTTTCAAACCGAACCTGGTGGTCTGACTCATTGACATCGCCACTTTGGATATGGTTAACTCGCTTACCATATCTATCATGGAGAGCATTGATTTCGACGGTCTTTGATTCCATTAACCAAGGTGTCTTGTCAATGTCTGTAATTCTACCAGGAACTGTAATACCAAAGGGAGGTACAATTAGGACTGAAGGGTCTCCAATAGGTAGATTGTAGGTCTTGCTTAGGGAGACTCGTTCATCAAGGTCGAAGTAATCTTTAAAGAGTTTGATCACCGCCTTTCTATCTTCAGAAGTCATATCCTCTGACGCAAGTAAATCAGAGGGTGAGACTTCCAGCCAATCGCCTTCACGAGGGTCCCAGACAACCTTATAGAAGATATTACCACAGATTGTCTGCCAGAGTAATGCATCAAGATGCTTCAAGTCAAGCTTAAGGTATTCCCAGTAAAACTGAAGAATACGTTTATTCTTGAATGCAATCGTACCATCCTCAAGATCACCTGTCGCAGGTAATACATCGAGCCAGGGCCGATTCTTTAGGAGTTTAGCAATTCGTGTTAAGACGATAGGCTGAATTAGATTTGAGACAAATCGCTGCCGCCACTCGGGTATTCTTAATTCCTCGAGCTGATTGCGTACGTCATTCCACTGCAGGTTTTGCTGACCAGCAAAGAATGCAAGGTTAATATACCATTGCTTATAGTAGTCATACATCTTGTGCTGACGATTTTCCCAAATCCTCTTAAAGAACTTGGTTACTTCATCGTTCTTGTTCCAATCTATCAGCATTTAAGAATTCCTTTGTGAGAGCAGTTGTGGCCCCAAGAGCCGAGATCATATTATTCTGTACGACCTCATAATTCTCAACCATATTAACATAGCGTTTAAGAACAATAAACCAAAGAAGTGATGCAACAACAAGACCTAAAATGAATGCCACAATGATGGCACTGGCGATTAAAAGTGCGTCTGTCATATCTTTCCTAGCTGAGTTTCCACTCGTGTTAGTCGTTCTCCGTGGTTGTCAAGTTTGTCATTTAACTTATGTATCTCTGACCTTAATTGGTCTAGGCTATACTTAAGCCCACGGATGGTTTCTTTCTGAACTTCTGTTGCTGTGCTTATTTTCCCGACTGCCCATACGACTGTAACGATTGCAGACAAGACGGAAGCAGCTCCAACAACAATGGCGAATATTTCCATTACTCCTCCATAATCAGGTTCTTTGACTTGGGGAGCCACAGGTTATAGGCAGCTTGATTTGTGATATTATCTCCGAGGTCAATAATAGTTAACCCGATAGATCTATCTTGGAAGCCCGCCGCTAACGCAAGTGCTGAGGCACGAATTGGAATGGCTCCCGTTTTCATCCCATGGAAAACGGTTAACTGAGATTCTAATAGGTCAACAATTTGACTCTTGTTGACACGAAACTTAGTTCCTGCTTTTGCCTCGAAGATATCTACAGCCAGGATTGTGTTACCTGGATATACCTCTCTTAATGCGGAAATTGAGGCACCGATACCCGCACCAAGATAAACGATCAGGTCATCCCTTGTCAACGAAGGGTAAGACGATAGAGGAGTCTGGGTTTGTGGGTTTATGTTCATCTTCGAAATCTTTTCCTTGAGCCTGTCGCTCTTTGATTGCGTTGATGAAGTGTCCGATGTGCCAGACGTTTCCTCCGATATGTCCGATTTGGGCTCCACAGTCAACATGAATCTTGTATCCTTTCTCACGTGCTTTCAAACAGAAGTATACGTCTTCACCTTGGATATCAAATGATCGCTGCGTCTGGATCATTGTGTCATAGACATTTTCAGGAGTCAGTTCCTTACCCTTGAGCTTATCAAGGAAGGCCTCCTTAGGAATCTGTCGATCACAAGAAAACCAGACGTTTTGTTCCTCTCGTAAGTCTTCAAGGACCTTTCGCTTAATGAGCATACAACCTGTACCCGCATGAAGACATTCAACAAGTCCAGGCGAAGGTTTCTGTAACTCCTCAAGAATAGGACCAGCCGTAAAGTCTAAAGGTTGACAGGCAGGTAAGAATGGATACTTCCGTCTTACCATCAGTGGAGTAACGATATCAACATCATGTCCAGCCAGACGCTTAATATGGTCTGGCGTAAGGTTACACATGTCAGCGTCAATAAACATCAGATGTGTAAAGTCTTTAAAAGCTTCGAACAACTTGACACATGCAAGATTACGAGCTCCAGGGAGTAAGGTGCCCTGCACCTGCATAAATCCCCCAAAGACTCCACTTGTCATAGCACCTAACAGGTCTTCAACTACAGCGGGTTCAACCTGTGACCAGGTAACAACCGCTGCAATAATTTTGTGTGGCGGCTTAGGCGTATTCATCATAGGACTTACTAACACGGAATGTCCTTTCGATATCGGCCGCAATAGGGCCTTTTGGCGACACTTTGAACTTATTAAGGAAGGTCTCTAAAGAACTTCCTATACCTTTATCAACCTGATTGGAGACACCGAGAAGGTGCATAGCAACATAGCGTTTGCAGTCCATCAGGTGGTCTTTCCTCTTAAGAGGTTTATCAGGTCGATCGTTTGTCTTCGTATTATTGTTAGGTGCTATCTTATAGGCTCTCCTTTCACTTAGGAAATTACTGCAGGTATTAAAGACTCTGAGACCAGGGATTCCATCTGGCATGTCTTTATACCACTGTCGAACTGTTTCGATACCTGCATAAACGTTATTCTGTGCAGGTATACAAGGTATACCGTAGTTGGCAATGATCTTAGCTCCTGGTCCGATCTCACCGGATACCGAGTGACTAAAGGCAGCTGGATCAATGAGTGTGGTTTCAATTACCTCTGAATGCTCATTGAAGATAATTCGACCTTCTTCTGGGTCCCAGTCCTTCTTCTCAACGGCAAGGACATTGCCTATAACCTCATCAAGAGTGGCGTTATGTTCGTATAACTCTCTGTAGACATAACTGTGATAGGTTGAGGGATCGACGGCAATCCATAGGACTGCAAAGGTTCTCCATCCTGGGTCCATTCCTCTGAATCTAGGCCAATCAGGAGGAATGTCAAAAGGAGTAACAACATGCCGAGAATCAAAGTTAGAATAGATAAGTCCTTGAGACTTTCTACTTCGTCCGTACAATCTAACTTCTTTTTCCTCTTCCGAGAGATTTGCAAAAATCTCCTTAACAAAAGTAGAGTCAAGATGCTGGTTAAAAGCAGTGTTAAGTCGAATATGTAGTACATTCGGGTCCCCTTCCTCAGCTCGTCGTTCAATACCGATAACGACTTCACCAGAGATAAGGAGAGTCGCAGTAATGATTACCCTACCCTTCTTAGCAAGGATACGCATGAGTAATTCATTGAAGAGTTCGTCCGAGATTTCTTCGTCGATAGATACTAAGTCGATTGCAGCAGCCTGCATCTTCTTACGAGCTTCGTCCGCACCTTCGCCTGAGATAAAGTCCAGGCGACTGGTGAAACCAAACTTATTTCGTACCTCTATATATGTAGGGATATCATACAAGGGAACCTTTGGTCCCATCTTTATGATATCCTTGTCTTCGAGAAAACCCACGCCCGCACCAGTGATGCGGGACATGGGGTTCAGGTGTCGCCAAACACCCTCATATAACGTTCTGTACGATGCCGAGATTGACCAGACCTTTGCAGCCTTTGGCATCGGTAAGGGAGAATACGGATGTTCTCCCTTTAGGTAGAACGTAATTTCGGCAGCGTTAGCCACCGTCTTTCCAGACTGATTACCGCCCGACAACATTCGGATTGTAGCAGGAGACTGGTGAAAGGAGAGCTGGTCTCTTTCTACCTGTGCCGAGGGAAGGTAAAGTTTAGTTGGCGATTTAAGCCTACTAAGCAGTTCTTCCTGAAGCCGAAGTTGTTCAATAAGGTGATCAGTCATCTTCGGTTAATAGTCCTATGGTCTGTTCTCTACAAGCTTCCTGGATTGATACAATGACATATTCATTCTTCAATTCGTTTAATCGAGATTGAATCTGAGCATCTGTCATCGTGTGGTAATGGAGATGTTCCTTAGGTGTATGAGTTGATTCGTGCTTAACATTTACCTTATCCATTTCGACCAGAGTTCGGATTGCCTGGATAGGGTCAACATCAGGTCGGTCCATCGACCGCTCTAGGAGCTTGACGGCTTTCTGACGTAAGGACTCTGGGATAGGCCATTTCTGCTTGATGGCCCTTCGTAACAGTGTAAAGTCGTCCTTAGTTTCTAAGCCTTTGGTTTGCATGACTTAGGCCTTTTTCTCCTCAAGCCTCTTGTTCTTACGTCGGCTATCTACCAGCACGTGCCCGGACGTCAGACCAAAGAGTCCCGAGATTAAGACGTTAGACAAAATAGATAAAGGTGCAACTGGATTACCCTCAGCCAATTGGCCGATGGCTCCACCAAGCAGATTTAAGAGTTCCTGCTTCCTTGCGTCTTTGGCATCAAGAGCTTCTTCAGCTACATCGAGGGCTTCGTTGTATGCCTGTTTCCGACTTTGTAAGGCTTCGACTTGCCCCCGGAGGTAGATTTCTTCTTTCTCGATTGCTTGTCTTTCTTTCCCGGCGGACAAGGAGAGTTCTTCACGAGTCACCTGCCTTTCGTTGTCAGAAAAGGGATCTTGAGTTGTGGACTGACATGAGATCGGAATGATGGTTATGATGATTGCCAGGAGTGTACCGAAGACTTTCCCACGCTCATAGTCGATAAACTTTAAAACTGAGTGAAAGATATCATTCGGCTTCTCCTCTTTAACTGAGATATCTGGAGACATCTCTATTCCTTTCTGAGAATAATGCTCTGGTCTCTAGTTTCAAGAACATGATAAGACATCCACGAGCCTAGTTCAGGCGTTGTCGTGATCTTATCAACAGCACGCTGAGTTTCTCTCATCTTAAAGTCATGGAAGAATAACCAGGTACCTGGACTAACATTAGGAAGGACTTGGTTCATGATGTGCATGATATCAGGATAAAGATGCTGAGCATCATAAACTAAAACAGTAAAGTATTTCCAGTCGATGAGCTGGTATGGAAACGTCTGGTTATCCGAGACGATAAACCTACAGCCGTCAAGGTGATTGAAGGCGACATTTATGTCAGGATTGGCTCCTCCCGTTGTATCTCCTTTGAAGTGGTCGAGGCTCAAGACATTACCCGGACGTGGCAGGTTTAGGATTGCCGATGATCTTCCTTTCCAGATTCCCCATTCAAAGATATAACCGACCGACTGCTCAGCCAACCTATATAAGGCAGCCGCTTCGAGGAGTGAAGGGGTGTCGTAACAACCGGGTACCCGGTTCCTGATATCCTTTATTTCTTGGATAATCAGTTTATTAGCTATGAGTTGGTCAGCTGAGTCCTGGTCATCAATTCCGTTCTCCCTGTAGACGCATGGTTCTGTTAGGAAGCTGTTTGGCGACATTATCTCTTCCTTCTGACTTGGAAGATACGACCCTTCCGATTCTGGTTGATCTTACGACGACGATCATTTATAATCGGTATACTCCCTGTAACAGGAGATGGTACCGAAGTCTGAGAAGGAGGCGATCGTTTGGTGAATGACGAACCAAACAATTTAGCTAAGGTAACTCGAGTGTCGGTTACACCTTTAATACTACGACGTAATGTTCCGCCTGAGGTACTTGAAGACATTATTCTTGAACCCTGACTTGGATGGTGCAACTGTAGGTATAGGCTGCACTGATAACGAAGTCACAACTTACACCACCATGCAGGATTAGAGGGTTAAGCTGATTGATCCAGTCAAAACCTCCTTGAGGATGGAACTCAGTTTCAAAGATAACAGTACCGCTTGTAGGTTCTGAGGTGTATCCTGTTCGTGCTGTTAGTTGTGCAGTTTCTGGATCACCCGTGTTTTCTTTGTTAACAGTTCCGGCCGAGGAGCCGCTTCCACCCGCACGGCCCCGAATGAGTTGTAAGAGTGCCGGAGGTTCTGTGCCTATGGTTCCCTTTAGTGCAACGTGAAACTCATCTAAAAGCACACGACTATTACTACCTGGAACCAATTGCAAGATAGTCTTGGATCCGTTGATAGTCGTGATTTCACCAGTTCTGACATTCAGTCTTAAACCAGCCATGATTATGGTCCTCTGTTTTCTTTCGTCGATTTATCGAAGGTTAATATATGGGACCCGCAGCCGCCTGGGAGTCCCTGAACCCCTTGCACCCTTGTACCCTTAAACGGATATTCGGGTAAAGATATCTGGTTGTCTGGAATACAGGGTATCTGGATATATGGATCACGATATACCTTTTACCTAGTGAGATTCCAGATAATTATACCCGGATATCTGGAATGCCGACCCGTCGGACAGGTCGAACGAGTAAACCGAACAGATACCGAACAAAAGAAAGTTGACAATTTCACACCCGAAGGCTTGCCTTTTGAATCGAGACGCGTACGATTGTACGTCAATTCAATCTCGCCCAATGAAAGGGGAACAATCGAACAGGTAAACGGGATTGGCCCGACAATTGAATAAAGGTGAAAGTGTACCCTATGATATGGCGTACAGTGAACCAGCCAACCCAATGAAAGGTAGGTTATTATGTTCAACGTATTCCAGCAATCATCAGGTCGTGCAAGTCGGGGCGTCGCTAACAGGCGTTACGCTTGCGTCAGGGCATACGAATGCGTGGGCGATCTCAAGTTGTCCGGTAAGCATTTCAGTGTGTGTGCAGCCATGTTCGCCGAATTGCTCGGTGAGACTTGGAACGACGGCAAGCATCCCTCGATCAATGCCTTCGCGTCTCTGCGATTGACACTCGAACGAAACGGCAAGCCGCCGTTCTGGGAATTCGCCTGTGAGTTTGTTACCAACTGGATTCTCCAGAATGGTAAGAAGTTTGAGGCAGGCGAATCAGTGCGAATGGCAGACCCGTCCAGTGCCAAGTGGGGCGGCGATGGTAACAGGGAATTGGAATCTTTCGAATGGAAGGTTCTCGAACCCGGCAGTCCGATGTACGAGGCAGCAGCTGCTGAAACTCTCGAAATGGTCGAGGCCATTCAGACCGCAGGTGGTGCCAAGGCGTTTGCAGAACAGATCCAGTACGTTCCTCGCGTCCGGTAAACCAGATTCTGTACGCCATATCATAGGATACACTTAACATCGAAAGGAGGTATCCAATGACCATTAAGGATTGGGCTGATTGATTGGCTGGTTCGGTGTTAGGTGAGGAAACTCACCTAATACCTTTAAGAAGATATCTATGTCAAAGACTCTTTCTACCCGCGTTACTGATGATGAAACTCAGTTGATAAATGAGGCAAGCCGCCAGTTACGAATGACCCAAGCCAGATTCATCAGGCTGGCAAGTCTGATGATTGCCAATGAGACAATCGAGTCATTCGTCAACAACGAGATACCTCGAATCCTGAAAGAATCACCAATGGATGAGTTTGAATAGATTTCATCCAGAAAGTTGACAGTGGTCAATTGAGGTGATATACTTAAGGGTTCGCAGACCAAGATAACAGAAAGGCGAGGCCGATGAAAGCATATCCAGATTCAAAGTGTGTCTGGGGTTACGCATGTGTCTGCGATGACTGTGTAAGACGTAACCTTACACCCAGACACATAGACATTACCAAGTCAATCAAGAATCCTCCAGCTCTGGGGAAACGTCAACCCTGCGAGGTCTGTGGGATTAAGTATCCTCTCAAACAAGGAGACAACTGATGAAGAATAAGACCAGCGGCAAGTATTGCACTCAGTGCGGCTACAAGGTACGAGGTGCTAACCATGTCAAGGGTGAGCACCACCAGAACGGCAAGAAGAAGAAATAAGGATATCGAGGGCGAAAGCCCTCCTCTGATGTAAGGGATAACTGATGCAACACCAAGTCACCATTAAGAAGAATGCCAGGACGTATGGCAGCATCTTCATCGAGGCATACCCAGATGAAGATTACTTTACGCTCGACATAAGAACACCAGACAAAGTCCTTCTGGGTAAGTTCAGTCGAGAAGATCATACCATCTTGATTCAGAAGCTCTGGTTGCATGGCTTTGACTCGGCGGGGATTAAGCATATCAGGAACATCCTGAGAAAGATTGGTGTCTGATGACAGTTAGCGAGGTTATCAAAGCACTTCAGTCAATTGAAGAAATGTTCGGCAATCTTCCCCTTCGTTTCTACTGTGCAGAGGACAGACATGATCCTGCCTTGGTCATGAGACTAACGAGTCATTGGTCAATGAGTCAGACACTCGGAGACGAAATCATCACCGATGAAGGTGATGGAGTTTGTATTCTCTGGACAATCAAGGAGTAATCAAGTGAAAACAGAAAAATACAAGTGTCCAAGGTGTGGGCAAGATGATATCTTACATCTTTGGTGGAATGATGATGATGATGGTCTCTATTGTGACTCATGTGGACATCAGTATTTCATTGTTCCCTGGTATCTGAAACTCTGGTATTTCATTACCAGAAGAAAGGTAATCAGATGAAACTGTATATCGCTTGGTTTGAAGACCTGGAACTCGCAGACCTTAAACCAGACGGCAATCTCCTTGAGACATATTACAAGGATGACGGGCCTGTTTCACTCTTTGAAGGTATTGACGCCAACGAGTGTTATGCTAAGGCCTTTCAGTCTGGTTGGACAACAGTAGATTCAATCAGTTGCCTACATGAATCAGAGTCCATTGAGGAGATGATAACCTCAGGAATCAAGGAAGCCTTGCTCAAGGTCTTCAAGCACAATCCCTGCCCATTCTGTAAAGGCAAGGGACCCTTGATTCAACCTGGTGGTGACAGATGTTGTCTACATGGATACCTTGAGCCCAGCCTCAAGACAATCAACGAAAGGATAAAGAATCTATGATCGTAGGAACCTTTCATTCAGATGGTAGTCTCGTGTTACAAAAGGGAACCCGACTCATTACTGTTAAGGAAGGGGACTATCCAGTCTATGAAGAGGTGTCCTACTTCGCTGTCAGGTTTCCAGTTGTCGGAACCATCAGGTTTCCGAAGCATCTCGTCAAAGGCAAAACCTCTTTCAGGATAAATCAATGAACACAGTCATCTGTCGGAACTGCAGTAAAGAACTTCAACCCATCCTAGGACAACATATCCTTCATTGTCCTCACTGCCACAAACCAAATTCTATTGAGTGGGAGATAGTTACACAATCCAAACACAGTCTGACCATTCACTTTAAGACAGATTCCAAGACGCAAACCGAGCACATCCTCAGAACAATCACAGATCAGTTCCAAGGAAATCTTTTAGGATACCGCATCACTCACCGAGTGTCTAACAGAGATATCTCGGACCGGGGCTAAGGAGTACTGGGCCATATCCTTACTCTTATCTCCCCGTTACTTCTTCCTATTACTTCTTCCCCCATGACGTTGTATATCTATCTCCTTTCTCATCATTTCTACCCCATTCTTTTGTAAGAATATATCTATGCGTTTTCCTCTCTCCTTCCTGCTCCTTCCTCACCAAGTTCTAGCGTGATCCACGTTAGAACTTTATTTGACACTTCCTATACTTCGAAGAAAGGTACAGAAAGGAGCTGACGGGGTTTGAGAAAGGAGATAGGAACATCCAGCCCCTTCAAGATATATCTTAACGGGCCTACAGAGCCGATAAACGAGTTCCCGAGCGAGCCAACCACAGTAGCTCACACCACAACTCGTCAGAAAGGAGATAGGCATTTCAGAAAGGAGATAGATGTGCCTTATCACGATAGTATTTCTGAGAAAGGACATAGTCCGTCAGATAGAAAACAGATAGACAGAGACCCAGTAAATCTAGAAAGTTACGTTAGGGGTTTATTTTACCCTTCCTACCCTCGTAGATTGGCCAGGCAGGAGAGAGAAAGGAGAGAGACACAACTGAGACTTTTTAGCATAGACACCTGGATACCTGTATACCTGGATACCTGTAACATCTCTGTTATGATGTGTAAGACAGGTGGGAAATAGATAAAATAGATTATCCCCAGATAGTGGATAGTCGGTAACTGAGGTGATATAATAAGGTGGAAAATCCGAGAAGAAACCAGAACCAAGAATCTCGGAGATATCTCAACTAAGGAGTTTACGATGCTAAGGAAAGCGAGGTGTACCATGACTAATCTATAAGAAAGGAGGTTAGTCATGGCTGCACGAAACAGTGGCGGCGGAGCCGCATGAGACCGGGCAAAGAATCAGGAAATGGCTGCAATGATGAAGAAGCTCAACATCCATCGCACACACCAGAACTGCCCGATCTGCCATCGTCCCGTCAGGCTTGGTCAGTGGCCGCACGCCTGCGGAAAGTAAACCAGAGAACCAGAGGTCCAACGGCCTTTGGTTCCTTTAGAAAGGTGTAGTCATGTTCTTCACAGAGTCTTCAACTAAGGTCGAAATCGAGAAGGTAAAACAGGAGATGCGTAATCTCCGTAGACTTCACGATTACATCAAGGTACTTCAAGCATATGATAGGAGGTTACAGATCTTCAGTGATAGAACTGATCAGGGACGAGCAAATCGTAAGGCAGTCTTAGAAGCCCTGGCGTCCAGGTTCCCTGATCCATTGCAGGCACTCATAAATGGCTATCGTTCTGCCTTCAATGAATCTAAGACTGTTAGTTGTCCAGGTGATCTCAATTAAGGAGATAATATGCCAAGGTTCAAGATCATTGACCAGCGTATCATGCCTATCAGTCAACTCCGTGTTGACGAGGAAATGATCCGCTCAGTCAACAAGAAACGCAAGGATTGGCCTGAGTTTGTCGCCAGCATCAAGACAAATGGTGTCATGCAGCCTGTTCAGGCTCGTGAAGTTGAGAACGAAGAAACAGGTGAACTCGAAGTCGTAATCATCGACGGAGGACACCGTTTCACTGCAGCTCAGGAAGCAGGCGTCCAGGAAATTCCCGTCGCCATTGTTGAGGCAACGGACGAAGAAGTCCTGGATATCCAGCTCACCAATAACTATCAGCGGTTCGACACCTCGCCCGCTGAATACTCCAAGCAGTTGCAGCGTATCCTTGCACTGCATCCGCACATGACGACTGAAGACCTGGCGAAGCGTCTTGACGTCTCGTCCGCCTTCATCTCCAATCGCCTCTCACTTAACCGCCTTAACGAGGGTATCAAGACTCTCGTCAACGAAGGCAAGATTCCTCTCACCAATGCTTATTACCTAGCCAAGCTTCCGCAGGATCACCAGGACTCTTGGAAGGATCGGGCACAGTCAATGCCGTTCAACAAGTTTGCACCCGAGTGCAAGCAGGCGGCTGACAACCTGAAGAAGCCCAAGGAGAGGCGTTCCAACAACTACGAGCCTGTTGCCAAGTCTCGTAAGTTCTCGGATATCCGAAGCGAACTCAACGACGCAGTTTCCTTCCTTCGTCAGGCTGAGATTGACGAGGCATCCGCTGATCCTAACAGCGAACAGTATCGCCTTGGTTACATCGCAGCTCTGCGATTCGCCTGCCACCTTGACCCCGACTCAATCGAGGAAGCTCGTGAAGAGTTCGAGTCCCGTAAGGCTGAACAGGCACGGAAGAAGGCTGAACGTGAGGCTAAGAAGGACAAGCCCAGCGATATCCTTCTGGCAGCCGCTGCAGACGCCCAGGAATAAAGAGGTCCAGGGAACCAGGAGACAGGCTCCTGGTTCCCTTTCCTTAGGAGATTTATATGTTGTCGCCAGACGAAATTAAAGAGAAGCTCACACAGATGAATCAAGACCTGACAAAGCTGTCAGGTCGTGTTACTGAAATCGTCGAAGCTTCTCAAGCATCCCTCACTGCACTCATGGACAACTTTAATGAGACTGCAGGTTCTCTTACTACCCAGATCGAGGAACTCCAAGATGAAATCGAAGACTAATGACAAACGAAATCACACTTCCTACCGTAAATCAAGACCTTGTCAAGCAACTCAAACAGTCCAATCGCGAACTGCCATTCCTCAACATCGCCCAGGCTAAGTCAGATGTTGTCGAAAAGCAGGACCTGATGAAGGCCGGTCAGATCTTTATCTGGCAGACCAAGGATATTATTGGAGAATTCATTGAAGGTGGTCGTCAGATGATTCCACCTGTTCTCAGTCAGGTCAAGCTTCTGTTTGGACATTGGCGACCTGTAGCCACTCGCATTATCAATGGAGCAGTGGAAGGCAGGAGCAATAATCCCCAGGATAAGATGTTCCAGGAGATTCTTGCTGGTGCTCGTAGTAAAGATAAGACCTGCATGGCAGGCTTCGAGCATCTCGTCAAGGTCATCGACGATAAGAAGTTTACTGGTTGGGCTATCTATTCCTTCACCAAGACTGCAGCAGATACTGCACCTCTTGATGATGGCATCGGGTTCACCTATAACTTCCGAACACGTCTGGTTGAAACTAAGAAGTATTCTTGGTGGACGCCTGACGTAATCAAGCTTACCGAACCTCAAGTCAATCTTGAGGAAGATGAAGAATATCTGCTCCTGGCCAAAGCCTTCCTTGAGAAGATGACCATTGCAGATACCGAAGTTGAGCGGTAGAAGTCAGAGCCTTCTCTCCCGCTGGGAAGGAGGGACGAAAGTCCCTCCAACCCTTTAGAAAGGAAACCATATGCAACTTATCTTTACTCCGATTATCTCTAACGACTTTAATCAGATAGCCAGACAACTTCAAACTGAGCATCTTGCTCAGTCTATCTCGTTGGCTACATATATCTTACAGCAATCTCACGTACAGAATTATGCCAAACTCTGGCATCGAAGAAACGAGAAAGAACCTGTCAAACTTCTCTGGCCCCTGAAAAGGTATGTCGATACTCTCCACGACGAACTCATGGCCCGCCTGAAGAAGGACTACAAGATCTTCGACGGTGTTATGAAACGCTGTGGTAAACTTGGTAAGCCTCATCCTGCATTCGTCAGATTCCAAGAAATCTATAATGGTCCGACTCACGGTAGATATGTTGAGTGGCCTGACTCAGTTCTCACAACACATTGGGATTGGTTGTCTGTCAATTTCCCTCAACACTATCCTGTGAAGGAACGACCCTATTCCATCTACATGATGCCTCCAGCTTTTGTTTCCCCTTTCCAAGCAGGTAAAGGGAAACATAATAAAATGTCCTTCTTTAAGGAGACCAAGTGACCTATATTCCTTTTCAAGTCAGAAATCAAAGAGTCAACGTCAAGGTAACTGAAACTGATACCGAGTATCTGTTTCAGTTTCCTTACAACCCTCTCCTCCTAAAAGAAATTAAGAACATGGGAGGGGCTCGTTGGCATCCAGAAACTAAACACTGGTCAGCTGACAAAAATTCTCTTCGAACTCAATTTATCCTTGGTATGATTACCAAGGACTTAGGCCACTCGTTCATCCGTAGGTATTATGACGAGGTACCACAGGTTACTCTCCCAGATCTCTACCCACATCAGAATCAGATGGCTAGTCATCTGATCCATCGTCATCGTAGTTTCTGGGCAGCAGACATGGGCGTCGGTAAAACTCTTGCCTGGCTTAGAACAATCCAGTATCTTTATGACCAGATAGATGGATATATCTGGGTTATTGCTCCACTTGCACCCCTGCGAGCCTGGCAATACGAACTAATGAAGTGGGATGTTAAGTTACCAATTACCTTCTTATCCTGTGATCAGTCCAGGATTCAGAAGGCAATGGAAGCTTCTCCCGAACCACCACAGGTTCTTTGTGTCGACGAGATATCTCGCTTCAAGAATCCATCCGCCAAGCGAACTCAGTTGCTCTTCGAGTTGTCTCGATTAATGTACGAATTCTATAAAGGAGATGAACTTGTATCAGGACTCACAGGAACACCATCGCCAAAGAATCCGGCAGACTGGTGGGCAGAAATCGAAATCGTCTGCCCAGGTTTCATCCAAGAAAATTCTCCAAAGCGACTCGTTGATCGCCTTGCCGAAACCGAGCAGCTCGATGGGATGTATGGTGGTACCTTTAAGAAGGTCAAAGCCTGGAAGCCAGATGAGATCAACAAGTTTTACAAACGTATCCAGCCAATCACCGTCATCGTCAGAAAGAAAGATTGTCTCTCACTTCCTGAAAAAGTATATCACAAGTATACTTGCCAGGTGTCCGAAGACATCTTATCAGCTGCCCGACTAATCATCGAAACAGAAAACCACACCCTGACTATCATCAACAAACTGCGTCAGCTGTCAGATGGTTTCCAGTATCAAGATCCTGAAGTAAAGGATAACTTCGAATGGACACCAACTGCTAAGGACGAAGTATTCCTTGACCTCCTTGAAGAGATACAAGAGAACTACAATCGTGTGGTTATCTATGCAGCCTTCACAGCCTCTGTAACTAAGTGTGTACAGATGGCAACCGAGAATGGCTGGGCAGTGATCCGAGTGGACAGAGGAACCTGGACCAGTTACTCTGCTAAAGGTAGCGACTTCAAGCCGAATCCAAACCAGAAACAATTCCAGGATGATAACCTCGACATACCTATTGCTTTCATTGCGACCGCAGACTCTGGTGGTATGGGTATCACACTCAATCAATCGCAACACATTATCTATTACAGCAACTCTTACAATGGTGAGAGTCGTATGCAATCAGAGGACCGTATTCACCGTATCGGTAGTAAGGGAGCTAATATCGTTGACTTAATTCATCTACCCACAGATGAAAAGATCTTGCAGAAACTTATCCAGAAGAAGAACCTGCAGGAGATGACACTTGGTGAAATGAAAAAGGAATTCGAGGAGTCTCTTAATGCATGACGCAGTCTTTGAAATTGGCGATATCGTAGAACCCGTTGACTTAAAGTTAAAAGGTCAATTCCAAGTTATAGCTGCTGTACCACCAGGTACTGTACGTGGGCAGGATGGCTATAACGTAATCCTTAATCACAAGGGTCCTTACAAGATTTACCCTCGTGATGCAGCTAAATGGAGGAAAGTGGTATGAATCTCGTAGCTCTTGACGTTGAAACCGGCGGCCTTAATTATAAAGGGAATCCCCTACTTTCTGTAGCAGCCATTCCTTTGGATAGAACAGAACCTTTTGTCCTTCGAATCAGAAATACTGACAAGATAATTACAGCCAAGGCCTTAGAGATCAATGGTCTTGACCCCACTGACGGTACAACTATCGACCAGGCTAAATATCTCTATAATCTCTGGCTTAACCAGCAAAAGGAACCAGTCACCTTCCTGTACTGGTCGAAACAGATTCCAGGGTTTGATGTAAACTTTATCCGAGAGAATCTTGGAGAAGGGAATCTGGCATCTCACCATATCGACATGTATGACTGGGCATGTCTTTACTTTGGTGAGCCTGTCAGTTTCCAACAGGCTTGTGAATACTTTGATATCACAATCCAGGGCAGACATACGGCTTGGGGAGATGCCCTGGCTCTTACAGACCTCTGGACAGCAATACGAGGTGAATCGAAGATTCAAAGAGGATTGTAAATGATATCCTTGAAGGACCAATATTCCATATACCGCAGGTACCGGAGCCTGAAGTTGATACCCGCCCAAGGGATAGAGACCCAGAACGGAAGACTTCACCCGCTCCCTAAGGGAGATTATTATCTCTTTACATCTAAGGGTGCTGTTTATGGACGTTCACTTGCCGATCTGGAAAGAAAACTTATCTTTATCTAACCTCATTTCCTTCTGTAAGGAAACAGGTATAACAGAGATATTTATCTGGTGGCATCATGGAACCGAGGCTCGATTCCAGGAGCTGTCAGAAATCTATCCTCTCCTTACTGAAGAGATGTGGCTCCATTATCTCGTTGATGATGAAGTCTTTTACTTCATCTGGTTAGGTAAGGGTGTAGGTTTCAAGTCCAAAACAGTCACCGCCTTGAAGAAACGGATCACTAAGCTTGTAGTCTATAAAACAATGGAAGTTTTCTAATGTTGTTTCTCGACACAGAAACTGCAGGATTCACGGGACCTTGCCTACTCATACAGTATGCTTGGAATAAAGAGGAGGTACGAGTACATCCAGTATTCGATACCCCTATCAAAGAAACCCTTGAACTGATTGAGCGTATGTGTCGAACACGAGTCATAGGGTTTAACTTATCCTATGACTGGTTTCACATCAATAAGATCTATAACATCTTACAACGCTGCCAAGACAAAAGCCACAAGCCTTTTGTCGACGAGGTTGCAGAGATCGAGTCGTCTCATCCTCATGACTATGCAGTCATCGCAGACTCCGCTGTAGATGTTATGATCGTGGCAAGACGTGGACCCTATCAAGGGACTATGGATCGTCGTCCTATCCGTATTAAGAGAGTACCTACAGTCATCGCTCAAGACCTAGCCGAGGAACTCACCAGTCGTGTTGAGTTTCCCGAGATTTACTTCAGTAAAAGAAAGTTTGGCTACCAGTGGGATATCGAGGAAGATGACGAGGATTTCAGTAATCTCATTTTACGGTTTGCGGCATCAACCAGTCTTGACGCTCTCGCTAAGGAAATGCTGTCAGAATCCAAGGCTCCTTGGGTTATCAATACACCGGATCTAGAACAGGTTGCCTGGCGTCCGTATGGTGGGACCTGGCCAGAACATATCCATTATCTCTTAGCCCAATGGGATGGGCAGAGAGCGAGATACTATGCTGCCCGTGACGTCGACCTCCTTCGACGACTCTATTACAAGTTATCATCCCCCGAAACTGATAACGATTCCAGACTCGCAATGTATGTGGGGGCTATCCGTTGGGCAGGATATAAGGTATCAACAGATCTTGAAGGGCTTAGAGAAAAGTATACACAACAAAGTCGTATTGCTCCTATTGCACCGCAACCGGTCTTAAGAGTCCTTATCGAGAAGGCTAAAGGTGCAGAGAAACTTGTCGTCAAGTCCAGCCGTAAGGATGTTCTTGAGTCATTAAGTAAGTCTTCGAACGAAGACATTGCTACCTTTGCTAAGGATGTTATCACAGCACGTAAGGCTTCCAAACGACTTGAAGTCATCAATAAACTTATCCAACTCAATGGTAAGTTTTTCCCTGACTTTAAGGTCATGGGTACCAGAACTGGACGAATGTCTGGCGGTAATACTGAGAATGAATCATCCTCTCTAAACCCACAGGGTATACCTCGTGAGGATGAGTTCAGAGAACTGTTCATCATGGCCTATCCTGGTGAGCAGCTGGATGGTGGAGACTTTAAGTCTCAGGAAATCACCATCATGGACGCAGTCTTCAAGGACCCAAGACTCCATGAAGAACTGAAGTCAGGTAAGAAGTTCCATGCTCTCATGGGTCAAGTCTGGTTTGGAGATACCTACGAAGAGATATTACAGAACAAAGAGAAATACGAGAAGTCAAAGCAAGGAGACTTTGCCTGGGCTTACGGAGCCCAAGACCCTAAGATGGCTTCTGTTCTCGGCAAGGAAGAATCCGAAGTTGCTGAATCAAATCAACGACTGATGGATATGTTCCCTAATGTAGCAAAAAGACGAGCCGAATATCAGGATATGTTCTGTGCTATGTCTCAACCAGATGGTATCGGCACACAGATACATTGGAAGGAACCAGCAGATTACGTTGAGAATCTATTCGGATTCCGACGTTACTTTACCTTAGAAAATCAGGTAATGAAAGCTCTGTATGACTTAGCTTCTGACCCACCGAAACATTTTAAGACCATACCTGGTAGACTCACTCGACGCAATCGCCTCCAGACTATCGGAGGAGCAATGCAGTCAGCTCTGTTTGCTTGTGCCTTTAGTCTTCAGGCCGCTAACATGCGTGCCGCCAGTAACATGCCGATTCAGGCAACAGGCGGTGAACTTACCAAACGACTCCAGCTCTCCCTTCAGAAGCAACAACCAACTGGATGCCATCCTTGGAGGATCAGGACTATGAACGTACACGACGAAGTTCATGCAGTCCACAAGGGAGTTGATACACAATCTGTTGTCAATCAGTTCTTAGAGAAGTATCGAAGTGTTGTACCACTTCTTGATATAGGTTGGAAGACAAACTGCAGTTCATGGAAGGACATTAAGTGAGTTGCCCAAGACCAACCATGTCAGGATTCTGGTACTTCTATGCCAGACGAAGTCAGACTGCACAACGTGACTTCTTCTTCTATGCCTTACGTCGTCTGGCCAGAGACTACCCGGACTCTGATCCTCGGGACGTCTTGGTTACGCATTTCAGTCACTGGATCTACCGATACGAGAAACATCTTGAGGCCATGAATGACTCACACCTTCCGTACATTTTCAAGCCCGAGTCTCGACCGGAGGACAAAACTCCAAGATCTCCTCGTACTGATGAGCTCACACTTGACGATATGTGGGATACCTTCCCATCAGATTAATGACTGGGCTTACGAGGCTACAAAAAGATCTGCGATCAATGCACGGATAAAGTTTCTTGAAAAAGAAATGTATCCATTACTTAAGAATCTCAGTGAGCATCTACAGTATATCCAGTCGGCTAAGTTACTTAAGGTAGATAATCATAAGCTTAGAAGTTATACAGAACCTGTCTTAAAGTGTTGGAAGAACCGACCCAAAACCGACTTGAAAGTAATCTAATGAAGTTCAAAGTTCCACGCAAGAACACACGACCCGAGGACAAAAGGGTCAAGGCTATCAAGGACAAACTTCGTTGTGAGGGTTGGTATGTTATCAAGACTCACGGCAATGCCTTTCAATCAGGACTTCCAGACCTGTATGCTATCCATCGGACCTATGGCACCCGTTGGATTGAAGTCAAGGTTGATGACAAAGGAAGTCTTACACATGATCAGATGGTTGTCTTTAACCATTTTGCACAGAATAATGTAGGCATCTATATTATGACTCACCCAGACGACTACCCAAACCTTTTCAAGCCAGCGAACTGGCATTGGTATCTTGATCCTGTTTCACGTAAAGCCCTGTTTAAAAGGAGATGACATGAAAGGCATCGGAGTAATTAACATTGGCGGAACCAGCCACGACCGACGTAAGCGAAGTATCAATGAATCTATTCTAAACAATTACATCGGTCATGTCACCAGGAAATCCCTTGACGCAAAGGATCAAGGATATAAGTCAATCATGCTTATGAATCCTTGTGGTTATGACGAAGGTTTCAAGGACTTTGATGAGGCAGTTGAAGCCTCAATTAATCCTTATACAAAACATCTTGTAGGACATTTCCCTCAGATCATCCGAGATCTTAATGAAGAGTTTGATGAGGTCATTGTATATCTTGGGTCACTTGCCAAAGACCCACACTTCCTTGGCTTAAATCATAATGACTATCTTCGTCGGGTCCGGGACTCTCTACTTCCTTTCCGAGGAGCACGAATTGCTATTGATGCAATGAGTGCGTTCCGAAATTTCGAAGTCACCTATCATGGTGAAGAACGAACACTTCTTGGTGTTATGGATGAGATGTTTGGTCCTCTTATCCTTGAAGGAAAGTTTAATGAGAAGTGGACTCCAGAAGAACTGGAGGACTTTACTAATATGTATCAGTACGAAATCCCTCCACGTGATGGGGATATCGAGAAGGAAGGATCACTCGTTTTGATCCGTCCTATCGAAGGCGTCGATGTTGTTGAAGCCGAAAAGAAAGTTCTGGATCAGGGTAACATTCCCTGCCGAGGTGTATAATGGATATTCGACCTGGAATCTTTTTCCCGACAACATCTGAACAGGATCTGTATAATGTAGCCAATCTCCTACCACAGATACCGACGGTTGCTGCCGGACCTAAGGATCATGGTGTCAGCCATATAAGGATACATAAAGCAAAGTATCCAGATCTTGGTTGTAACTGCTATGATATGAATATCATGGTCGAGATGCTACGCCAAGTGGGATGTAACTTCTTTATCCATCTTAACGATGATATCTTTCCAGTTCGCTACTGGCTTGATTATCTTCTTGAAGGTGTTGAGAAGTGCGGTATACATTGCCTCTATACTCTTAATGATGGTATCAACACAGCACCCATGTCAAACTTCCATGCCTTTAGTACTAAGACTATGGAGATCATGGGATATCCTGAAGGTATGTATCGTCAGGACGGAATGCAGTGTTATTTCCTGGATACTGAAGTAGTTCTTCGTGCCGTTAAGATGGGTCTGTTAAGATATAACAGACAGGCACGGGTCATTCATCAGAACCATATCAGTCTTCCAGAACGGTTTAGAAGAGAAAACCGCCAGAAGAAACGGAGTATCAAAGATGATATTCCTATCTTCATCAAGCACATGCACGCCGAAAGAATCAATGCCTATCAGCTGTTTAAGCTGGCAGACTTTCAAGAGGAACTAAAGGAGCTGGATGTTCCTGGGTACTTCAAATGATCAGTTACATGGGAAGTAAAAACAAGTATGCCTGGCGTATTGTCAACAAGATACGTCAGCTTGCTCACGGCGATCTTCTCTATGATCTTTGTTGTGGCTCAGGAGCTCTGTCGTACTACTGGCCCGGCAAAGTCATAATGGTTGATGCGGGTCCCTGGGGAAAGTTCTGGAGGATTATCTCCGAGAATGATCCCAAGGACTTTGCAACTAACTATGACACCGATGGACTGATTTACTTCCTTCGGCAGGCTGAGATCGAACCAGTTCCTGAAGACGATATCGAGTATGCTCTTAGATTCCTGTTACTACAGATGGCCTCATTTAACGGTAAACCCGTAAATGATGCCAGGAAGAGATGGTCCCATGAAGGATTGATAACGAGAACTGTAACCCTTAATAAGTGGCGTGATGCCTGGAAACATATCTTCATACTTAAGGAGAAGATTCATGAGGCTAAAAGAGCTGATGTTCACAAGTTGTCTTTTGATAATGCTAACCTTTACATTGATCCTGACTATGAATCAACTACAGGATACCCTTACACCCTCAGTATTAAACGTTTTGTCGATGATAATTGTAACAACAATAACATCTTTCTATCTCATCATGTACCTCTTAGTGGCATTGATTGGGATCAGATCTATAATGTCACCGGCGGACACAGGTCGTTTGCTCGGGTAAACACAGAACTTCTTCATATCAAACTTAGGAGTCTACCATGAACTTCAATGCTTATCAGAAACAAGCAATGGAAACAAAGCTTGTTACCAACCCCAACTACTTCTTCCTTGGGCTTGCTAATGAAGCGGGAGAGGCCTGTGGAAAACTCAAGAAGATCATTCGAGATCAAGGTGGTGTACTCACTCCCGAAGCCTGCCAGGATATTGCCAGCGAACTCGGTGATGTTCTCTGGTACGTCGCTGGTTGTGCTGACGCTCTCGGAATCAAACTTGACACCATTGCTAAAAACAACATTGCTAAACTCGCAGACCGAAAAGCTCGAGGAGTGCTTCAAGGCTCTGGAGATAACCGATGACACACTCTGAGGCAGAACGCCTAGCTACTCGTATTATTACAGCAATTGATCGACGGCACAAGGAAGGACAAGGAACACAAGGTATTTTAAAAGAAGTTACAGAAATGATTATAAAGGAGGCCTGTCTTGAAACTTCCAGTTTACCGCCCACTGAAGCATCTTAGTCCTACGTCACTTGCCGAGTGGCAACTGTGCGAGATGAAGTTCTACCTCAAGCGTATGTCTGAGTTTGACTATCAGCCTGACCCGCAGGGTAAAGCCGCTGCAGTTGGTAGTGCATTCGACGTATATGTTAAGGGAGAATTCTGTAGACGTCTCGGTTTACCATTTGATCAGGATGCCGAACTGCAAAGGACCTGTGAACATGACGATGCCAGACAGATCGGAAGAACTCTTGCCAATAAGTATATCCGCTGGGGCTTCATTGATCGACGGCTTGACGAAGGACTTGTTGACTTTAATATCGAGTCCCGAGAAACCTTCCGAATCAATGAAACAGATATTCCCCTTCTGGGTTACCCCGATGCTCGATTCTCAAACGGTACTATGCTTGACTGGAAAGTCTCTGGGGCTATGTCGGCTTCAGGTCAATCTCCTAAGCCTGGATATGTCTTCAGGTCTGTTGACGGCGTGCCAGACTACAGTGCCCACAACAGGTATAAAGACCCACTCGAGCTGATCGACATTGGCTGGGCAAGACAACAGGTTATCTACAATCTGTTTACCTTTGGTAAGATTGTAGAATCTGGATTACCCGTTGCAATTGATCAGGTCAGTGTTCGTGGAACACGGATCACGATCTCAGAAATCAGAACAGTCGTCTCAAAGGAGTACCAACAACAAGTAATGAATGAGCTTGAAGCCTGTTGGTTGAAGGCAACCGAAGGCGACATTGCAGATGCTCAACCGTCTCCCTCACGTTGTTGCATCTATAATGAATTGTGTGGTGTTGCCGGACTCTGTAAGGCATACACCAGTATGGATGAAACCGTAAGAGCAATCAAAGGATTTAAGTAAACCCAGGGACCGTAGCCCAATCGGTAGAGGCAAGGGACTTAAAATCCCTCCAGTGTGGGTTCGACTCCCACCGGTCCTATTAGGAGGCAATAAAATGGCCTATCTTAATTTTATTGGGGGTCCACTTGATGGGATGGAAAACGTTAGGTTCAGTTATCTGCCCTATGAATGGCGACATCCTGTTATAAATTTGAAATTAAATTTTCAACCGGAACCTGAGATAACTATGCAAAATCACCCATACCATAAATATGAGTTGATTTCGAAATCTGATGAGAATGGATGATATCAATACAGAGGGATTGTAAAATGAAGTGGCCTTTGTATACCGAGCGTTGGGCTTATTCCGAATGGACACCCTATTTAGTTCTGTTTTCCTTTATTGTTATTGTGATAACTTCTATTGTTGTACTTTTGAGGAAAAGGAAGTAATTTTCAAGAGAGGTAAGAATGTCAGTACGAAGTGAGATCCTAATTCGTCGAACCTACTCAAGACAAAAGGAGGATGGCTCCTATGAGTCTTGGGACGATATCGTCAATCGTACACTCATACATCAAAGATGGTTATGGGAGAGAGCTAAAGGTTCTAAGTTAACCACAGACGAACAAGCAGAACTGGTTGAACTTGGAATGCTCATGCGAGATTTCAAGTGTTCAGTAGCTGGTCGAACACTCTGGTTAGGTGGTACTGAGATGGCTCGTAGACGCGAGGCATCTCAGTTCAACTGTGCCTTCAGTTTTGAAGAAAATGTAAGTGACTCTGTTAATGCGTTTTGGCTTTTGCTGCAGGGCTGCGGTAAAGGGTTCAAGACTAAGATGGGTTGTCTTAATGGATTCAGTACCTACATCCCACAGGTGGAAGTAATACCTTCTACAAGAAAGAGTAAAGATGGAAAGGACACAACGACCGAATCCTATCAGGACAGAGTATGGCGAATTACTGTTGGCGATTCCGCTGAAGGATGGGCAATCTTTATTGGTAAATTGCTCTCAGGTAAGTACCCAAAGTGCAAAAAACTTATCCTTGATTTTAGTCAGATCCGTCCTCCTGGAAGCCGCCTCAAGGGATATGGTTGGATATGCAATGGATACAAGCCATTAGCAGATACGTCAGTCATCATCTGTCAGCTTCTCAACAAACGAGCAGGTCAGCTCCTTAACCACCAGGATATCCATGACCTCATCAATCTACTTGGAACAGTTCTATCAACACGTCGCTCTTCTCAAATTAGTCTCTTCGATTACGGCCAACCTGGATGGAAAGAGTTTGCTACGTGTAAGCAAGATTATTTTAAGACCAGCCCCTGGCGAGGACAAAGTAACAACTCTTTACTTTTTTACCAGAAGCCAACAACTGATGAACTGCACGACATTTTTGAATTGATGCAGTTGTCTGGCGGTTCCGAACCAGGTTTCATCAATGCACAAGCGGCGAAAGAACGTGCTCCCTGGTGGAGTGGTGTTAACCCTTGTGCAGAGATTCTGTTACCGAATAAGGGATTCTGTAACCTGGTTGAAACAGATCTTGCCAAGTTTAAGAATGACATGAATGGTCTTCTTCGTGCTCTGTATATTATTGCCAGAGCTAATTATCGCCAAACCTTAGTGGATTTAAGAGATGGTATCCTCACAAAAGAATGGCATCAGAATAACGAGTTCCTCCGACTTTGTGGAGTTTCCTGTACTGGTATTTGTAGACGTCCCGACCTTAGAGCGTATGATTTACGGCGTATGCGAGATGCGGCTACGCAGGGAGCTAACTCAATGGCTGACGAACTTGGGTTACAGAGACCCAAGAATATTACGTGTGGAAAACCATCAGGGACGTTGTCTAAAGTTATGGATACGCTCGAAGGTATCCATAAGCCAATCGGAAAGTATATCTTTAACAACGTTGCTTTCGCGAGTTCTGACCCTGTGGTTGAAACTCTTAGGCGAGCTAACTACCGAGTTATTGCCAATCCTACCGATCCTACTTCTGTTCTGGTTACTTTCCCAGTGTCATGGGAAGACGTGAATGTAGAAGTAGAATCTGCTATTGATCAGCTCAATCGCTATAAATTCTGGATGCGTAACTGGTGCGATCAGAATATGTCTTGTACAGTTTATTATACACCTAACGAAATTCCAGAGATGGTTGAGTGGTTAGATAGAAACTGGGAAGATTACGTCGGGGTCTCTTTCCTTCGCCGAGAAGGAGAGGTTAATGCCCCCTATCTCCCACAGGAAGTGGTAACAAAAGACAAACTCGAAGACTATCAGAAAACTCTCTTAACCGTTGATATCGACAATAAAACTCCGATCGAGTTTATTGACGATGTAGATTGTGAGGCGGGTGTATGTCCAACGCGATGACCTTAATGTATCTATCTAACCCTTACAGCCATCCGTCTGTAGCCATCAGAGAATACAGATATATCTTAGCCTGTGAGGCTACAGCCTTTCTTCTAAATGCAGGATATAATGTTTTCTCGCCCATTGTTCACAGTCATCCATTAGTTAGGTTTGGTTGTCCGACAACCTGGGAATACTGGAGTAAGATAGATCTCGACTGGATACATCGTTGTGCCATTCTTGGCGTTCTGTTGTTACCGGGTTGGGATATAAGCGTTGGCGTAACTGCGGAGATTAAAAAGGCTCAAGACCTAGGAAAGCCTATTAACTATTATGAATACAACAGAAGCAATCCACAACTTCTTACGCTCGCAAACCCAAAGTATTTCCGGAATCTACAACCCTAACATGGAGGTTCAGGTCAATGTCAGATCTGACATTGGAGAGAAGTGCATTGGGGAATACAAGGGAAAGTCCTACATCTATTTTACTGATGGTAACCATAGATGGAAGAGCCTACGTATTCCAAGCGTCGCTAACTATTCCGAACGAGACCTGTCATGGCCTCTTGACAAGTATGCTGAAGCAATTGGATGCACAGGGTGGAACTTCAGAAGTAAGCATTCAATTTATGTGGGGTTTGATTTCGATTCTATCGTCAATCATAAGAAAGGATTGACCAATGAGGAACTCGAAGAGATCAAAACAAAGGTCCAATCTATTCCTTGGGTTACTTTGTATTCTTCTAAGTCCGGCCGTGGCTTACATCTTTATGTATTTTTTACCTCTCCTGTTCCCACACAAAGTCGTTCAGATCATATCGCTCTTAGTCGGGCTATATTATCTAATCTTCGGGGCTTACTTAATTTTGACTTCGAAAGTAAGGTAGATACCTGTGGATCAATCCTTTGGATATGGCACCGAAATACAGCTCCTGAAGGACTTAAACTGCTTAAGCGAGGAACCACCCTCGGAACCATACCTCCTTTCGAAGTGGCTAAAAGAACGCCTCGGAACCTTGGTACTTTATCCTATCAGATTAAATCTACGTCCCTTGGCCCCGAACACCAATCTCTCATTAATTGGTTCGCGAACCAGAATACAACCTGGTGGTGGGACGAAGACATGGGAATGCTGGTCTGCCACACATACAGTTTAAAGAAGGCTCACGAGGAACTTAAATTAAGAGGTTACTATGACACAGTTGCCACAGGAAAAGATCTTCCCTTCGATCAGAATTGTTTTTGTTTCCCTGGACCAAACGGAAGTTGGACAGTTCGACGCCATAATCGAGGAACTCCAGAACATAAATTCTGGACAAAAGATAGTGGTGGTTGGACAAAGTGTACCTATAATGCGTATCCAGATCTTGATACTGCAGCCAGACTTGCTGATGGTGTTAAAGGAAACAACAAGTATTCTTTCCAAACACTCAGCGAACTTAAGAGATTTGTACATTTCCTGGGTGTGGAAATCGAAGTTGGAGGGGTTAAAGAAACAAGGGGTCCTTGCACGGTTAGGACTGTAAAGAATGAAATCTTAATTCAGATTCCACGTGAGGATGATGATGAACTCAAAGGCTGGGCCCAGGCTAAAGGCCCAATCTGGGAACGTATCTTTCCTCTGGATCGTGTTAGTCTTGAAGTTGAAACTCCAGATGACACAGTTCGTCATGTCATCCAGGGAGGTGAATCCCTGGGCTGGATGCTTCGTTCACTTGATGGAGACTGGATACGTCAGAACAAGGATAACATCAAGTCGTCCTTGATTACGAAGGGTGTAGAGCGTGGTATTATTGACCAGGTTTTAGGTCAGAGTATTCTGAACCCTTGGACACAAGTTCGATTACCATTTCAACCTGTTTATCCAGGTGGCCGCAAGTGGAATATAGACGCTCCACAGTTATCTTGTAGACCTCAGGAAGGTCCTCACAAAACCTGGGATGCCTTACTTAACCACGTTGGACAAGGACTCAATGATGTGATCACACACAACGATTGGACTGTCAGACATTCTCTGGCTTCGGGGGCGGATTACCTCCTCAACTGGATTGCCTGTATCTTTAAATATCCGTCAGAGCCACTGCCGTACTTATTCTTGTATGGACCTCAGAATTCAGGGAAAAGCTCATTCCATGAGGCTCTATCACTCCTATTCACGGGAGGAGTTATACCTGCTGATCTTGCTCTTACTTCACAACAGGGGTTTAATTCCGAGCTGGAAGGAGCTATCGTCTGTTACATTGAGGAAACGAATCTTTCAGAACATAAGTTTGCCTATGAAAGAATTAAAGATTGGGTTACAAGCCAACGGCTTAACATCCATTCGAAGGGGCGTTCACCTTTTACTGTCGATAATACTACGCACTGGATTCAGTGTGCTAATAACGCTATGTTCTGTCCCGTTCTACCTGGCGATACAAGGATCGTTACGCTGTTTGTACCCTCTCTTACTTCTGAAATCCCGAAACTTGAGTTCATGGGACGCTTACGTGAAGAAGCTCCTGCGTTTCTCCACACACTAATTAAGACAGAAGTCCCGGAATCTAACTCTCGACTACGAGTACCTGTCTTAGTTACCGAGGAGAAAAAGGTGCTTGAGGATATGAACAAGAATCCCTTGGAGATATTCCTCGAGGATCATGTATACTTCGAACCTGGTTATGTAACTCTGCTAAAGGATTTCGTTTCATTCTTCGGCGATGTTGCAGGGATCAAGGAGTCCATGAACTATTCTAACCGGATGATTGCTCGACAGATTCCACCACAATATCCACGAGGTAGATTCGGAGGTGCTGGCCTGACACACATTGGTAATCTTAAGCTGTCAAACGGAAACAGCAAAAAGGTTAAGGAAGGTAAACTCGAACTTGTTGAAGGGAAACTGATATGAAGATCATAGCGTTTGGTGGTTTAATAGGAGCAGGAAAAACAACTGCAGCTGACTTTGTTGAGCTTCAGTGTCATCGAGTCGGTAAAAAGGTAACTCGTCAGCCTTTTGCTCGTTTTCTAAAATCGGCGGCTCAAGTCTGTGGTATGTCTAAACATGAACATCCGGAGGTTTATCGTTACTTCTGTCAGACAATCGGGGCTTATGCCAGAAGCATAGACCCCGATTGGTGGGTTAATTTGTGGAGTGCAAGTATTGCCGTTTGGGAAAGTAAAGGAAATACAGATACCATCTGTCTTGTTGATGACTTCAGGTTTCCCAACGAACTCGAACTACTTCGCCAGAAAGGAGCAAAACTTTTCTTCATTCAACGTGATGATCTTCCTTTTGATAAAAGTTATAATCACGAATCTGAAGCTTTTGCCCGCAACTTCGACCCAGCCGAATATACTGATATTAAGGTTATCGTTAATAATGGAAATCTTGATGAATTCAAAAAGACTATCTTCCAGCAGGTTCTTTGCGAAGTTCTGATCTAATTTTACCTTGTGTGCTAAGTAGCATCTTCACAAGGTCCTCGTCGATACGTTCACCATTCACTGTTCGATAGGTGTAATCATCAACCTTTCGGACCTTACCTGCTCGCCACATCTTATTAAGTCTTACCTCAAGGTCGGTTAATGCGTTCTGCATTGCCGACCTTTTTTCGTCTACCTTACGGGCACTTACACCTGTTAGCAGAGATGCTATAGTACTTGCTCGAGTCATACCTGTAGCCGGTTCGAGGATTCGAGACAATGTAGTACCTGCACGACTTAGAGGTGACTCACTTAATACCCTTTCACCAAGTCCACCCTCAAGATTACGTCCAGTGAAGAAGTTCTTACCGCTGGCCAACTGTGCTCCAATCTTAATTGGAGGAACGGTTTCGCCCAAGAGCTTCTGCAGACTGCGGCCAATGCCCTGACCCTCAGGGTCATATCTGGAAAGATCTTCCATCGGAAGACCTAAGGCCACGGCTAATTCAATACCATTCTTACGCCCGATGTGGAGACTATCAGGTAACCACTTCGGTCTACTCTGTTGGGCGTTAGGATTCATGTGGCCTGTAGCTCGTAAGTAATTAGCCATATATCTGGGATGCTCAACTAAGGCTCCCAGCATCAAGGGAATATTCTTTCTTGTCCATGTATAGAATAACATAGACCGACGCATGTATTTCTTTTCAAACTTCGTTAGGTCGCTATAGTCAAACAGGTACTTCTTAACTGAAGCAACTGATTCAATATGACTAAGACCCTCAGCACGTTTACTAAGGTAGTGAGCAACTCGGATAACATTTTCAATATTCTGATTTCCCTCATACCCAAGAGGTGCGAATGTCGGAGCAACTCGTCCACCTGTCAGGAACTTGATGGGATTTTCAGCTGCGTTTTTATATCCTCGTGCAATCTTTCCTGTTCGCGTGCTGAGGGTACTTTCGAGAAGATCTCTGATTTCTTGAGTCTGACCCCCAGAGATCACACCATCTGCATACAACTGGTCATAAAGACTTCGACCTTCCTTCTTAATCTCACGACTCATAGTCGTATAATGCCAAGCAGTCTCATCATCAAGATAATGGGCTGGTCCCTTGTAATCCGTAAGTTTTTCCAGAAGTTCTCTGGTCATCTTACCCATTGCAAAGGGTTTACCGCCTTCGTGCTTTCGAACGTACTTAACAAACTTAACCCAGTTATCTGTGATACTCTTCTGGTTCCTGATGATCTGGTTGAATTCATCAGCAACCAATTTAAGGGTTGGATTGTCTTTTGCCAGCTTGTTAAGGCTTCTTTGAAGGTGCGTGGCTCCGGTAAGATTAGCCATAAACTCTTCGCCGATTGTTCGTCTTATCTTCTCCATATAATCCGTAACAGCAAGGATAGCATTTGCAGTTTCGTTCGGATAACCAACAGCATCCTTATACAGATTATCAATGAATTCTGCTGTATACTCAATCTGCTGCTCTGGCTCCAGAACACCATGTTTCCTAAGAAGAGAGATATTATCTACAAACTGTCCGAATGCGTCTTCTCCAATATATCCATATACAAGGTTCTTTCCAACAACGGCTTCGAGTGCATCGACTGAAAAGTTTCTAAATAGGTTATCAAGCATTTCTTCCTTAATCTCATTAGGAAGAAAAATACGCCAGGCATTATGAGCCAGTTCATGAGGAATCGTCTGTTGAGGAGCAGAGGTCGGATCAATCTTAATGTGACCCTTATGTTTTGATCCCCCAAGAAATTGACTCATTGTAAGGGTTTCATTTGCCACTGCCGCTGATTCAAAAGATAACTTAGCCGACCCTCCAGTATTACCACCAAGAGGAATACCCTCAATAATCTGTTGGAAAGGTACTCCTTCGATTAGTGGTAACTCATGGTTGTGCCTAAAGGAGGCCTTGATGAATGGACTCAGATTCTCAAAGGTAGCAACACCAATGAGAAACTGAACCATGTTACCACTATCATAGGCCTGACGAAGATAACCATAGTAACCTGGATACAAGGTTTGTGCCGCATCTAGATAGTTACGCCCCCAATGAGCCAGCGTCAAACTCTTTTTACCAGGCGGAATAATCATTCGCTCAATGACAGAAGGATTCTGCATTCGAGCAACTAATTCCCTGTTCTGTTTCAGTTGATTCTTTACAAGCTTAAATGCGGCTGTATAATGCTTGGGGTTAGTGACTCCAGCCATACTGTTCATCACAACACCTGACAAGGCATTACGGACAGCAAACGCTGGGAAGTATGACGTAAGCATGGAACGATAGATATTTACAAACTGATCATAGAGGTTTAGGACCTGACTGAATTCCTCGGGTTTCCCAAGGACTGCATCAAAGATCTTGGAGAACTGTTTATAGTCCCATAAGGGTACTGCCATATTACCAAAGCCTGCAGCCTTCAATGCTTTCTCAATATCCTTTACAGAAGCATTACGCTTCCAGGTTGCATTACCAAACCGAGTTATTCTCGCAGGTTTCTTTGCAAACGGTTTGATAATTTTAGCCAGACTGATATCACCTTTCGACAACTTCAGAAGGCCCACGGCTCGTGTCTTGGATGTAGCTTTCTCCCTCATGAAGTGCTTCATTAAAGACTGAAGTAGATCAGTCTTTAATTGTGCCCGCTTCAGATGGCGGTAATAATGGTGGGCAATCTTCGCTGGATCATTCTCAAAGAAGTTGATATCCCGACCAGTAAACTCCTTGGCAAACTTGTTGATATCAACAAGTAATTCATTCGAGAGCTTACGGGATCGTGGTTTCTGAAGTCCTTCCTCGGTTATCTTCAGTTTCAATTCCTTGAAGGAGCCACCGAAACGTTTTTCCAATTCATCAATGAACTTAACATCCTTGACAAGTTCTACTCCATCGGGAGTCAGATACCTGTGGAGATATCCAAGCACACCACGTTTGGGAGCGAACTGTACACCCTGGGCTGCAGCCTCAAGGAAAGACTTATCAATAGGCTGACCATATTGCTTAGCAAAGATACGAACGGGTTCTGGAACATTCTCCAGTCGTTTGGTGAATTCGCTGTGTTGAGTAATCTTCTTCTCGATATACTTAACACGACCACGAAGCTTACGTTCTGCCTCCTCGAACTCTTCAAACGGCAGACTTCTGTCAATAGCAATTGCAGGATTCTTCTCAACAATCTTGGCTGTCTTAAGAACATCCTCGATTGTATTCATCTTGACTACATCGCCCGCAAGATGCTTCTCACCTAGCTCAAAGATTTCTTTCTCAAGCTTAGCAATACCCTCTTCCGTTTCACGAGCTAAGGAGAACAGATCAAAGACTTCCTCTTGCTTTAATCCAGTCCTCTGGACTAACTCGTCAATCTCCTTGACAACTGACAAACCAGCTCGTCGGGCTTCGAGACTACTAAGTCTGTTCTCGCCTCGGAAGTGACTGACGAAGGCATCAACAGTATCGTCACCCAAGGATGTAGAAAACTTAGACTTGATGAATTTAGCTGCTGGCTTAAAGGGTGTTGCCGCGGCCCTTCCAACTCTACCAATTGTATTATCGAGGAAGGTGTTAGCTGCCTGAGATTCAATGATTGAAGCCTTGGGACCAAATGGAATGTCAAGGCTTAAAAGACTTCGCTTAGGTCCGCTGGCCGCAATAGGCTCAAGCTCTTTAATTAACTTAATCATATCAACAGCTTGTTGATTGTTACCTACAGCCTCTGCAACCTTTAAGGCAGGTTTCAGTTTACTCAGGCGGTTTGCTGCCTGGCCTGCTTTCGTTGCAGCTCCAACTCCAACAAGGTTAAGAGGATCAAGGAGTACTTCTACCCCAAGTCCTCCCCAGGAGAACTGATCCTTGGGGCGACCAAGTAATTGGTTACCCGTGATGCGTTCTCGTGGATTGAAGACAGCAGAAAGAACTTCCGCTGGATTCTGTCCACCAATGACACCTCGAAGAGCAGCACCAGGTGTATCAAGAATTGTGCCGGCCGTACCTGCAACATTAAGTAAGATATCTGTTAGACCTGGACCAGGCCCTTCAGGTAATACCAGTTCCTGGTTCTGACTCTTCAACGCCTCAATTAATGATGTATTCAAACGACTCATCGTGGTAGACTTTCCTGTCGTTTCAATTCTTCCATTTCCTGCAGCCATTTCTGATACATCAGAAACTGCTGATAATTCTCAGTCATGGAATCCTGAGGTCCTTGTCCCTTGGCAGCATTTCGAAGAACACCTAAAGGAGTACGATTAAAGAAGTCTTCATACGCTGCACCCAGGATACTTCGTTTCTCTGGCTTACGCCGCAGAAGCTCTTGCATCTCGGGTGAGACATTAAAGTATCCTTCCAATTCCTCCTCTGACAGGTTCGGATTGGTTGGAGCAAACATAGAATCTAAGTCCAAGGATAAATTAGGATTCGACCTCATATCCATTGCAGTCTGCATCATGGGCCTACTGGCTCCACCTGCAATCAGGGAGAGTAAATCCATATTACTTGGGCCTGTTGGAGCCTCTGGTAATCCTGCAGCTGGAGTGAAGTAGTCTCGTGCCCTATTAAAGAACTCAGGACTTTGTGATCCTAACTGCATCCAGTTGAACATCTCGTCGGACGCTGCTGACTGTGTTAATCGTTTTTCCGATTCATCAAACTGTCGTTTGTTTTCGGACAGGCGTGCCGCATCCATACCAAGACCGCCCATTCCAAGAAGTTGATCCAGTCCAAAGGACTTATTAAATTTAGACATATCAAAGTCTAATGATCGGTTGGCCAGATCTTGATCAAAAGCCTGACCAGACTTGGCAAGGTCAAGGCGTTGGGCATCCAAGCCAAGACTTTTACTCTGGTTGGCTAGGTTACCAATGGTACCAATACCGCCAAGAACTGACTGAGCAATGGATGCAATCTGTCCAATCTTAGCTAATTTATTAGCATCATCTTGCATCTTCATCTGATCAAGATGGATACGCCAATCCTGCTCACGTTGTAGGTCAGTTTGGTTAGCCTGACGAGCACCAAGAAAATCTGTGAATCTCATTAGAGGTTCCCGCTTCCTGACCGGAATCCGCCATACATTGTATTAAGTGCGGAAGCCAGTCCACCGAATTCTGATTCCTTTTCAGGGATACCACCATACAGAGAACTGATCTGACTGTATACATTATCAAGATAACTTTGAGCCTGATTCGCTTGATTAAACCCGATGTTTAATCCTTCGGCACGATTCCGAGCTCGCATTTCATCCGTCGCTCGTCGATTTTCCAGGATTCGTCTACCTGCATCCTGGTACGTAGTGCTTTCGATTGCCGCCTGGCCTCCGCTACCACCGAGGCCACGTCCAGCGAAGTTGGCCCTGATCGCTTCAAGATTGTCCCTGAGGGCACGGGCGTTTGCTTCTTGAGCACCAACGGCCATACGTTCGTAATCTTGATCAGAGTAGACATCGGGGTTCTCCAAACGTCGTAATGCAGTATCTCGCATTGCCTGGAATGTTGGTGAGTCGAGAGTCGATCGAATCTCAGATACCGCTCGTTCTCGATTACCAAGGAATTCATCTCGTTCCAGTTGATTAATCATCAACTGTAATGCAGCCATCTTAGATTCTGCCGTAATCAGGTTGGGGTCATACGGCAGACCAAAGGGGTTACGCTCATTAGCCTGTAAACCATACTCATTCATAAGCTGGGAAGCCATGATATCAGCTTGCCAGGCCGCACCCTCTTTATCCATTAATCGTTTATAGAGAATTCCTTTACCCTGGTTTGATCTGGTGATATCCTGCCCAGGACCAAGCCAGTGATCCTTAAAGAGTTCACCACTTGTCTGATCATAAGCAGGGCGGTATCCTTGACTTAAAAGCCAAGCAATAAAGGAAGTATCATTTGTAGGATCAAACCGTTTCTGCTCAGGATCATACCCTAACTGGTCAATCCTCTTTTGTTCAGGTGAACGAGGATCACCAGTTCCATGTCGTCTTTGTCCATTTGCCATGGAAATCTCCTAGTATTTCCAATCCACTTCAACCCATGAAATCAGGGTTACTACTCCACCATTAGTTACATCGGATGTTACAGTATACTTATACCTATTAGGTATCCATCCAAGAATTGTTACCTGTCTCTGATTCTGACCGGCAACAATTTTCGGGGAACCAAGCGATAGGTTAGGTTCGACATACCCGATAAGTAGCTGGGCTTCTGCTGTAGCGTTTGCTGCAACTGTTGCATTAAGATCTACAACAATAAAGACCCAACGTCCCTGGTCACTATTACGACTGTTCTCATATACCTCATCAAGGCTTCTGTTAGCTGTTAGGTCCTGAGGTATATTGTAAGCATTTAGGCCGACAGGTATCTGATCCTTGTTCAGTATCTTTCCTTGTAGGTGTCGATTGAGTTGGTCAATAAGTGACTTAAACTCTTGGTCAACATACCTATCACTATGGGTATATTTCTTACTTACTATCGCCATCCGTATGCACCTCCGGATGCATCAAACTGAAGGATGTTTACAGGTATATCATCACCTGTGATATATGGTGTAAACTTTTCACAACGTCTATCTCCCTTAATATAATGTATATGATAATTCTTCAGGGAAACATTCTTCGTTGTCAGGGTACTGATATCACCATCCAAGAAGTATCCAATCGTTGCTGTCGCTGTATCCGTTGTACGAGATGTAATAAACTTGATATCCTTAAGCCACTGTTCCTTCATTGCATCAGGGAATGTTAGATTCCCAAGAATTGCTGTCCAGGTTAAGGAACCACCTAATTCGGTTGTTCCCTCAAAGTCACCAAACCGATTGATTCTTCCATACGTTAACTTAGATTCTCCAAACTTATTAAGTGTCGGAGCGATGACTCCAATGGTATCAACAGGCCAGGTTGACCAGCCTGGATTTCTGTAATTGAAACAGAATACCGTATCGAACTGTGAGGTGCTGGTTACACTACCTGTGATACAGAGAAGACCTCGCAAAGAGTCTGTTGCAATGGATGCTTCTTTGATTGTAAGGTTCTGTAATTCCAGCCATAGAGGTTCAATCTGTCGACTAAGATAGTTTGATCCCCTACCATCAAAGGCGTGAACTCCAGAATGATCAGCATGGAAGATGACATTATCAACCTTAAGGGCACACCTATGATTAAAGGCTCCCTGGTCTCCAACAACCTCGATCAATTCAAAGGATTCAATAGAGTCACCGGTTAGTAACCAGATGCTATTTTCCTTGAATATTACAAGGTTATCTAGGAACGATACAAAGGCTGAAATGACTACAGAACCTCCTACAATCAGATAGCTTTCTCCATTAACAATATCAGGTCGACCCAGCTCGCTGTAATATAGAAGTGTACCAGCAGCATACCACATCCTGTCCTTATGGTTTTCAATACACTGAGCAGTTGGCGGTGTGCCGTCAACTTCCGGTGCAATGATTAATTGAGATACACTGATATCTGGTGTATCATCTACATAGGAATCATTGCTAACCGCAATGTCCTCGACGTGGAAGTGTAAAGTCTGACCAATTGAAACCTTACGTCGATAGATTCTGATCTTGTCGACCTGACTGTCTGATGTTGTCGTCAGTGCACTTAATGTAACTTGCTGATCAAGAAGGACTTCAATCTCTGCTGAAATCGGACTAGGGCCGGATTCAATTCCCCAGGTTGAATTGTAATATGTATAGATATAATCATACACTCCATCCATTAGTGTACCTGTAGCCGTCGATGTGGCTAAAGTTGCTGATGTGTTTGGAGCTGTAATACCGATATTCCAGACATTATCAAGGTCGGTTTTAATCATTTCATTAGCAATATAAACTAACCGATTATTAAAGCTTGCCATATCCAAGCGTCGATACCAAGTGGTAAACGACTGAAGGCTTTGATACTCACTTGTGATATTGATTAATCTAATTGCTGGGTCCTGTGTTGCACCGAGGTTTGCCCAGGCATGTAGGATTCTGGTATCGGATAACCGCTCCAGACCATAATGAGTAAAGTCCGTTACTGAAGGAGACGCACTTAATTCGGTATAGGTTAGATATGTTATCTCATTAGTATCTACACCGAATATGACTACGTCCCAGACTGGTGTTCCTCCAGAAGAAGAACGACTCATCATAATAATCTGCTGATCATTTAATTGACAAGCAGACCTAACATTTACAGTAGTACGACTGGCATCTAAAGCATAATCACCATCAAGGATGACTTCAACAAGTTGAATCTGTGCCGTAAAGATTTCAAGACGATTGATAACTAAGGCATTAGCTGCCGATGATCCACAGATGATTACATCATTAGGAGACATTACAATAATACGAGGTTGAGGTATTGCATAGCCTGTGAAATCATAGGTTGGGGATATATGCATCTGGGTACCAATATATCCTACAACCTGAGCCTTTGTATAGATACCAGACGTCTTAAACTTAGACGTTACAATGATTCGTCCACTCTTTAGATGCTTACAGTCAGAATTAATCAGTTCACTGTCCATTACAGCTGAATCAAGTCCAGCCCAATTTAAAGATGCATTGTTTGCAACTGTACAAGTCGTACCACTGATTGAAACCGTTGCTCCCATCATTGTATAGGTACTGCTATTATCTTCAGCCCATACAACAATAGCTTTGTTGCTGTCCGTCTTTGCTGTTCCTTTGATGCAGAAATCATCAGCTACAGTATAAACAACCGTTCGACTACCACAGGAAATTGTATCAGATGTAGAAACATAAGTAAAGG
>ERZ795041.55-NODE-55-length-44990-cov-7.886814_pt1 | contig 44990 bp, 39 predicted proteins | sample MGYA00375125_ERZ795041 | MGnify/ENA primary metagenome ERZ795041 (study PRJEB30170, sample SAMN03074214) | activated sludge metagenome | biome: Common Effluent Treatment Plant; feature: Wastewater; material: Activated sludge; isolation source: activated biomass in a...
ATGATAGGCAAGGCTTTTCGAAGAATGGACCATTCGTTTTGTCCATTAACCCGCATTTCACACGAGCGCAGACGCTCGCGTGAGTTGAGTCTTGTACGGCCTGTTACATCACACCACCGGAACAAACTCATCCCGGATCACGGCCAGGAACTCCGGGGACACGCTGTGCAGGTCCAGCACGTCCACACGGATGGGCAGGTCGCTTTCGCTGAAGGCATCCTTCAACGTGAAGAGTTCCTCCAAGCCCAGCTCTGCAGTCGACCGAATGGCCAGATCCAGGTCGCTGTAGCGCTTGGCCCGGCCTTGCACGCGGGATCCATACGCCCAGGCACGTGCGTTGGGCAGATGTGCGCGCAGGATGGAACGCACCACCTCCAATTGGTCTGCTTGCAGGTCAAGCATGGAAGCCTTCCAATTGCTCCAACAGAAAGCGGGCATCACGGGCGAATGTCTTCACCAGTTCGTACGTATGGTCCGCCTTGCTGCGGGAATAGTCATGGCTGGTGGCGTTTTGCGCTTCATTGTACTTGAACCACCGCGTTGGGTCGTCGATCAATCCGGACCGGGCTGCTTCGCGATACACGTCCTTCCTGGGCAGTACATCAACGCCCGTGTCGCCGCGCCATTCAAGATGCCTTCGAAGCATCTTCCAAGCCAGCTCATAAGTGTATTCAAAACGCTGAATGGTGCCATCGCGCACAATGTCATCCACAGGTGACATGGCCAAAGCATTGTCCAGAGAGTGCAAGGCTTTCCGGAATGGCTCCAATACCAGTTTCTTCTCTGCCATTTGCGGTAAAGCTACACCGTACCAGGTGGTGATGCAGCAGGTGTTCCAGTGGAACCCAACGCGGAAGGACAGCTTACCGCTGTTCCACAGGCACCTCCCTTCTCACATAGCCCAACAGTTCCATCATGCGCTCGGCGCTTTGGGTTTCGCTGAACACGCGGTCGGTGAGCGTTCCGTCCGGCAGGCGGTCAATGAGCACGTACTTGGGCTTGGGGATCAAGCAGTGCTGGATACCGCCGTAGCCGCCCAAGGTGTCCTGGTAGGCACCCGTGTTGAAGTAGCCCAAGTACTGCGGGCGGTCCTCGCGGAAGCGCGGCATGTAGATGGCGTTGACGTGCTGCTCGCTGTTGTAGTAGTCGTCGCTGTCGCAGGTCATGCCGCCGAGGAAGACGCGCTCGTACTCATCCTCCCAGTTGTTGATGGGCAGCATGATGAAGCGGCGGTTGATGGCCCAGCTGTCCGGCAGGGTGGTCATGAAGCTGCCGTCGATCATGTTCCAGCGCTCCTTTTCGTTCTGCTTTTTCTGGCTGAGGATGCTGAAGAAGGTTGCGCCGCTCTCGCCCACGGTGTAGCTGCCGAACTCGCTGTACAGGTTGGGTTCCTGCACGCCGTTCTCGTCGCAGATGTCCTTGATGCGGCCCACGATCTCGCCGATCATGTAGTCCACGTCGAAGTGCTTGTTGAGGCTGTTGCTGATGGGCAGGCCGCCGCCGATGTCCAGCGTGTCCAAGCTGGGGCAGAGCTTCTTGAGGTCGCAATACACGTTGACGCACTTGGTGAGCTCGTTCCAGTAATACGCGCTGTCGCTGATGCCGGTGTTGATGAAGAAGTGCATGAGCTTGAGGCGGAATTTCTTCTGCTTGCTCACGTTGCGCATGTAAAACGGGATGATGTCCTTGTAGCCCACGCCGAGGCGGCTGGTGTAGAACTCGAACTTGGGTGCTTCCTCGGCCGCAATGCGGATGCCGATGTCGCAGGGACCTTCGATCACCTGGTCCAGCTCCCACAGCTCGTTCATGTTATCGATGATCGGGATCACGTCTACCCCGCTGTTGGCCAAGCGCCCGATGTTGTTGATGTAGGTCTGGTCCTTGTGGCCGTTGCAGAGGATGGTGCTGCTGCGCGGCATCTCACCGCCTTCCATCAAGCTCTCGATGATGTTGATGTCGTACGCGCTGCTGGTCTCCAGGCTCACGCCCTTCTTCAGCACTTCGCGCACCACGTAGCTGAACTGGTTGCTTTTGGTGCAGTAGAAGTAATCGTAGGTGCCGTTGTATCCGTGCTCCTTGAAGGCCTTCGCGAAGTAGTGGCGCGCCAGATCGATCTTCTCGCCGATCTTGGGCAGGTACATCACGCGCAGGGGCGTGCCGTGCTTTTTCAAGATGTCCATCAACGGCAGGTCGTTCCAGGTCAGGTACCCGTTGTCAAACTTGAATTCCCCCTGGGGAAAATCGAAGGTTTGTTCAATCAGGTCGATGTAACGGGTTTTCATGGAGCGGCCGGTGCGGTGGTTGTATCGGAGAGTTTGGTCAGGAAGCGGACAGCGGGGAGCGTCCAGCGTCGGCGGATGTGTGGTACTTCCCCGGAAACAGGCGGCAGGTATGTGCCGCGGCCAAGACCGGAAGGGAGGGAAGCGCCATCAGCGGAATGGAGGAGCCGCAGGCGCGGCAAAGAGCTTGTTGCCAATGCGGAAGATCGGGCGGCCGGGGCGGTATTCGGAGGGTGTGGCCATGCTGGCGGTGGTGCAAAGTAAAAGCCCCACGGGTTGTGATGCACGGTGGTGGAAAAATTCCCGCCCGGCCCGTCCTGGATCCCTACAACCACCCTTTCCTGCGGAAGAGCCACAACATGCCCAAGGAGATCAGCAGCATAATGGCCATGATGGTGTAGTAGCCGTACTGCCACTCCAGCTCGGGCATGTTGCGGAAGTTCATGCCGTAGATGCCCACGATGAAGGTGAGCGGGATGAAAATGGTGCTGATCACGGTGAGCAGGCGCATCACCTGGTTCATGCGCATGTTCAGCCCTGCGTGGTAGGTGCTTTCCACGTTGGCCAACTGGTCGCGGAAGGTGGTGATGCTTTCGGCAAGGTATACCGTGTGGTCCTGCAGGTCGTTGATGTACCGCCGGGTGCTCTTGTCGATCAGCTCACTGGGGATGATGTTCATCCGCCCGGCCAATTCGCGGGCCGGGGTCACCTGTCGGCTCACCAGGATCAGCTTGCGCCGCAGGTCCTGCAAATCGGCCAGCACCTGGGCCCCCCGCGCCACGGCCACGCGCTCCTCCAGGTCCTCGATGCCTTCACCCAGCCCTTCCACGATGCTGAAGTAATGGTCCACGATCACGTCCAGCAGGGAGTAAAGCAGGAAGTCCGCGCCCTTCTTGCGCAGCCTGCCGGTGTTGTTGCGGATGCGTTCGCGCACCGGGTCCAGCACGTCGCCACCGGCGTCCTGGAAACTGATCACCATGCCTTTGGCCAGCACGAAGCTGATCTGCTCGTTCTCCACCGCGCCGTCCGCATCGGTGCTCAGCATCTTCACCACCACGAAGAGCTGATCCTGGAATTCATCGATCTTCGGGCGGTGGTCGGTGTTGAGCACGTCTTCCAGCAACAATTGGTGCAGGCCGAAGCGTTGGCCAATGGCGTTCAGCGCGTTCACATCCGCCAACCCGGCCACATCGATCCAGGTAACCGTTTTCGCCGGGTCGCCCGGTTGGATCTCCCCCGGTAGTACTTCGTGCCGCTCGGCCAGCTGGTCGGCGTCATACACGAAGGTGCGGATGGAGGTGGCCTGTGGCGGCACATCACCGATGGGCACCAACGATCCCGGCGGAAGGCCGGCCTTCTCACTTCGCAGCTTGGCCATCAGGGGTGGGGCGCGTGTGGTCGGTTTGGATGGAGCGCCGGATGGGCAGCGAGAAGGGGATACCGTGCTCCAGGAAGGTTTCCAGCACGGCCTGGTTGAGGTCGTAGTGCATGCGGCGCGCCGTCACCGGGTCCTTGGCCCACACGTACATCCGTAAGGTGATGGCCCCTTCCTCGATCTTCACCAAGCGCACGGTGATCACCTCGTTGGGGTCTTCCATGGTGGTGCCGGTCTCGGGGCTGGGGATCCGGTCGGGATGCAGCATGGCCTGGTGCTGCATCATGCCCATGGCCATGTTCACATCTGCGTGCAGGGCCAGGGTAAACTCGATGAACTCGCAGGTGGCTTCGGAGCGGATGGTGCTGTTGACGATGCGGTCCTCGCTGAGGATGGAGTTGGGGATCACCAAGCGGCGGTGCTCGAAGGTGAGGATGGTGGTGTGCCGCAAGTTGATGTCCTCCACGATGCCGAAGGCACCCGCTTCACCGGCCTGGATCATGTCGCCCACGCGGAAGGGCCGGAAGGCCACGATGAAGATGCCGCTGATGATGTCGCTCAACGCTTTTTGCGCGGCAAAGCCGATCACCACCGCCAAGATCCCCGCACCGGCGAAGAGGGTGAAGGCCAGTGCACGCAACGAAGGCACGGTGTAAATAATGGCCACAAGCGCCAGGATCACCACGGAGGTGCGCACGGCGTTGCGGAAGAACCGGTAGCGCGTCATCTCCTCGCGCCCTTTGGCCTTGGCCTTCGCATAACCCCGCCGCAGGGCGAAGTAGGTCAGGCGTTCCACCAGCCAGGCGGCCACCAGGATGCCGATGATCTTCAGCATCAGCAACAGGTCCATGCCCAAGCTGTGCAAAAGGCCCGTCGCCTTGGTCACTTCGCCTTCCATGCGTGCAATGTGGATGCGAACTTACATGCGGACCTGCACGCAACTTCACGGCCGCGCCGAAGCGATCAACAACGCGGCGTGCATGGTGGCTATACGTCGGCCAAGGAGGTGCGCAGCTCCACGCCGCCGGCAATGTCGTTGGGGGCCTTGCCGTGGCGGAACACGCGCATGCCGCGCCCTTCCACCAGCAGGCGGTCGCCCTGTACGTGCAGCAGCGTTCCCTCGCGCAGGCCCGCCACCACCGCTTTGCGGTTCACTTCCAAATACTCCGCAATGCGCTGGTCGCGGCTTTCACCGCCCTGCCCCGGAATGGTGGCCTCGGTGTAGTGCGGGTTGATCTGGAAGGGCACCAGGCCCATGGCGCGCAGCGTGGGCACTTCGGTGATGGGCATGTCGTTGGTGGTCATGATGGTGGGGCAGGCTACGTTGCTGCCCGCGCTCCAACCCATGTAGGGCAGGCCGCCCATTACGCGTACACGGATGGCGCGCATCAGTTCCGTGCCGTACAGCATGCGCACCAGCTGGAAGGAATTGCCGCCGCCGACCAACACCGCATCCGCGGTGGCCAGTGCCTTTACCTTTTCCTGCTCGGCGTGCAGGCTGAACAGTTCGTGGCCAAGTTCCGCGAATATGGCGCTGGTGCGTGCGGCATAGTCGTCCATGCTGGTGGTCACAGCGGCAAAGGGCACGAAGGCAATGCGCTTGGGTGCGCCAAGGAATTGCGCAATGTGTTCCCGGCCCCAGCCTAGAAAGGCTTCACCGGGCATGGTGGAATTGGAAAGCAGCAGCAGGTTCATCGCTTAAACAGTGGATGCCGCCAAGGTAGGGGGATTGTGCGGAATTGAAGACCCGTTTGGCGCCAAGCTCCGGCGGCGGCGGGCTTCCTTGCCTCATTCTTCTTTCAGTGCACTTCCTCGATCTCGATCCTTCTTTCCTTCGCCGCGCCCACGCCGTACACCGAGTTGCGCAGGTCGTCCAGGCGGTCGCTGACCGCGCTGTCGGCCGTGCTTTTGCCGAATGGCCGCTTCACCACCATCAAGGTGCCGCCGTTGGCAGCCGTGCCGTTCAGGTAGGGCAGGAGTGTGCCGCCCGACCAACGTTCCAGGTAATGCACCAAGCTTTCGATCCGCCGCAGGGAGAGGTTCTTGTTGTAGTCGCTCTTGGCCAGCGGACTGGCGTAGCCGCGCACCTGGAGGGTGATCTGCTGCCCTTCGGCCAGCGCTTGTTCCAACAGGCTTATGAAATCGTTCAGCAGGTTGAAATTGCTTTCCACCTGCTGGGTGAAGAAGGCATCAAACGCCGTGGTGTCGCCGGGCTTCGCCTTCCAGGCTGAATCGTATTCCGCGCGTTTGGCGGCATAGCTCCGGTAGGTCTGCGCGTAGTCCAGCGTGGTGGTGGTGTCCCAGCTGCGCGGGTCGGGCTCGTCGTTGTGGAAGTACAGGCGGATGGGCAGCTTTTCGCGCAGCGAGGTGAGGCGCTTTTCCTGTTGGGCGCGCACTTCCGCAGTGTCGGGTTTGGGCGCTTCCACCACTGCGGCGTGCGGGTAGCTGAAGCGGAACAGGTCGTTGCAGCAAGTTTCACCTTCCTCCGCAAACGCCCCTTTGCGGTTGCTGGTGAACCAGCCGGTGCCGGCGGTCTCGTTCACCGCTGGGTACAGGTCGTTTGCTTCACTGTTGAACGGCACGCCCAAGTTGATCGGCGCACCGGCGGAGGCATGGCCCAGCAGGCTCTTGAACAGGTCGTAGCCGCCCATGCCGGGCAGGAAATCGGAGCTGAAGTAGAGCATGCCCTTGGGGCCATCGAGGAAGGGCGTGACCTCATTGCCCGGGGTGTTCACCGGTGGGCCCAAGGGTTTGGGGGCGATCACTTCCTTGCCGACCAAGGTGCCCCACCAGATGTCCATGCCGCCCTGGCCGCCGGGCATGTTGCTGGCGAAGAAGAGCATCTCGGTGCCCCCGAAGTTGGCCACCATCGGCTGGGTGGTGGTAAAGCCTGGCCTGCGCAGCACCACGCTGCCGGTATCAGCAGGGTTGTGCAGGTCCACGGCGCGGATGCTGAATTCGCCCGGTGCTTCTTCCCGGGAGAAGTAGAACCACTTCCCGTCCGTGCTCCACGTGCCGTTGGCATTGCTGCGCCCGTTGTTCACGTTGGCGGGAAGGGCCGCTGGCTCCGCCCACTTCCCACCGGCTTCCGTTGCCCTGAAGATCCGCGCGTGGTAGCCGGTCGTGTCCTTCACTTCGCCGTCGGCGTTCACTTCCCCGCGCAGCGAAGTGAAGTACAGCGCGCTGTCCGGCCCGGTGCGCCCGCCGAACTCGCTGCTGAAGCTGTTCACCGGCATGGGCAGGTGTTCAATGGTCACCAAGCGGTCTGGATCGGCGGCCATCGCCTTGGCCAGCTTGCATCCATCCATGCCGTTGTCGGCGCGTTGCGCGGTGAAGCCCTTCTTGTCGCGTTCACGCTGTTTTGCCTTGGCCCAGGTCTTCGCGGCCTCGTCATATTCCCCGGTGCTCATCTGCATTTCGGCTAGCCAGCGCAGGGCTTCCGGGTGTTTTCGCGCATGGTCCTTCTTCTGCACCTTGTCGTAGAACAGGGCGGCTTCGCCGTACTGATTGCTCAGGCGGCAGGCTTCGGCGTATTTCCATTGCAGTTCCATCAGGCCGGGCGTTTTGCCCAAGGCTTCCCCGTAGTAGCGCGAGGCCCCGTAATGCTCGCCGAGCACCATGGCCTTGTCGCCCCAGGTGGTGAACTGCTCGGCGCTTTGTGCAAGCACAATGTGTGCGGCCATGGCGAACAGCGCGGCAACCAGTAGGCGTATGGGGCGGTGGCCGTGCATCACATTTGGTCAGGGCAGGCCTTGTATCGCACCGGCACGGGCGGCCGCTTGCGGAACACGCGGATGGCGGTGATCTCGAATCCGCCCCGGTTGCGGCTGGCGGGTTCCAGGCGGCTCAGGTTGATGTCGTAGCTCAGGCCGAAGGTCCAGTCGTCGTGTTCCAGCCCCGCGTAGAGGTAGCCCGCGTCCTTAGCGCGCATGTACAGGCCGGCCTGCACGGTGCGCACCAGGTTCCAGCGGTCCAGCAGGATGTAGCGCACGGTGCCGCCGATGTCGAACTCGCGGAACTTGCCTTGGGCCTGCCATTGCAGCCGGGGCAGCACGTCCAGCTTTTCGCTCACGGGGAATTGCGCACCAGCGTGGATAAGCGTGCGGGTGTCCAGTGGGGAGGGTGCGGCATCGAAGAGCGAAACATCGGGCGTGGAGAGGTTGAAAAAGGCCAGGCCTGCGGTGAATTGCCGCCGCTTCTCCGGGGTGTAGTTGTAGGCCAGCCCGGCGTGCAGGTCCATGCGCGACCGGGCGCTCCGCGTGAACTGCTCCGCGTTGCCCAAGGAGGGATCGTAGCTGAAGCCGTTGTATTGGGCATCGAAGCGAAGGGCATTGTAGTTGATGGACACGTTGGTGTAGCCGGCCTGCATGCCCATGGTGAGCGCATGTGCCGTGGCGAAGTGCTGCGTCCAGCTCAGGCCGAGGTCCGCATGGAAGGTGTTGAGCCGCGAGGTGCCGGCCTTGTCGTTGTAGATCCAGGCGCCCAGTCCCAGCCCGTTCACACCGGCCAGGTTGGCCGCATCACCGCCAATGCCGAAGGTGTTGTAGGGGATGGTGACACTGCGCCACTGCTGGCGGAAGATCGCGCCCATGCGGTAGTCGCCTTCGAAGGTTCCGATGTTCGCGGGGCTTTGTGCATAGGGCGCGTTGAAGAACTGGGAGAAGTGGATGTCCTGTGCGGAAAGTCGCAGTGAAAAAGTAAAGAAGAGAAGAAGCGCGATGGTGAAGGAGGAATGCCGGACCAGCAATTCGCCTGGCTGGGCGCCACGCACTTCAACCGGCCGCATTCCTTGCCTCATCGGATCACGGTGACGTTGCCCTTGTGGAAGTAGTCCTGCCCGTCCGTGCAGCGCACGGTAAGCCAGTACACGTAAACGGCGGGATCCACCGGTTTGCCTTTGTAGCTGCCGTCCCAACCCTCAGCCTGGTCTTCGGTGGCAAAGACCACTTCGCCCCAGCGGTCAAAGACCTTCAATTCCATGGAGGCCACGTTGCGCCCGCGCACAAAAAGCAGATCGTTGTTGCCGTCGCCATTGGGGGTGAAGGCGTCCGGCACGAAGATGTCGGGCTCGGCGCACACGAGCTCATGCACCACCACGGTCGCCGAATCCATGCTGGAGCAGACGCCGTCGCTCACCGTTACGATGAAGGTGGTGGTTTCATTCACCGTGGCCGTGGGCGCGGCCATGGTGGCGTCGCTCACGGCGCCTGCCGGTTGCCAGGAGTAGGTCACCCCCGTGGAAGGCGTGGCGGACAAATGCACCACCGTGCCCGGCAATACCACGGATTGGTCCACGCTGGCGGTAACGCTGCTGCCGTTCATCAGGCCCACGTTCACCAAGGTGCTGTCGGTCCAGGTGCAGCCGCTTGGCGTGGTCACCGTGGCGGTGAACCAGGTGGCCGTGGACGGCGCCACCGTGGCTTGGGCGGTGCCCTGGCCGGCCAGGATCCCGATCGCGGGGGACCACAGGATCGTGGAGCCGGGGTCGAGGTTGTTCAGGGAGATCACGGCCGTGTCATCCGCACAAATGGACACCTCCGGAGAGATGGTGGCCTGGGCGAGCTGGGTGGTCACCGTAACCTGCCCGCTTGCGGTGCAACTTCCATTCCAGGAGGCTTGCACGTAATAGGTGCCTGGTGCCACGGGCGCCAGTACCGCGGTGCTGTCCGCCGGACCGGTGTTCAGCGTGTCGGTGAATTGGGGAGTTGTGGACCATGTCCAGGTGTTGGCCGTTCCATCGGCATCGGCCACTAAGACCAGGCTGTCTGCCGGGCCGCAAATGTTGATCGGCTGCAAGGTCTGCAGCTGGGGAGCGGCGGCCAAGACCTCCACCTGGATGCTGGCGGTGTCGGCGTGGTTGCACGCACCGGGGTCGGTGGCGATGAGCTGCACGGTGTACAGGCCTGGTGCGGCATAGGTGTGCGTGGGGGCCTGTGCGGTGGAGGTGGCGCCGTCGCCAAAATCCCATTGCCAAGTGGCACCCAGGTGGCTGTGGTTGCCGAAGACCACCGGTGCCCCGGCACACAGTGGGGGCGGTGCCGCCAGCCCGGCGACCACCACGGGGGCGTCGAAATCGAACTTGAACACGCCGAGGTTGCAGTTGAAGGAGTTGTTGGTGCTGCTCCACGCATTGGGTGTGCTGGGGAAATCATCATGGCTTCCGCAGCCGGCGCACACCGCCCCATACACGCGGCCACGCCGATCGAAGCGGCTGGTGCCGCCGTCCACATGCTCCAAGCTTTGCGCGCCACCGAAATAGGTGGCATAGGCCAGGCCGGTCATGTTGATGTCGTATACGGCCAAGTAGAAGTCGTTGCCGTCGGTGGTGGCTTGGAAGGCATCGGACGTGACGGGAAGCCCGTTGGTGGTGAGCGTGCCCATGACCGCGCTGCCCCAGCCACTGATGTAGATCTTGTCGCAGTAATCCACCAGAAAAGCCGTGGGCGAGATGTTGGGCACCCCGATGCCCGCACCCGAGGTGGCGCCGGTGCGGCTGCTCCAGATGGTGGAGGAGAGGTTGGGGGAGAGCTTGGCCAGCAACTGGCCTCCGGTGCTTTGGAAGTAGGTGGCCCCGGAGATCAGCGCACCTGCCGGGGCGGATGTTTGCCCGAAGAGGTACACGTTGTCCGCCTGGTCCAATCCCACGAAGTAGAACTGGTCGTAGGCCGCGCTTCCGTAATAGGTGGAAGCCAGCAGCGTGCTGCCGTTGGGGTTGAACTTGGCGGCGAAGCCGTCCGCAGGTCCGCCGGGGGCGCTGCCCATCACGCTGCCGGGCGTTACGGGCAGGTTCATGGAGGTGGTGCCGCCCGCGATGATGATGTTGCCCGCAGCATCGAGCTCCAGGGAGTATGCCGCATCGGCCATGGTGCCGCCGAAGTAGGTGCCCCAGTTCATGGCCGTGAGCGCGGGGTTCATCTCGAAGAGCACCGCGTCATGGCTCCCACCGGTGAAGTAGGTGCGGTAGGCACCGGGCGTTGCGGGAAAGTCGCTGCTTTGGGTGCAACTGGCCACCAGGATGTTGCCAGCTGGGGTCAGTTCCACTTCGCCGCGCATGTCGTCGGCGTAGTTGAAGTGCAATCCCGTGGCGTTGTTGATGCCGTCGTTGCCGCTACCCCCAACGTAGGTGCTGGCCAACAGTTGGCCACCATCGGCGCTCAAACGGGATAAAACCATGTCCGTGCCCAGCGGATAGCGCGTGCCAATGCCTTGCGGGGTGAAGGTGGTGCCCCCGGCAAAGGCGCTTTGGAAAGCGGATGGGGTGGTGGGGAAGTTGGGTGAACCGGTGGTGCCCAGCACGATCAGCTCGTCCGCATCATTCACGATCAGGCTGTGCGGCAGGTCATCGCCGCTGCCGCCCAAGTAGGTGCTCCAGATCAGGAAGCTCCCCGTGGTGTCCCATTTGGTCAGTGCGATGTCCGTACCCACGTTCTGGTTGCCGGTGCCCCCGTTCCAAGTCATGTCGTATGCGCCCGTGGTGATGGGGTAGCCTTGGCCGAAGGCACTGCTGCCCGAGTACAGGAAACCCCGGCTGTCGAAGGATGCCGTGTACCCGAAGTTGTCAGCTGTGGAACCCGAGTAGCTGCTAAAGGAAAGAGCGGGGTCGATCACCAGTTCATGGGCGGCATCGTAGGTGCCCAGCTGGAAGGACACGTTGTTGCCCTTCAATGTGTACCGGCATTCCACCCGGTGTTGCACGCCATTGATCAGTTGGTAGGCCAAGGGCACTTCGTCGATCATATCGCCCAAACGGGTTTCCACGATCAAGCGTCCGTCCTGCATGTGCATGCCGTCGGCTCCCTCGTAGGTGAAGTGCACCTGCCGGGGATCCACCCCGGGAGCCACCACCAGGTCGTACTTCAGCACCTCGCCCCCTTGGCGCAGCCGCAGGTCAATGCCCGGGTACAGGCCATGCTGCACCACGGCGGAAAAGGCGTGGGCATTCGAGGCCCACCGGCCCGGATCGTTGCCGATGATGTAGTTGTAACGGCCCCGCTGCACACCGATGCCTTCACTGTGCACGGACTGGCTGGCACCGATGAACCGTAGCCGCAATGCATGGTGACGGATGGTGCGCGGAGCGTCCGGATCGTAGCCCCCGCCGCTGCCCGCATGCAGCTTTGCGATGGCCCCGGCATCAAAGCGGTCGATCAGGACCGAACCCCGCTCGCACCAAATGGAGGCCTCCGGGACTTCAGCCCGGAATACAACTTCGCTGGGCCACTGGCCACGATTTTCGATGAAGCGAAGCACCGGCTGTGCCTGCATGCCGCCCACGGCTGCCAGCGCAAAAAAAAAGGGTGCGAACGACCGAAGAACCGGCATCTGGATGCACCAAAGTAATCACCTCCATGCGATCCAGGGGCACCATCCGGGTTTTTGGCCCTGCGTTGGCACGGGCCCGGCGCGGAAAGCTTCAATCTTCACCGCCCGGGTACCGATCGCTTTTTTCCTTTTCACCGGGCGGCTCAGGCAAGTTGGGGATGGAATAATAACGGTCCAGCTGGTCGCGAAGGATACGGAACCGCCAAACGCCTACCACCAACGACAGCATGCAGATCAGCAGGGAAAGGTAGCCCGCATATTGCAGGTTGCCGAAGCCCTCCACCTGCACCAGTGCGATGCCCCCCACCAACAGGTACAGTGAGGAGCGGATGTAGCTCAGCAACGTCCGCTCGTTGGACAACCGGGTGCGTTCCAGGGCCAGGTGGTCCCGCAGGATCAAGGGGTCCCGGTTGTGGAACGGTGGCCGGTGCAGGCGGAGCTTCCGCTGAAGCCGGTACAGGCGCGTGTTCATGCCGTGAAGGTAAGCGGCCGGTGCGGCGATAACCATGGGCGGGCATGCAGGGGGCCAAGCCGTGCCCATGGGGAAGTTGGCTTGCCGCTACTTCCAAAGCATGGGGAATTGGTAAACTTGTCCTCTCTCCACTAGCCCGGGCGACCTGCCCTGGACGTAATCCCATGTTGATGCACCACGTTCGAAAGTCCACCTTTCTGTTCACTTGTTTGTTCATTGCGGTTCAACCGTTCGCCGCGCTTGCCCATGAAGGCATGTGGCTGCCCACCCTCCTCAAAGCCATTGAGGGGGACATGCGCACCGAGGGGATGGTGATCTCCGCCGAGGATATATACAGCCTCAACCAGGGTTCCCTGAAAGATGCCGTGGTGCTGTTTGGCGGGGGATGCACGGCCGAGGTGGTCAGCACGCAAGGACTCATCCTGACCAACCACCACTGCGGCCACAGCTTCATCCAGCAGCACAGCTCGATGGAACACAACTACCTGCGCGACGGGTTCAGCGCGCCCACCCTGGCCGACGAGCTTCCCAGTCCCGGCCTTTCCGCAACGTTCATTGTGCGCATGGAGGATGTGACCGATCGCATGCAGGCGGCGTTCACCATGGGCATGGGTGAAACGGAACGCGGGGAGGCCGCCAACAAGCTGGGCAATGAGATTGCCCGGGAGGTTCCCCCAGGGCCGGGTGTCAAGGCCGTGGTGCGGCCGTTCAATTACGGCAACAGCTGGTACCTCATCGTCAGCGAAACGTTCAATGATGTGCGCATGGTGTGCGCCCCGCCCGGCGACATCGGCAAGTTCGGCGGGGATACCGACAACTGGATGTGGCCCCGCCACACCGGCGACTTCAGCATGTTCCGCATCTATGCATCTCCGGATAACCAACCGGCGGCATTCAGCGCGGCCAATGTGCCGTACACCCCCAAGCACAGCTTGCCGATCGCCATCGACGGGGCCGTGCCCGGCGAGTTTGCCATGATCTTCGGCTTTCCCGGCAGAACCCAGCGCTACCTGCCCAGCGTGGCCGTGGCACAGGTGATGGATGTGATCGATCCCTTGCGCATCGAAATGCGCACCGCCAGCCTGAACGTGATCAATGCGGCCATGCTGGAAAACGAACAGGCCAAGCTGCAATACGCCAGCAAGCAGGCGCGCATCGCCAACGGATGGAAAAAGTGGCAGGGCGAGGTGCGCGGACTGAAGGAACTGGACGCCGTGGTCGTGAAGCAGGAACAGGAAAGGGAGTTTGCCGCACGTGCTGCGGGGAATCCCCTGTATGAAGCCGTTCCGGGTGAGCTGGTACGCCTGTACGGGGAAATGCTGCCCTATGAAAGTGCGCGTGAGCTCTTTGTGGAGCTGGTGTACATGGGCCCCGAGTTCCTGCGGTTCGCACAAGGCTATCGCAAACTGATCGAGGAGCACGCCGAGCTGCGGAAGGAGAACAAACTGCAAGGGGAACTGGACCACCTGCGAACGGGCGCACAAGGGTATTTCAAGAACTACATACCCGAGGTGGACCGCAAGATCTTCAAGGCCGTGCTGCCCGTCTACCGCAAGCATGCGCAAGCAGGCTTGGCACCCGGGGAACTAACCGTGCTGGACAAGCGCCATGGCAACTGGGACCGCTACGCCGACGCTGTGTTCGACAAGAGCATCTTCACCAGCCCGGACCGGTTGTACAAGGCATTGGACCACTTCTCGCCCAGTGTGGCCAAGCGCATGGCCAAGGACCCGGCCTGGCGCTTGGTGCAGGCCCTTTCGAACAACTACTCGGAACAGGTGCGGCCACGCCTCGGCGTGTTGAGCGACAGCTTGGACGCCGCCATGCGCACTTGGTCCGGGGGATTGATGGAGCTCTTCCCGGAAAAGACCTGGTGGCCCGATGCCAATAGCACCCTGCGCCTCAGCTACGGCAAAGTGGAGGGGGCCGAGCCCCGGGACGGCATCATCTACAAACCGTTCACCACCTTGGAGGGCGTGATGGAGAAATACGATCCCGCCAACCCCGAGTTCGAAGTGCCGCAAAAGCTGTTCAACCTGTACCGGGCGAAGGATTATGGCCCATACGCCCACAACGGAACCATGCCGGTATGCTTCCTGTCCTCCCTGCACACCACGGGCGGGAACAGCGGCAGCCCCGTGCTCAATGGCCGGGGAGAGCTCATCGGACTCAACTTCGACCGTACCTGGGAGAGCACCATGAGCGATATCTTGTTCGATCCCGCCAAATGCCGCAACATTTCCGTGGACATCCGCTACGTGCTCTTCATCATCGATAAATACCTCGGGGCCAAGCACCTGGTGGAAGAAATGAACCTGGTATCCGCAGGGGAAGAATTGCCGCACCTCATCGATCTACCCCTGCACCGCTAAGGCTGGAGCCGTTGCGGGTGGCAGGAGCTGTCCGTGGCGGGCCATGAACGGGCGCACCGGGGTGGTCTCCCCTCATCCCTTTCAGGGCATGCCTTGGGCGGCACTCTTCCGGAGCAAGACCGGAACACCCATCGGCCACAGCCCGGGAACCAAGTGGGTCGTCAGTTGGTTTATCAGGAGCCTTAGGCACCAATCCCCACCATCAACTCCGATCTGCACCATGTGGAAAGAATCCGGGAACAAGCTCCAACGCAGCTTTCAATTCAAGGACTTCAGCGAAGCCTTTGCCTTCATGGCCAGGGTGGCCTTGCTGGCCGAACGGATGGGCCACCACCCCGACTGGCGGAACGTGTACAACAAAGTGGAGATCTCCCTGAGCACCCACGATGCCGGCGATGTGGTTACCGCCAAGGACCGCGAACTGGCCCGCGCCATCGATGGCCTGTTGTAGGGCAGGGCATTGCTCCCGTGCCAAAAGACGACGGCCGCCCCTGCAAGGGCGGCCGTCGCATCATGTGCGGATCGCCGTCACATCGCCTTCTGCACGTTGGCGGTGATGTTCACCACGGTCTGTGCAGGTTCGGTGTTGGCGGTAATGGTCACCGTCTTGTTCTGCATGCCCTCCTGCTTGCCGGGCTTGTACTCGATCTTGATCTCACCCGTTTCCCCGGGCTTGATCGGGTGCTTCGGATAGTCCGGCACGGTGCAGCCGCAGGAACCCACCGCGTTGGTGATCACCAACGGTTCGTTGCCTGTATTGGTGAATTTGAAGGCGTACTTGTTATCGCTGTCCTGCATGATCTTGCCGAAGTCATGCGTGGAGTTCGCAAACGCCATGGTGGTGCTTGGCCCCGTGGGCACCGGTGTGGCTGGTGCGGCGGGCGGCGTTAGCGGGTCGAAGGTGCTTTGCGGCGCGGCGGTCACTGGCGATGCGGCAGCAGTGGCGGCGGACAGGGGTGCGAACGTGGTGGGCCCGGAAGGCTGGTTGCGCTGGCTGGCCGCAATGAAAATGGTGGTGGCGGCGATCACGGCCAACAAGGCGATCTTGATGTTCTCCTTCATGGTTGAATGTGCTGAAATGAGGGGGCGAAATTAGGATGTCCGCGCGGTTTGGTGCAAGGTGAAGTTCGTTGTGCCGGGTTTTCGCGGCTGGTTGCTGCGCGGTACCGGTCAGCGCTCGGCCAGTTTGGTGCGTTGCAGTTCGAGGTCGAGGATCACTTCCAGGGCCTTCTTGAAGCTGTGGTCCACGGGATTGTCCGCGTTGATCACCTGCCAGTAGGCCGAGGTGTCCCACAGGTCGCGTGCCACCAAGGCTTTCAGGCGCAGGTTCACCAAGGCCTTGGAACGCGCCATTCCGGTGCTGTCGGGCTCGATCCCCGCATCCGTAGCCTGCTTCATCAATTCGGCATCCAGGCCGGCGTCCACGGAGAAACGGTCGAGGAAATCGCCCACGCCTTGGTAACGCTTGAGCAACGCGGAACGGTTGCGGTCGACATAGTTGAGCGCCGTGGTGTTGGTGATGCCCTTGCGCACCAACTGGCTGAACCAGGTGGAGCTGGCCGTGGTGTCGATTGGCACGAAGATGTCCGGCATGATGCCGCCGCCACCGAACACCACGCGCTTGTTGTGGGTGAAGTACTGCACCGTATCGCGGAAGTGGATGCTGTCCGCATTGGTGAGCTCGCCTTCCTTCAACCGGTCCTGCCGTTCGTGCCGGTAGGCCTCCAGCCCGTCAGCATACGATTTCTGGATGCAACGCCCGCTGGGCGTGTAGTAGCGCGAAACGGTGAGCCGCACCGCGGAACCGTCGGGCAGCATCACCGGACGTTGCACCAATCCCTTCCCAAAGGAACGGCGGCCCACGACCACGCCGCGGTCCCAATCCTGCACCGCACCCGTGACAATCTCACTGGCCGAGGCACTGCCTTCGTCGATCATCACCACCAGGCGGCCCTTCTCGAACTTGCCGCCCTTGGTGGCGTAGGTATCCTCACGCGGCGTGGTACGGCCGTCGGTGTACACGATCAACCTTCGGTCGCCGAGGAACTGGTCCGCCATCTCCACGGCCGAGCGCAAGTACCCGCCTCCGTTTCCTTGCAGGTCGAGCACCAGGTCCTTCATGCCCTGTTTCTTCAGGTCGTCCAGCTTGTCGGAAAATTCCTTGGTCGTGGTGGCCCCGAACCGGCTCACCTTGATGTAGCCCACACCCGGAGCGGCCATGTACGCTGCCTCCACGCTGTTGATCGGGATCTTGTCCCGCGTGATGGTGAATTCCAGTACCGCTTCTTCGCCGGGCCGCACTACACCCACGTTTACCCGGGTGCCCTTGGGGCCGCGCAAGAGCTTGATCACGTCCGAGTTCTTCAACCCCGTTCCGGCCACCGTACTGTCGTTCACGCTCACAATGCGGTCGCCGGCCCTGATGCCCACGCGCTCGCTGGGGCCGCTGGCGATGGCGTCCACCACGTAAATGGTGTCGCGCACCAAGTTGAACTGGATGCCCACGCCCTCGAAGTTGCCCTTCAGCGGCTCGTTCACGTCCTCCAGGTCATCTTTGGGGATGTACACGCTGTGCGGGTCCAGCTCGGCCAACATGGCCACAATGGCCTTTTCCGCCAGTTTGTTGTCATCCACGCTGTCCACGTACATGTTGTCGATCTGGTACAACAGGGCCTGCAACTTGGTGGCGGCGGAGCTGGGCTGCGCCAATGCAGGTGCTGTTGCCGCCACGGCCAGCACAAGAAGAAGATTTTTCATGCGGTGAGTCTGGGGCTTGGCCATGAGGAGGCCGCCTGAACGGCTGCATCCTTCCACCAAGGCAGCACGAATTTAACGGTGATCGGAGCCCCGGGTTCAGCCGGGGGCGGTTAATGCATGTTAATCGCTGCAGCAGACCGTTGATCGGCAACTTTTTCGGGTGGGGTCATTCCACCAACAACTTGCCCGCCGTGCGGTGGTTCCCAACGGACACATCCACCAGATACAGCCCTGGGGACAGGTTCAATTGCAGTTGAAGGGTGCCCCAGTCGGCTTTGGCCTGCTCTTGGTGGACGGTGCGTCCAGTGGCATCGCGCACGGTCACCAGCACCGGCGCACGGTCTTGTGAAAGGCCGCCCATGTGCAAGGTGAACCGGCCTTCGTGCGCGGGGTTCGGAAAAAGGGAGAGCCCCCTGTTTCCCGGCCCGGCTGCTTCATCCAGGCCAATGAACAGGTCGTATTGCCGGGCGAACAGGGATTCCTTCGCATAGGCAACCACGGCATGGCCCTGGTCATTTACCCGGAGCCACCGTAGGCCTAAGGAGGAGGTGGGCGATGCGAAGCCCTCTGGCCCCACGGTAAGCCAGTTGCTGCCGTTCCAGCGCCGCACGGTGGGTCTCAGGTCATCGGCGTTCCGGTATGCGACCACCGGATTGCCGATGGGGTCCAGCGCAAGGCAGAGCAATTCCACAGCCCCGGTGCTGAAGCCTTGTGGCCCCATGGCGGCCCAACTGCTTCCGTTCCATCGCATGACGGTTGCTTTGTTCTGGTGGGCTTCATCCCGATAGGCCAATATGGGGTTGCCATCCGGGGGCACCACTAAGCTGGTGAACCAAGCCTCGCCCGGTGAAAACCCCAAGCTCCCCATGGGGCTCCAATTGCTGCCGTTCCACCGCATGACGGTGGCCTTCAGGTCGTGCCACCAATCCTGGAAGGCCACGATGGGGTTGTTGTCGGCGTCCAACGCAAGGCTGATGTCCATCGCTTCGTCCTCGGAGAAGCCCTGTGGCCCCACGCTGCTCCATGTGCTACCGTCCCAACGCATGACCGTGGCTCTGTACTCATTGCCCCAGTCCATATACGCCACCACCGGATTTCCGGCTCCGTCCAGCACCATGTTGATCTGTGCAGCCGCTCCGGCGGAAAAACCGGGATTGCCCACAGTGGCCCAGCTGCTGCCGTTCCATCGCGCCACGGTGGCTTTGTTCGCATAAGCTCCGTCATAGTATGCCAGCAACAAGTCGCCGTTTGGTGCCACGGCTATACTTGGATAGGCGATGTACGCCTCCGTGAACCCGGCTGTACCCACGGTGATCCAGTTATTGCCATTCCAGCGCTTCACCGTGGCCTTGTACTCATGGGCTTCATCGGTAAACGCTACAACGGGATATCCGTTGAGGTCTATCGCAAGGCTTGGCATGGTTGCCACGCCATCGGAGAACCCGGCTTGGCCGGAAACCAGGTCGTCCGGCCCCAAGGGTTGCCATCCTTGTGCCTGTGCAACAAGGAACGGGCCCGGCGCCAACAGGCAGATGGCGATGAGGCGCAATGCGGAGGTGCAGTGTCTTGCTTGGGTGGTGTTCATGGTGCGGATTGGACAGGCGGGTTGCCGGGGACCGGGGGGAGAAGCAGGGCCATCGGGCCTGGAGTCCGCAACTGGCGGCTGAATTTGAAGTTTCGACTGGTTGTTAGTAGAAAGTTGTTCGTTGTCAGGACCATTCCTAACGCGTTCACAAGGTACTGCGCAGTTCAAAGGGGGCAACCCTAATACCATCTTGAATAGGGAACTTCCGCCAGCCAGTACAATTGCGGCATCCGTAAATTCGCCTCCGCCATGGAACGCATTTATTTGGACAACGCCGCCACTACCCAACTGGACCCCGAGGTGATCGAGGCCATGCTGCCGTACATGCACGAGATCTACGGCAATCCCAGTGCCGTACATGCCTTCGGGCGCAAGGCCCGGGCTGGCATAGAACAATCGCGCCGCAAAGTAGCCTCCCTGCTGAACTGCGCCCCGGGCGAACTGGTCTTCACCAGTTGCGGCACCGAGGCGGACAACATGGCCGTCTTCGGCAGCGTGCGCGACTTGGGCGTGAAGCACGTGATCACCTCGCCCATTGAGCACCACGCCGTGGAGCATGTAGCGCAGGAACTGGCCCGCACCAAGGCCGCCGAAGTGCATTGGCTGCGGCTGACGCCGGAAGGCAAGGCCGACCTGGCCCACTTGGAGGAATTGCTGAAGGCCCACGAGCATGTGCTGGTCTCGCTGATGCATGCCAACAATGAACTCGGCACCCGCAACGACCTGATGACCATCGGTGCGCTTTGCCGCAAGTACGGGGCGCTTTTCCATACGGATACGGTACAGACCATGGGCCACTACCGCTTCGATCTGGAGCAGTTGCCGGTGGATTTCCTCACCTGCAGCGCGCACAAGTTCCACGGGCCCAAAGGTGTGGGCTTCCTATACATGCGCAACGGTGCCGTGGTGAAGCCCTTCATCGTGGGCGGCGCGCAGGAGCGCAACATGCGCGCGGGCACCGAGAACATCATCGGCATCGTGGCGCTGGCCAAAGCCATGGAGGTGGCCTACCGCGACCTGGAGGAACACCACCGCCATGTGCAGGCCCTGAAGGACCGTATGCGGGGAAAGGTGCTGGAGCTTATCCCGGGCAGCTCCGTGAACGGCGACCCCACGGCGGACAGCCTCTACACCGTGCTCAACTTCCACTTCCCGGACGATGGCAAGGCCGAAATGCTCATCTACAACATGGACATCGAGGGTATTGCGTGCAGTGGCGGCAGTGCCTGCAGCAGCGGCAGCAACAAGGTGAGCCATGTGATCGAGGCCCTTTACCCGGGCAGGAAGGGCGCGAACCTGCGCTTTTCCTTCAGCAAGTTCAACACCGAAGCCGAAGTGGACCGCGCGGTGGAAGTGCTGGAGCGCGTGATGTTGCCGGTGGCAGTGAAGGTGTGATTTGCAGCTGCGGCAGAACCGCAGGATGGGATAATGCATAGATGCACAAACATGCGTGCCTTCCTGGTTTTCCTGGTTCTTGCCGGAGCCTGCAATACCCGGGCCCAAGTGCCGGATACCGTGCGGATAAAGTCTGGTGGTGTGGATAAGTACATCGTTGGCATCCATACAAAGAAGGGGGTGTATTCCGGCCATGTGGAATACTTTGACACTACATGGACGCTTCGGCAAAAGGGAAACGCGATCAAAGGGAAATGGGACGGGCCCATTGAGTACTTCGATTCGACGGGCACCCTGTTGCGTAGATCGCTTGCCAAGAAGGGGAAATTGGAGGGTATGGCCACCGATTACAGAAGCAATGGCCTGGTGTGGAGGGAGACGCCAATGCACAAGGGCAAGGCCCATGGTGAGTTCAAGCAATACTATGCCAATGGCATGTTGGAACTGAAAGCGCCGTACCGGGATGGGAAGATGTCCGGGGAAACGATCGTGTGGGACTCCACGGGCGCGAAAGCGAACGGCGATGTGGTGGTCGCAGGTACCGGTGGCGCTTCGCTCAGGTTCCATTGCGTGGATGGACACCCAGAAGGAAAGATGGTCGGCAAGCGCAAGGACGGCCAGTTTTCCGTGATCGGCATGTTCAGTGCGGGCTTGCCTGTGGGCGACTTTATTTATTACAATTTCAATGGTACCCCGGTCCGGAAGGATACCTACAAGGAAGGCCGGTTCGTGAAGTCCGTTCCCTTGAACGAGTTCCCTTGAACCGTGATTTCCGGGAACCTTTCGTCCCGATCAGCTCACCCGATCTCAACACCATACTTCGCCAGCAGCGCCAACGCCCCCTCCACGGAGAATTTGGCGCCTTTCAGCTTGTTGCGTTCCGGATCCAGGTAAATGTTGCATGCGGTGCTGAGATCGGCCTGTTGCAGTTGACTGCCCGCGAACACCGCGCCTTCCAGGTTGCACTGGTCAAAAATGGCCTTGTTCAGGTGCGCGTTCTCGAAGTCCACGCCTTTCAGCGAGCATTGGAGGAAGCGCGTGCCGTCCATCTTCCGCTTGTGGAACACGGCATGGTCCAGCATGCACCGGTCGAACGAAACACGGAAGAGCAGTTCCTTGCACACGCTGAAGTCCACGCCCAGCAGTTTGCAATCCTTGAGTTGGATGCCTTGCAGCGAAACACCGGTCAACTTCATCATGGCCAGGTTGCAACCCGTGAAGCTGCAATCCGCGAACCGGCTGTTGGCGAAATCGGTCTGTGAAAAGTCGCACTGCGTGAACGTACACTGCTCGAACGTGCGGCCAATCGCTTGCCGGTTGCTCCATTGCACCCGTTCGAAGGTCTTGTCGTAGTGCGCTTGTTCCTGCATGGGGCAAAGGTGAAGCGGCATGCCGGATCACGCTGCACGCATGCCAAGCAGCCGTTCACCCATCAGTGCCGTGAACGTGGCCGCAACAAAGGGGAAGGTGAGTTGTGGCACGGCAACCAATTCCATCCCAATGCCGATGCCCACCGCCAGCGGCACGGCCACCAACGCCACAAGCATGTTCCTGCGCTTGGCGCCCGCAAGGGCGATGCCGCACAGCACGGCGTTGTAGCTCCACAGGCCCATCGCTACGTCAGCTCCCGCGCGTTCCAAAGCCAGTGCCATCAATGCCGCGAGCAAGGCGCTTGCCAGTCCGAACACGGTGGCCGTGCGGGAATGCACCGCCACGCCAACGATGAAAAGCAGTCCGGAGAGCGCATCAGCCTGGAAGATCACCTGCCCGAAACCGCGCACCATGGCTGCGGATAGCACACCGCCCGGAAGCACCGGCTCCGCATGAGCTGCTGCAGCCGCTGGAACTGGAAGCAGGACAAGTGCCGCCCAGGTGACCACCACAAACGGCAGGGTGAACGCGGGGATCTTCCGGCGGATGAAAAAGTGCTGGAGCACGGTGGCCAGTGCACTGCCGGCAATCAGGGCGCACCAGACTTCCGGCCCTGTGCCCCGGAACAGCACCAAGGCCACGCCCACCAGCGCAGCGCTGAAGCCGTACAGGCCTTGTTCCACTTCAGCCTTGTCATAACGGAGCAACAATGCCGTGCCGGTGCCGCAGCACACGGCCAGCAGCGCCGCCAGCCCCATGAAGGGTGAACCGATGGTGATCCCCGTCAGGAAGAGCAGGCCCGTGGCCGCGTTCCCTTGCAGCATGATCTGGCCAAGGCCGCGCAGCACGGTGGTCAGGAAGGCGGGGATCGCTGGGGATGGTCGCACGGTGGAACTAATCGGTACGCCGACGAAAATAGCCGGTACATCATCGGTAGTGGCACCTTTGCACCCGCATGTCCGCGGTTTCCGTGACCGAAGCCCAATTGGCGCGCATCCGCCGCATTGCACCGTGGCTGGTGGCGGTGGGCTTCTTCATGGAGCAGATGGACAGTACCATCCTGAACACGGTGGTGCCTGTGATCTCCAACGACTTGGGCGTGAAGGCACTGAGCATGAAGGCTGTGGTGACGGCCTACACGCTGAGCCTGGCCGTGTTCATCCCCATCAGCGGCTGGATGGCGGACCGCTTCGGCACGCGCCACGTGTTCCGCGCGGCCGTGGCGCTGTTCACCATCGGCTCCGTGGCGTGCGGCCTTTCCACCAGTTTGGGCATGATGGTGGGTTCACGCGTGCTGCAAGGCGCGGGCGGCGCCATGATGACCCCGGTGGGCCGCTTGATCCTGGTGCGCACCTTCCCGCGCAGCGAACTGCTGCGGGTGATGAACTTCGTGGTGATCCCCGCGCTGATCGCACCGTTGGTGGGGCCTTTCCTCGGTGGCCTCATCGTGGAGTGGCTGCCCTGGCGCACCATCTTTTTCGTCAACCTGCCCATCGGCCTGGTGGGCTGGTACATGGTGGGCCGCTACATGCCCAACCACCGGGATCCGCAGGTGCCGCCGATGGACAAATGGGGCTTCCTGCTGTTCGGGGCGGGGATAGGGCTGCTCTCGTATGTGCTGGAAGTCTTTGGCGAGCATACGTGGTCCATTGGGCCCATCGTGGCCATGGTGCTGGCCTCGGTGGCCTTATTGGTGGCCTATGGCGTGCATGCCCATCGCATTCCATCGCCCCTGTTGGCCGTGCGCCTGTTCGCCTTGCGCACGTTCCGCATTTCGGTGATCGGCGGCTTCATCACGCGACTGGGCGTGAGCGGCATGCCCTTCCTGCTGCCCTTGCTCTACCAGTTAGGCATGGGCTACACGCCGCTGCAGGCGGGCTTGTTCACCATGCCGCAGGCCTTCGGTGCCATCGGCATGAAGGTGCTCAGCACCCGCCTGATCGCGCTCTTCGGCTTCCGCACGGTGCTGCGTGCCAACACCCTGTTGCTGGGGGCCAACATCATGGCGTTCTTCTTCATCGGGCCGGGTACGCCCATCTGGCAGATCTTGATGCTCAGCCTGCTCCAAGGGTTGTTCTCCTCGTTGCAGTTCACCTGCCTGAATACGCTGGTGTACGCCGATGTGAGCGATGCTCGCGCCAGCAGCGCCAGCAGCATCGCCTCCACCTTCCAGCAGATGGCACGCGGTTTTGGTGTGGCCGTGGCCTCCTTGGTGGCAGCGCTGTTCCTGGGCGGGTTGGCTGGTGAGCACGTGCCATTGGCCTTCACACAGGGCCTTCATCACACCTTCCTGGTACTGGGCGTGGCCACCATCCTTTCCGCGATCACCTTCACCGGCCTGCGCCGCAGCGATGGCGTGAACGTGAGCGGCAACCGGCCCGAGGCTGGGGCGAAGAGCGTGTGAACCGAGTCCTACCGATTTGTTATTTGGATGCTCGCATTGGGAGAATGCGAGCAACTGGGGCGTTCTTTCGCCTTATTTGTTCGCTCCATTGGCGCGAATCTTCGTCCAATAGAACAGGGCACCGCAGGCTAATGCACCCAGTGCCCACACACTGTTTGAGCCGTTGTCATTGGAGATCGCAGCCACCAAAAGTAGCAGGATGACGATGGTCATGGCCGCCAAAACCCACTTGAACCACTTCTTTTCAAAAACGGTTTTGCCGCGGATAATGTCATTCGCCGCGACGGATTGGATATCGTGGATCAGGTGTGGAAAGTCCCGTTTGAACTTGTGGAAATCATCCCGTGTAGGCCAGATCGTCTGCCGGTAGAAGCGGTACCGTAGCTTGCCTTGCAGGGTGAGTTCGAATTTGTAGAAAGTTCGATCCTCCTCAAAGACGTAGTCGATCACTTGGTCCCAGCTCAGGTGTATGTCGGCTTCCTTGCTTAAAATGAAGCGCTTTATCCATTCGTGCTGGAAGCCGTGCTCATCCAGTTGGATCCTGATCTTGGCGGTGGACAGGCGGCTTGCGATGAAAAGGCCCAAGCCTAACAATAGCACAATGGCCGTGTATGCCAAAGCAGGGTCACCTGCCGTTGAAAGATACCTCATGCCCGTGGTGCCGGAAATCACGATGGCCACCCATGCTGCAATGAAAGCGATCGGGGAGTGGATGTGGATGGTATATGCTTTTGCCATTGGGAGCCCAGGTTATCCGATTACTTGACTATGCGGTTTGCACAGAGATCAAAAACCAAAGTATCCCCGACTCCAACCACAAACATGGCTTCGCATGAATCCTCCAAATATGTGATCATGCTGATTTCCACTCCTCCTTTGAATAGGTACACCGGGTAGTAATGCGGCCCGGCAAATCCGAGGCATTGCTTTTCGACGATGTCATATTCGCCCACTTTCCAAACGCGATGGTTGGAGCATTTTGGGGTACCCATTGCCCCGATAGTGTACGTGAATATCTTCCACCCAACCACGCCGATGAGGACAATCGAGACGAGTACCCATAACACCGTTCTGATCCCCTTGCTCATATCAAATTTGATGGATCCATAACTTAATCCCAGCCTCGGACAGTACTCATGAACCAGCACGGATCCTTTCAGTGAAACCTTCCTCTTTGGGTTGGAAAAATATGGCATACACGAGTATCTGCATGCCCAAGTACTACCCGGATATCCAGACATAGAACACAAATCCACCAATGAGAAGGAGCAGTATCCCCACGATGAAGAGCAGCCCGAAGTGGCCAAGGGAGAGCCCTGCTGATATGCGTGCAAGCCATCGCCACATTTTCCGAAAGTAGAGCAGCCTTCCGTATTTGGGCTTTGCCTTCGGGCAGAAGTTCAGGTCCGCCGGCTGAACCCGAATTGAGGCATGCAGGAACGAAGGGCAATTGGAATGCCTCAGGTATTACCTTTGACACTATGGTCCTGATAGTGAAGAAACACACTTCGCGCACCAAGCTCAAGGGTTTGCTGAAGGCATCTCAACGACGCAAGGCCCAAGGATTCGATGCGAAGCGCTTCAACGGTGCGTTGCCTCTGAAGGGAGATCCTTTGAAGGTTCAGCGCAAGCTCCGTGATGAGTGGGGATAGCGTGGTGCTGGATACCAACATCGTCCTTTACTTGTTGAAGGGGGATGACAAGCTCGAAGCATTGCTTCAGGGAGCCAACGTGTTTCTGTCGGTGATCACCAAAGTTGAATTGCTCAGCCACCCGGACCTGGATGAGGCCGGTGAACAAGTGATCAGGGAGCTGTTGCAAAGCGTGAAGCTGATGGAATTCACCAGCACCATCCAAGAGCGGACCGTCCTGCTCCGCCGTCAGTTCAAGATGAAGTTGCCTGATGCGGTCATTGCCGCAACAGCAGCTTTCCTGAACATTCGGCTCATCACCGCGGACAAGAAGTTCGCACGGTTGAAGGATGAACTCGATGTGCTGTTGATCGAACGGTAGGCTGAACTTGGGAAGTGCTCGTCCGGCTTTAGTCAAGCGAGAACTCGCATTGGGGCACGTGAGCAAGTGTTGAGGTAACACACGTGACCTGCAAGCGTTATCCAAGTGCATGTTGGCTGGTCCCTATTACCTTCAGGTCCATGGATAAATGGACTGTTCTTCGATTTTTCGCGATTCCATTGTTGATTGCTGGGTGTGCAAAACATCCCGATGGGCGAGTGGAGCACTGCTTTGACCTGCCTGATCACATGGGGACACTTTCCATTGAATTGGACACGAACCTGAGCCAAGCGGCAAGTTGGAAACACTCTTCTGATTATAAATGTGGGGCCGAATGGGTTGAGGGTGTCGCCTATGCCCATTGGCCATTACACTGTGATGAGGGCTATTTCAGCCCACTCTCTGACTCCGTGTTCCAATTCACCCTGCGCTATCCTTTTTATGATCCAATTGAGTGCGGTAGCTCACTCGATGTTGGGAACGAACGAGCTGCTGTCCAAGAATGGCTGGCACAGTACGTGCATGCTCGACAGATAGAGAATACCACTTGGGAACCCGTTGATTACGGTGTTCTGGAAGTGGGAGGACTTCCCTGGGGTTTTATCCAAACATCAAGTAGCAAAGGCATGCACAATGACGCATTTCTGTGCGTCACCCACATCCGTGGCCGAAATGTCAGCTTGCTGTGGCAACGCGTTGCTCCATCAGCCGTTTCCTTTGATTTTGGAAACTATGTACGACAGCAACTGGCGACAGTAAGATTCCGTTAGTTGCGCCATTCTGCGTGAGGGATAGCAGCGGAAAGCCCACAGCCGCCTGAGGAACGAGGGCGGCGAGGACTTGCAGCGGATAGCCCGACCCGGCTGCTTCCAAAATCCATTCGGCCCTCAGCAGCCGGGGCACGCCCTAATCCATCCTCCAAACATCAAGCCCGCTAAGCAGGAGATGGACGCAGAGTACCGGGTTACACACCCAGTCCTCCGCGTCAACCTTGAAAGCTATAGCTTATGGGTACTACCGTGATTTTGGACGCACAGGGCACGCCCTACTCATGCGCCATCTCCACCTTGGTCCCTGCCTTCGGCTTTTTGTACTTCACGAAGAACACAAGCGGCAGGCACACCAGGGTGAGCACGCCCACCAGCAGGAACACATCGTTGTAAGCGATCAAGCTGTACTGCTTCCACACGGTGAGGTCCAGAACTGGTAGGTCTGGGTCGGAGCGGAAATGAAGATGTTGGGGCCGACAATGCCGACGGACCCAATGCCGGCCGTCACCATCAGCTATTTCACCGTATGGGTGGACGCGCAAGGCCGCCTGAATTTCCGGGATGACGTCTACGGGCACGATGCCGCACTGGCGCGTGAACTTTTCGCGGCGGAAACGATGCCCGAAGTGGCGGAAGCGGAGTGGTCACGGTGAGAGTGCTGGTGGCGTGCATGCTCTTTGCAACGGCCTGGACGGAATCCATGCACGCCAAGCAGCTACGGTCCATGCAACCGGCCCATACCAATGGGTGATCGGAAAACCGCCCCGGTTTGCTGGCGGGCGGTCAGGGGCGCATGCGCTGGTCCAGGCTGTCCAGCATCAAGCATTTGCCCCGGAACGCCAGGCCCATGGTGGTGCTTCTTCGCGCATGCCCGAAGAACACCATGGTGTCCGGCACGGCGGAACTGAGGTTCAACAAAGTCGTGTTCTCTTTCCACTGGCCATCGGGCATCAACGAGCGGTCGTACCAGATGACCCCCAAGGTGTCGCGCAGGACCTCGCCGGCGAATACCTCCGCCTCATAATAGGCTTGCTGGTTGCCGGCATCGATCAGGCGTCCGGGCAGATGCCAAGGTTCGTGGTGCTTGGACCAGTTGCCGCTGTCGGCGGCCGCAACCACGTACAGGGCCTGGCCTGCGGGCCCCGTGGCCCTTCCCGGTCCGCGCAACAGAAGCCATACGGTACCGGTGGGTACCTTAAACCGGCCTATTTCAGTGGGCTTGGGCAGCAGCGGTTGCGCGGAGGTGCGGCCCACCGGGCCATGCGCCCCGCCCGCGATCAGGAAGGGAACGACCAAAAAAAGCAGTGGCGAGGCATGGCGGCGGCTCATGATCGGGCGTTCAGGTACCACCAAGGTAATCACATCAGCTTTCCTGCAAGCAGGCGGAGCAGGAGTTCAGCACTTTTGGCTTCGAACTGCGCCAGCAGCACGCGGTTTTCGGCATCCAACAGGCTCTGCTGCACATCGCGCAGTTCCACGGCGGTGAGCATGCCCAAGCGGTAGCTCTCCAGGGCCACGTCCACCAAGCTGCGCATGCCTTCCAGGTCCCGTTGCCCCATGGCCACCCGCCGGTTGGCCAGGTCGTACGCCGTCCAGGCATCCAGTACTTGTTGTTCCAGTTCAAGTTGGGCCTGGTCCGTGCCGATACGGGCTTGTTCGCTGGCGATCTTGGCCACCTGCACGGCCTTGCTGTTGCGCTGGCCTTGGAAGATGGGCGCACTGATCCGCACGCCGTAGTTGGGCCCCAGGGCGGTGTTGCTCTGCAGAAAGCCCACCGAGCTGGTGCTGTTGCTGTATGCGTAGTTGCCGTACACGTCCAATCGGGGAAACAGGGCGCCGCGCAGCTCGTTCACCCTGAGGTTGCTGATCTGCTCCGCTTGGCGCTGCCGCTGCAATGCCGCGTTGCCGGTGATCGCTTCCTGCCGGATGACGGCCAGGTCCAACGCCGCGGCGGGTGGAATGTCCCCCGCCACCTCCACCGGTGTGGCAGACGGCCGCCCCAGCAGCGTGTTCAGGCGATTGTACGACAGGGCAAGCTGTTGCTCCAGGTCGAGGATGGCCGCGCTGTCCGCACTGAGGTCCAGGCGTGCCTGCACCAAGGCCACGCCGCTGATGGTGCCGATGCGGGCGCCGGTCTCGGCGATCTGCAGCCGCTCCACCGAGGTCTGGATCAAGTCGCGTTGGGCGGCCAAGGCCTGCTTTACCTGCACGGCCATGTAATAGCCGGTGAGCACGTTGTAGGCTGTGGTCTCCAACTGTTGGCGAAGTTCCACCTTGCCCATGGCTTCCATGGCTTCCAAACGCTCCTTGGCGGCGAACATGGTAAACCCGTCGAACACGGTCCAGTTGAGCGCCAAGGCGCCATTGAGCACTTTACTGTCCGCATTGTCCGCTTCCCGCACCTCGCCGCTGAAGAAGGTTTGCTTGGTGGCGCTGTTGTCCATGGCGTAGGAGCCGTTGGCGCTGAGAGTGGGCAGCATGCCGGCATTGCCGGCGGTGTTGGCCACCTCGACCGACCGGGCATCGAGCTTGGCGATGCGGACGGCATGGTTGTTCTCCAAGGCGATGGCCACGGCCTGTTCCGCAGTGAGCATGCCGCCCGGTGCCTGCGCTTGGAGGAAGGCCGCGCCCAGTAGCAGAAAGGGGGTCAGGAGCGTTCTCATGGATTTTCCGGATGGAGGTCCGTTTCGGGCTTGGCTTCCACCTTGGAGGCCATGAAGCTGTACAAGGCGGGCACCACGTACAAGGTGAGCACCAGGGAAAAGAGCAACCCGCCGATCAGGGCCACCCCCATGGGGATGCGGCTCTTGGATGCCGCGCCCAGGCCTAGGGCGATGGGCAGCGCCCCCAGGGCAGTGGCCAACGTCGTCATCACAATGGGCCGGAAGCGCTGGGCACTGGCTTCGATCACCGCTTGCATTTTGTTCATGCCCGCCTCGCGCTTTTGGTTGGCGAACTCCACGATGAGGATGCCGTTCTTGGTGACCAGGCCGATGAGCACGATGATGCCGATCTCGCTGAAGATGTTCAAGGTATGGCCGCCGATCCACAAGGTCGCCAGGGCACCGGCCAAGGCCAGCGGCACGGCGAACATCATCACCAAGGGGTCGATCCAACTTTCAAATTGGGCCGCCAGGATCAAGTAGATCAACACCAAGGCCAGCAGCATGGCGAACAGCAGGCTGCTCCCGCTTTCGGCGAATTCCTTGCTCTCGCCGCTGAGGGCGGTGCTGAACGAATCGTTCAAGGTGCTTTTGGCATGCTGGTTCATGGCCTCGATGCCGTCGCCCAATGTGCGCCCCGGCGCCAGTGAGGCACTTACCGTGGCACTGACGAAGCGGTTGTAACGGTACAACTGCGGAGGGGTGCTCTCATACCGCGTGGTCACCAGGTTGGCCAGTTGCACCATCGAGCCCTTGTTGTTGCGCACGTATGCTTTCCCCAGGTCGGCGGGCGTGTCGCGGTTGTCGCGGGTGGCCTGGCCGATCACTTCATATTGCTTGCCCTTGAAGATGAAATAGCCGTAACGCTGGCTGCCAAAGAGCAGTTGCATGGTTTCGGCAATGTCGCGCACGTCCACGCCCAAGGTCCGGGCACGGTCCCGGTCGATCTCCACGCGCAGTTCAGGCTTGTTGAACTTCAGGTCCACATCCACGACCTGGAAGGTGGGGTCTTGCCGCGCCGCTTCCAGGAAGCCGGGCAAGCGCTCGCGCAGGCGCTCGAAGTCGGGGGCTTGCAGCACGTATTGCACCGGGAGGCCGGAGCGGCGCCCACCGCCGATGGTGGGTTCCTGGATCACATAGCTGCGTGCCAGGTTGTATTGCTGGATCAGGCGTCCCACTTCCTCGGCGACCTGGTCCTGGCTGCGGTGGCGTTCCTCCGGGTCCACCAGGGTGGCACGCACGAAGCCGCTGTTCACGGATACGGACGCGCCAAAGCCAGGTGAAGTGACCGAAAGGATGTTCTCCACTTCGGGAATGGTGTCCACGGTGCGGATGATGTCCGAGATGTAGGCGTTCATCATCTCGAAGCTGGTGCCCTCGGGTGCGGTGCTGGTGACCATGAAGCGGCTCTTGTCCTCGCGCGGGGCCAGCTCGCTGGGCAGGTTCATGGCGGCCAAGGCGATGAGCACCCCGCTAGCGGCCATGATCAAAAAGGCGGTCCAGCGGTAGCGCATGAACTGCTCCAACGAACGGTGGTATCCGGCGATCAGGCGTTCCAGCCAGCGCTCGGTAACGGTAAAGAAGCGGCTCTGCTTCTTTTCATGGCGCAGGAAGTGCGCGCTGAGCATGGGGGTGAGCGTGAGGCTCACTACGGCGCTGATGAAGACGGCCCCGGCCACCACCACGCCGAATTCGCGGAAGAGCCGGCCGGTAAGGCCGCTGAGGAACACGATGGGCAGGAACACCACCACCAAGGTGAGGCTGGTGCTTACAATGGCCATGGTGATCTCCCGGCTGCCCACGTGGCCGGCCTCGATGGGGTCCATGCCCTGCTCGATCTTCGCGTAGATGTTCTCCAGCACCACAATGGCGTCGTCCACCACGATGCCGGTGGCCAGTACGATGGCCAGCAGGGTAAGGATGTTGATGCTAAAGCCCGCCACGTACATGATGAAGAAGGAACCGATCAGCGAGATGGGGATCGCCAGCACCGGGATCAGGGTGGTGCGCCAGTTGCGCAGGAAGGCGAAGATCACCAGCACCACCAGCAGGAAGGCGATCACGATGGTTTCCTCCACCTCCAATATGGCCTTGCGGATGCTGGTGGTGGTGTCCATGGCCATGGAGTAGCGCAGGTCAGCCGGCATTTCCTTCTGGATCTGGGCGGCGCGCTTGTAGAACTCATCGGCGATGGCCACGTAGTTGCTGCCCGCTTGGGGCGTTACGGCCACCGCCACCATGGGTACGCCGCCGTTGCCGCGCAACAGGGTCCGTTCGTTCTGGGCGGCCAGGCGCGCGCGGCCCACGTCCTGAAGGCGCACCAAGGTGTGGGCGTCCTCGCGCAGGATCATGTTGTTGAACTCCTCCTCGGTGGTGAGCCGGCCCATGGTGCGGATGCTCAGCTCGGTGCGGTAGCCTTCGATCAGCCCGCTGGGCAGTTCCACGTTCTCGCGGTCGAGGGCGGCGCGCACGTCCCCCGGGGTAATGCCCAAGCTGCCCATCTTCACGGGGTCCAGCTCCAGCTTCATGCTGTATTTCTTTTCGCCCCAGATGTTGATCTCGCTCACTCCCGGAATGGTCTGCAGGCGTTCCTTGAAGATGTTTGTGGCCAGGTCGGTGAGCTCCAACAGGTCGCGCTGGTCGCTCTGGATGGTCATGGAGATGATCGGGCTGCTGTCCGCATCGCTCTTGGCCACGATGGGCGGGTCGGCGTCCTTGGGCAGGTTGCGCACCGCGCGGCTTACCCGGTCGCGCACGTCGTTGGCCGCGGCCTCCAGGTCCACGTCCAGTTCGAATTCCACCGTGATGGTGGAACGTCCGTCGCTGCTTACGCTGGAGAGGGTGCGGATGCCGGCGATGCCGTTGATGCTCTCCTCGAGAATCTCGGTGATCTGGCTTTCGATGATGTCCGCGTTGGCACCGGTGTAATTGGTGGTAACGGTGATAATGGGCGGGTCCACGCTGGGAAATTCACGCACCCCGAGGTACGTGAAGCCGATGGCGCCGAAGAGCAGGATCAGGATGCTGATCACCGTGGCCAGCACGGGCCGGTTGATGCTGATGGAGCTGATGTTCATCGCCGCTGCGGTCACTTGGCGGTAGTGGCCGCCTCCGGGGTGGATCCGTTGCCTGTTTCGGCCTTGGGCTCGGCTGCGCGAACGGGCATGCCTTCACGCACGGCCAGCAGGCCGCTGGTGATCACGGTGTCACCGGCCTGCACGCCGCTGATCAATTGCACTTCTTTTTCCGTGCGCAGGCCCAGCTCCACACGCATGGCCTTGGCCTTTCCGCCGCGGATCACCATCACCACTTGCCCTTGAACGTCGGGGATCACACCTTCGGCAGGTACCGTCAATGCGCCTGGAATGGTGCCCAGGTCCAGCACGATGCGTGCGAACGCTCCCGGTGCCAGGCGGCCATCGTGGTTGGTGGTGCGCGCACGTGCACGCACCGTGCGGGTGCCCGGGTTCACCTCGGGGTCCACGGCGTAAATGGTGGCCGTGTACGGCAGCGTATCACCCACCAAGGTGAACCGCACCTCGCCACCAACTTTCAATTGCCGCCCGTACTGCTCAGGCACATCAAAGTCAAGCTTCATGGGGTCCACCTGGTTCAGTGTGGCGATTGGCGTATTGGGGGCCACGTAGCTCCCTTGGCTGATGCTCCGCAGGCCGAGCACACCACTGAAGGGCGCACGGATGGTGGTTTTGGCGATCAGGGCCAGCAGGTTGTCCACTTCGGCCTGCTTGCCGCTGAGCTGCGCCTGCGTGGCATCGTACGTTTCCTGGCTGATTCCCTTGGCGGCCAATAGTTGGGCCTGGCGCCCCTCGGTGAGCTCCACCAACCGCAGTTCGGACCGCGCTTTGCGCAGATTGGCCTGCAGGTCGTCGCTGTTGATCTTCACCAGCAACTGGCCAGCGGTTGCCGGGCCGCCCTCCTGAAAGTCGATGGTCTCCACGCGGCCGCCCACCTCGCTGCGGATCTCCACGGATTCATTCGCCAACAGGGTGCCTGTCCCCGTGATCACATTTTCCAAGGGCGCCGGTTGCAGCACGTGCACTTGCACGGCCATCGCGCCGCCACTTTGGCGGGCTGCACCGGGGTTGGCCTTGCCGCCCCCGCCGCAACCCGTGATCAGCAGGGCGGTTGCCGGCAACACCGCCCATGGCCAGGCGCAACTGCGCATTCCGCGGCCGCCCGGGCGCACTCTTCCTCCCGTTCCCTTCATCGTCAATTCGGTTTTCTCCCCGGCTTGTGCGGGATATCTTCTTGTTCATCCGCCCGGTGCAGGCGATCGCCCATCTTCTCCAGTAGCATAAAGAGCTTTTGCCGCTCGGTGGCCTTCAAGGAGCCCAAGGCCAATTCATTTAGGGGGGCGCAGGCTTGCTGCACGTCCTTCACCGCCGGCTTCGCCTTGGGTTGCAGCTCCAAATGGTGCTTGCGGCGGTCGGCTTGGCAAACCTTGCGTTTCACGTAACCGTGCGATTGCAAATGGTCGATGGCGCGCATCATGGCCACCTTGTCCAGGCGCAGCTCATCAGCGAGCTGCTGTTGGGTGATCGGCCCCTCCACCTCGGCCATGCGCGCAAGCACGAAGAACCAGCGGTCGATGCCCAAATGGCCCAACCGCCTCCGCATCGCCCCGAGGTATTCGTGGCCGATCAGGGCGCACCAATATCCAAGCGGGTCTTCCTGTTCTGTCGGCATGGCTTTTTTGCGGGGCGCGAAGGTAACGACCTGATAGTTACAGATGCAACTTATTTGGCACCGCAGTTAAGGATCGTTGGCAGCGCCGGGCAGCAGGCTGAAGATTACTTTGCGCCCCGCAAAAACGTTGATACCGGATCACTTCATGGCACCCCGTTCCCTGTTTTCCAAATCGTTGGCGGTGTTGGCCGCCTGTTCCATTGGCTTTTCGCTCCACGCCCAGGACGACCTGGTGCGCAAAACCAGCCAAACAGCCACCGACAGCACCGGCTACCGCTTCACCGTGGTGGTGAGCGCCGAGGCCACACCGGTGGAGAACCAGGCCTCCAGCGGCACCTGCTGGAGCTATGCGGCCAACAGCTTCCTGGAGTCGGAGATGATCAAGAACGGCGGGCCCGCCATACACCTGTCGAAGATCTATACCGCCCGTAAGTCATACGAGGATAAGGCCGACAGCTATGTGCGCATGCACGGCAGCCTCAACTACGGCGATGGCGGTGAGCCGCACGACGTGATCAACATGTACGCCAAGTACGGTACCCTGCCCGAGGAGAATTACCTCGGCCTGAATTACGGCACCGACAAGAACCAGTTTGCCGAGATGCAGGCCATCCTCAAGGGCATGCTGGAAGCGGTGGTGAAGGCGCCCAACCGCGGCAAGCTCACCCCGGTGTGGAAGAAGGCCTTCAGCAATGTGCTGGACGCCTACCTCGGGCCCGTGCCCGAGACCTTCACATACCAGGGCAAGAGCTACACGCCACAGAGCTTCGCGAAGGAGGTGGTGAAGCTGGACCCCAAGGACTACCTGGAGTTCGTATCCGTGACCACCGCACCGTACTGGACCAAGACCATGATGATGGTGCCGGACAACTGGGCGTTCGAGTATTGCTGGAACATTCCCATGGAAGACATGGTCACCGCCATCGATCATGCCTTGAAGAACGGCTATACCGTGGCCTGGGGCGGGGATGTAAGCGAACCCTCCTTCAGTTGGAAGAACGGCATCGCCTGGATCCCCGAAACACCGGCCGATGAGCTCACCAAAGAACAGAAGGCCGAGTTGTTCAACGGCCCCAAGCCGGAGATGAAGATCACTCCCGAACTGCGCCAGGAAGCCTTTGACAACTACACCACGCAGGACGACCACGGCATGCAGATCACCGGCATTGCCAAGGACCAGGCCGGCAACGAATGGTACGTGGTGAAGAACTCTTGGGGCGTGAAGAACGACCACGAAGGCTACTTGTACATGAGCAAGAACTTTGTGCGCTACAAGACCACCTCCTTCATGGTGAACCGCAAGGGCATGCCCTCCGATATGCTGAAGAAGCTGAAGGGCTGACGGGTTGTTGGTTCGTGCAAATGCGCACGAACACGGATGCCCGCAGAGGGAGCATGGTGGTTTAAGTTGCGGTAGGCCGGGCAGGCGGGCAATCCGCTCATTGGACGGTCGCCAGCTCATCGTTGTGCCGATCGTTCCCGCTACGGGCTGTGGCTGTCCTTGTGCCCCAACTACTGGAGCGTGCGTCCACACCCGTGCCTTGTTCACCATCTTGTTCCGTACACACCGGACATGCACGCTTCCGGGGCTACGGTTCGGAAGGCTCCTTCCCGTCCAGCTACTGGCGATCGTGGCTTTTTCATACGTAGGAACACTTGGCGCGGAACGGGTGAAGACCAGGCCTTGGCGGTGTGTCCCGAGGGATCGTAATACCCTTTCATCATACCTATCCGCCTGATCCGTTCTTGGTTGCCGCTGGGTCGCTTGCGGAAGGCCGCTGCGGAAGTTTGGGTGGTTGTAAATGGCGAAAGGGTATAAGTTCTTCGATCAACTTGGTTCGGCTACTACCGAACTACCCGTACCTTTGCCCCGCACAGGGAAGGAGGAATGCCGACAGCTGGATTGGCGGAGCCTAAGTGCAAGTTGGTGGAGCGCCTTGGGCTGCACTTGGAGCAGGACAAGCAGATCCCGCCCTTGTCGGCGCGCATTTTGGCCTTGTTGATCCTGCACGGTATGCAGGGCACCACCTTTGAAACGCTGGTAAAGGAGCTGGCGGCCAGCAAGAGCAGCATTTCCACCAACCTCAACCGGATGGTGGTGCAGGGGCACATCCTGTACTTTACCAAACCGGGTGACCGGAAACGCTACTATTTCAGTGCCCCGGGATATGTATCGCGCATGATCGTCTCGCTGCTTGACCGGTGGCGCGGGGAATCGGAACTGCTGGCCCGGGTGCTGGCCTACAAGGATGCGGTGAATGCCGCCGGCATCGAAGGACCCATAACCACCCACGTGGAACGCGATGCGTTGGAGTTCTTCTCGGAGTGCATCACCTTCTTCACGGCGCTCGCAGCCCGTTATGGCGAGCGCGAAAAGCAATACAATCCCCACGCATGATCAGAAATGGCCATCTTCTTATGGCGGCTGCGGCGGCCGTGTTCGCCGCTTGCGGCCGCTCCGGCACGGATGGGCAACAAGGCCCGCGCAAACTCCCGTTGCCGGTGGTGGAGCTACCGGCGCGCAATGCCACCGGGCAGCAGGCTTGGCCCGTCAGCCTACAGGGCATGGTGAACGCCGATGTGCGGGCCAAGATCGCCGGCTATGTTACGGAAGTACTGGTGGATGAGGGCGACCGCGTCCGCCAGGGGCAATCCCTGTTCCGCCTGGAGACCGAATCATTGTCCGAGGATGCACTGGCCGCCAAGGCCAACGTGGATGCGGCCCAGGTGGCCGTGGACCAGCTACTCCCGCTGGTGGAACAGCACATCGTGAGCCCGGTGCAAATGCAAACCGCACAAGCCCGGCTGGCCCAGGCCAAAGCGGCCTTCCAAAGCATCAAGGCCAGCATCGGCTACGCCAACATCAACAGTCCCATTGATGGGGTGGTGGGCGCCATCGCCTACCGCCAGGGCTCGTTGGTAAACCCCAGCAGCCCGTTGCCACTGACCACCGTGTCCAATACGAACGATGTGTACGGCTACTTTTCCATGAACGAAGCCGCCTACATGGACTTCCTGGAAAAAACGCCGGGCGCCACCCTGAAGGAGAAGATGGAGCACTTCCCACCGGTGGAGCTGCAACTAGCCAATGGCGGCACCTACCCGCACCCGGGCCACATAACGGCAGTGACCGCGCAGGTGAACCCCGCGACGGGTTCGGTCAGTTTCAGGGCCACGTTCCCCAACCCGGAACATCTGATACCCAACGGTTCCAGCGGCACCGTTGTGCTACCGGTGAACTACCCCGATGCCGTGCTGGTGCCGCAGGAATCCACCTTCGAGCAGCAAGGCTTGATCTATGTTTTCCAAGTACTGAAGGACAGTACGGTAACTCCGCAGGTGATCGACGTGCAGGACCGCATCGGCAACTTGTACGTGGTGCGGAAAGGAGTGCAGGCCGGTGAGCGTATTGTGGCCAAAGGCGCGTTGCAACTGCACGACAAGGACAGGATCGTGCCGATGCCCATGCCCTTTGACAGCCTCGCCACCAGCATCCAACCGGTCTTCCAATAAGCAGCGGCAGCAGGCACAACCATGTTCAAGCAATTCATTGAGCGGCCCGTTCTTTCCACGGTCATCTCCATCATCATCGTCCTGCTGGGGATCATTGGCATGTACATGCTGCCGATCTCCCAGTACCCGGACATTGCCCCGCCCACCGTGCAGGTTTCCACCGTGTACACCGGGGCCAACGCGCAAACCGTGCTGGAGAGCGTGATCATCCCCATCGAGGAACAGATCAACGGCGTGGAGCACATGAAGTACATCTCTTCCACGGCCAGCAACGACGGCAGTGCCAACATCCAGGTGTTCTTCGATCAAGGCACTGACCCGGACATTGCGGCCGTGCACGTGCAGAACCGCGTGGCCCAAGCACTGCCGCTGTTGCCCGCCGAGGTGACGCGGGCCGGGGTGACCACCAAGAAACAGAGCACCGACGCACTGCTCTGGTTCAACATTTTCAGCACCAACGAGGAGTACGGCGCCACCTTCCTGCAGAACTACGCCAACATTAATGTGGTACCGGAGATCCAACGGGTGAGCGGGGTTGGCGACGTGCGGGTGCTGGGCCGCCGCACCTACGCCATCCGCGTGTGGATGGACCCGGAGAAACTGGCGAACTACGGGTTGACGCCCGCCGATGTGGTGGCTTCCATCAATGAGCAAAGCCGTGAGGCCGCCGCGGGCACCATTGGGCAAAATGCGGGCAAGGCCTTCCAATATGTGATCCGCTACAGCGGCCGCTACAAAACACCCGAGCAGTACGGCAACATCGTGCTGCGTGCAGTGGGTGGGGGCCAGTTCCTCAGGCTCAAGGACGTGGCCAAGGTGGAGCTCGACGCGCAGGGGTACGAAACCAATTCGGTCACGAATGGCCATGATGCCATCACCATCGGCATCTACCAAACCCCCGGTTCAAACGCCCATGAGATCATCGAGAACATCCAGCAGCGCTTAGATGAAATGAGCAAGGACTTCCCCAAGGGGGTGGGCATGTCCGTGACCTATGACACGAACAAGTTCCTCAACGCTTCCATCAAGAAAGTGATCACCACCCTGCTGGAAGCGTTCGTGCTGGTGTTCCTGGTGGTGTTCATTTTCCTTCAGGACTTCCGCTCCACGCTGATCCCCGCCATCGCGGTGCCCGTGTCCATCATCGGGACCTTCTTCTTCATTTGGCTCTTCGGCTTCTCCATCAACCTGCTCACCCTTTTCGCACTGGTGCTGGCCATCGGCATTGTGGTGGACGACGCCATCGTGGTGGTGGAAGCCGCACACGCCAAATTGGAGGGCAAGGGAACGAACAGCCTTACCGCCACGCGGTCCGCCATGTCCGAGATCACCGGGGCCATCATTTCCATCACCTTGGTCATGGCCTCCGTGTTCATCCCCATCACGTTCATCCCTGGCACCACGGGCGTGTTCTACAAACAGTTCGGTGTCACCCTCATCGTGGCCATCCTTATTTCCGCCTTGAACGCCTTGACGTTGAGCCCTGCGCTTTGCGCCTTGTTCCTGAAACCGCCGGTGCCGGAGGACGGCAAGCGGAAAGGCTTCGCACAGCGCTTCTTTGACGGGTTCAACACGGCCTTCAAGCACACCACCAACCGCTACATGCATGCCTTGCTGCTGCTTCAACGCCGGCGCTGGGTGGTGCCGGTGGTGCTGCTGGGCTGCGTGGCACTGATTGCCTGGTGCGCCAACACCACGCCAAAGGGTTTCGTGCCCAAGGAAGACCGTGGCACCATCTTTTGCGATGTGCAGCTGCCCGATGGCGCCACGGCGGACCGCACGGCGGAGGTGACGCGCCAAATGACCGAGAAAGTGTTGAAGGTGCCGGGCGTGAAGAGCCTCACCGTGGCCAACGGGTTCAGCCTGTTGGGAGGGGCCGGAAGCAACTTCGGCCTCGCCTTCATCACCTTGGATGATTGGAGCCGGCGCAAAGCGGATTCGCTCTCCATTGATGCCATTACCGCCAAGCTGTTCGCCACGGGGGCCACTATCCCCGGGGCGCGCATCCTGTTCTTCACGCCGCCCAGCATCCAAGGCTACGGCACCGCCGACGGCTTCCAGTTCGAGCTGCTCGACAGGTCCGGCGGAAGTTTCACCGACCTGGACCGGGAGGCCAAGGCCTTCCTGGCCAAGTTGTCAGGCAACCCCGTGATCCAATACGCGCAAACTTCCTTCAGCACCGGTTACCGCCAGTATGAAATGGACATCGACGTGCCCCGCGCCAAGGAAGCCGGGGTGAGCGTGGGCGATATCTTTTCCACCTTGGCCGGGTACGTGGGAGGCATCTACGCGGCTGATTTCTCCCGCTTCGGCAAGCAGTACCGCGTGTATGTGCAGGCCCTTCCCAAAGACCGGTCAGGCGTGGACGACCTCAATGCCATGTACGTGCGCAACGCAAAGGGTGATATGGCGCCGATCACCGAGTTCGTGCAATTCAAGCCCATCTATGGCCCGCAGTCCGTTACGCGCTTCAACCTGTTCAATTCCGTGCACGTTACCGGTGCCTCGAACCCCGGGTTCTCCACGGGCGAGGCCATCGACGCCATCCGGCAGGAACAGGCCCAGTTGCCCCGCAACATCACTATCGCCTACAGCGGGCTCACCTTGGAGGAGATCCTGGCCGGCAATCAAACAGCGTTCATCCTGATGCTCTGCGTGCTGTTCGTCTACTTCGTGCTGGCGGGCCAATATGAAAGCTACCTGTTGCCCCTGGCTGTGATGTTTTCCCTGCCCGTGGGCGTAATGGGAGCCTACCTCAGCGTGAAGCTCGCCGGGCTGGAGCTCAATGTGTACTTCCAGATCGCACTGATCATGTTGATCGGCCTGCTGGCCAAGAACGCCATCCTCATCGTGGAACTCTCCATTCAAAAACGACGCCAAGGCATGTCGCTGCTGGAGGCGGCATTGGAAGGGGCACGGGTGCGTTTCCGGCCGATCCTGATGACCTCTTTCGCCTTTGTGTTCGGGCTGATGCCGTTGGCCTTTGCCACGGGTGTGGGCGCCCAGGGCGACCGCTCCATCGGCACCGCCGCCGTGGGCGGGCTTTTGGTGGGAACCGTGATCGGGGTGTTCGTGGTGCCCAGCATGTTCGTGCTCTTCCAATGGTTGCAGGAAAAGCTCAGTGGAAGGCGGAATGAACGATTGAAGATGCAGGAAAACAGCAACGGAGCTGAAGCATGAAAGACGCAACGCGCATAAGGCCGCTGTACGGCGTGCTGCTCCTGCTGCCGCTGGCCTCGTGCTTCACGGCCAAGGAGTACCAACGCCCCGGCATGGCCACGGACGCACTGTACCGCATGGACCTGGCCACGGACAGCGTTGCGCCCACCATGGACAGTGCCTCATTGGCCCAGGTATCCTGGAGGAATTTATTCCCGGACCCGGTGCTGAAGCAGTATGTACAGCAGGCACTGGACCGGAACTTGGACGTACGGATCGCCCTGCGGAACACGGACGCCGCAGCGGCGTATTTGAGGCAAGGGAAGGCCGCGTTCTGGCCTGCCGTGAACGGCTCGGTGCAAGCCGGGCACAGCCACCTCTCAAAAAACGGCCCACAGGGAAACTTGGGCGTGGCGGACGTGGACCAGTTCCAAGCGGGTGCGTCCCTGGGCTGGGAAGCCGACATCTGGGGAAAGATCCGCAGCCAGAAGAGGGCGTATGAGGCCGCTTATCTCCAGTCCGTGGAAGCGCAGCGCGACGTGCAAACCCGACTGGTGGCCAGCGTGGCCGCAGGCTACTACCAATTGATGGCCTTGCGCGAGCAGGTGGCCATTGCCCAAGAAACCATCGCCTCGCGGGACAGTAGCCTGCGCACCACCCGAGCATTGCAGGCAGCGGGCCAAGTAACGGCCGTGGCGGTGCAGCAGATGGAAGCTCAACTGTACGATGCGCAGTTGCTGCTGATCAACCTCCAGCAGGGCCGACGCCTGCTGGAGAACAGCTTCTGCATGTTGTTGAACGAGCCTCCGCATGAGGTGGTCTTGGGCGCAACGGACAGCCCGGAGATCACCACACCGTTGGCCTTGGGCGTGCCGGCCGACTTGCTTGCGAACAGGCCCGATGTGCGCCAAGCCGAGTACGCATTGATCAGCGCCTTCGAGCTGACGAACGTGGCCAAGAGCAACTTTTACCCCTCGTTGAGCATATCGGCCACCGGCGGCCTGCAAAGCCTGGAGGTGTCCAACTGGCTCAATGCCAATTCGCTCTTCGCCAACGTGGCCGCCAACCTGCTGCAACCCATCGTGAACCAACGGCAGGTGCGCACGGCCTATGAAGTGGCCCGGAGCCGCCAGGAACAGGCCCTGTTGCGCTATCAGCAAGTTTTACTCCAGGCCGGCGCGGACGTTTCCAACGCCTTGTTCGATCACGACAGCAAGGTGCGGGCAGAGGCGGTGCAACGGAAGCAGTACGAAGCGCTGAAGGTGGCCGTGGGCTACTCGGCGCAGTTGTTGGTGAACGGCATGGCCAACTACTTGGAGGTGCTCACGGCGCGGCAAAGTGCCTTGGCTGCACAGCTCAACTTGGTGAACATCCGTTATGGAAAGCAAATGGCCATCGTAGACCTATACGAAGCCTTGGGCGGCGGGTGGAAATAGGGAAGGGAAGAGAAGTCCCGTGCCGAACAGGTGGGGGAGCCGGACCGGTGGGTATACCAATTGGACATTCAAATCCGGCCAAAGATGCGCAGCTATTTTTTCGTAGGGCGATCCGTGGCGGGCGTTGCGTAGCGGGTCTCCGACGCGCCATAGCCGCTTTGGCGAGGGAGCGGGCTACGGAGCGCATAGCGCGAAGAAGCCATGCGGAAAAAGAGCAAGCAGATCGGCTGAGATGGAATGTCCATTTCGTATTACCCCACCAAATGCGCCAGCCCACTGTTCACCTCCTCATAGAGGTCGCGCACCTTGCGTTCTTCGCAGAGCTGGCGGAACTGCTCGCGGATGGGCTTGTATTCGTCGTGGAAAGGGCAAGGGTGCTTGTCGCTGCACCGGCTGAGGCCCAGGCCGCATTGCTCGAACACCTGGTCGCCGTCGATCGCGTGCACGATCCGCATCACGCGCTGGTCCGCTTGCTTGGCGGTGATGTAGAACCCGCCCTTGGGCCCTTTGGCGCTCTGGATGATGCCCGCCTTGGCCAGTTTTTGCAGAAGCTTGCCCACGGTGTGTTCGTTCCCCTCCGTGTAGGCCGCCACGTCCTTCAGGCTGCTGCGTTCACCCGAAGCCAGGCGCGAGCCAAGGAACACCACCGCTTTGATGGCTGCCTTGCACGTCAGGCTGAGCATCATCAATAGCCGCCCAGGAACTCCCGGCCTGCATCGGAGATCATGTCCTGCTTCCACGGCGGGTCGAAGGTCACCGTTACCACGGGCGTGAAGCCGGGCAAGGTCATTTTCAACGACTCGGTCACGTTGGCTTGGATGGATTCGCCCATCGGGCAGAATTCCGTGGTGAAGGTCAACAGGCATTTGGCCTGCTTTTCCTGCATGTCCAATTCCAGTTCGTAGATCAGTCCCAGGTCCACCACGTTGAGGCCCACTTCCGGGTCGTCCACGAACTTCAATCCCGCGATGGCCTTGTCGGTAAGCATTTCGCGTTCTTCTTCCTCGCTCATTTCTTGAAGGGTTTGTGGGTGAGCAATTTCATCACGTTCCAGTTGTACAGGAAGGCGGCCGCCAGCAGGACTACAGCACCGGCCTGCAGCAGCACCACCACCTGAAGCAGGATGCCAGCCCCGAAGAGCACGAAGCCCGCCAGGTAAGTGATGCCCATCGCCTTGTACACCGGATGGCTGAAGAGGTCCTTGGGATTGGGCATTTTCCCCAAGGCCGCCCGATGGCGGTATACCTTGTTCCACACGATGAAGGGTAGCGTCTTGAAGGTCATGCCCAGGATGATGGCGGTGAGCCAGCCGAAGAAGATGGTGAAGCCGTACAGCAGCACCAGGTTGGCATGGTCGCCCGCGGTGACCGCCAAGGTGGCGATCAGGGCGATGAGCACCAGCGTGGGCAAGACCAGCAGGGCCACGGCCAGCAAGGACACCTTCATTTGGTCGTCCACCTTTTTGCGGATGCGCTCCACGTAGGCCATCCGGCAGTAGTGGGCAAACAACAACAGCGCCACCAGTACCAGCAGGGCCGGGATGTAGTTCAGCACCGTGGCTTGGTGATAGAGGAAGAAGAGGCCATACAGGACCAGGGCCGTGTTCACCAGCACGAACACCCACCACAGCAGCCGAGGGGCCTTGTACTTGCTGATCAGGAACATGGGGATCAACCGCGAGCCCACGCCCAGCACCAACAGCAGGAACCAGCCTATCAGGCCCAAGTGGGCGTGCAGGGTGAGGTAGTAAAGGGAGTTGCGGGCAAAGACGGACGAGGTGAAGTTGAACAGCAACGCCAACCCGAACAGCACCGTGAGCAGCAGCCAGATGGTGGCGGTGAAGACAAATACGGCGTGCACGTTCTCGCGCTTGCTCTTGGAAATACTGATGGCGATGTTGGCCACGAAGGCCAGCACGGCACCCACCATCAGCGAGCCGCCGAGCTGCGCGGGCCAGCCCAGGTTGAACACGAAGAAGCCGTAGATCAGCAAGGGGATGCCCACGGCGGCCAGTGCGAAAGAGGTATAGGCCAGCTTGTCACTGTACAGGTCGTTCTCGATGAGCACCGGCACCAATTGGTGGCTGGCCCCCAGGATGATCATGGTGGCCCATCCCAACGCCATCAGGTGCGTAATGGCCAGCAGGTGCGGCTGGAACCAGTGGCCAGTGAAGGAGCCGTTGGAGGTGAGCAGCAGCACGGCCGCGGCCAGGAAGGCAATGGCACCGTACGCGTAAAAGGGGATCACCACCCGGTAGTTGGTGGTGCGCGCCACGTTGCCGCCCAAGGGTGATCCGAACATGAGTCGCTACTGCAATTCCATGCGCACCACAGGGGGGCGGAGGTTGAACCACGGATGAACACGGATGGACACGGATCGCAAGCTGCCCAAGCCACC
>ERZ795041.56-NODE-56-length-44596-cov-5.281516_pt1 | contig 44596 bp, 37 predicted proteins | sample MGYA00375125_ERZ795041 | MGnify/ENA primary metagenome ERZ795041 (study PRJEB30170, sample SAMN03074214) | activated sludge metagenome | biome: Common Effluent Treatment Plant; feature: Wastewater; material: Activated sludge; isolation source: activated biomass in a...
GCAATGGTGTAACAGTACTAGAAGCTATTCAGGCATTTGAAAAAGTGAGTGGCGTGCAATTGAATTTTGAGAAAGGAGCCCGTCGTCCGGGTGATGTAGTTGCTATTTATGCAAACAATGACCTTGCCAAAAAACAACTGGGATGGGAGACTAAATATCATCTGGACGATATCATGCTCACCGCATGGAAATGGGAACAAAAGATGAAAGAGGAAGCATCTTTAATGAAGTCTCAATCACCCGAACTAAACTAAATTTTTTATATTCATCCTCTGAATGAAAATGAATAAAAAAATTCAATTTTCAATTCCTTTACTTTGCAGTAATACTTATTAATATGCTTAAGGAAATACAATCAACCGGAAATAAAGACACCCGCAGCGGATTTGGAGATGGCATTTTAGACGCCGCCCGCAAAAATTCAAATATTGTAGCCCTTACGGCCGACCTTGCAGGCTCATTAAAACTTCACCCATTTATTAAGGAATTCCCCGATCGTTTTATTCAATGTGGTATAGCCGAAGCCAATATGATGGGCATAGCTGCAGGCCTTACCATTGGCGGAAAGATTCCTTACACTACCACTTTTGCTAATTTTTCAACCGGCAGGGTTTATGATCAAATACGCCAATCCATTGCATACAGTGGCAAAAATGTAAAAATATGTGCTTCACATGCCGGATTAACATTGGGCGAAGATGGTGCAACACACCAAATACTGGAAGATATTGGAATGATGAAAATGCTGCCCGGTATGTCGGTAATAGTACCCTGCGATTATGCACAAACAAAAGCAGCCACCATTGCAATAGCTGATTACAAGGGGCCTGTATATTTAAGATTTGGCCGCCCCTCATGGCCCATTTTTACTACTGATCGTCCATTTGAAATAGGCAAAGCACAAATTTTTTCAGAAGGTACCGATGTTACCATTTTTGCCTGTGGTCATCTGGTGTGGAATGCCATTCAAGCCGGAATTATTCTTCAGGAAAAAGGAATCAGCGTAGAAGTAATCAATATACACACTATAAAACCATTGGATGAAGCAGCCGTAGTACAATCGCTTCGCAAAACAAAATGCGCCGTAACTGCCGAAGAACATAATATCATTGGCGGCCTGGGCGATAGTATTGCACAATGCGCTTCACGAAATTTTCCAGCGCCTATTGAATATGTAGGAACAAAAGATACATTTGGAGAAAGTGGTACACCCATGCAGTTATTGAAAAAATACGGGCTGGATATTCCGGATATTGTAGCTGCAGCCGAAAAAGTGATGGCAAGAAAAAATGCCTGAATACAACCACAGTATTGCAATTAGCTTGTAAAATAAAAAAAACAGTAAGCAGGTTCTTTAAAATTTGAGCCTGCTTTTTTAATTTTAGGAAAAATACGAATTAAACATTTTCTATTATCCACATTCTAAGGAAGCCAAAGAAACAGACGCATGTCTTTAACCACAATCAACGATAGCGAATTACTGAGTCAATTCCGCAACCCGGCAACTAAAGAAAAGGCATATACAAGCATCATAAAAAAATATCAGGAAAAAATGTACTGGCACATCCGTCGAATGGTGGTTGTACATGATGATGCCAATGATGTTTTGCAAAATGTACTAATAAGAGCCTGGAATGGACTTGAAAATTTTAGAGAAGACAGCCAGCTTTATACCTGGCTATACAGGGTGGCCACCAATGAATGTCTTACATTTCTGGAACAACAGAAAAAAAGAACTTCGGTAAGCCTGAACGATGTAGAAAGTGGGTTAAGCAATAGAATAAAAGCAGATAAACATTTTGATGCTAATAAAGTCGAATGGAAACTGCAACTGGCTATGCAACATCTGCCTGAAAAGCAACGCGTCGTTTTTACACTTCGCTATTATGACGAGATGCCTTATGAAGAAATGAGTAGAGTTTTGGAAACAAGTGAAGGTGCACTAAAAGCCAGCTATCATCATGCTGTTAAAAAAATTGAGGATTATATGATTAATCATTAAACTTTTTGCCACAATTTTCGTCTGTATTAATGTAAAATGAAACCTAATTCTCACATATTAAACGAATTAATAGAGCTGAAAAGCAAATTAGCTGAGTTTGAAGCCGTTAAAAATCCATACACGGTTCCGGCAGGCTATTTTGACAATCTTATCGGCCGGGTTTTGGTTCGTATCAAAGAATTGAAGTCAAATCCTGTGCAATATGAGTTATTGACTTTATCTACTGTATTGAGCCAGACTTCAAAAAATAATCCTTATTCCGTACCCAATGAGTATTTTGACCAGCTACCGGAACAGGTGTTGGCAATTACAAGTCAAACCGCAAAAGAGGAATTGGAGACTATATCTCCATTCCTTAGCGGATTGCAGAAAGAAAACCCCTACACAGTACCTGTCGGTTATTTTGAGCAAGTAAATTTGCCTGCTGCTGAAACATCTAAATCTGTTGTAAAAATCAGATCTATACAAAATCGTAAATGGATACGTATAGCCGCCGCCGCTGTTATTATCGGCTTTATGGCATTTGCCGGTATTCAATTATTTTCTGGCACTACCTCTTCAAAAGGTGATGCAATAGCCGGCGTGAAAAAAGATATTAAGAATTTAAGTGATGCTCAAAAAGATAACCTCATTGAATTTTTAGATGCCGGAATGGATGGCAAAGAAACTACCAACATCTCTAATGATCCTAAGACAAAAGAAGTAAAACAACTTTTGCAAGATGTGTCGGATGAAGAGTTGACAGATTTTCAACAACAAACTGAGGATATGGGCGATATTTTAATGACTAACTAAATTAGAAATGAAAAAGTGGTTTACGATATTATTAATCATGTTACTCCCCACCATTTCTGCCTTTTCGCAAAATGATGAGCCGGCACAGGAAGGAAAACTAAGAGAGCGCTGTCAGCAATATGTACAAGACAAACTGGGATTAACCAAAGCCGAATCAGAAAAATTTATTCCGGTTTTTGTAAAATACTTTCGTGAGTTTGCACAAACACATAAGCAGTATAAAGACGACCGCCTTATTTTTAAGCAAAAGATAATCGACCTGCGTATTCGCTATCGTACTGAGTTCAGGCAAATACTGGATGAGAAAAAGGCAAACCGAGTTTATCTATATGAGGATGAGTTTAGAAAAAAGGCCATGGAAATCATCAGAGAAAATAAAAGAGAAAGAATGCGAGATAAACCATTCAGGCAAAATAAAATAATCACACAAAGAATTAACTAATTACAAACCGGCATTGTCCGGTTTTTTACATTCATAAAGCGGATTTCTCACATCATGATAAAATAAAAAAGTCCAACCTTCATTCATTCCTTGCTGCCACCATGCTGTCCTCAGTTCCATTGCTTTCTTCCCATCGTAGTCATACTTCGCTACAAATCTGTGCTTCATTTGTTTTAACTGGGGCGCTTCATCGCCGCCATAAAAAATAATATCACCCTCATCTCTAATCCAAAAAACCTGATGAAAAGGTGCATGTGCCCCACTTACTTTATACGAAATATAATCATCAATCACACCATCTCCATCAAGCAGGTGTACTTTTTCATTTTCTTTCAAAGCCTCCAGCTCTTGTGTTGTATAAGACGGAAACCCTTTTTCAAAGGCATATTGAAATTCTTTTTGCTGTACAAAATAAGATGCATTCTCAAATGAAAGTCTGGCACCAAGCCCATCCCGCTCATACCCTACACCACCTCCATGGTCTTTATGCAAATGCGATAATAAAACCTTAGTTACCTCCGATGGATTGATGCCTCCATCAATCAAATTTTTATGAATTTGCATTTTCCCGTTTATTTCAAAACCCAAACCGGTATCTAAAAGCAATATATCTTTTGAAGTAACCACTACAAAGGGTTGGACTTCTACCAACAAACTTCCCTGCGGACGATCAGTTAATACGTCATTGTCCAAATCAAAAGGCAGAAATTTTTTTGATTGATCAATTGTAAATGCTCCTTCTGAAAGGGGAATAATTTTCATTTTCTCTTCTGTTTGAAAAATTATAATACTAAAAATCAACGCAAAATTATGAGATTCAACTTCTGTGAGGCGTTGTTATAGATATAAACACTATTTATCTTAATACCATTTGCCGGTCAGCGTCCAGCTTTATAAGAATAAAAAGCAGAATCGTAAATGTGAGCAATGAGGAACCTCCATAACTTAAAAAGGGAAGTGTAATACCCGGAGAAGGTGCCAGCCCAATTGTCATGCATATATTTAAAAATACATGAACAAACAAGATGCCTGCTACACAGTAAGCATATACTCGGCTAAAAGTGCTTCGTTGTCGTTCTGCGACAAATACAATTCGCAACATCATTCCAAAATATAAAAGCATCAACACCGTGCTGCCCAAAAAGCCGAAGTTTTCACCTACTGATGAAAAAATAAAATCGGTATTCTGTGCCGGAATAAAATCGCCACTCGTTTGAGTCCCCTTTAAGTATCCCTTTCCTGAAAATCCACCACTACCAATTGCAATTTTTGATTGACGTACATTATAACTTTCTACCTTACTATTGTCACCTTTTTTTGCGGTGCCCAGCTTGTTATACTCTTTTTGTATAGCAACGGCTCTTGCAGAGTCTTTAAACTGATAATCATCAATACCAAAAGAAGCAAAAATGCGAACCACTTGATGTGGTTTCAATATTTTTTCGAATAGTGTGGGAACCAAAAATTTTTGCACGCCTACTGACACCATCCAAATAAGCACAATGGCCGTGATCACATTTCTGCTTTTTTTCTTTCGCTGTTTTACAATGTAAATAAGTAATAAAGCAACCAGTGTTAATATGATAAAAAGAACATCTTGCTTAATGATGATACTTGCTATAATCAAAGTGATTAATGACAATACCGCTACAATATATTTTGCCGGAAGCCCTTCACGAAAAAGAGCAAGTGCAAATGAAAAATATACCAAAGCCGCTCCGGGTTCTTTTTGCATCACCGATAAGATGGCCGGAGCGAATGCAATGGCCGCTGCAATCAGTTGCGATTTGGTTTTTTGAAAATCTAAATCAGGAGCGGATAAATATTTAGCTATAGCCAGCGAAGTAAATATTTTACAAACTTCTACCGGCTGAATATTCATGACACCCAATGGAATCCAGCTTTTAGAGCCTGCTACATTTTTTCCAACAACAAATGTGGCCAGAATAAGACAAATACCAAACAAATAGGAAAGATTAGCAGTAGCTGTAAAAAATTTACTATCGGTAAGTAAAATAAATATGGCTATTACAAAACTGATGCCCATAAAAAAAAACTGCTTACTGTATTCCTTTTTAAAGCCCAGTAGATTTTGAACAATGTTTTCTCCACTGCGGTATTCAACTGAAAAAATACAAAGCAAACCGATAACACATAATGCCAGGTATAACCATACCAGGAGCCAGTCAATCCCTTTTGATATCTCCGGATTTCGCTGGTTCATTATTTCGAAATAGGCTTTAATGAAATTGGAAAATAATTTTTCTCAGGCAAAATCATGGCAAGTGTATTCAACAAATAATTGTTAGTGCCGAAAGGTTGAGCAGGAACTTTTGATTTGTTCATTTTTACAATTTTCTGATCCATGTCATTCACAGGCCCCGACAATGAAATAGAATTTTGAATTAATTGTTTTTCGATTTCTTTTACCTTTTTGGTTGAGTCAATACTATTCATTTTCTGCTTCATCAAAGGCGGAATAAGATTCGTATTCGTAATTCTGGTTTCAAGAGCTTTCCTGCCGGGAGCTATACTATCATTTATATATTTTTCAATCATCAGGCTCACAATAGGGCCGGCATAAGTACCGCCATATCTTCCACTATTTTCTACTACACACATGATGGCAATTTTTGGATTCTCACGTGGTGCAAAAGCTGCAAAGAAAGAGTGGTTGGGTTGTTTCACTCCTCTGTAATAATTTTCAACTGTTCCTGTTTTACCACATACGGTTATGCCTTCTACTTTGGAGCCCCTACCCGTTCCACTTTCCATAACACCCTGCATACCGTCGTGTACGGCTTCAAAAATGCTATCGGGTATATCAATGGGCCTCAGTTTAGTCTTATATTTTTCCAATAAACCAAATTTATCGCCCCCTTCAATTGAATCTACTATATGTGGAATATAATACCAACCTTTATTGGCGATGTAAGCCATTTCATTGGCTACCTGCAAAGGCGTAGTTACTACTTCACCCTGGCCTATGCTTACAGATCGGAAACTGCAATAATTCCATTTACCCTGCCCATGTATTTTTGGATTATTAAAATATTCGGGAGTAGGAATCATGCCACTTTTTTCAGAAGGTATATCTATGCCCAGCTTATGCCCCAAACCAAACCCATACATATAATTATCCCAAACTCGAAGGCTGCTGTCAATATTTGGATAACGGGGATTGTTGATTACCCTTTGCATTACATTAGCAAAATAAGTATTACAGGAATGGGTGATGGCTGTTTTCAGATAATAAACACCCGGGTCAAGGCATTTCATGGGTTTTGCGCTACCGCATCCATAAAAAGCACCATTGCATCCAAATGTTGTTTGTGTTGTAATGACACCATCATGCAAACCCACCAGAGCTTGCAAAGTTTTAAAGGTTGAGCCGGGCGAATAAGTTGCACTTACAGCTCGGTTGAGCAATGGAAGTCGTGGATCATTGTACAACAACTCACGTATATGTTTGCTTCTATCGGGTCCGGTAAGATAACCGGGATCATAAGTTGGGCTACTTACTAATGCAATAATGCCACCTGTGCGGGGATCTATGGCAACTATAGAACCTACTTTGTTCTGCATCAATTTTTCGCCAAACTGCTGCAGTTCCATATCCAAGCTGGTGTAAAGGTTGCTTCCGGCGATAGCCGGTATGTCTCTATCTCCATTTTTATACGAGCCTTGTATTTTATTGTCTTTGTCTTTTAATAATACCTGAATTCCTTTTTGCCCTTTTAATACTTTCTCGTAACTCGCTTCAAGTCCGGTCATGCCAGCATGTTCGCCGCTTTGATAGTCTTCATCAGCATGTCGTTTCAAGTAGCCGGAATCAACTTCGGCAGTATATCCAAAAATATTGGCACCCGCAATAATGGGATAGGTACGTACCGGACGTTCCTGAATATAAAAAGCACTTTGAAAACGCCAAAGATTCTCCTGTATGCGGGCATATTTCTGAGGAGTAAGTGAAGCTTCAAAAACTGAAGGCACCTGTCTTCCGGCTTTGATAATTGAAGTAAGAATTCGTTGATTGTACTCAGCCGTATCTATTTCCATAAGCTTACAAAGAAAGTCTATATCCATTCCTTTGGTTTGTGCCGGTGTTACCATCAGATCATAAGCCAAAGTGTTATTTACAATTACCTTTTTATGTTTATCAAAAACCATTCCCCGTGGAGGGTAAATCGGTTTCTCCAGTATTGCATTGCTTTTAGCCATTTTGCCATACTTCGATGAAATGATTTGTAAGTAAAACAAACGGGCAATAATGACAGCAAAAGCCATTACAAAAACCAGTTTGATAATGCGGCTTCTTGATTGATTAAATACGGACATAGTTGACTAAATGGGCAAGGTCGTTGACAAAGCGAGGATAAAAAAAATAATGTTTGCAATGTACGACTTGAAAGAGGCGGATACCAAATAAAATTTCTTAAATATTATTTTAAGGCGTATTTGTTCGAAACCGTAACCTGCGTGGAAATAACAATTCAACCGTAAATGTAAGCAACAGACTGATGGCTGTGGTGATAATTACTTTTACAATAAAATCCAAAAAGCTGCCAAAGCTTAACCACTCTAAAAAGAGTACATACCCATGATGAAGTAATGTAAGTACGAAAACGTAAACAGCAAAAGGAGTCCACTGCATGGCTAGGGGCGATGGTTCTTTATAAGTAAATTCCGTATTATCTTTTGGCGTAAGTATATTAATGAGAAAGGGTCTGACATACATTATCAACACACAGGCTGCTGCATGAAGGCCGGGCGTCATCATAAAATAATCGAGACAAATGCCCACTGCAAAACCGATGAAAAGCAAACCCAAACGAGAAACGGTAAAAGGTAGCCAAAATAGTGGCAGGTAATAAATTACAGGCACAATATAGCGGTGCAGATGCGGAACTTTATTAAGCAAATACACCTGAAGCAAGATAAACAGGATGAACCTGAAAGTATATTTTAAAAAATCACTCAAATTTTTTTATTTATTATTTCCTGCGTCCACTTTCAATTTTGTGTCTTTTATCAACTGCATCTGCTCGGCCCTGTCCACATTATTGATTATATGAACCTGTTGCAGATTGAAAAAATTAGCTGCCGGTTTTATTTTCAAAACATACATACCCTGGGCATTATCTACTCCTATTTCACTTACTGTACCCACTAAAAATCCTTTGGGAAAAGTAATATCATTATTGCCACTGGTAATTACACTATCCCCTTTTGCAACCTGAATGGCTTTGGGCACCCGTACCATGGTTAAAAAATTAGGATTCTTTCCCTCCCATTCTATGGTTCCCAGTTCGCCCGATTTTTTTAATGAGGCATCTAACCTGCTTTGTACATGCAATAGGCTCATCACCTGGCTGAAGTTTGGACTCACATTCACAATGGTGCCCACTACACTCCCATCTGAGTTTATTACGCCCCATCCATCTTTTACACCCTGATTGCTACCCCGGTTTATCTGAATATAATTTTTTTGAGAACTTACGGTTGTATAAGTTACCGTAGCTGGATAAAGAAAATATCTTCTGTAAAAACCGGTACTATCTTGTGGGTTTGTATCTTGATAAGATTGAACACCGGTGTCGTGGCGCACAAAGTTTACAGGCAGCATATTGAGCAAAGAATCATTTTCGCGGTGCAATCGACGATTCTCTTGTTGCAAGTGAAAAAAATCTTCAACTTTATTATACTGTGTATTTATTTTTCCGGTAACCTCGTTGGCCATACCCAAAAACCGAGCCCGGTGAAACTTATTGTAGCTAAAAAGAAACCATAACGCAATTACCTGAAGAAATAAAAAGGTAATAAACGTTCTATAATGCCGGAGAAATAAAAAAATGTTTCTCAAAGGAAAAAAATTGATATCTGATATTCCGAATCCATAACCCGAGATTGCAGTTGAAAAAAATTCAGAAACTCAAATTTATCTCATTACAAAAGGATATCTGTCGTATTGTTTCAAAGCAATGCCCGTGCCCCTTACCACACTTTTAAGCGGGTCGTCGGCAATATGAACCGGTAGTTTAATTTTGCTACTCAGTCTTTTATCTAATCCGCGAAGCAAAGCCCCACCTCCTGTAATATAAAGTCCTCGGCGATAAATATCGGCTGCCAACTCAGGTGGAGTTTGTTCCAATGCTTTTAAAATCGCTTCTTCTATTTTAAAAATACTTTTATCCAAGGCTTCTGCAATTTCCTGATAGCTCACCATTATTTGCTTAGGAATACCGGTTACCAGGTCGCGGCCATTTACCGGGTAATCATCAGGTGGATTATCGATATCTTTCATTGCTGCCCCTACATTAATTTTTATTTGCTCGGCGGTGCGTTCACCAATTAATAAACTATGATATCGGCGAAGTGCTTCCATAATATCTGCCGTAAACTCATCGCCTGCTACCCTTATACTTTGATCGCATACAATACCGGCCAGTGCAATAACGGTAATGCCGGTGGTGCCGCCACCTATGTCAATAATCATATTTCCTACGGGTTCTTCCACATCAATCCCTATACCCAATGCTGCTGCCATAGGCTCGTGCAACAGATAAACTTCTTTGGCTCCTGCTTGTTCCGCACTATCTCTCACGGCTCTTTTCTCGACTTCGGTAATTGAAGAAGGAATGCAAATCATCATACGCCAGCTGGGTGGGAAAAGTGGTTTCTTGGGATATACCAGTTTGATCAATTCTCTAATCATTAATTCGGCAGCATTGAAATCTGCAATCACTCCATCTTTCAAAGGTCTTACGGTACGAATGCTTTCATGTGTTTTTTCATGCATCATCAGGGCTTTTTTGCCCACGGCCAATACTTCTTTCGGATTATTTCTGTTCAGTGCCACAATGCTTGGCTCATTCACAACAACTTCATCGTTGTGAATAATCAGTGTGTTGGCAGTGCCTAAGTCGATGGCTATTTCTTGTGTAAACCAGTTAAAAAGTCCCATTAATGTAAACTTGGATTTTTAGCCGAAGAACTCCTTCGGTGAGTGGCAAAGGTGGAGGAAAAATTCTGAATTATCAAAGGGAAAAACAATCAAATCGCAGAAATTCCTTTTCCAAATTGTTAAATACGTTTCGGCTTTAATTCTGTTTTCCTTTATCTTCATTTCATGCGCATTATTACCCGCACGATATTTTTACTTTCCATGGTTAGTTTGCTGGCAGATATAGCCAGCGAAATGCTATATCCGGTTATTCCGGTTTATCTTAAAGAAATAGGATTTAGCATTTTACTAATTGGTATTTTGGAAGGTGTGGTAGGCTTTGTAGCGGGCATCAGCAAGGGCTATTTTGGAAAACTAAGTGATGAAAGCGGTGCAAGATTACCATTTGTAAAACTGGGTTATTTGCTTAGTAACCTTTCTAAACCGCTTTTAGCTTTGTTTACTTCAGTAGCCTGGGTGTTTGGCATCAGAACAATAGACCGGCTGGGCAAAGGCATACGCACTGCCGCCCGTGATGCCATGCTATCATCGGAAGCTAGGCCGGAAACAAAGGGAAGGGTTTTTGGTTTTCATCGAAGTATGGATACGGCCGGAGCTGCCATTGGGCCGGTATTAGCTTTAGTCTATTTATTTTTTAACCCGGGTGATTATAAAACACTTTTTTACCTCGCATTTATTCCGGGTGTATTGGCTGTGTTATTAATTTTTCTGGTGAAGGAGAAAAACCAACCGGCCACTGTTTCAAAAAAAGGAAATTTCTTTTCTTATTTTAATTATTGGAAAATAGCATCGCCAGCTTTCAAAAAAATAGTTCCCGGTTTATTATTGTTTGCGCTTTTCAATAGTTCCGACATTTTTTTATTACTGATAACAAAAGAAAAAATTGGCGCAGGTACAATTGACATTTTGGAGACAAGCTTTAATGCCGATTCAATTACAATTGCAGCATATATTGTTTACAACCTGGTGTTTGCTATGGCTTCTTATCCCATGGGAATGTTGGCCGATAAAATGGGATTTAAAAAAACGATTCTTCTGGGATTTATATTATTTGCTGTTGTATATGCTGGATTTGCATTTAATCCTTCTATCGCTGTTATTTTTATTTTGTTTTCAGTTTATGGTATTTATGCTGCAGCTACCGAGGGAGTTATAAAAGCATGGATCTCCAATTTAGCACATAAAGAAAATACGGCTACTGCTATTGGCTTTTATACCAGCGGCGAAAGTATTTGTGCATTTTTTGCAAGTATCATTGCCGGTGGGCTTTGGAATTATTTTGGCAGTCAGGCCACTTTTCTTTCTTCATCACTCGTATCTATTGCTGTTTGTTTTTATTTTTTTTTGAAAATCAAAAACAAATAGAGATGTTTTGTCAGTTTAGTGCTTTTTGGCACAGAAATCGCAAGGGTGGGCCTGATATTAATTCTTCCACTAAAAAAAGATTATATGAAGAAAGTTATGGTATTGGCAATGGCCGTTTCTTTTGTTTTAGCATCTCAGGCACAAAGTAAAAGCACAAAAGGATCTACTTATGAAACCGCATTGGGGGTAAAAGTGTGGGATGGTGGCGGTATCTCATTAAAACATTTTGTAAGCGAAAACAACGCCTTAGAAGGCATTGGTTATTTTTGGAAACAGGGTTTGCGTATAACCGGTCTATACGAAATACATGGCGACTTTAATGATGCCGGTGGTCTTAAATGGTACATTGGACCCGGTGCTCACGTTGGTTTTTATAATTCAAAAAATGGCGATGGCACTTTTATTGGTTTAGATGGCGTTTTGGGTCTTGATTATAAGTTTAATGGGGCGCCTATCAATCTTTCATTGGACTGGCAGCCCTCATTTGAGTTTGGAACGGGCAGAGGCTTCGTAGGTAGCTGGGGTGGACTGGGTGTTCGTTATACCTTCTAAAAAATTTATTTTATAAATTTCCCCTCTCAGGAATGAATTCATTCTTGGGAGGGGATTTTTTTTGTCTGGCTGAATATATATTTTTTTTACAATAGTCTCATTTGTTTACCTTAGAAAGAAAACAAGTATATGAAAAAGTATATCTTAATCAGTCTTTCCATTTTCTTGTTTAGTCAATTAAAATCGCAGGATGATTTTGCCAAACTTCAGGCTGGATTTGAGAAAATGCTGAATGACCCCAAAAACCTTTACGGGAAAAACAAGGCCGTGGGAAAATATTATGATATCCGTGGTATCAAGATGTATGCTGAAGTGTATGGAAAAGGTCAGCCCTTACTGTTTATACATGGCAATGGTGCTTCTATCAGTAGTTTTACAAAACAGATTCCTTATTTCGCAAAATCATATAAAGTAATTATTGCCGATAGTCGTGCACAGGGAAAATCGGCCGACCCCGGCGACTCTATCAGTTATGAAATGATGGCCGATGATTATGCGGCATTGCTCGATGCAATGAAAATAGATTCAGTTTATGTAGTAGGATGGAGTGATGGCGGCAACAATGGTTTATTGTTAGCTATTCGGCATCCCGAAAAAGTAAAAAAACTTGCCATCACCGGTGCCAATCTACGACCCGATACCACAGCAGTGCCGCAAGGGGTTTGGGATTTGGTATTGCCACAGTATGAAGCTTTGAAAAATAAAGTTGATAAAAATGATTTAGAGAAAGGTGGATATAAACTATTGAAACTTTTGGTAGAGAATCCACATATATCTCATGCTGATTTGCAAAAAATTAATTGTCCGGTGTTGGTCATTGGTGGCGATCATGATGTAATCAAAGCAGAACATACAATGGAGATATTTAATAATATTCCAAAATCATTTCTTTGGATATTGCCAAACTCGGGGCATAGCACACCCCTTGTATATGACAAAGAGTTCAATACCAAGGTGGATGCCTTTTTAAGACATCCGTTTAGAAATTTTTCTGCGGTAGCAAGATTTTTCTAAAATGGTTATTACACAAATCCCAAACTGATAGCTGCTTCTTTTGAAAGCACAGGTAATTTTCTTCTTTCAACCAAAAAGCTGTTGAGTTGTGCAATTTCTTTATAGATATAATGTTTATCAGCGGCCGCTTTTAAATAATCTTTTCCACTGCTGCCACCCGTTCCGATACGAGCACCTATCATACGGTGTACCATATTCATGTGCCTGTGTCGCCATGCAGCCAGTTGTTCATCAATTTCTAAAAGTGCATTTAGCAGTTGAAAGGGCAATTGCATCAGCGGGTAGCCACGATATAGCATAATAAATAAAGCGGCGCGGCAAGCCATGGGTGAAAGTTGTCTTTCTTCAGTTATCGTTTTACTGTTAAAGATTTCATCAAAAGCCTGCAGGTTTGATTTTTCTGCAGCCGCCAGGCTTTCGTCGTAAATTTTTTTATACGATTGCCAGAAAGTTTCTCCCGCTTCATGATGCAGCAAGGGCATTCGCTGCAACCAGGTATTTAATAATTGCAATAAGGACTGACTATTCTCAGCTTTTTTTATAATATCAACATGCTCGCTTCTTAATTGTGCGGTATAATATTCTTTCCCATGTCGTTGCTCAAATTTCAGTCCCAGTTTTGCTTCCAGTTCTTTAAACTGCCAGCTTTGAAAGCCCGATGCCGGACGCAGCATATCTCTGAAATCAAGAAAATCCATAGGGGTCATGGTTTCCATGATATCTATTTGATGAACCAGCACTCTTAAAATAGTAACACATCTATTGAGGCGGTGTACTACTGTTTGCAACTCCGGCGAATTATCATTCAAAGAAGGCTTGCTCATGATTGCGGCTATCGAGTCCACTTCGTGATGCAGTTGTTTAAACCAAAGTTCATAAGCCTGATGAATAATGATGAAAAGCATTTCATCGTGAGCCGGCAGGTTATACTTTTCACTTTCAGGAAACTGAGCATTTAGAATTTTGTCAATTTGCAGATAGTCGTGATAATGAACATTGGTTTGCATAGCAATCGTTTTTTAACAAATGTAGATGAAGGCGGCTATTCAAATTCATAGCCGATATCCATTCTGTATTTTTTGCCTTCAAAGTTTACTTTCAACATTTCCATTCTTGATATTTCTGCAGCATCAAAAACCGAGCGGCCATAAGCTGAGATACAAAAAACTCTTCCGCCATTGGTTACCGTTTTACAATCTTTTACTTTGGTGCCCATGTGAAACAATATACTGTCTTCGGGGTTTACCTTATCTATCCCTGTTATTTCTTTACCTTTTTCATAATCGCCGGGATAACCACCACTTACGGCAACCGTAGTGCAAACGGTACGTGTATCAGTTTCTATGTTCACGGTATTCAATTGTTGCGCAGCTGTAGCTTTCAATAACAACACCAGGTCATTTTGCAATCTTGGAATTACCACTTCCGTTTCCGGATCTCCCATTCTGCAATTATATTCAATCATGCGGGGCTCTCCATTCTCAATCATTAGTCCAAAAAAAATAAATCCTCTGTATTCCAGTCCATCTTTTACAAGACCTTCAACTGTGGGTTTAATAATGCGTTCTTCAATTTTTTTCATTAATGATTTGTCGGCAAAGGGAACCGGGCTGACAGCACCCATTCCACCTGTGTTAGGCCCTTTATCGCCTTCATCTATTCTTTTATAATCTTTCGCCTCAGGAAGTATTACATAGTGCTTACCATCAGTTAATACAAAAACCGACATTTCAATGCCATTCATAAATTCTTCTACCACAACTTTTTTTCCTGCTTCACCATATTTAGCCCTTTGAATCATTAATTCATATTCAGCCACTGCTTCAAAAGGAGAATGACAAATAACAACGCCTTTACCGGCAGCCAGACCGTCGGCTTTGAGTACAATGGGCAAACTGTGTTGTTGTAAATAAGTAATGCCTTCCTGATAATTTTGAAGTGTAAATTCTTTATAGGCAGCAGTCGGAATTTGGTGACGCATCATAAAAGCCTTGGCAAATGCTTTGCTGCCTTCTAATTGGGCACCCATTTTATCAGGCCCTATAATGTCGATATGAGCTAATGCCTTATCACTGATAAGATAATCAGTTATGCCTTTTACCAGCGGTTCTTCTGGCCCTACAATTACAAGTTCTATTTTATGATCTATACAAGCCTGTCTGATATTTTCAAAATCGGTAACATGATAAGGAAGATTCGTACCACAAGTTGCTGTTCCTGCATTGCCGGGTGTAATCAATAATTTTTCACAATGCGGACTTTGTGCAATCTTCCATGCAAGAGCATGTTCTCTGCCTCCTGAGCCAATAAGCAGGATTCTCATTAGTATTTTGATTTTAAAAAGAGTCGCTAATATAAGCTACAATGTTAAAGGGATAATGAAAAAGTTTATAGATGGCAATTTTTCCTTATTTTGGAACGCCTTTGGAAGTTCAATTTTATTATTAATCTAAAAAAAATTATATGGCTAACGATGTATTGCCTGCAGATGCAGCACGACTTGGCAAACACCCAAAAGGATTGTATGTACTTTTTTTCACAGAAATGTGGGAGCGATTTGGTTATTATTTAATGGTGGGTATTCTTTTATTGTTTCTCACCAATACTACAGGTAAAGGACTTCCCCGTGCATTTGGAGCTGACGTAGTTGGAACATTTATAGCATTAGTATATCTGACTCCATTTATTGGGGGGCTGCTTGCCGATCGCTATCTGGGCTATATCAAATCAATATTTATTGGCGGTTCATTGATGGCTGCAGGCTATCTCACAATCGCTTTACCTGGACAGTACACTGCCTATATAGCTATGGGACTGATTATTATTGGGAATGGTTTTTTCAAACCCAATATATCTACACTGCTTGGCAATATGTATAACAGGAAAGACCTGCAACCACTGAAAGATAACGCCTTTAATATCTTTTATATGGGTATTAATATTGGTGCGTTCTTTTGCAATTTCGTTGCTGCTATTTTGCGAAATAGGATTGGCTGGCAGGCTGCATTTTCGGCTGCCGGTATTGGCCTTATCATCGGTCTTATTGCATTAGCCATAAATCTTAAACATATAAAAGAATATGATGTAAGAAAACCCATGCAACCCGGAGATATGCCTACCTCAAAAATTCTGGGATCTGTTTTTGTTCCCATGATTGTTTTTGCAGTGTTGGGATGGATCATTCCAGGAAATATTTTTGGAAGTGATTCTGCCGATGCATTTATGATGGCATGTATTCCTGTAATTGTTTTCTATGTAAATCTTTGGAGAAAAGAAAAAGGAGATGATAAAAAGGGAATTGGTGCTTTGTTGTTTGTCTTTGCCGTATCGGTTATCTTCTGGACAATTTATAATCAAAACTCAACAGGTTTAACCATTTGGGCCGAATCGCATACTGACAGATCTATGCCACAGTTTATGGAAAAACCTGCCGAAACTGTTTATGCATTACAAAGTTTAGAAACCAAACCGCAGGAAGTAGATAGCTTAGACAGTTATATGCGGGTAGTTACCGGAGCAGATGGCAAAGCAATTAAAACAATGGGGCCCGATCCCTATTTTGCAAATATTCCAAAAGACAAATGGCCACCTGACGGTGTAGCTAAAGTGGGTAACACTGAATTATTCCAATCTATCAATCCTTTCTTTATTGTTGTTCTTACTCCTTTATTAATTGGATTTTTTGCTTGGATGGTGCGACGAAAAAAACCCGTAAGTACAGCCAGCAAATTTGCATGGGCATTAATTATATCGGGACTAAGTGCCTTAGTAATGGTGTTTGCCGTCATGTCAGTTCCCAGTATCTATACACATAAAGCCAGTTCATTTTGGTTATTCCTAACTTATGGCGTCTTTACTGTAAGTGAAATTTGTTTAAGTCCGATAGGGCTTTCTTTTGTATCCAAACTTGCACCTCAAAGGTTAACCGCTTTAATGATGGGAGGATGGTTTCTGTCCACATCGTTGGGCGGTAAAGTAGCTGGTGTAATGGCAACATTCTGGGATAAGATGCCAGATAAACGAATATTTTTTGGTATAATCGCAGTAGCTGCTTTTATTGGCGGTATATTAATATTTATGAAAGTAAAATCGCTTGATAAAATTGTAAAAGATAAAACAGGAACAGCCTAAATATTCATTATTTTAGAAAAAAGGAGTTGCACCAAAATGCAGCTCCTTTTTTATTTACCAGAATTTCAAATTCACTTATCTTACCGCATAAACCAAAATTGCCATGTGGAAAAAACACCCCAAAGCTTTGCCCTTCCTTTTTTTCTCCGAAATGTGGGAACGATTTGGATATTATCTGATGATCGGCATCTTCACATTATATCTTAAAGATTCTGTTGCCGGTTTCAATATGGATGAAAAAGAGTCTGCCAGTCTCTATGGCACATTTATAGCTCTCGTATTCTTCACTCCTTTCCTCGGTGGGCTTATTGCCGACCGCTATCTGGGTTATCGACGTTCCATAATTTTGGGCGGACTGCTGATGGGCATAGGCTACTGTATGATGGGAATTCATAGTAAATCGATTCTCTATTTATCTATGACATTAGTAATTATCGGGAATGGATTTTTTAAACCCAATATTTCTACATTGTTGGGTAATGTATATTCTACACCACAACACCTGCATCAGAAAGATGAAGGATACAACATCTTTTATATGGGCATCAATGTAGGTGCTTTCGTATGTAATTTTTTTGGGGCTGCCTTGTATAGTTTGATGGGCTGGGGTGCTGCATTTTCGGCAGCAGGTGTAGGTATGTTTATTGGCGTTATTACTTTTATTTCGGGAACAAGGCATTATAAAGAATATGATGTAAGAAAGCCACTACAACCCGGCGACCTGCCACTATGGAAGATCATAGCATTGGTCATAGTGCCTTCACTCATATTTGGAGCTATTGGCTTTTATCTTAAAGGTGTGGGCACCCCCAACAGTTTTATTTTTGATTCCGATTCTACTGATGCGTTCATATTTGCCTGCATTCCTGTGCTCGCTTTCTATACCATATTACTAATCAGGAGTAATAAAGATGAGCGGCCTGCTATGGGTGCCATGCTTTCTATTTTTGCAGTCGTTATTTTATTTTGGGCCATCTTCAAACAAAATGGCTCGGCACTGAACACCTGGGCAAGCAGATATACTGACAGAGCAGTAAGTGGCGTATCGGGTGATATTTTACACACACTCAAACAAACTGATAAACCTGCCAATACCACTTATAAATTAGACAGTGTTGTAAAAACGGATCATCAGTTTAGAAAAGTAAAAGTGAATGGACATGAAGTAAAAGAATTGGGTTATCCCTCCTACTTTAAAAATGTGGCACCCGATAAACTTCCCAAAGAAGGCGAAACTGTAAAAGCCTGGCTACCCAGTTTAAGCCAGTCCATCAATCCATTTTGGGTAATTGTATTAACACCTTTGATTGTTGCTTGCTTTACATGGCTGCGCCGAAAAGGAAAAGAGCCATCAACGCCTTCTAAAATTGCCTTTGGATTACTCATCTCTGCACTTTCGGTGCTGGTAATGATTGCTGCCGTAAAAGCTGGGAATAATGGAACCGAAAAAGTAAGTGTGTGGTGGCTTATTGGCAGCTACGGCGTTATCACCATTGGAGAATTATTTTTAAGTCCGATGGGTCTTTCATTGGTATCAAAGCTGAGCCCTGTTCGTATTACTTCATTAATGATGGGCGGCTGGTTTCTATCTACATCTATTGGCAACAAATTGAGTGGTATTCTTGCCAGCAAATGGGATGAATATGAAAACAAGGCAGACTACTTCTGGCTGAATTTTATTTTGCTTGGTGTTGCTGCCCTTTTCTTATTTGTATTGCTCAAATGGCTCAACAAGGTTATGAAAGCTAAAGGAGTAAATTAAATTTTCAAATTCAACAATAAAAAACAGTTGAAGCTATTTCTTATCTTAACATTCTAAATCAATTCTGATGGCAGCACAATCCGGTTTTAAACCATTTATAGCTCCCGAAGTGCAGATGAAGGAGCTTACTCTGAAATCCTTAATTGTAGGAGGATTATTTGGAATCATCTTTGGCGCTTCTACTGTTTATCTGGCGCTAAAAGCCGGTCTTACAGTGTCAGCTTCTATTCCTATTGCGGTGCTATCCATTGCACTGGGTAAGATGTTTTTAAAAACAACTATTCTTGAAAATAATATAATTCAAACAACAGGCTCGGCCGGTGAAAGTATAGCAGCCGGTGTCGTTTTTACGCTACCTGGATTTTTATTTCTTGGTTCTCCCAGCAGTCAAGATTACTTCAGCATAATAATTATTATGACACTCGCCATTTTGGGCGGTATGCTTGGAACGCTGATGATGGTACCCCTGCGCAGATCCTTAATTGTAAAAGAACATGGTACACTACCTTATCCTGAAGGAACAGCTTGTGCTTCTGTATTAAAAGCCGGAGAGAAAGGTGGCGACCTGGCAAAAACAGCATTTTTGGGTATTGGTGTAGCAGTGGTTTATGCTGCTTTGCAAAAAGTTTTTCATGTTATTTCAGAAGCGCCCCAATATGTAACAAGTCTTAAGAACAAATACCTCCCATCAGCTAAACTTAATGGAGAAATTACGCCTGAATATCTAGGCGTAGGTTATATCATTGGGCCAAAAATTTCCGGTATTCTGGTAGCAGGTGGTGTACTCAGTTCATTTGTTATCATTCCTTTGCTGGCAACATTGGTTCCCGGCGATGCCATCTATGCACAACTTACCAAACTAAACATCAATCCGGCAAAATATGGCTGGGATGCTGCTACACATACTTTTTCCGATTCGGCAGAAGCGATTTACAGAGCTTACATCAGATTGATTGGCGCCGGCGCAGTAGCAGCAGGCGGATTTATTACACTTATTAAAACAATACCAACTATTGTTACTTCATTCAAAGAAAGTGTAAAAGCCGTTAAAGATAAAGATGTAGCGAAGAGTGTAGCACGTACAGAGAAGGATCTTAGTTTGAAGATTGTAGGAATTGGTAGCTTATGCTTGGTATTAATCATGGCCATGCTCCCCATAATTCCTGGTGATAATATGGGCAGCCGTTTATTATTGGGTTTATTGGTTATCATCTTCGGAGCATTTTTTGTAACCGTTTCTTCACGCATTGTAGGGCTTATCGGTTCTTCCAATAATCCTATCAGCGGTATGACGATTGCCACTATTATGGCAACTTGTCTTGTTTTTATTGGTGTTGGCTGGACGGGTAGTGTGTACGAACCAATGGCACTTGTAGTAGGTGGTATGATATGTGTGGCGGCTGCCAATGCCGGTGCTACTTCACAAGATTTAAAAACAGGTTTTATACTTGGTGCCACGCCACGTAATCAACAATTGGCATTGTTTGTTGGAGCTATCGTTTCATCCATCGTCATTGGATGGACGGTTCATATACTTGATACACCCACAGCCGAAATGGCTCAAAATGGCATTAAGCATGCCATTGGTGAAAAATATGCAGCACCACAGGCAACTTTAATGGCTACTATAATCAGAGGTATTCTAGGAGGCGATTTGGATTGGCAATTTGTAATGGTAGGTGTTTTTATCGCTATTGTATTAGAGCTTTGTGGTATTAAGTCTTTAAGTTTTGCGGTGGGTACTTATCTCCCGCTATCTACTACACTCCCCATTTTTGCCGGAGGTTTTATTAGAGGCATTGCCGATAAAAAATTGAAAAAACAAAAAACAGAAACTGAAGAAGATGAAGATTTACGAAAAGGAAACTTGTTTGCTACGGGCCTTGTAGCCGGCGGTGCATTGTTTGGTGTTGTAGTTGCAATTCTTACGGTTTTCTTTGAATCTGGTATGAAGTCCATTAGTATGGGCGAAACACTTCGTGGAAAATTGGGAAGCGGCGGTTATGATATTCTTGCGGTGATATTCTTTGCCGCACTTGGTTTTATCCTTTATAAGATTGCATTGAGTAAAAAGAAAGCTTAGCAACCTTTTAATGAATAGAAAACAGAATGCCGTTCAAAAAATCTGAACGGCATTTTATTTGAAAAAAATATCAATCAGCTTATCTGCGTAGCCAGCCTTCGGGGTTTACATTTCGGGCTTCAATCATCAAAATAAAATCAATTTGGCCACCGCCACCTTCATCATCTCTGCCTGCCTTCCCAATGGCCTGACCGGTTCTTACACTGCTGCCTTTACTTACCGATACACCAGTAAGATTGCTATAGGTTGTAAAATATTTACCATGCTTAATGGTAACCGCCATTCCATCGCCCAGATTAAAAACACCCACTACCTCACCATCAAAAACAGATTTAACCGTACTGCCTGTTGAGGTACCCAAAGTAAGTCCCGGATTGTCGCCTTTTAATAAAGTACCTTCAATAGCATAAGCGCCAAAGTGAATTTTTACAAATCCATTATCAACCGGCCAGGGCAATCTGCCACGATTTCCTTCAAAGCTTGCAGATAACTTTAATTCTGCATCTGAATTAAATACCACATTTGGACGAGTGGTCGCAGGTAGTGTTTCCTTTTTTTCAACAATCACTTCTGGCTTTGTTGGCGCAGTCGTTGTGGGATTTGTCGTTACAACCGTTGTGGCATTGTTCTTTTTTTCGTCAGCCGCTTTTTTCTCAGCAGCTATTCTTTCCGCCGCAGCTTTTCTTGCATCAGCTATTTCCTTTTGCACAATTTTATTGATATTGCTTACCAGATCCCTATCACGCTTTTTCTTTATATCTATCTGACGTTTTAAATCTTTTTCCTGAGATTTTAATCCGGACACGACTACATCCTTTTCTTTCTTCTGTTCTTCCAGTTCCTTTACTTGCTTTGTTTGATTTTGCAAGGCCAGATTTTTTTCTTCTTTACGTCCCAGTTGTTGCTTTTTTCTGCGTGCAATCAAATCTTGCGTTTGCAAAATTGTATTTACCTGCTTTTCACGATAGGTTTGATAACTTTTTAAATAACCAATTCTTTTTAATGCATCATTAAAACTTGCTGCCGAAAAAATAAAATTCAGGTAATCGTAATTACTTCTGTTTTTATAGGCATACACTACTGTTTTTGCATATTGCGTTTTTAACGTGTCCACTTGCCTCTGTAATCGGTATATTTCTATATTACTCAGGTAAATATCATCATCAATATTCTTTATTTCCTTATTAATGTTGGATAAATATTGTTCCTGAAGGTCAATTTTTCGTTTTAAGATACTCAATTGACCCAGCGATTGCTTGGTTTGCGATTTTACTTTGTCGTATTGAGCTTGTACTTCTTTCAGCTCGGCCTGCAGGTTTTTTCTTTCCTGCTCCAGTTTTGATTTGTCATTTTGGGGCTGTGCGTAGCCAACAATAGCTGTTGAAAATATAACTGCGAGTATTAAAAAAATATGCTTCTTCATTCGAATTGGATATGGTAATTAGTAAATGAATAAAACCAATGCAATAACGGAAAGATGCAAAATAAATTTTATTCCCTAATTCCGTTTATATTTTTCTGATACAGAAAATGGAAAACTTAACTTTTCATTAAAATCATACTGCTTAAACTGAATTTTAATATCAATTTTTTTCTTTTCTGCCACATTTATATTTCTTTCTCTTGAAAACAACTGGCCTTTTTTATCATCATAATCGGAATAAGTAAGATAACAAGTTCTATTGTGCTGCACATTTATATCGTCTAGTTTACTACTAATTACTGCTTTGGTAGCTTCATCAACAGTAAATAAGTTTTTAAAGAAACTACCGGCGCTAAATAAAGATAGTGTGCCCGGTGCTTTTTGATATGCATAAATTTCGGGGCCCAAAAAAACCGCATTACCAATCAAAAGCTTTTGCAATGATTCTAAATCAAGGGGCAGTGCGGTTACTTCCTGCAAATAGGCCATACTTCTTGCAGTGTAAGTTTTATTTTGCTTGTCAAGGATTTTTACAGAATCTGTCGTTATCAGTGCACGAAGACCTTCGATACCCAATGGACCATTTACCAATAACCAAATAACGCTGTCCTTAATCATTCTAATATGAACCGTAACAGAGTATTTTTTTCCACCCTGCTCACGATAATCCACATCTGTTTTTGCTGAAAAGCTTTGATATTGTATTTGTTTATTTAGTATATGTTGATAGCTTTCATTGATAAATGCGATTGAATCCTCTTTAACATTGTGGCTTGGTGGTGTTACAACCACAGCAGCGGTTGTATCCTTGGGCGTTATGGCGGTTTGAATTTTTCTGGTTGATTTACAGGAGCAAAAAATAAATAACCCAGCAAAAAATATAAGTAAAAGATTTTTCATATTTAATATTTGCAATTAATGTGTGCCGGTATGTCCAAAGCCTCCTTCATTTCTTTCCGAAATATTTAATTCGCTTGCCTGCTTCCAAGCTATTTGTTCCACTTTTTGAAAAACCATTTGGGCTATGCGGTCAGCAGGTTGTATGACTTGCTCTTCAGCCGAAAGGTTGATTAATATGATCTTAATTTCTCCTCTGTAATCGCTGTCGATGGTGCCCGGCGTATTGAGACAGGTAATGCCTTGTTTAATAGCCTGTCCGCTTCTTGGTCTTATCTGGGCTTCGTAACCCAATGGAATTTCCAAAAATATTCCTGTGGGAATCAGTACTCTTTCTAAAGGCTTTATTTTTTTCGGTTCATTCAACATGGCTCTTATATCCATACCGGAAGAACCGGATGTGGCATAAGCCGGTAATGGATTTTCTGATTTGTTGATGATTTTTATTGACACCGGTGGCATTTTGCAAAGATAGTTTACTGCATAATGTATGCGCTATACTATTGAACAGATTTTACAAGTAAAGCGGTAGCATAAGCCATAATACCTTCTTGCCTGCCCACAAACCCTAAGTTTTCAGTTGTGGTTGCTTTAATAGAAACGGCATCAGTATTTATTTGTAGTATAGAAGCTATTACGGATTGCATAGCTTCTACATACGCACTGATCTTGGGTTCTTGTAAGCAGATCGTACTGTCAACATTTACCACTTCATATCCTTTTTCTTTAATAAGCGTAAATGTTTCTTTCAATAATATTTTACTGTCAATGTCTTTATACTTTATATCAGTATTGGGAAAATGTTTTCCGATATCACCCAGCGCTAGTGCGCCTAGCAAAGCATCACAAATGGCATGTAGTAATACATCGGCATCGCTATGACCTATTGCGCCTTTATGGTGTGGAATGTGTACACCACCCAACCAAAGTTTTTTCCCTGCTTCCAATTGATGAAAATCTACTCCATTTCCAATCCTAAAAGACATGATTCATATTTTGTTTTAGAAAACTAAAATAACAGTATTACTGCTATAAAAAAATTCATCCCGCCATTGGGGCGGGATGAACAATATAATTCAAAAAACTAAAAATTATTTTTTGTCTTTTACTCTGCTTCCATCTCCTAAATCAACCAAAAGAGAGAAACGCAATGTGTTTGAAAGAGGGTTGCGGCTAACACCACTTCCTGTAGGTACCAGGTAAGCAAAGTTGAAACCGAAAGCACTGTACTTAAGACCTACACCTGCAGTGAAATAGCGACGGTTACCTTTTTCTTTATTCTCATAGAAATAACCTGCACGCAGCATAAACTGATTGTTGTAGTTATACTCAGCACCCAATTGCAATGCAAATTCTTTTAATTCTTCGCTGAAACCATCAGGAGCATCACCGAAAGACTTGAACCAACCACTGATTACGCTTGTTTTTCTGTAGTCAGCCAGTCCAGCAACATCACCTTCAGCAGGAGGAGTAGGTACCAACAGTTTGTTAACATCTAAACCGATTGTAAAAGAGTTTTTATCGTTTGCTTTCTTAGTATAAGTAGCACCTAAACCTAAGTTAGCAGGGATGAAATCTTTTGCATCAGCATTGTTAGTGTATGCAATTTTAGCACCCAGATTAGTTAAAGTAACACCATAAGTCCAGCCGCTTCCTGATGCTTTTTTACCATCATGGTACCAACCTAAGTCAGCAGCAACTGAATTACCAGTTTTGTAAGTAGTACTTCCGGATGTAAAACCATCAGAAAGATTAGAATTGATATACTTTAAAGCAACGCCAATACCATTTTTAGCGTTCAACTTTCTTGAATAACCGATATCAATACCGAATTCACGAGGACGACCTTTAGAAATGTCGTTACCCAGATTATCGGTAAATGAAATATTACCAAGACTGAAGTAACGGAATGAACCGTAAACAGCCTGATTGTCGGCAAATTTGTAAAAACCAGCAAGGTTTGCAAGATAAACGTCATTCACTAAGTCTTTCAACCAAGGAGTGTAAGTAGCACCTACTCCGCCATTCAAAGCGTTGAAAGTTACTTTACCGGGATTCCATAATCCGGCATAAGCATCAGGAGAAGTGGCTACGCCAATATCTCCCATACCACCGGCACGGGCATCGGGTGAAATACGAAGGAAAGGTACAGCTGTGGTTACCACGTTAATTGGTTGAACCTGGGCTTTCACGGCAGCAGTAACGCCACAAAAGAGCAGGATTCCGGCAGTTAGTTTTAAAGCAGTTGGTCTCATTAGTAAGTTTTTAATAATGGTGTAAATATAGAGCTTTTGATGAAATACAAAACTAAAGTATAGAATTTAATCTGAACCAAAAAATTCGAAATATTTTAATTTTCAAAGGATTGGAAATTCAAATATTCTATTCTTTACTATAAATATATAGTATAGGTGACTTTAACGCAAACATTCATAGAATATTGTTCTTATACAAAAAAAACTTATTGATTTTTGTCAATAATAGCCCATTTCACACTAAAAAATCACAATTTTCTCAATTTTTGTGCGCTTTTTTAGCCCCTGAGCTGCTACACTTAGTCTATATAAATAAACACCCCTTGCTATTTTATCACCAAACTCATCCCTTCCATCCCAAAAAATTTCTGTACTCCTGTTTCCGGGTGTATTTATTTTTTGCTTGATTGTTTTAATAATGCTACCTGTAATCGTCATGATTTCTATGGTCACATCCAAATTAATTCCGGGCTTGTTGTGTTCAAACCAGAAATTGGTACTTGTAGTAAAGGGGTTGGGATAATTCAACACATGTTTTAATTCCAGTTCATGATCATCTGCTACTGTAAATTCTATTTGCGTTTCGTTGGAATTATTCATTACATCCCAGGCTTTCAGCGTAAGCTTATGCACCCCGGGTTCTAATGCCGGCATTTGAAACCTGACGATGCCATTTTGAAAACTGTTTAATTCATTCTGAAAAAAATTATTCAGAATAAAATATTTTCTGTTATCGCCATCAATGGTAGCTACAATATCGTGCCCAATGCCTGTGCCGGTTATATTGATACCCGAAGTATCAAAAAGTTTTGCAAGTAGTATGGGTTGCTGATTGACTAATCCGCCATTTACAAATCTTTCATCATTTAAATACAGGTTAATTTCAGGTCCTTTGTTATCCATGCTTATGCCACTACCGGCTCCCCCTACAAAAAAATCAGAGAACAAACCATTTACATCTTTTACTCCGTTTTCTGCATAAAGGCTTAACCTTCCATTTCCATATTGAAAGTTTATATCTTTTGGAACTTTAAATGTAAAAGCAAAATGACCATTGGTTACGGTTGCTTTTCCTTTAAACAACAAATTATTTTGTGTTAGAAAAGAGGTAACCATGCTTCCGGCATCGTTGCCTATTGTATTTACCCGACTCGGCTTATCAAATACAAGTGGATAAACCGTACCGTTAAAATTGGTTTGTATATTTCCATTCCTGTCTGTTATGGCTCCTTCAATGACTGTTGTTTCTGCTGCACTTAATGTATCTGCAATGTTTGCCGGCTGGTTATTTACTTTGGTAATTTTTATGCCCGATGCAGGAAATGCAAGCGTACTTGCAGGATCGCCTAATAATGTAAATTTTCTTGCATTGACAATATCTCCTGCACTTTGATAAGTAAAATTTTTTGCTTCTTTCATTGCATCGCCAAGCGATTTATAATTCCCGTTTGCATCAGGCTGCAGGGCGGTGCTTATGTAATTATTATTAAGAATTCTATTGCTAAATGCAAATACAGGACGGGTGGTTGTCATTAAAGCAATGCCTCCGGTGAGTGGTCTTAATAAAATATTTTCGCCAATAGAATTAACAAGTGGATTATCATAAGGTGCAAAATCGCAGGTGGCCGTAATAAATAATGGTAACCGGTTGTTGTTCTTCCATCCATTAATAATGGATTGATCCAAAATGGTTTCTTCGGCAAGGCGAAACGGGCCGCCATGTCCATTGTAATTATAGATTAATGTACCATTATCAATTTGATTTTGGATGGCCAGATTTGCCTGCGGATAATTGCCTCCTCCGGGACCGGTTTCCTGATGAAAAGCATCCAGATAAATTTTTTGTTGATTAAAAACGGGTGCAGCAGCAGCCGCTGCGCCTGAAACTGTTTCTGCGTCTTGTAAATGAAGATTATTGTCTTCATCATCCGCAATAAAACAAAGTTTATTTCTCCAAGGCCCAAGGCTTTGCGTAGTGTAATAAGCTTGCAGTTTGTCCACAAAATTTTTTGCTTCTGTAATATTTTTTGCCGGAACACGGCCAATGCCTATATCTAATAAATTTGTTTGCAAAAGCGAATTGATGTCTTCATTGTCATCCAAAAAGCCAAAAAAATCATCGGAGGTATAAGTAGCCAATGCATCTAATGACTGATCTGTTTCAAATGCAGGAACCAGATTGGTATTTCCTTTTATTCTTGCTTTATAATCAAATGAAGCATCACCAAACAATAATAAATACTTCAGCTTATCTGTTGCTGATGCCGCATATTTGTCATAATACATTTTTACAAAATCCCGGATTGCTGAAGGGTCGGGACTACCGCTGCCAAACTCATTGTAAACTTCATCCGTGGTTACACATTTTACCTTGAGTCCGTTTCGCTGCTGATGCCATTGTGCTAATTGTGCAGCCTGAGAAATTAACTCCTGAGGCGCAATAATCAACATGTCGACCGGTGAAGAATTATGCAAATCCTGATTGGCAATTTTTCCTATGGAAATAGGCGTTAAAAAACCCGAATTATTAAAGGCTATATACTCTCTTAATCGTGAACTGCTATTGGTAAATTTATAATCAGTGCCGCTTAAAACACCTTGCATCAATTGCGGGTTATGCGGAAAAGTAATATCCCAAACCTGAGTACTTGCATTTGCATTTTTAATAATGAATTCGGCATTGCTTCCCGGTTGTACACTCAGCCAGTCTCGAAATAAAAACTGGCTCACATTACTATGAAAAGCAAGTTCTTTTCTGGTAAAAATTTCGAACCAATTAATCCATCCTTGCGCATTAAAACTGCCGGGCACATACGAAAAACGAAGTTCCAATGGCTGATTATTACTGACACCATTTGCAACTGCTTGCCCTTGTCGTGCAAAAAAATCATACTGCCCGCCCGAAACCGCATTGACAGTAACTTGTGATAACAGTTGATTGTTTACATAAATATCAAAACGGCTGTTTTGGCCAATAGACCTTGCGGCAGCATTCGCTACTATTGTAAAACCGGATCCTGCAACTGTTCCCATATTGGAAACTGAAAAACTTTTGATAAGCGATCTTCCCGGAATATCGGAAAGCTCCTCACCAAACCACTCTTTGCCGCTACTTAAAAAATTTACAGAATCCAGTTCATGAAAAAATCTTTCGGAATAATTGCTTACCGGGTTTGCAGGTACATTTATAATTGGCGCTGTTGCAATTCGTTTCCCATTTGAACCAATATTTAAAAAATATACAGCGCTATCAGCATAAATATTTTTGCGGTGAGAAAATCTTTGGTTCTACGAATCTTTCATCCATTCATCCGGCCCATTTGCAAAAAACAGGATATAATCATTTTGATTCAAAACACCATCGCCACCATCCATTACCATAATTGCGTTTTCAATCAAATCATCTGCCCGTGTAGTCGCATTTGCTTCCGGAAGCATTTGGCCGCCATTTCCAAAGATGCGAATCGATGCCGAACTAAGATTTACAGTATTGATACCCAAACCGGCGAGAAAATTAATATCCAAACGGTAAATGCCGGCTTTATTTACCGCTATTTTATACCAATTTCCGGTAGCAAGTACTGAATGTGCATGATAGACCCTTTGAGCATAGGAAGCCTGACCCAATGCCATTGTTAAAAAAAATATACACAAAAGTTTATGCTTCATGTTAAAAACCACATACGATTTAGGGATTTTATCATCAAAAAAAGGTAAATATTCTAATACTGATTTATTACAAAGTCTCTATATTCGCAATCCCGGCCGGAAAACTTTTTCCGGGTGCAATATTTTGACTTATCCGGCGTTAAAAATATTCCAATTCATAGGTTTATGCAAAAAACAGTAACAGTGAAAAACTTAACAATCCTAATGTCCTGTGTGGTGCTATTGGCATCTTGCAAAGGCAAAGGCCTTTTTGGCAAAAAGAAACAAGACAAATCCGATATGACGGGCTGGAACTACAATGATAAAAACATGGGTGGTTACAAAGTTTCTAAAGCCGTTGACCAAAAAACCGGCCCCGGTCTTGTGTTTGTACAGGGTGGTACCTTTACCATGGGTCAAACCGAGGAAGATGTAATGGGCGACTGGAATAATATTCCCCGTCGTGTATCTGTTCCCTCATTCTACATTGACCGTACCGAGGTAGCCAACGTACATTATCGTGAATATCTGCACTGGATCGAAAAAGTATTTGACCCCACTGCCGATGAAAACAATCGTAAAATATATGAAGCTGCACTTCCCGATACATTAAGCTGGAGAAGTGAGTTGAGCTATAATGAACCTATGGTTGAGTATTATTTCCGCCACCCTGGTTTTAATAATTACCCTGTAGTAGGTGTAACCTGGAGACAGGCTAGCGACTTCTGCCTTTGGAGAAGCGATCGTGTAAATGAGAAAAACCTGATGGATAAAGGTTTTATAAATAAATCATATTTAAAACCCTGTGCACAACAAGGTGCCATTCATTTTTCTACTAAAGCATATTTATTAACTCTTGATCCACCTCCTCCCGGAAAAATTAAAACCAAGAAAGGTGAGCAGAAGCAAACTACAGCCTCAATAGAATCCGGTATCATCATGCCCGATTATCGTTTACCATTTGAAGCCGAGTGGGAATATGCTGCATACGGACTGATTGATCAAAATCCCCGTCCAAGTGTGAAGGAAGGAAAAAGAGGTGAAGAGTTGGCCAGTAATAAGCAAATGTATCCATGGTCGCAGAATGTAAACGGACTTCGTGATACTCGCCACGGTAGCTGGCAAGGTGCTTTTCTTGCCAACTTTAAAAGAGGTAATGGTGACAATGCGGGTGTAGCCGGTGGTTTAAATGACCGTGCTTTTTATACTGCTGATGTAAAATCATTTTATCCCAATGCCTTTGGTCTTTATAATATGGCGGGCAATGTAAGCGAATGGGTACAGGATGTATATCGTCCACTTTCTACGCTTGACTTTGATGATATGCCGGCTCCTTTCCGTGGTAATAAATATCAAAAGTTATATAAGAACGCAAATGGCGAATACGAAAAGAATGACACTACCGGAAAGGTAAAAATGGTAGATGTAACTGATGCTGAATCTAAAAACCGCAGAAACTATCAGAGAGGAAACGTAATCAATTTCGCCGATGGTGACTCACTCTCTCAATCATCATACGGCTATGGCGTTACTACGCTTATCAGCGATAAATCCAGGGTATATAAAGGTGGAAGCTGGAATGATAGACCTTATTGGTTATCACCCGGCTCACGTCGCTTCCTAGAAGAAGAGCAGGCATTGAGCACTTTGGGCTTCCGCTGTGCAATGGATCGTATGGGCAGCCCCGAAGGTAATGGCCGCAAAACCGGACAGCAATTCCCTACTCGCAGACAGAATTCCAAAACCGGAAAAACAAAAAAGAGTAAGAGATAAAAACTATCAAGAATAATATTTAAACCCTGCCTGCAAACGGCGGGGTTTTTATTTTACATAAGTATATTTTTGCCACATGCCTACAATTGAAGAACTGTATCAAATCTATTTGAAACATCCATCAGTACAAACGGATACCCGTAAATTAAAACCGGGCGATATTTTTTTTGCATTGAAGGGAGAAAATTTTAACGGCAATGCATTTGCAAAACAGGCAGTAGAAGCCGGCGCAGCTTATGTTGTAATTGACGATGCCGCTTACGAAATTTCTGGAAAAACTATTTTGGTTGATAATGTTCTTGAATGTTTGCAACAGTTAGCACACCATCACCGGCAGCAGTTTCAAATTCCTTTTATAGCCATAACCGGAAGCAATGGAAAAACAACGACCAAAGAATTGATACATGCGGTGCTATCATCAAAATATAAAACTTATACAACCGAAGGCAACCTCAATAACCATATCGGCATTCCGCTTACGTTATTGAAAATAAAAGCCGATGCGGAAATAGCTGTAATAGAAATGGGTGCCAATCATCAAAAAGAAATTGAAAGCTATTGCCGCTATGCACTACCCACCCACGGGCTGATTACAAACTGTGGCAAAGCACATCTGGAAGGATTTGGCGGAGCCGCAGGTGTAAGAAAAGGGAAAGGCGAATTGTTTGATTATTTAAAAACGATTGAGGGCACGGCTTTTATTTTTAATGATTATGATTATTTAAAAGAAATGAGTGCAGGCATCAGCCATATTTATTCTTATGGAAGTAATGATGGAGATATAACCGGAAAAATGCTGTCGAGTGAGCCTTATTTAGAAACTGCCATCACCGGGAAAAATACTTTCCATATTCAAACACAATTAGTAGGCAGTTATAATTTTCCAAATGTGCTGGCAGCGGTTTGCGTTGGGCAATATTTTAAAATTGCAGCCGATAAAATAAAATGGGCGATAGAAAATTACACTCCTTCCAACAGTCGCTCTCAATTAATAAACAAGGGCAGCAACCGGTTTATATTGGATGCCTACAATGCCAACCCCAGTAGTATGAAACTGGCGATAGAAAATTTTGCTAATTTAAAATCAGAAAAAAAAGTATTGCTGCTGGGCGCTATGGCCGAGCTGGGTGAAGAAAGTGTGGCCGAACATGAAGCCATAATAAAATTAATACAATCAAAAAACTGGGAAAAAGTGGTATTGGTAGGTGGCGATTTTATAAAACTTTCTCATCCCTTTCTTTCTTTTTCCAATTCGGATGAAGCAAAAACATGGCTACAAAATCAAAAATTTGAAAACACTGATTTTTTGGTAAAAGGAAGCCGCAGTATGCAGATGGAAAAAATAATTACAGAATAAAAACAAACAATCTATGACTGAATGGTTAATGAAGCCCTGGCCCTGGTATGTGGCCGGGCCACTTATTGGGTTGATGGTACCCTTGCTACTCCTCATCGGAAATAAAACTTTTGGTATCTCCTCTTCTATGCGACATATATGTGCTGCTTGTATGCCTGCCAATATTCCCTTTTTTAAATACGACTGGAAAAAAGAATGGTGGAATTTATTTTTTGTTGTCGGCATTATCCTGGGTGGTGTTTTGGTTTATTTGTTTTTTCAAAATCCGGAACCCATTCGGGTTTCTGAAAAACTGAATACAGATTTGCAGCAATATGGAATTAATGACCGACAAAATCCGGTACCTGCTGATTTATTCAATTGGTCATCTCTGTTTACAATGAGAGGTATGATCATGATGGTTGGCGGTGGCTTTTTAATTGGCTTTGGTACCCGCTATGCCGGTGGCTGCACCTCCGGCCATTCCATAATGGGAATTTCTTTATTACAGGTTCCATCGGTCATAGCAACTATTTGTTTTATGGCAGGTGGCATAATAATGGCGAACCTTATATTACCAATCATTTTAAAATTATAAAAATCATGAATGTTCAACATTCTAATACCGATTTTGAAGTACGTTCGTTAGATGCCGTATGTGTAAATGATTCGGAATTAAAACATCCGTTTTGGTACAATTTAAAATACACATTAGCAGGGCTTCTTTTTGGAATCGTTCTTATAAAATCGGAAGTCATTTCCTGGCTGCGTATTCAGGAAATGTTTCGCTTTCAAAGTTTTCACATGTATGGCGTTATCGGTTCGGCAGTTGTAGTTGGCATTATCTCTGTATGGATTATCAAAAAATGGAAAATAAAAACCATTTATGGCGAGCCGATTGTATTTGCAACAAAAAAATTTAGTTGGGGCAATATTTACGGTGGCCTTTTGTTTGGATTGGGTTGGGCAATGACGGGCGCCTGTCCGGGTCCTTTGTTTGCACAAATAGGAAATGGAGCCTTTGTAATTGCCGTTACATTATTAAGCGCCATTGCCGGCACCTGGGTGTATGGAAAATGCAGAGAAAAATTGCCACATTGATTAAACAATCGTTTCAATAGGAAACAAAAGTTGCAAATAAGTTTATAACAGAATGGCGACCTTTGCAGCAAAAATTTATTAATAGATGAGTGAGCAGAAAGCAGCAAGAGGATATTTAAGCAGTGTACTGGGTTGTCGTTGTCCACGATGCCGAGAAGGGAATCTTTTTAAACATAAGATGAGTTTTCGTTTTAAGAAAACGATGGAGATGAATAAAGAATGTCCTGTATGCGGACAGCCTACCGAAATAGAAGTAGGCTTTTACTATGGCACCAGTTATGTAAGTTATGCACTTACCATCGCCATCAGTGTAGCTTCATTAGTAGCCTGGTATTTGATTATTGGGCTATCTACGAGTGATAATCGTTTTTTTTATTGGCTGGGTTGCAATGCGGTGTTATTATTTCTGCTACAACCCTGGTTGATGCGTATCAGCCGTAGTCTGTGGATTTCGTGGTTTGTAAAGTACAATCCTTATTGGAAGGAGGAGAAAGCCGAAGATGTATCAGAAAGGCTGAATGCGGAGCAAGCTAATAACTGGTAATCAACTTATCCTTATTTTTGCGCCCTTTGTAATTGGAGACTTGTCCGAGTGGTTGAAGGAGCACGCCTGGAAAGTGTGTATACCTCAAAAGGGTATCGAGGGTTCGAATCCCTCAGTCTCCGCTTATTTTTCTTTGTTTCTTTCCGCATGGAATAATTTACCACATTTCAAACTGTTGATATTTAGATTACTAAAAACTACCCTCTAGAAAAATGGTGAAAGAATTTTAGTTTCTAATTCAAACTTCATTTACATTCAAAAACTTAATAGGGTCTTCGATTTCAGCATATACCAGTTTTCCCAAAACGCTCTAAGAGCGTTAATATAATTTCTCCTTGCATTATCTTTCTCAAACTGTGAAGACTGCAATTCGAGAAGGCTGGCTTTGCCGGATTGAAAGAGCCGATTGGTAATTGCAAACCTTTTTTGAGATAAAGTATCTAATGAAAGGGACTGATCAATGTTATTTTTTAATATAGCCAATTTATCTGCAATAAGCCTAATCTCCAACAACAATTTTTCTTCTTCTTGCTTAATTTTTATTTCTGTTTGCTCTTGTTCGAACTTTGCAGTCGCAAAACTATTTTTCCTTTTCCCCCAATCAGCTATTGGAATATTAAATCCAATATTAAAGAGCTGCTGACATTGAGGATTTCTATAAACAGAAGGTATATCTGACGCAGCATTATTTAAACCATAGCTTGCCGTTAGGTCAATTTGTTTTCCTTCCTTTTTTATTTGTTCAAGTTTCGCTGCAGCCTCTAAGCTTCTTATTTGAAATGAAATGTATTGAGGCATATTTTGTTTTGCTTTTTCAACTAAAACATCTTTCAAAGGCAAAGCTTCCGGTAGTTTCTCCGGCAATCGAAGATTCATTTTAACGGAATCATTAACATTTAGATATGAAAACAATTCAGCTAAAGCTTGTCTCTTGTTAAATAAAGCTAAAGTAAGTTGTTGTTCATTCTTAATTTGCTGCATCTCTAAAGTAAACACTTTATCTTCTGTGGATACGCCAAGTTGTACCCTCCTTTTTTCTATTGCAAGATTGGTATTACCTGATTCTAAATTAGAAGTTGCAAGTTTTTCATCTTCCTGTGCGGTTATTACGCTAAAAAATAACTTACAAACATCGTACGCTAACATATAATTAGATGAAATATAGGATTGCTTTTCCTCCATTAAGCGAAGTGGAGCTATTCTCTTGTTCCATTTATACTCGTTATATTTAAAAATTGGCTGAGATAGTCTTATAAAAACCGGTGTGCCATTATATTGTTTACTGCGAGCTGTAAAATTATCAAAACGATAAAGGTCTGTATTCACAGAGATGCTGCCATTGCTAAAAAGCAACGGCTGTGAAAAGGCAAATCCGGCATTACTAAAATTTTGACTTCTCGGCAAAAATTTGATACTTCCATCTGGCTGCGTTACAGCATAATTATCTTTATTATAAGCGGGTATATTGGCATTGAACGAGAGCAAGGGTCTGCTGGCTAATTTAAAGCTTTGGAATTTGAGCTTTGCCAGTTTAAGATTATTATTGGCAGATATACTTGTAAAACTTTTAGATTTTGCAATTTCAATTACATCAGTAAGTGTAAATGTCTGTCCGCTGCACTGGCCAACCCAGAGCAGCAAAAAGCCCGCAAGTGCTGTTTTCACAAATATTTTTTTGCAAAATAATTTTTTTATTCAAAAGTTTTTCTAATTTCAGCAGATAAAATATTGACGTAAGTAATTTAAGATACTCCCTTTATTGAAAACTTGCGAATTTTCAAAAGAGAAGAGGAGATGCTTAAGTGAACACACTGGTAAACGGTGTGTTCCTTTTGCTGACTCTATTCTCAAGGCTCCGCAAGTGCCCCAATAAGTAGATGATGCAATCGGGCACACCGTTAGCATTTTAGCTACCCGGGGGTATGAACTTTTTTACTTCATTATCAACTGTCTGTGACAGTGAAAAGAAATAAACCGAGGTGCCAGCAATGGGACTGAGCGTAACGAAGTTTTGCCCTCAACGCAGCAAAACAACCCCCGGTGCGTTGCTGTAGCAGTGGCCACTGCTGCAAGGCCGGGTAGCAGTTCTTACAGGTACAATGGCTTTGTACCTATTGTAAAACCAAAGCCAATTTTTAACATTAAAATTTTATAACATGAGAAAGTTAGAAAGAAACGAAATGAAAAAATTGATGGGTGGCTTACCGGCTGGAGGTGGTGGTGGTTCAAATGTTTGCGTGATTTGTGGGCCTGGTGATGTCACTTGCATGGCATCTCCAAATGGATGGAATTGCGACTATATTGACTACTACGGTTTGCAATGCAAAAACGCTAATGAATCAGAAGAATATACATGGACTACATTTTGCTGTGCAGGGGAAACCGGGTGTCATGCAACATCAGTTCCGTATTAATCACATTTTATCTTAAAGGAGGTTTTACAACCTCCTTATTTATTTGAGTACTTTTATGAAGTATTATTTTAGTATTATATTATCTTTTATTAGCGCATTTTTATTTTCTCAAACGAAACTACATTTGAAATTAAAACTCAAAGATGATTACTTCGAACTTGGAAAATATAATTCACAATCGTTTCCATTTTATAAAGCAAAAGATACGGTTTTAATACTCAAAAACGGAGAAATTGTAACCCGATATCAAAGTGTAAGATTAAATATAAAAGTTGATTCAACTACTGGCAACAAAGTCTTTATTGATCTAATGGGAGGAAAACTTTCCAATGGAAATTTATTTATGATTGCTGATGTAAATTCAAAGAATGGGTTTAAAGATGATAGTATTTATATATTAAATACAGACAAGTATTTTGAAAAAAGAAGCGACTATATAAAAGCTTGGCCAGAAATTAAGTTTGATAATTTATTTGATACGGAAGATTCCTTAAAAACGCCATTATGTTTAAAAATAAGACCTGTTTTATTTCCGACTTCGGGTTATAAACATTTTAAATCAAAGAAAGAAGTTGTTAACTACAAAGGTGATTTTGATCTCCAGATTTTTACATATCAGTATCTCAGTAGCGATTTATCAATCAATAATGAGCCTTATGTAATTAATTTAGAAATATACCCAACAATGCTTCCTTTTTATAAGAACATAACAGATTCTTCTACATTTTGGATTCATAGAATAGCAATTTATAAAAAAGAAAAAATTAAAGATTCACTAATAATAAGAACATCTCTTGCTGAAATTCTTAAATGGATACGAATTGGTGGCGAGGTGAATATTTCAGGGAAAAGTCTATGCTTTCTGGATATTTCGTTAAAGAAAGACTATATTGATGTTCTTATAAAAGACAATGTCGAAACTATCAATTCTATTATTAAAATTGATAGTATAATTGGTTTTTCTGTAAAAAGCATGAAGACAATTTTGTTAAAAAAGACAGACAAAATCAGATTACTTTTCTTTACCGGCTCCTGGTGTAAACCATGCCGAGATGTTATGGATGATGTGGATTTGCTTTATTCTAGATATGGGCGACAGGTAGAGTTTATAACAATTGCAAATGAAAATAGTCTGTTAGAAGCAAAAAATTATTACAAGGAGCATCCAGTCAAATGGCAATTTTTATATGAGGAGCTTGATCAACAAAGGCCAAACAACTTAAAAGACAAATTTACGGTTAACGCTTATCCTGCCTTTTTTCTTCTTGACAGGAATGGAAATATAATGTACAAAGGAGTTTCGGAAACTGCCATCCCCGATTTACAAAAAAAATTACAAGAAATTTTTCACAAATAATTTTTATATCACCTTAAAAAAATGATAAATCAAATCAAAAAAATATTTGCAGAATTAGGCCTGCCTGTTTGTGACAAATATCTAACCTTTCAAATACAATCCCACCCGGATTATCCATCTCTGATTGCAATTAAAGATTGCCTGGAAGAACTAGGAATAAATGCCTACGCATGTACAGGTACAAAAGATGAACTCATCAAAGAAAATAGACCATTTCTTGCTCACCTGAATTTAGGCGGTGGTGATATAAGATATTTCAAAAATGTAAAGGATGCAGAAAAAAAAGTAAAGGATTTTGATAAATACTGGAGTGGCAATGTAATGTTTGTAGACAGGCCGGAAAAATATGGCAATGCAGCACATGATAAACTGTACAAAAAAGAAAGACTTAATAAAATTTTCAGCACAATTGTGGTACTCTTGTTTGCCGGTGGCATACTTGGGTTTGCTCTATATACAAACAGTATCACCAGCTTTTTATTTATTGCATTGAGCCTGATAGGAGTATATTTTAGCTGGCTCATAGCTCAAAAAGAACTGGGCATACAAAACAGCGTTAGTGATAAAATATGTAACTTGGCAAAGCACAGCCGATGCGAAAGTGTATTATTCTCAAAAGGTGCCAAACTGTTTAACTGGCTTACTTGGGGCGATGTGGGGATGGTTTATTTTTCGAGCTCACTACTCTTTCTACTTATTTGCCAGTTAACAGGCCAAGCCATTAACTTCTTTTACATCATTTCTATGGCCGGTCTTTTATTTCCACTATACTCAATATACTATCAATGGCGAATAGTAAAGCAATGGTGTATGTTATGCCTGGGTGTATTATTAGTATTGCTTTTGAGCGGAACAATTAGCTTTTATCTGGTACAGAAGCACGGATTACAGTTTCCTGAGTATCTTTCTATCCTGTTATTTCTGGGAATCATAGTATTTACTATAGCCGCCTGGCAGTTATTAAAATCATTGTTTCAACAAAGCCATGAGTCGCTTTCTAATGAAATAAAAGCCGCAAGGCTGAGAAGAAATCCCAAAATATTTAATGCCTTGTTGGACAAACAGGAGTTTAATAAAAACAATCTTCCTAGTGTGGATGAAGCCATCCGGTTTGGTAATCCAGCTGCGCTGCTGCAGTTAGTAATCGCTTGTAATCCTTTTTGTAGCCCTTGCGCCAAAGCACATCATGCTATTGAAAAATTGTATGAGCAACATCCGGATAAATTTTTTATAGCCATCCGTTTTGCACTTAACAGCATTGATATAAAGGACAAAAAGACCAATGCAGCAACAAAAATTATACAAGCCGCCATTCAAAAACCATTAGAAGCGATAAGGGATTGGTATCAGTTAATGTCCATTGATAAATTTAATGAACGGCACACCCCCAATGAGGCAGATGTAAGTAAGGCCATTGAGCAACATATAGCATGGAGTAAAGAGGCAGCTATCAGTGCTACGCCTACTTTGTTTGTTAATGGCCGAAGATTACCGGAGCTTTATAACTGGATGGATTTTGTGGAAATTGCCAATTATGAACTGGAACAATAATACTATATATAAGAAGTTTTGCCCTCAACGCAGCAAAACAACCCCGGTGCGTTGCTGTAGCAGTGGCCACTGCTGCAAGGCCGGGTAGCAGTTCTTACAGGTACAATGGCTTTGTACCTATTGTAAAACCAAAGCCAATTTTTAACATTAAAATTTTATAACATGAGAAAGTTAGAAAGAAACGAAATGAAAAAATTGATGGGTGGGGTGGCAGATGGTGGTAACACAACCTATTGTGGAGGATGTGATGACTACATAAATCCCCAACACCAATCACCAACCCATGAAGTTGTATGTATCTCATTAAATTCCAATTGGAGTTGTATCAATCTAGGTGGACAATACGGAAATGCTTTACAATGTGCTAACACATCAACAGGTGTGGTAGCATTACATGAGTGTAATGTACCACATCCCTGGCAAGATTAGTAAATAACAAAAAGGTTGGCTATTTCCATTTTCTGAATTTAAAAAAGGATTAGCCACCCTTTACAAAAAATATTAAAATTAGTGTAAAATGAAGAACAGATATTTGAAACCAATGCTTATTTTAAATCTAATAATTTTCTTTCCTGTATTTCTTTGGGGGCAAAAAAAAACTATCTCTATCCATAAAGTATATAATTCACTTACCGATCCATCATTTTTAATAATCAGTTCAAATAAAATAAATGAAACCAAAAATAATTTCATTTATCAACTTTTAGATGGTAGTCGTATAAAAGATTACTCCATTTATAAATATGAAATTCAAGCAAAACAGAATCCTACGAAATATGATTCAATATCATTGCTGGTAGGTTATATAAAACCTGACTTAATAATGGTAGCAGACAGAAATAGAAATAATGTATTTACGGATGATTCCGTTTATAAATTGAGCATGCTCAATCAATTCAAAAGTGATTTTGAATTCAGAAATGCACTCCCAATTGTTCACATAGATTCTATCAAAATAATACAGGAGCATAATCAAATCACCTTCTCTTCTATGGATTTGAAATTTTGTCCATCATCAGGCAGTAATGACAACTTTAAGGACACATCAGATATAAGTGGCTTAACGCAATTTCAGTTGGCAAGGTATTCTATCGGCTATTATATTTCCGATAGTTTTGTTTATAAAGGGAATAAATATTGGATAAAAATTAATCCGGATCCATTAATTTATAAATTTTATCCGCTTAATAAATCGAGATACAGTATATCCGTAATATCTGTTCTCAACCATCCACATCAAAATGGATTTGTATCTTATGGAGGCATTACAGAAATGTTATTGGAAAAAAAGACAGGTATAAAATTCTTAGATGCAGAGATTATTTTAGATTCATTAGATTTCAAAAAATCTGAACTTACTTTTACAATTCAGGCTCCCGATAGCAATACATTTCATCGTCCGCTACCCGACCTCACCAAATACTCATATTACAAAATAGCCAATAAAAAATATTCCAAAATAGATGTAAGCAAAAAGGCTTATACCGTAATTGAGTTTTCCGGCTCATGGTGTAAGCCCTGCATAAAAATAATTCCGGAAATGAAAACAATTGAAAAAACTTACTCAAAAAAAATAAATTTTATAACAGTACTAAACGAAAAGGACAGACTTGCAGCTATTCGGTTCTATTCAAAATATACCCTTAGCAAAAACTCATATTTTGAAAATATTGATTGCTATTCGGACACCTGCTTAAGAAAGATTTTTGATATAAAGAGTTTTCCAACAATTCTTGTAGTTGATAAAGAAAATCAGGTTTTATTTAATGAGATTGGAGATGAAGCTGTTAAAAAATTAAAATATTTATTACAGAAGGTGGTAACAAATTCGGAGACAACATTTTGAATATTATAAAGACTTTTAGAAATAGCCTTAACTTAGTTTACTCAATAAAAAATTTGGGTAAAAGATGAAAAAAGCATTTATCATTATCCTTTGCCTTTTTGGAAAATCTTATGCACAACCTTTTTTGTTGAAAGGGAAAATTTTTGAAAACGACACAGGATATGTATTGCTTCAATACAGAAATGAAAATAATGAAAAGTTGACCGAAGTGTGCAAAATTGTTAATGGAAGCTTTACTTTTAAAGGCAATCTTAATGCCATATCAGATGCCATTTTAGCTACCGATTCAAATTACATACATAGAAACAAAAAATACTACCGTTATTTATATATTGAACCAGGCAATAGTTTCATTAGTTTTATTAATGGATCAATCAATGCTGCCAAATATCAAAACCTCAAAACACAAAGTGAATATGACATATTAATAAAAAGTAAAAGCAAAGAGATCGAAGACTTAAGATATCAGGATTCGCTTCTGCGAGTAACTGAAGGTAGCATTCGGAATGGGACAATTTCCCCTAAAAACGCAGAAGATCATCTAAAAACTATTTCAAATAATAGAAAAGTCATTTATGCGAGGATGGCTGAAAAAGAGCTTGATTTTATTAAGCAAAACCCTGACTCATATGTTTGCTTGACATTAATAAAAGATTTTGTTGATCAGCTTTCCATTAATACAATTGATTCATTGTACAATTCGATTTCTCAAAAAACTAAAGGAAGCAGTTTGGATTTTATCTTTCTTGAATATTATAAAAAATACAGAGCCGCTATTTCAGAGATTTATCCTTTTGACAAACTTGAACTAAATCAAAAAGCTCCTGACTTTTTAATATATCAAAAAGGCAAAAATGAACCCTTAACACATCAATATTTTGAAGGTAAAATTGTTTTACTTGAGTTTTGGGGACTCAACTGTTTACCTTGTTTAAGAAAAAACCCGCTAATTGAAAATATACGGAAAAGATACTCAGACAATCAATTTGTAGTTATAGGAATTATTAGTGATAAACAGCCCGAAATAGGCGCTGTTATAAAATACATTAAAAAAAATCGATTTACAAAATGGCTGCGTGTTGCCATTGATAGCACCATTAAGAAGGAAATAGAATTTGTAAACCGAGGAAATTTTTCCAATTATAAGGGCCTTGGTATTCCCAGGACTGTGCTAATTAACAAGAAAGGTGAAATCATTTATACTAGTTATGGATTTTCTGACAATGAATCGGAAGAACTTATAAAACATATTGAAGAAAGCAAATAGTAATTTTCTTGCTGCATTTAAATAAAGAAAATATGAAATTGATTTTATTTGGCAATTGGTGTGAGTTTCTATATAAAAGAGAATATTGTATTAATTTTTGATACTTGTCTTACATTTCATTTGTCAAGAATAATGAAACCATTCCCCTTCTACAAACAGCACGATGCCATGGACTGCGGCCCTACCTGTCTTCGAATGGTGGCAAAGCATTATGGTCGTTCAGTAAGTTTAGAATCATTGCGTCTATATGCACAGATAAGCAAAGAAGGTGTTTCATTGCTGGGTATTGCAGAAGCTGCAGAAAAAATAGGATTTGGTACAAAAGGGGTAACACTTTCTTATAGTGAATTAATAAACGAAGCGAAACTACCTGCCATACTGCACTGGTCGCAAAATCATTTTGTTGTCATTATGCCGCCATCATCAAGATGGAAAAGGGCAAGACAAGTAAGCATAGCAGACCCTGGTAGTGGTATTATCAATTATAGCAAGGAAGAATTTTGCCAACAATGGATAAGCACAAAGGATGAAACTACCGGAGCGGGATTGGGCGTAGCATTACTTTTAGAGCCCACACCCGTTTTTTATGAACAAGCGGAGGAGAAAGAAATTAACAATGAAACTACTGAAGGCAAAAAACTAGATTGGAGCCGCCTGTTTCGCTATCTCACTCAGCATAAGAAGTATATAGCCCGGGTATTTATGGCAATGGGCATAGCCAGTTTACTGCAACTGATATTTCCTTTTCTTACCCAAAGTATTGTAGATACCGGTATCAATACAGGCGACCTGCCCTTTATTTACTTAGTATTGATTGCCCAGCTGGTATTGTTTTTTAGCCGCATGGTAGTAGAGTTTATTCGCAGCAGATTGCTATTATATATCAGTACGCATATCAACGCTTCCATACTTTCTGATTTTTGGATTAAACTGATGAAACTACCCATTAATTTTTTTGATACCAAAATGACAGGCGATATCATTCAGCGGCTGGGCGATCATAAACGCATAGAGGGCTTTTTGACCGGCTCTACATTGAGTGTGATATTCTCATTGGTAAACCTTGTTTTATTTTCTATCATTCTATTACTTTACAATAAAACCATATTTTTCATATTCGCCATTGGCAGTGTTCTTTATTTCTTTTGGATCAGGTTGTTTCTAAAATACAGAAGAAAATTAGACATCAAACGTTTTGCGGTAGCCAGCAAGGAAAATACAGCTACCATGCAGCTTATCTACGGCATGCAGGAAATAAAACTGAACAGTGCAGAGCAATCCAAGCGGTGGGAATGGGAAAACTTACAGGCACAGTTATTCAAACTTGGTTTTAAAGGTTTATCGCTAAGCCAGTATCAACAAGCCGGTGTGTTTTTTATAAATGAAGGAAAAAATATTCTCATTACTTTTTTTGTGGCAAAAGCAGTATTGGATGGCCAGCTTACGCTGGGTGCTATGATGGCAATACAATACATCATCGGTCAATTGAACAGCCCGGTAGAGCAGCTTATAGGTTTTACACAATCGGCGCAGGATGCAAAAATATCTCTGGAGCGATTAAATGAAATTCATCGGTTAGAAGATGAAGAGCCTTTAGAAAAATCTTTTTTGAATCTGCTACCGGAAAATAAAGGCATAAGCATAGAAGCACTCTCCTATACTTACCCCGGTGCAGGTAACGAACCGGTCTTAAAAAATATAGACCTGCATATACCCGAAGGAAAGGTAACAGCAATAGTAGGCATGAGTGGTAGTGGAAAAACTACATTGCTAAAATTGTTATTACGGTTTTATGAAAACTACAAAGGTGAAATACGGATAGGTGCATCATCTTTAAAATACATCAGTCCGCGATTTTGGCGCAAGCAGTGTGGCAGTGTAATGCAGGATGGCTATATTTTTAATGACAGTATTGCAAAAAACATTACTGTAAATGAAGACCAACAAGACTACCAAAGACTTATTCATGCCTGCAAGGTGGCAAATATTCTTCCTTTAATTGAAAGTCTGCCACTGGGCTTCAATACAAAAATTGGAGCTGAAGGAAACGGTATCAGCGCAGGTCAAAAACAAC
>ERZ795041.57-NODE-57-length-44581-cov-5.557742_pt1 | contig 44581 bp, 37 predicted proteins | sample MGYA00375125_ERZ795041 | MGnify/ENA primary metagenome ERZ795041 (study PRJEB30170, sample SAMN03074214) | activated sludge metagenome | biome: Common Effluent Treatment Plant; feature: Wastewater; material: Activated sludge; isolation source: activated biomass in a...
CATGCCCGTCGGCAAGGAGCCCGGCGGCAAGGGCTTCGAGGCAACCGTCAATCTCAACGGCGTGCTCGATGTGCGGGTGACGAAATCGCTCGAGCACAGCACCGTAGCGCGAATGATCGCGCTGGTGACGGAAGCCCAGGCTTCCAAGGCCCCTTCAGAGCGGTTCAGCTCCTGGTTCGGTCAGCGCTATACGATTGCCGTGCTGGTCGGCGCCGTTGTCGCCCTTGGCGTTTTCTACGGGCTGGGAAGGGACTGGGAGACCGCGCTTTACCGTGCGGCGACGCTGCTCGTCGCGGCAAGCCCGTGCGCCATCGTGATTTCGGTGCCAGCCGCCATTCTGTCGGCATTGTCGGCCGCCGCGCGTGGCGGCGTGCTGTTCAAAGGCGGGGCCGCGCTGGAGACCCTGGCTGCCGTCGACATATTCGCCTTCGACAAGACCGGCACATTGACGACTGGCCGTGCCGAAGTGACCGGCATCGTCGCCTTGAATGGAAACGAGACGGATTTCCTGACAGCGCTCGCCAGCGTCGAAGCCCATTCCGAGCATCACATCGCCGATGCGTTGCGGCGCGAGGCTGTGCGGCGCGGGCTGGCGTTGCATGAGGTGCATGATGTGAAGGCGATCCCGAGCGCCGGCATCGTCGGTCGGGATGCCGATGGTCCGGTCTGGGCCGGCAATCGGCGCATGGCGCAGACGATGGGAGCGTCGCTCGATCATGACCGTTTTCAGGCTTTGCAGGACAGCGCCGAGACCGTCGTCTATCTCGGCCGCGAAGCGCGTGTCCTTGGCGCCGTCAGCGTCGCCGACAAACTGCGCGAAACGTCGGCCGGCGCTCTTGCCGCCTTACGCGCGAGCGGCGTCAAGACCATCGCGATGATGACCGGAGACCGGCGAGCCGTTGCCCTGCGCATCGGCACGGAATTGGGGCTGAAGCCGGAGGAAATCCATGCCGAGATGCTGCCGGAGGACAAGGTCCGCCTCGTCGGTGAGATGGCCGCGGAAAACAAGATCGCCTTCGTCGGCGATGGCGTGAACGACGCCGCCGCATTGGCGCGTGCCGATGTCGGCATCGCCATGGGAGCGGCCGGTTCGGACGTCGCCCTTCAGGCCGCCGACGTAGCCTTGCTGTCGGAAGACATGGAACGGTTCGCGGCCGCGCACCGCCTTGCCAAACGCACCGCATCGATCGTTAGTCAGAATCTTGTGTTTGCCATCGGGGCGATGCTTCTTCTCGTCACCGGTGCCGCCTTCTTCGAACTGCCGCTGCCGCTGGCGGTGCTGGGCCACGAAGGCGGCACCGTGCTCGTCGTTCTCAACGGACTGAGGCTGCTCAACGATCCGATCCGCAATACGAGGCGATCTGTGGCTGATCTGAAGTCCGCTGACCAGGAACGCAACGACGTTCTGGCTGGTGCGCCGAGCCAACTGCGGAACACCGTCGCAACAATTATAAAGGCCCCGCAATGACATAGCGGTGCCCAGTTTTATCCTGAACGGTGCGCCACTCTCGAACAGAAGAGAGAACTCCGGGTGAAGCCTTGTCCAGGCCCAGACGACTGAGTGATATGCCGCTTGCCAGTCGGCCACCGATGTACTGTTATTCTGCAAAAGGTATTTGATGCGCCGTTTGGCGCCGTCGGACGGGACGACCTGTCTTGACGCATGAGGAGGGGACGGCCCCGCTGAGGCGGTAGTTGTGGCCCGGTCCGATCCTCTTACGGAAATCTCGCAATCTCGTCCGTCTCTTCGAGAGCTGATGCCCGGCCCAACTTATTGCGGTCTGGCGCTGACGTGGGTGATTGTTGCGGTGTTCCACTTCGGCGCGAGCTCCTGGCTCGTTGTCCCTATCTCTTCGCCTGTCGCCATCGTCAGCTTCCTCGTGCTCTTTTCAACAATTATGGGGGCGGCCGTTGGCGTTGTCTGGTTCGCCGATAAGCTCGCCCATGAACTGGGCGAGCCCTATGGAACGCTGATCCTCACGCTTTCCGTTGTTTCGATAGAGGTTATCCTCATCGCGGGTGTGCTGATCGTATCAGCCGACGCCGCCACGATTGGCCGCGACGCAATCTTCTCCGTGATGATGATCATCATGAACCTCGTGGTGGGGCTATCCATCGTCGTTGGCTGCCTGCGTCACGGAGAGCAAGAATACAACGCGCAAGGCGGTGTTGCTTATGTCTCCATGATTTTGACGCTCACTGGCATCGCGCTCGTATTGCCGAATGCACTTGGGACAGGTGGCGGCAGCTTTGGTCACGCCCAGGCAATCGCACTTTCCGCAATCACAATACTCACCTACGCGGTCTTTCTCGCCGCGCAAATGGGAGCCTATCGGCGCCTCTTCATTCAGCCCAGCCCAGGTACGCTTACGGTTTCTCATGGCGCGGCCAGGAGTGAGAAAGCCAAGGCGCGAAACACGATCAATCGCCGCTCCGTTGTGCTTCGTTCGATGGCGCTTGTTTTGTTTCTTGTTCCCATCGTCCTGCTATCTCACCATCTCGCCCTGCTGATCGATATCGGCATCGAACATACAGGCGCTCCAGTTGCAGTAGGCGGCGTGATCATCGCCATCATTGTCTTTACGCCTGAATCCATTACCGCCGTGAAGGCGAGCCTCAGGAACGAGATGCAACGCACTATCAACCTCTGTCTGGGTGCGTTTGTATCGACGGTGGGACTGACGGTGCCGGCTGTTCTGATCGTCGGACTTGTCACCGGCAAGACAGTCGTGATGGGCCTCACTGCGCCCGACACAGTTCTCTCGGTGCTAACAATCGGACTGAGCGCGCTGACGTTCTTCGGCCAGAGAATATCGCTCGTACAAGGGATACTGCATTTGGCGCTTTTTGCTGTCTTCGTGCTCTTGCTGTTTAATTCTTGATGCTCAAGGCCGCCGTGCGGATTACATCATGAATGCGGTCCGCAGCTCCATATCGCGGGATCGGCCGCCATCACTGCCCGAAGTTTTGCTTCTTGCTCGGGCGTTATCGGTCCTACCGCATAGGCGCGCACCAGGAAGAGCTTGCCAATGATGTGAACAAATCGGAGTGCCGTCAGCGCCAACGATCGCATGCGACACCTCATATCGCGCCGGGAGAGTTGTCCTTCGACTACATGTCTCCGCGCCAAAACTTGACCACGCGATAGGTGTTGAGACACGTCCCTGCGATCTATTTATCGCATCAAAAAACGTAATGTTCGCCAGCGCTGACGCCAGCGCGCACTCCACGGATTTCGTATAGCGGCCGAAAGCCGGCTGCTTTTGGTGTCCACGCTTCAGCGGGCCGTGCAGTTCGGTGACGAGCTACATTTGGTGCGCCGCGTACTGCCGCCATAGGACATTTCGCCAGATCCTTCAGAAACCCTCTTCGCACTAGAGCGGGATCCTGCTCCGCAAAAGCATTGACCGGCCGAATGATTTGCATGAGCGGTCGGGGGCTTTTGGCGGCTCTCCGCTGAACCTACCATTGCATGCCTATCGGATGGCGACCGAGCCTTCACAACGCATCGATAGCGGGGACTTTCTGTGGGGCGACGCGATTGCAAAAGGACGCTGATCAATTCACCCGCAAGTTGGACTGGAACCTACTTAAGGTGTTCCACGAGATCGCTCGGGGGCCGAGAACTACCGCGGATCAGTACGTCAATGCATGAGCAACGCCTGCGCTGGAAATTCCGTTCGGATTCCTCGTGGCCTTGACGCCGCCGCCGCTTGAGCGCGCCCACATGGGATTTGAAACGGTGCGCTCGGAAGAGCGATAGGGGCGCATTTCTCAACCTTCGACAGCAACGACCCTCGAGCCTCTCGCGCCACAGGGCGTAGATCTTACGATGGAGTATCCGGAATGAGGTATGTTCTGGCGTCCGTCGCGACGGTAATGACGACCAATTCCATGGCTTTTGCGCAATCGCCCGTCGAACTCCCACCCGTGGAAGTGACGACGCAGGCCCAGAAGGCCGCTAAAGCGAAAGGGCAGCAGCTCAATTCGGCAACAGTGCCGCAGCCCGATAGCGCGCCCCTATCCGGAAACGAGCCGAGCTTCTCCGCCGTCCAGTCGATCGATTCCAGCGCAAACGCCGTTGGCATCGCGCAATCGGCAAGCCAAGGCTACGTGAGCCCTCAAGAGATCGCGGCCGTGCCAGCTTATCGGACAGGTGAGTTTCTGGAGGCCGTGCCTGGTCTTGTCGTCACCCAGCACAGTGGCGAAGGGAAAGCCAACCAGTACTTCGTGCGCGGCTTCAACATCGACCATGGCACCGACCTCGCCATTACCATCGACGGGATGCCCGTCAACATGCGGACTCATGGCCATGGCCAGGGATATGCCGACACGAACTTCATGATCCCGGAAATCATACGCGGCCTGACGTATCGCAAAGGCCCGTTCTTTGCGTCGGAAGGTAACTTCTCATCAGCCGGTGCAATCCATCTCGACATTTTTGACGAGCTCGAGAAAAATTTTGGACGCATCGAAGCTGGAAGTTTCGGCCACCGACGCGCGGTTGCGGGTATGTCGTCCCCTGTGGGAGTTGATGGTACCGTTCTCGTTGCCGCTGAGGCGCATCTTTTCGATGGTCCATGGGAGCGGCCGGACGATCTGGATAAATTCAATGGTGTGATGCGCTATTCGAAGGGCAGCTTCAACAACGGCGTCGCGCTAACCGCCATGGCCTATTCCGGACACTGGTCCTCAACGGATCAGATCCCGTTGCGCGCAGTCGAGTCCGGCATCATCGATCGCTTCGGAACACTCGATCCGACCGACGGCGGCTCATCTCACCGCTATAGTCTCTCGGGACGCTGGAACCAAACGGATGCCAACTCGCAGACCCGCGTCAGCGCCTATGTCGTGAAAAGCGACATGTCGCTCTTCAGTAATTTTACCTACTTCCTCAATGATCCGATCAATGGTGACCAGTTCCAGCAGAGCGACGACCGTGTGCTGACGGGCGCAAGCGCGAGTAGGACGGTCTTCGGCACGCTGGTTGGAGGCGTTAAGTCGGAAACGACTGTGGGGATCGAGGGTCGTTATGACGACATCGACGTCGCGCTGTTCAACACCGCAAAACGTGCGCGCCTTTCAACCGTTCGCGCGGACAAGGTGCAAGAAGGAAGCGTCGGCGTCTTTGCGGAAAACACGCTGCGCTGGACGGATTGGCTTCGCACGACGACCGGCCTCCGCGCCGACCTCTACACCGCCAGCATAGATAGCAATATGCCCGTGAATTCGGGGGATGACACCGATTCTATTCTGAGCCCAAAGTTCGGCCTCGTCCTCGGTCCCTGGGCTGCGACAGAGTTGTATCTCAACGCCGGCACCGGTTTTCACAGCAATGATGCGCGCGGCACCGTCACGACGGTTGATCCCGCGAGCGGCGACCCCGCATCGCCGACACCATACCTCGTGAGATCGAAAGGAGCCGAGATCGGAGTGCGCACCACGCCAAGCTCCTGGCTGACCAGCACGCTCTCGCTGTTTGTTCTCGATTTCGATTCAGAGATTGTGTTCGTCGGCGACGCCGGAACAACGGAAGCGAGCCTCCCAAGCCGGCGGATCGGGGGGGAGTATTCATTGCACGCCAAGTTGCTGCCATGGCTCTCGCTGGATTTCGATGCGGCCTATACCCATGCCCGCTTCCGCGAGGAGGACCCCGACGCTCCGGGCCGATACATTCCGGGTGCCGTTGAAGGAGTCGTTGCCGCCGGACTGTCGTTCGATAATCTCGACAATTGGTTCGGAAGCATAAATGTGCGCTACTTCGGACCGCGCCCACTCATCGAGGACAACAGCAGGCGCTCTGGGTCCAGTACGCCCGTGTCGGCGAGCCTGGGCTACCAATTCAGCGATGGTTTGGTGGTGAGGCTGGACGGCTATAATTTGCTGGACCAGACAGCGAGCCAAATCGACTACTACTACGCATCCCGCCTCCCCGGTGAGCCAGTCGATGGGGTTGAGGACTTCCACTTTCACCCATTGGAGCCTAGATCCTTCCGGCTATCGCTGACCAAGGAGTGGTAATGTACTCGGACTGCCTTGCATGAATTACAGCGGGTTCGGTCCACGGGGATTGTGACTGGGACGTCGACCAAGAGCGAGCGGGCGAGGACAAAGCCGTTGGGATCGCGTCCGGACTTTTTTCAAGCCCGGCCCGTTGTCATTGCAGATCTCGCGCCGGACGATTGATCAAACGCAAGCTGATGGAGCAACGCGGATCAGGCGCGGCGAAAAGGTCGGCGAAGAAATCGCCGTCGCGCTCTCCCAAATCCATCTAAGCTGAAGGCACGCAGTGGAATGCAGTCGCAAAAAGGACACCTCAGCTATTGGCCGAGGTGTCTAGTCGCTCCACAGGTGCAACATTCCTGTAGAGGGGAAGCTCCCTCTCGATGTCCTTTATTTTGAATCAGCGAACGGGCGGAAGCTTCCGCCCGTTCGCGTCTCCTCAAGGAACTTGATAGGTGGCTAGCAGGTGACCGACATAGATAGTCGCCCCTCCTGCTAAAAGCGTCAGGTAAGGGAGGAAGCCGGCGCGACGCGGAATAGGTTGGCCATTTTCTTCCAGATCGATCTGCATCCACCGCGGGAATTTACCCCCGTCGGTCACATAATGGCGGTATGCGAAGATCGGAATGATGCCGGCCACGATAAGAAGGCTGGTCAGCAGCACCCGTTGGCCCCAAAAATCTGCTCCCCAGCCCATGATCAGCAGATTCAAAAAGCCACACACTGCACCCGCTGCCAACAACCAGGTTGAAGCACGGTACGGCCGTTCCTGGTTGGGCCTATCAATCCTATGCAGCCAACCGGCCTGCAGATTGAGAAACACAAAAATCATGTACGTCGTGTTCGCAAGGACGATGAGGAATACATAGTCCGAGATTGACAGCAGTACGGTGTTGACCGCGAGATCCGTCCACATAGCCGCTACCGGCGCTCCGTGGGTATTCACGCGGGAGAGATATTTCGGCAGCCAACCGTCATGCGAGCCTTGGTAGAGCGTGCGCGAGGAGCCTGCCATCGCCGTCATCACGACAAGACAAATTGAAAGAGTCAGTGTCGCGATAATGACATTGCCTAAAACCGGGCCTGCACCGACCATCCTGACCATGACCTGACCCACGCCGGTGCCGTCGTAAATTCCTGGATCGAGAAGGCCGTCGAGGCCGAGGTATCCTTGGAAGGCAACCGGAACAAGCGTGAAGAACAGGATGCATAGCAGGCCGGAATAGACGAGTGCTCGAACCGTGTCGTACCCGGGGTTCTTGAACTCGCTCACGTAGCAAACAGCTGTTTCAAAAGGGTAGGTCGACCACGCCGCGAGCAAAAGACACGCCATAAGCGTGGTCATTCCCACCATGTCCCATGCCCCGTGCACAGGCTTGCCGGCCGCGTCGATAGTGAGCGGAACGAACGGCGTGAAGTTCTGTGTTTGGATGTCCCCGGTGAGTAACGGCACGATGCCGACCAAAAGAAGCGGCAATAGAACGGCGATCGCGATGATCATCTGCACGCGCGCCGCTTTCAATATTCCACGATGCTGGATGGTGAAGACCGTCAGCATCAACGCCAAGCCAAGGAAAAACGTAGCGTTGAGCCGAACGACGACGCCCTCCTTGATGAAGGAGAGATCGAACAGCGTGACCTGCCAAGTCCTGATCAAAGAATCGGCGGGAAAAAGCAGGTTGAGGACGTAACCAGCCGCCAGACCAGAGCCAATAGCGAGCACCGGGGACCAGGAAAACCAATTTGCCCAGACGGAGATCGGCCCCAGCATCTTACCGTACGGCACCCAAGCAACGGCACCATAGACGGATGCTCCGCCGGACTTTTTCGGAAAAAGCCCCGAGATCTCAGCGTATGTAAAACACTGAACGAAGCCGATGAACATCGACAGGATCCAAATGCCCGCCGAGATATTACCCGCCGCTGATGCCACCGCTCCTATCGAGAATAGCACAAGCACTGGCGTGCCTGACGCGATCCAGAATGCGTGAGTCCAGTTTAACGTGCGGCGCATAGTGCCCGCGTCTATTGGTGCGTCTTGGACAGATGATAAAGCTGTCTCCGACATCCCCACCTCCCAGTATAAGTTTCTTTATTTCCGAGGCTCGGCTTCTCGACTTCCGAGATGCCAAATCCCAGTTTGTAGGAGATCATACGGCTGCGACGGAAAAACTCCCCGAGCGGCTATTTATTGCATTGAGCAATTTGATGCTTGAGGGAGAGGGAACATTGAAGCGCAACAATATGCGCGCGGTGCACCGCGATTATTTCGCTTTTGCAACCACGTCGCCCGCTGCAACATCGCGGGCTAAGAAGGCGTCTTTTTCTGAGCAGGCCGCTTCCGCGACGGGGCGGATGGCCTTTCGCCTTACTTCTTCCATGAAGATTTCAGTCACGAGCCGCTTGGGCGCATTGCGGTTCGAGATAGCATAGATATCGCATCCGGTGGCAAGTGATTTCGATGTGAGCGGCCAGAGGTTGCCCTTCCGGACATCGGCCGCCGCCATTCGCTCGGGTAGCAAACAGATGCCCAATCCCAGAACTGCGAGTCGCCTTGCTTCTTCGAGGTTAGGAGTCGATGCTGCGACGCGTTTTCCAAGCCCGTGGCGCAGACGGTAGTGGGTCAGGCTGTCCGGTTCGTCGGCACCAGTAAGGATGAGGGGTTCGTTGGACAGGGCTTTCACCGCATCCAGCGATACTCCAAACAGATGGTGGCTCTTCCCGCAGTAGACGAGGTGTACTTCCCGGGTAAGGAACTCATACAGAAGTTCTGAATATCTTGCGTGTACGGGCGCAATGCCGATATCAACCTCATTGCGTAGGACCGCGAGTGAAATCGTTTCCCAGGTGGCCACCTCGATCTGCAGCTCGACAAGCGGACACCGCGCTCTGAATGCGACCAGCAGCTTGTCGAATTTCGTGCTCACGAAGTTGCTAATGGTGCGCAGCCGAAGCCGACCGCGAAGTTCCTGCGATGCGTTGTCGAGGCTGTCGGGAATCCTGTCGAGCTTGGCATAAACCTCGCTCACGCATTCGTACAGAATTCGGCCTTCGTCTGTCAGCTCAAACCCCGCAGGCCCTCGGCGGCAGAGCTTCTTCCCGAGATGCCGCTCGAGCCTCTGTAGCGCCAGACTGATCGTCGATTGCTTGCGCCACAGCGCGTTCGCTGCGGATGTCACACCATTTGCCTCGACGATGCCGTGGAAGATCTTCAAGAGATTCCAGTCGAGGTCGAGGCAGAACTTCTGACGCATTCTCATGCACGCTCCAGAGGGGGCACAGGGCGGGACCGTACGCCCACTCCGCGCAAGAGCGTACAGATCCCTCAACGTCGTGCAAGAGACAGTTTCTCTGCCGAACATTGACAGAGTCAATGCTCATCATGAGGCCTTTGGGAGTTTTAATCACTGCGCTCGCGCCTATCATCCTACCTCAGTGCAGCAGCGACCAAGGTTACGTTGATGGCAGGCAAGAGAGACGATCACGGCCACGATCATGGCCACACGCATACACACCGCCACTCAGTTCACGGTGTGAAGCGGGAAGATACCCACGGTGCAAAGACGATGGAGACGCTTTCGCGCATCTCGCAGCGGAAGCAGGATGAGGAGGTCAAGCAATCCCTCCAGTTCGGACTGGAAGCCGCTGACTCCGTCATCGACCGGAACATTTCTTTGTTCAGCCGAGGCCATCAGCCGGCCTTTGCCGGCATCAATACCTTCATGAAGGCGCCCTATTGCGAGGACATTCGCAAAATTGGCAATTATGAAGCGGCCTTCGTCGGCGCACCGTTCGATTCAGCAACGACGTATCGGCCGGGAACGCGTTTCGGCCCGCAGGCCGTGCGTCGGATTTCCGCGCTCTACGACGGCTATTGGTTCGACGGCGGCGTAGACATCTACGAGGAACTTGATCTCTGTGATGCCGGCGACATTTTCGTAATTCCAGGCAACATCGAGAAAACTTTCGATCAGGTAACGAAGGCGGTGTCTCATATCTACACGTCTGGTGTTTTCCCGATCATCTGCGGCGGTGATCACAGCCTCGGGTTCCCCAATGTGCGCGGGATCGCGCCCCACATCGACGGCAACGTGGGCATAATTCATATCGACCGGCACATCGATATCCAGGAAAAGGATATGGATGAGCGCATGCACACCACTCCGTGGTTCTGGACCACGCACGAAGGCACTCACGGCACGCATCGCGACCACAGCCATATGCATGATGTCGGGCTGTCCAACTGCCATCCGAAAAATCTGGTCCAGATCGGCATTGGCGGATGGTACGGCAATCGCCCGGGAACAGCAGTCGCCAAACGACGCGGCACGAGCGTGCTTACAATGCACGATGTGCAGAAGCACGGTCCGCAGAGGGTCGCCGAGATCGCATTGGAGATGGCGTGGGAAGGCTGCAAAGCCGTGTACCTATCCTTCGACATTGACTCGATCGACCCCGGATTCGCACCCGGGACCGGCTCGCCGGAACCTGGCGGCCTTCTTCCACGTGAAGCATTCGAAATGATCCACACCATCGCCCGCGAAGGCCTGTGCGGCATGGAGGTCGTAGAAGTTTCTCCGCCGTATGACGTCAACGACAACACCGCACAGCTTGCGTGCCGCGTTGTGCTGGACGTTCTCGGCACCCTCGTTGCCGAGGGGCATCTCGGTCATCGCAACAAAGTTATGAAGTGAAATCCCATGACAAATCGTTCGGTCGTTCGTTCGGCAATCGCCGGTTTTTTTATCGTGGCGTCTGCAGCTCCAGCGCTGGCGCACGTGGGTCATGGCGAGACTCACGGTCTGATGCACGGGTTCATGCATCCGATCGGCGGTGCCGATCATATGCTAGCGATGGTGGCGGTCGGCATATTAGCCGCAATGTTGGGCGGCCGCGTACTCTGGATGGTGCCGGCTTGCTTCCTGGCCATGATGGCAGGTGGAGCGGCGCTCGCGATCGGGGGAATCCAGTTACCCTTTGTCGAACTCGGCATCTCGCTGTCTGTCGTCGCACTAGGATTGGTGGTCGCGCTGCAGTTGCCATTGCCGATCGCCGCCGCTATGGGGGTCGCCGGCTTTTTTGCGGTCTTCCACGGTTATGCGCATGGATCTGAGATGCCGCTCGACGCGTCGGGCGCGAGTTACGCTCTGGGTTTTCTAACCGCTACTGGAATTCTGCATCTCACCGGGATCGCAGCTGGTAAGGGTTTTAGCGCCGGACTCGCGACACGCGGCGCAGCTTCGAGAGTCGCAGGCGGCGCGATAGCCCTTGCGGGCCTGTTTCTGTCCGTATGAATGACGGCGTTTCCTGGGGAGCAGCGCAAGTGGGTATAACGGACCACTCGTGCGGCTCCCTTTGGTGTTGGGACGAGAGAGGCAGTCTCTGGCCTGCTTTCTCGGCCTAGCGGAAGACCCTTAGGTCTACCTTGGACCCGAAGTTCTCATCTTCATCCGCCCCGGCGCGCCATATCCTCCACTCAATCACGTCAATATCCCGGGCTCCTCTCAGGTCGAGCCACCAGCGCGAGCGCACGTCGGCGGCATTCTCTCCCGCTTCTCTCTACAAATCGCGTGTCGACTGCGCGATCACGCCGGCGTAGTGGGCCAGCCCCTCGAAAAGGTCGATCATGTCGCTCGCGAGCCGGAAGCTCAGCACGTCGCGCTGGTTATCGAGGCGCAGACGCGCCAACACGCTCTGGCGGGCCGCGGCCGCCAGCGTCTCGATCTCCTTCCGATTTTCCAGAAGTCGCGCGATCGCCTCGGGCTGATGATCCTCGATCAGGTGAACAGCCTCATCCAGCAGGGCAAAGACGGCCTTGCCGAAGGCCCAGGTCGTCTCGTCGTGCAGAAGCTTGAGGTCGGTCCCGCCGGCAAGGCGTCGCTCGGCGACGGACACCATGTGTGTCATGGCGATCTGGTCCACGCTCTCGAGGGTCGTCGTGAGGCGGACGAGCGCGGTCATGACGGCGCCCTCCCCTTCGGAATGCGATTCTGATCCGATCCGGCCGATATAGGTGAGGATGTCGGTCGTGAGCCGCTCGGTCTGATTGTTGCGCTGTACGAGAGACGCGACGTCCTGCACGTTGCCGCGCACGGCCACGCTGGCGCTCGCGCGCACCAGGTCGACAATCTGGGTGCCGAGCCGTTGCAGTTCGAGGCGCGCACGCTGCACGGCCAGCGCCGGAACCTCCAACGCGGCCTCGTCGAGGAATTGCGGCGCGAAGGTCTCGCGCTCGGCCGGTTTCGCGGGAACGAGCCACTCGGCGAGCCGCGCGATGGGGCTGGCGAACCAGATGAGCGCCAGGGTGCTCGCTACGCTGAAGATGGTATGCGCGTTCGCGACCTGGCGTGGCGTCTCCGCCGCGAGCCGCGCCACGCCGTCGAGCTCCGGGGCCACGGGTGACACGGCGCGCACGAAATCCGCGAACTGGGGAATGATGAAGACGAGCATCAGCACCCCGAAGACATTGAACAAGAGGTGCACGATGCCGACCTGCAACGCCACTGCCGGCTTGCCGATGGCGGCCAGAAGCGCCGTCCCGCACGTGCCGACGTTCGCGCCGAGGATGAGCGCGATGCCCGCCTCGAGCGGCATCAGCCCCTGACTGCCGAGCGCGATGATGATGGCGAGCGTTGCAGCCGAGCTCTGCACCACGGCTGTGAACAGGGCGCCCGCCAGGATGCCGATCCAGGGGCTCCGCATCTCCTGCATGGCGTCGATGAAGGGCTGGAAGGTGCGTAGCGGTCTCGTTGCGTCGCCCATGAACTGGATGCCGAGGAACAGGAGCCCGAGCCCGAGCAGCGTCCGGCCCGCGAGCCGCAAGGTCTCCTGCTTCGCGAAGGCGTGGGCGAGGAAGCCGAACGCCAGCATGAAGGGCACGAGGCGGGAGACGTCGAAGGCGATGATCTGCGCGGTGAGGGTTGAGCCGACGTTGGCGCCCATGATCATGGGCACCGTTTGGCCGAGCGTCATCAGGCCGGCCGAGACGAAGCCCACCATCAGCACCGTCGTGATGGTGGAGGAGTTGAGCAGCGCGGTCACGCCCGCCCCCGCCAGAACGCCGCGGAAGCGGTTGGCGCTGAGCTCGCCGAGGACGGTCTCGAGCCGCGCACCGGCCAGTTGCTTCAGCGCCTCGGTAAGCAATTGGAGGCCGAACAGAAACAGCGCGAGTCCACCGGCGAGCTGACCGATGGTGGCGGCGAGGTTGAGCCCGCCGGGTGTTTCCATGGTTCTCTTCCTTCAGGACGGGCGTGTGCGCACCGGGGCCTGCGCCCCCGGGCGTCACGTCACCGGAACACTGGTGCTGAGGGCGTCGATCTCGCCGGCGAACCGCTCGAAATCCGGAGACTCGGGCGCGGCATAGTTGAGGTTCTTGAACAATCCGGTCATGCGCGTGAAGAAGTTGCGCGCCGCCTCCTTGTCCGCGAAGCGGTATCGGCTGGTGACGATGGCGTAGACCCGGTCGAAGAGCTGCTTCTGCCGTTCGAGGGACATGGAGCTGTCCACCGCGTCGAAGGCATCCTGCTGAAGGAACACCATGTCCAGGAACTTCGCCGCCTCCATGACCGCGAAATCCTCGAGGCTGACGCCGTCCTCGCCCGCGACCTGCTCCATGCGGTGAATGTCCTCGCCGCGGTTGAGGAGGTCGATCATCTCGTCGATCCGCGCGCTCCAGTCGGCGCCCATGTGCTCGGTGACCCAGGAATCGATCTGCTTGCGGTAGCGCGACCAGGAGGTCAGGGGATCGATGGCGGGATAGAAGCGCTTGTAAGCCCGATCATAGGAGAGCCCGAGGAAGCATTTGACCGCCGCCAGCGTCGACTGGGTGACGGGCTCCTCGAAATTGCCGCCGGCCGGCGAGACGGCGCCGATGAGCGTGAAGGCGCCCACGGATCCGTCATTGGTCTTAAGCACGCCCGCGCGCTCGTAGACACCCTTGATGGCGCTGTCGAGATAGGCGGGGAAGGCCTCCTCTCCGGGGATTTCCTCGAGCCGCCCCGAGGTCTCGCGCATGGCCTGCGCCCAACGCGACGAGCTGTCGGCGATCATCAGCGTGCGTAGTCCCATCTGGCGGTAATATTCGCAGAGGGTGATCCCGGTATAGATGGACGCCTCGCGCGACGCGACCGGCATGGAGGACGTGTTGCAGACGATGATCGTGCGGTCCATCAGCGATCGGCCGGTCTTCGGATCCTTGAGGCGCGGGAAATCGGTGATGGTCTCCACCACCTCGCCCGCGCGCTCGCCGCAGGCCACCAGCACCACCACGTCGACGTCCGAATGGCGGGCGATGAGATTGAGCAGCACGGTCTTGCCGGCGCCGAAGGGTCCGGGAATGCAGGCCGCTCCGCCCTGAACCACCGGGAAGAAGGCGTCGATGATGCGCTGGGTGGTCACCATCGGTTCGGATGGATAGAGCCGTGTGGAGTAGCCCTTGTCCAGAAGCCGCCGCGGCAGGGCCCGGCGCACCGGCCAGGGCTGGGCGAGCGTGACGGTGCGCACCGCCCCGTTCGGGGCCTTCAGACGTGCCGCGGGCTCGTCGACGGTCATCGAGCCTTCGCGGATCCAGTCCACCGTCCAATCCTCGTCGAGGTCGAAGGGCACCATGATCTTATGCAGGATCGGTCCCTCGGGCACGGTGCCGAGCGTGTCGCCGGCGCGGACCCGCTCGCCCACCTTGCGGGTGGCGGAGAAGGCCCATCGGGCCTGCGGGTCGAGGCCGGGCGCGGCCACGCCCTTGGGCAGGAAGACGCCATGACCCTGCGCCAGGGCCTCGAGCGGGTTCTGGAGCCCGTCGTAGACCTGGCCGAGGAGCCCCGGTCCGAGTCGCACCGACAGGAGGAGCCCGGTCTGCTCGACTCCGTCGCCGAGGCCGATGCCGACGGTGCTCTCATAGACCTGCGCGTCCGCCTCTGCCCCCATGACCCGCAGCACCTCGGCCTTGAGGCGCTGCTGTGGCTCGCGGGCGGGACGGATATAGACGACCTCGTTCTTCATCAGCCGGCCCTTCTCGGGATCGGCGAGGCGCAGGCGAACAATGTCTTCCTGGACGGCGATGATGGAGGCGGTGACGTCGGCACTCATGGGGGGCTCTCGATCGAAGTAAGGGCGTCTGCGGTCGCCGCGTCGAGCAGAGCCTCGAAGCGACGTGTGGCGATGGCCACGTCGTAACGAGCCCAGCGGTCCGCGAGCGCCCACCGGATGAAGTAGAGGGCGACCGCCTCGAAATCGAAGAGATGACCCTCTCCATGCCGATCGGCCGAATCCCAGGCGGCTTGCAGCACAAGCCGCTCAAGCCCCATCGCATCGCCGGCTTCGAGCTTCGCGCGGGCGGCGGCGATCCAGGGGAAGGTGCGGCCGAGGCCGAAATTCGGCTCCGACCAGTTGTTGCGGATGGTCTCGACGATGCCGCCGTAGCCCCAGCGCAGGTCTGCGGCAGGCGCCTCCTCCCCGGCCGCGCGGCGGCGCAAAGCTGCGATGATGGTGCGCAATTGCAGCCGGTCGTGCAGCACGGCCTTGAGCGACGGGCTGTCGAGCCGCGCCATCAGGCCGTCGATGCGATCGAGGAAGGTCGCATCATCCTCTCCCAACTTGAGCCTGCTCCAGGCGAAGCCCGAGCGAAGAGCCTCCAGGGTGGCGCGGTCTTCGGGCGTCAGCAGGCCGAGCCGTGCCTCGAGCCGCGTCGCGCTGATGGCCGGCGTTTGGCTTCCGAGCAGCGGTCCGAGCGACGGCAGGCTCGCCATCAGCATGATGTAGGGCTCGCGTGGCCCGCCGATCATTTGACGACGCCTTCGAGCAGGGCCCGGAAGCGGGGCTGCAGGTGGGCGAGAAGCAGATGCGCCACCGCCTTGTCGGTAAGGTCGATGCTGACGCCACGGTCGAGCAGCTTCAGGCGGATGCCGCTGTCGTCTCCCTCGGCGCGGGTGAAGACCACGCCCTCCCGGAGCATCCCGGCGGCCGAGGCGGCGACGAAATGGGTGAGCGAGCCGGCCTTGAGCTCCTCGGGATTGCGTCGCAGATCATCGAGGCCCACCACCGCGCGCGGCAATTCCACCTCGACGCTGTTGGACTTGTCCGCCTCGCCCTCGGTGCGCGCCCGCCCGGCGACTGCCAGGATGAGGTGCTTCAGCATCTCCTCGTCGCGCAGGGTGCCGGAGACGACCTTGCCCACCTCGTCGGCGAACCGGCGGGCCAGATGCTCCTTCAATTCGAGAACGGCGTCGCGGGCAGCGATCCTGAGCGCCTCCTCACCCGCCCGGCGCAGCGCCGCGGCTTCCTCCGCCGCGCTCGTCACCTGCGCCTTGGACGACGCGTCCGCCTTCGCCAGGATTTCGCGCGCATGCGTCTCGGCTTCGCTGACGAGGCGCTCGGCCTCGCGCCGCCCGGAGGCGACACCTTCGTCGCGTAGGCGTGAGATGAGCGTCTCGACGCCCTTCGAGGCTTGCGAGGCAGCCTGATGGTCGCTCATGACCGTCTCCCGGATCAGATGGTGCGTGCGAGCACGAGGGCGAAGACGAAGGTGAAGACCGCAAAGCCTTCCACCACCGCCGCCGGGGCGAGGCTGAGGCCGAAGATCTCTGGCTTGCTCTTGGAGGCGGCGATGGCGCTGGCGCAGGCGCGGCCCTGCCATATCGCCGTCAACAACAGCACCAGCGCCGTCACCGAGCCGATGCCGAACAAGGCACCCGCATTGTCGGCCGTGATGGGCTGCTGCAGCGAGAACATCACTACGATGCCGTAGATGACGTTCGAGGAGGGGATGACGGAGACGCCGATATAGCGTCCATAGCCGCTTTCGGCTTCCAGCATCGCCCCGATGGCCGCCTGACCGGCGATCGCGACGCCGATCGCGCTGCCGAGCGCGCCGAAGCCCATCGGCGCGAACACGCCGAGCCAGCCGAGCGTGATAAGGAATTCGTTCATGCTTGTGCCTCTTGCGATGAAGGTTGCGTCGCGTCATGCGAAGGTGCGCGCCGGGCGAAGACCGAGAAGGGGGTGCCTTCTTCCGCGAGACCCCAGCTGAAGAACTCGATGAAGTTGAGCCGCAGTCCGTGCACCACGCCGCTCATCAGCCCGAGCAGGAAATTGATGCCGTGGCCGAAGGCGAGGATCAGGATGGCGAACAGCACCCCGACTCCCGGCTTGGCGGCGTGCACATCCGCGGCGAGCGCGTTGAAGGTGGTGGCGAGGGAGGCGCTGGCGAGCCCCAGGGCGAACAGCCTGAGATAGCTCAGCACGTCGCCGAACAGCTTGGTGATGCCGCTGAGCGCCAGTGCCCCGGAGCCGATGCGCTCCACGAGCCGGCGCGGCCCGGCTGTTTCCTGCATCATGGCGCCGGCCACCACGAGGACGGGCCCGGCGACGAGGCCGGCTGTTGCAAGCATTTTGCCGGTGCCGTCCTCGACGAGCCACAGCCCGATCCCCGACCAGATCGTGACGATCCAGCCGATCGACGTGACGACCTGGCTGCGGCTGTGACCCTTCCAGGCGAGCGCAGCGAGGGCGATGGTGATGTGGAGCGCGCCGACGCAGATCGACAGCGCCATCATGGCATCGAAGTTGTGCACGTCGACGACCGCGAGGGTGGCGAGCACGCTGTCCTTCGGTGGCCTCAGGCCGAAATAGGAGCCGCAGGCGACGCCATAGACGATCGCCATTGCGGCGATGGTTGCGAGCAGGATGCGGCCGCTCCGCCCCTCGGGGCTCCGCCCGAGCCGCCGCCAGAACACGGCCGTGGCGACGGCGATCACCGCCGCATAGCCCGCGTCTCCGAGGATCATCGCAAAGAAGAGCGCAAAGGAGCCGAACACCACCAGGCTCGGATCCCAGGCGCGATAGGCTGGGGTCTTGTAGAAGCGCGTCAGCTCCGCGCCGCTCTGAGCCTTCTCCGGCGGGGCGAGCAGGGTCGGAGGACGATCCTCCGCGCTGGGCTCCTCGATGAGCAGGGCGAGCCCGTGCGCCGCGGCGAAATCCTCGAGCCGGCGCACATCGTCGGCCGGCACCCAGCCCTGCGCGGCGAAGACGTTGTCCCGGTCGATGGTCTGCGAGGCGGCACTCTCGAGATCCCTGCTGTCGGCGGCGGCGGCGAGATGCAGGGCGAGCTGGGGACGCCAGCGCGTCAGCTCGGTCCGCTCCGCCTCCGCCTGCTCGATGGCGATCAGCGTCTCGTCGCGCTCGCGCTTCAGCGCGCTGCGCGGCACGGCGCCGGCCGGCACCCGGGCGACGGGGAGAAGCTCCGGCGGCGGCTCGTCGGGAGCGATCACCACCACGTGCAGCAGGTTCCCCGTCCGGTCCACGATCTGCCAGGGCAGCGTCAGCTTGCTGAGCGCGGCGCGCTCTTTCGCGGGAAGCAGGTAGAACCACAGGCGCTGGTCGCCCATCTCGTCGAGCGGGGGGAAGACGATGTCGCCCCACGGCTCGAGCGCCTCGATCCGCGCCTGGAGTTCGTCGTCGCGGTCGCGCAGGGCCTTGAGGTGGGCCCGATTGTCCAGGATCCTGCCGACCAGGGGAGCGAGTTCGAACGGCGCGTCGAGCGCGAAGGCGCGCGCCGACCGGGGCGCGTCATCGAGGTGGCGGCAGGCGGTCTCGACCCGGCGTTGCGCCGTCGGATCGTGGACGGCGAGCGGCCCGGCCTCCCGCAACGCGACCAGGTGCATGACGCCGAGGGACTGAAGGCCGGCGAGCACCTCAGCCTTCTCGCTCACGATACCGCAGAGGGTCGCGCGTTTGAGCGGCACGATGCCCATCAGGCGGCCTCCAGCGCGCGCTTGCGCTTGGAGAGCTTGGCCGCCACCACGCCCGCGCGCTCGGCGTCGCCCAGGTAGACCAGGATGCGGCGGATGTTGCGCTCGGTCTGGGGAATGAGAATTTTCTCGAACAGGTTGGTGCGCTGGGTCACGCGCGTCATCGCCTTGTCGAGGATGGTGATCCGGCGGCGGGCGATCTCCGCCTCCACTCTGAGGCGGATCGCTGCCTTGAGCTCAGCCACGACCGCGTCCACCCAATGCGGCCGCGTGAGCAGGCCGTAGGGCGCAACTTCGATCTCCACATCCTCCAGCACCGGCAGCGTTACGCCCGCCACGTTCTGTGTGCCGAGGCGTGCCGACGTGAGCCGGGCCAGGCCGTCGAGTCCGATCCGGTCGTCGGCGAGCATGGGCAGCGCCGCGCCGGCCGCCTCGATGGCCGCGGCAACGGCCTCTTCGTGCTGGCGCACCTCGACGCGGGCCTTGTTGCGCTCGGCCATGAGTTGCTGGCGCTTCAAGTCGAGCGCCGGCAGATAGCGTCGGTAGGAGGCGAGGCTGTCCTTCTGCCGCGTGAGCTCGGACTTGCTGAGCGGGACGTGCGCATCGATCATGGCGGTCAGGCCGCCTGCGCCGGGTAATACGTGTCGATGAGGTTCTGGCGCACCAGCAGCTCCTCCGGCGAGAAGCATTCGGCCATGGTCTTCCAGCCGAGATCGAGCGCGGCCTCCAAGGGAATGGAGGTCGTGATGTCCATGAAGCGCGTCTTGAAGAGCGCGCCGTAGCGCAGGAGACGCAGATCGTAATCGGAGAGCTCGAAGGCCATGGCCTGCTTGCGCTCGGCATCGCGCGCGCCGGCATAGAACCGGATCATGGTGTTCATGACCGCGGAGTGATCCTCGCGGGTCTCCTTGCCGATGACATGCTGCTTCAGACGCGAGAGCGAGCCGAAAGGATCGATGAAGCCGTCGCGCAGGTAGAACTGCCCTTCGGTGATGTATCCGGTGTTGTCGGGCACCGGATGGGTCACGTCCCCGCCCGGCATGGTGGTCACGGAGAGGATGGTGACGGAGCCCGCGCCGTGGAAGACGGCCGCCTTCTCGTAGCGCCGGGCGAGCTGGGAATAGAGATCCCCCAGATAGCCGCGGTTGGACGGCACGCGCTCCATCGCGACGCCGACCTCCTTGAGCGCATCGGCGAAGGCGGTCATGTCGGTGAGCAGGACGAGAACGCGCTTCTTCTCCTCGATTGCAAACTTTTCGGCGACCGCGAGCGCCATGTCCGGCACCAGCAGGCGCTCGAGCGGCGGATCGGCAGCCTGGTTGACGAACATGACCGTGCGCGCAAAGACGCCTGCATCCTCGAAGGTGGCGCGGAAGCGCCAGTAATCGTCGAAGGTGAGCCCCAGGCCCCCGAACACCACCACGTCTGCGTCCGCCTGCACGCCGATGCGGGCAAGCAGCGTGTTATGAGGTTCGCCCGCCGTCGAGAAGATCGGGATCTTCTGGCTTTCCACCAGCGAGTTGAAGACGTCGATCATCGGCACGTCGGTGCGGATCATGCGCGAGGCGAGCGCGCGCCGCGCAGGATTGGCCGAGGGGCCGCCGATCTCGACCTGCGGCTCCTGGCTCAAGGGAGGCCCGCCGTCGGCCACGGCGCCGGCACCGCTAAAGACCCGGCCCATGATATTGCCCGAGAACGCCACCCGCGGAGGATGCCCCAGGAATTGCACGCAGGCCCGTGTCGACAGGCCCTGCGCGCCGCCGAACACCTGCAGCGAAGCCTCTCCCGGATCGAGCTTCACCACCTGCGCGAGGCGCGCCTCGCCTTCTCCCTCCCGCACGACCGCGAGATCGCCATAGCGCGGACCGTTAGGGTCCATGCGGACCTGCGGGGGCAGGGCCACCCGCACTACTTCGCCAATGATTGAGAGAATTCTGTCGTAGGTGATGGCAGAGAGGGACATCGGACGAAGCACTCACCGGAAGGATCTGCTTTTGGTGTAAGGGAAAAGACCGGTTCCAACAAGCCGTCATTTTTGTGTGAAACACCCCGATGCCGCACGCCCATGTCGGCGTGCGACGCGTCACCCAAACGGGCTCGGGTAGGAAGAAAGAATGTTACAAATGAAAGCCCTGATATGGGCGCGCAAAAGATGGCGACAATAGAATTTATCTTAATGACGACGCATATTCTATTCGACGCAATGCGTCCGCCGTTCGGATCGCCTATTTTATATCAATTGGGAATAGAGATGAAAAATAGACGGCAGCCCACGACCTTTTAAAAAAGCGTGATTAGCCCTTTGCGCCGCTGCCGGAGGCAGCGGCTCGTTTCATAATGTCGTGGATCCGGCCGTCGATCATTTTGCGGCCGCCAAAGCTTCTCCGATGGCGTCCTTGATCTTGAGACGGCGCTTTCGCAAATCCTCTTCGGCGAACTGATCCATCGGCTTGACGTTGGTTTCGGCCAAGTGGATCTGGTCGTTGATGTCGTCATACGCCACAAGCAGGCGCGCAAAGTGCGCGTCGGAGGTCTTGAGCTTGTGGATCGTCTCGGTCTGGTCGGGGAATTCCTCGGCGAGGGTATGAGGGGTGTTGGACATGGATCTCCTCTTGGCTGCTGCTCGCACGATTGACGTTAGTGCGTGTGAGGGGCGCGCCTCTTGAGATGGATCAATACCGTGGGGGCGTCGCGCTATGCGATCGTGCCCGATGGCGCAAAGCCGCGCTCCGTTATGGAACGCGGCTTGCAGACACGGGCTCTGGACGGAGACCTTCAGACCAGAGCGACCTGACCCGACTCGAGATCGTACATGGCGCCGACGATCTTGATCTTGCCGTCCCGCTCGAGGTCGCGCAGTACCGGGGACCGTTCGCGGATGAGATCGAGCGACATCGTGACATGGGTCTTCGCCACCGCGTCGACGAAGGCCGGGTTCGACCCGGTGCGCTCGCCCGAGAACTCGGTCTCCTGGATCGCGTTCTGGAAGCGCGCGAGAAGGAGCGTGAGGTTGCCGAGCCGCGCCCCGTCGATCGCGCCCTTGATCGCGCCGCAGGCGGTGTGCCCCATCACCATCACCACCTTGGCGCCGGCAACGGCCGTGGCGAACTCCATCGACCCCAGGATGTCGTCGTTGACGGCGTTGCCGGCGACGCGGGCGTTGAATGCTTGTCCGATCCCGAAATCGCAGACCACTTCCACGGGCGCACGGCTGTCGACGCAGCTCAGGAAGATGGCTGCCGGATGCTGGCCTTGCGCCGTGCCCTTCTGCTCAGCGAGCCAGTCTCGCGATTTCGGCGTGCCGGCAACGAAACGCCGGTTGCCTTCGAGGATGTGATCGACGATCTGCTGAGGCGTGAGCGCAGCGCGCATCTCGCTGGTGAGCACCTGTGCCTCGGCCGGGGCGGAGAAACCGTAGAGCGATGCCAGGCCCAACCCGAGCCCTAGCCCGGAGAGGCCAAGCATCCCCCGCCTGCTCATGTCGCCACAGTCTCCGTCATGCTCATGCGCGCAGCAGCTCATTGTCCGTTATCCTCTGATATTTGGCGACGGTCCGTCGCCGACCCCCTTGTTCGGAGCGAGCCGTTTTTGCTCTCGCAGCACTCCCCGATTGAACCACAAGGCTTCTGAAACCATTGCGTATACAAAGAATGGGTATCATTCCGTCGCGCGAGGCGTCAACGGGCCGCCGCGCTCAGATTTCGAAGGAGGACCTCATGAATGCCGTAACCGTCCGCAAGGAGGAAACCGCCCACGGCGGTCGCTACGTCGCCACCGTCGCCGGAAAGCCGGGAGAGGCGGAGCTCACCTTCGCCGTGCGCGGCGCCGGCCGCATCAGCGCCGACCACACCGGCGCGCCGGGTACGCTGCGCGGCACCGGAGCCGCCTTGGCGCTCGTCGAGCACATGGTCGAGGACGCGCGCCGGTCCGGCTTCAAGATCGTGCCCGTCTGCTCCTATGTCGAGGCGCAGTTCGATCGACATCCCGAGTGGCACGACGTCAGGGCGGACGACGCATAGCGCCCTTGCGGAGACGGGCCTGCGTCGCCTCACTCCGCCGCCGGCACATAGAGGCGACCGCCCTGCTCCAGGAACTCCTGCGATTTCGCGTCCATGCCCGCCAGCGTCTCGGCCTCTTTGCGCAGGTCCTGCGTGATCTTCATTGAGCAGAACTTCGGCCCGCACATGGAGCAGAAATGCGCGACCTTGTGCGCGTCCTTGGGCAGCGTCTCGTCGTGGAAGCGGCGCGCCGTGTCGGGGTCGAGCGATAGGTTGAACTGGTCCTCCCAGCGGAAATCGAAGCGGGCGCGCGAGAGCGCATCGTCGCGCACCTTGGCGGCCGGATGCCCCTTGGCGAGATCGGCGGCATGCGCCGCGATGCGATAGGTGATCACGCCGGTCTTGACGTCGTCGCGGTTCGGGAGGCCCAGGTGCTCCTTGGGCGTCACGTAGCAGAGCATCGCCGTGCCGTACCAACCGATCATCGCCGCGCCGATGCCGCTCGTGATGTGGTCGTAGCCCGGCGCGATGTCGGTCGTGAGCGGCCCCAGCGTATAGAACGGCGCTTCTCCGCATGCGCTGAGCTGCTTCTCCATGTTCTCCTTGATCTTGTGCATCGGCACGTGGCCCGGGCCCTCGACCATCACCTGGCAGCCCTTCTCCCAGGCGATGCGCGTCAGCTCGCCGAGCGTCTCCAGCTCCGCGAACTGTGCCCGGTCGTTGGCGTCGGCGATGGAGCCCGGGCGCAGGCCGTCGCCGAGCGAGAACGACACGTCGTAGCGGCGCGCGATGTCGCAAATGTCCTCGAAGTGCTCGTAGAGGAAGCTCTCCCTGTGATGGGCGAGACACCAGCGCGCCATGATCGATCCGCCGCGCGAGACGATGCCGGTGACGCGGTTCGCGGTCAGCGGCACGTAGGCGAGCCGCACGCCGGCGTGGATGGTGAAATAGTCGACGCCCTGCTCCGCCTGCTCGATCAGCGTGTCGCGGAACACCTCCCAGTCGAGCTTGACGGGATCGCCGTCCACCTTCTCGAGCGCCTGATAGATCGGCACCGTGCCGATCGGCACCGGCGCATTGCGCAGGATCCAGGAGCGGATGTTGTGGATGTTGCGTCCCGTCGAAAGGTCCATGACGGTATCGGCGCCCCATCGGATCGCCCACACCATCTTCTCGACCTCCTCGGCGGCGCCGGAGGTGACCGCCGAGTTGCCGATGTTGGCGTTGACCTTGACGAGGAAGTTGCGGCCGATGAGCATCGGCTCGAGCTCGGGGTGGTTGATGTTAGCCGGAAGGATGGCGCGCCCGCGCGCGATCTCCTCGCGCACGAACTCGGGTGTCACGTGCTCGGGGATCGCCGCTCCGACGCGCTCGCCGTCGCCGAGGCGCTCGCTCGCGCCGTCAAGCGCCGCCTCGCGGGCGAGGTTTTCGCGATGGGCGGCGTAGATCATCTCCTCGGTGATGAGGCCGGCGCGCGCGAACTCGAGCTGCGTCACGAGCTGGCCCGGTTTTCCGGCGCGCAGGCTGCGCTCGGCCGGGCACGGCGGCACGAGGCGCCCCGCACCGACGCCGCCGTTGTCCTCGGGCTTGACGGGGCGGCCCGCGATCGCCTCGAAGCCGCGCCTCGCGATCCAGCCTTCGCGCACCCGCGCCAGTCCGGCGGCGAGGTCGATCCGCGTGTCGGCCTCAGTGTAGGGGCCGGAGGGATCGTAGGCGCGCACCGGCGCCTCCCCGGGATCGGAGAGGACGATCTCGCGGAACGGAACCCGGATATCGGCATGCCCCCGCACGGGGGCGTAGACCTTGCGCGAGCCTGCGATCGGTCCCGTGGTGACGGTGTCGGGAGCAGCCTCGGGAGCCTTCGGATGGGTCGGCGCAGTCATGGGGGATCCTCCTGCCAGAAGCCTGAGCGATCCGGAATGACGCGAGGGCGGACGTCGCACGCGACGTATCGAGGTTCCGTCCCTTCGCCGGCATGATCCGGATCAGGTTCTAAGGGTTCGGCCTCGCCATCTCAGCCCCGCGCTCAGGCGGGACACCCCTCGGACGATCGCGACCCTACCCCAGGTCGCCGTCGGGGCGTGAGTCCGAAGTGCGCCCACGGGGCTTAAGAAGCCCGCCGTGGCCGGCCGCCGGCCAAGGGGCGAAAGTGAGCAGATGCACACACGCCATGTTTCGGCAGCGCGCGAACTCAAGTAACGTCGCGGTGTCGGGCATGCCGCGAGAACGGGGCGGACCGGCGGAGGTGAATGAGCAACTGAAGCGTGCCACCTGCGTATTTTTCAACGGAGGGAAGACTCATGGCTTTGGAAGGCATCATCATTTGGCTCATTATTGGCGCGATCGCCGGCTGGTTGGCCGGTCAGATCATTGCCGGCGGCGGCTTCGGCCTGGTCGGCAATGTCGTGCTCGGGATCATCGGCGCGGTCGTCGCGGGATGGCTCCTGCCGCGGCTCGGCCTCTACATCGGTGGCGGGTTGCTGGGGGACATCATCAACGCAACCATCGGTGCATTGATTGTCATCTTCATATTGAGATTGGTGGCGCGCTAGCCGCGCGCCAAACCGCTCCGCCCGCCGGGCGGGCGTAAACCCGATCCGGGCATGGCGGGGACCCTCGCCATGCCCGGTCGCGTATCTGCTTCGCCACCGCAATTCGTGGCGCGCGCTCCCCGCAAACGAAAACATGCGCCGCGCCGGGACCCGGCGGGCGCATGCCTGAATTTGCTCGGCGTCGAGGCGCGGGAGCCTTAAGCCGCCGCTTCGGCCTTGGCCTTGGCGATCTCACGCTTGAGCTTCTGGCACTCGGGCGAGAGATCCTCCGCCTTGGCCTTGGCGAGGAACGCGTCGAGGCCGCCGCGATGCTCGACGGACTTCAGCGCATGCGCGCTGATGCGCAGCTTCACCTGCCGCCCGAGCGCCTCGCTGATCAGCGTGACGTTGACGAGGTTGGGGCGGAACTTGCGCCGCGTGGCGTTCTCGGCGTGGCTGCGGATATTACCGGAAAGGGGCAGCTTGCCCGTCAACTCACAGCGCCTGGTCATCTCGAAAATCCTTGGCTCTTCCACCCCACGACCGACCGTCTGCCCGAAAGCAGACCCGAAATCACGGGGAAATCAATGAGAATGGCCCCGCAGACCGGGATCGGCGGGACCGTTGGCGCACTCTATACGCGAGCCGTGTTCCAGGCGTCAAGTCGGCCCCGGACGGTTTGCGCGAGGGAAGTGGGCCACAGGGAGCCGGGAACCGGTCCGGATGGAAACGGTTTGTTTGTGGATTGGCGGCAGAAAGGGTTGTACCAGGGCGGCGCTTGGTGGAGCGAATTGTTAAACGTCGGGAAGGCAGACTGCGCCCGTCCGGCGATCCTGAGCCGATCCAGCGTTTGCCCGCCTCGCGAGAGCGAGGACGAGCAGTGGGGTGAGTAGTAAAGATGTTCCAAGTCTCGCGTCGCGTCTCAGTGTGCGGAGCCGCCCTCGGCCTTGCGGCCCTCGCCGCGCTCGCCCCCCTATCGCCCTTTGCCGCCGCTTCGCCCCTGCCGGCGACGGGTGTGGCGCCGGTTCGGGTCGACGCCGGCTACAAGATCACGCTCAACGGCTTCGATCTGGGCACGTTCAACTTCAAGTCCGACGTCGGGCGCACTCGGTACACGCTCGATACGGATGTCGACATCTCGGCGCTGCTCGGCGTCTTCAGATGGAAAGGCGTCACCCATTCCACCGGCGCGCTGAAGCCGAACGCGCTCGTCCCCGCCGATTTCCGCTTCGACTATGAAAGCACGGTCCGCAACGGCTCCGTCGCCATGGGCTTCGGCAAGGACGGCGTCGATCGCCTGTCCGTGCTGCCGGTCACGGTCGAGGCACCCGATACCGTGCCGCTTGCGCCGGACCATCTCAAGGGGGTGTTCGATCCCTTGAGCGCGATCCTGGCGATCACCCATAGTGATGCGCCGAGCCCCTGCGGCCGCACGTTCGCCATCTTCGATGGCAAGCAGCGGTTCGATATCGCGCTGCGCTTCGTCCGCAAGGAGCCGGTGGCGGGCATCCCGACGGAGACGGCGATCGTCTGCCGCGTCAAATACACGCCGATCGCCGGCTACCGGCCCACCGACGACACGCGCCAGCTTGCCGCGTCGAACGACATCGAGATCGTGTTCCGCCTGGTGCCGGCGGCCAAGCTCATGCTGCCGCAGTCGGTGGCCGTCCCGACCGCCATCGGCACGGCCCGCATCGACCTCGACCGCGTGAACATCCAGGTGCTTGAGCGCGGCCGGGTGGCATCGGTCGATTGACCGTCGATCGACCCTGGGGCCTCCCGCTTTTCGAGCATCAGGACGGAGACCGGTCGGGACGCGCTTTTCCCGCCGGCGTCGGATGCGCGGCGTCCCCGGCGCCCGAAGCCGCTCACTGCGCGAGGGCCGGACGAAAAGCCTTGATCTCGCACCCCCTCCAATGCAATGCCAAGTGCGCTTTTGTTATTGGAGACCTCGCGTATGGCCAGCGATCTGGAAACGCGCATTCGCAATGTGACCGCGGTTCTCGGCCCCACCAATACCGGTAAGACGCATCTCGCCATCGAGCGCATGCTCGGCCACGAAAGCGGCATGATCGGCCTGCCGCTGCGTCTTCTGGCGCGGGAGGTCTACGACAAGATCGCCGCCCGCATCGGTGCCGACAAGGTCGCCCTCATCACCGGCGAGGAGAAGATCAAGCCGGAGCGCGCCCGCTACTGGGTCGCCACCGTCGAGGCCATGCCCCGCGACGTGGACGTGGACTTCCTTGCCATCGACGAGATCCAGCTCGCCGCCGACCCCGAGCGCGGCCACGTTTTCACCGACCGGCTGCTCCATGCGCGCGGCCGCGCCGAGACGCTGCTCCTGGGTGCGCAGACCATGCGCGAGGCGATCCAGGACCTGATCCCCGGCGCCAACTTCATCTCGCGCCCGCGCCTCTCGCGCCTGACCTATGCCGGCGAGAAGAAGATCACGCGGCTTCCCGGCCGTTCGGCCGTCGTCGCGTTCTCGGCGAACGAGGTCTACGCCATCGCCGAGCTGATCCGCCGACAGCGCGGCGGCACGGCAGTCGTGCTCGGCGCGCTGTCGCCCCGCACGCGCAACGCCCAGGTCGCCCTCTACCAGTCCGGCGACGTCGATTTCCTGGTCGCGACCGACGCCATCGGCATGGGCCTCAACCTCGACGTCGACCACGTGGCCTTCTCCGCCGTGCGCAAGTTCGACGGCCAGAGCTTCCGCAACCTCACGCCGGGCGAGATCGGCCAGATCGCCGGCCGCGCCGGCCGCCACATGAACGACGGCACGTTCGGCGTGACGGGCAACTGCGAGCCCTTCGAGGCCGATCTCGTCGAGCGCCTCGAGACGCACACCTTCGACAACGTGCGCGTGCTGCAATGGCGCAACCGCCGTCTCGATTTTGCGACGCTCGATCGTCTGCGCGACAGCCTGCGCGAGATGCCGAACGAGCCGCGCCTCACCCGCGCTCGCATGGCCGACGACGTGATCGCGCTCGAGACGCTCGCCACCGACCGCGAGATCGCCAGGCAGGCGTCGGGCCAGGCCGCCGTGCAGCGCCTGTGGGAGGTCTGCCAGCTTCCCGACTACCGCAAGATCTCGTCGCAGAGCCACGCCGAGCTCATCGGCACGCTCTACGGCTACCTGATGAGCCCCGAGGGCCGCGTGCCCGAGGATTGGTTCGCCAAGCAGGTCGCCTTTGCCGACCGCACGGACGGCGACATCGACACCCTGGCCAACCGCATCGCCCACATCCGCACCTGGACCTTCGTGTCGAACCGCGCCGATTGGCTGAAGGATCCGGTCCATTGGCAGGGTCGCACCCGCGCCATCGAGGATAGCCTCTCGGACGCCCTTCACGAGCAGTTGACGCAGCGTTTCGTCGATCGCCGTACGAGCGCCCTCATGAAGGGGCTGCGCGACAAGGAGGAGCTCTCGGCCGAGATCGCCGAGGACGGCGCGATCACCGTCGAGAACCACTTCGTGGGGCGCCTGAGCGGCTTCCGCTTCTCGCCCGAGACCCAGGCCGAAGGCATTCACGGCAAGGCCGCCCGCAGCGCCGCAGCCCACGTGCTCTCGCGCGAGCTCGGCATGCGCGCGCGCCGCGTGGCCGCCGCCAAGGCCGACGCCTTCAGGCTGTCGCGGTCCGGACGCGTGCTGTGGCGGGACGAGGAGATCGCCGAGTTCCAGCCCGCCGACGATCCGCTGAAGCCGCAGGTCGCGCTGCTCGCCGATGAGCATCTGTCCGGACCCGACCGCGAGAAGATCCAGGCGCGTCTCGAGGCGTGGCGCGACGAGGTCATCGCCGAGCGTCTGAAGCCGCTCGTCGAGATCGCCAGGGCCGAGGACGTGACGGGCCTCGCCCGCGGCATCGCCTTCCGCCTGACCGAGAGCTTCGGCATGCTGAAGCGCGAGCTGATCGCCGACATGATGAAGAGCCTCGACCAGGAGGCGCGCGCGCAGTTGCGCAAGTACGGCGTACGCTTCGGCGCCTTCAACATCTACTTCCCCGCGCTCCTGAAGCCTGCCCCCGCCGAGCTCTCCGCCACGCTCTGGACCTTGAAGAACGCGTCCGCCCGCGGCATCGCCCCGGACGCGCCGCCCGAGCTGCCGCGCGCGGGCCTCACCTCCGCTCCGGTTCAACCCGCGACGCCGGAGGACCTCTATCGCGCCTACGGATTTCACGTCTGCGGCCCGCGCGCCGTGCGCCTCGACATTCTCGAGCGCCTGGCAGATCTGATCCGCCCCTTGCTCGCCTGGCGCGCGAACCCGGACAACGCGACGCCGCCGCCCAAGGGATCGACTGGGGACGGCGGCTTCGTCGTCACGCCGGAGATGATGTCGATCCTCGGCTGCTCGCCCGACGAGCTGTCGAACGTGCTGAAGGCGCTGGGCTTCTGGTTGGATCGCAAGACGATGCCGAAACCGGCGGAGCCGGCCGTAAAGCCGGTGACGCCTGCGCCGACGGAGCCCGCATCGGCCGACGTCGCCGCAACGCCGGCAGCGGAAGCCCCAGCCGCCTCTCCCGACATGCCAGCGGCCGAAACCACGCCGCAAGCCTCCGCACAACCGGACTCCTCCCCCATCATGCCGGAGGCATGTCTCCAACATGACGTGGGAGAGGTCGGGAAAGGGGAAACCCCAACGGCCGACGGTGGGGACTCTCCCCTCCCCGGCCTTCCCCACCAGGAGGCGGCGGCGGAAGGGGCGGCTGCCCCGACGGCCGCACCCGAGACGATCGTCATCGAGATCTGGCGCCCGAGGCGCCACCGGAGCGAGGACCGCGCGGGCGCAGGCAGGCGCGAGGGACGCCACGATGGCGAACGCCGCGACGGAGCTGGCAGAAACCGCCGGCACGGCCGGCATCGCAACGGGGGGCCCAAGCCGGCCGAGGCGGGAAGCTCCGTCGCGGCCGATGCGGCGACAGCAGCCGGCGGGCAGCCGCATGCGGAGCCGCAGCGGCCGGCGGACGCGGCGGCACCGGCCGAGAAGCCGCGCCACGGCGCCGGCCACCGCGATCGGGGGCGCGAGCGCGGCGAGCGCGAGTTCGACCGCAACCGCCAGCGCCAGGGGCGCCATCGCGACGACCGGCGCGACGACAAGCGCCGCCCCGGGCCCGCGATCCACTCCGCCGCGCCGCCGAAGAAAGGCGGCGTCGATCCCGATTCGCCGTTCGCGCAGCTCGGCGCTCTCCGGGATGCCCTCGCCAAGCAGGCCCGCGAGAAGAACCCTTCATGACGACGCCCGTCGGGACCGACCCGAAGCCCGAGACCTCCCAGCGTCTCGACAAATGGCTTTGGTTCGCCCGCCTGGCCAAATCGCGCACGCTCGCCGCTCACGCCGTGACGGAGGGCAAGATCAAGGTCAACCGCGTCAGGGCCGAGAAGGCGAGCCAGTTGGTCAAGGTCGGCGATGTGATCACCTCCCGCCTCGCGCGCACGGTCCGGGTGGTGCGGGTGGCCGCCATCGGCGCCAGGCGCGGGCCGGCCGTCGAGGCACAGCGCCTCTATGAGGATCTAACTCCGCCGCCCGAGCGTAGCCTGGAGAGCAGCGCGCCGGCCGCCTGGGCCGGGCGTGCATCGGGTGCCGGCCGTCCGACGAAGCGCGATCGCCGCCGGATCGAGGATCTGAAACGCGGCGGGTGAGCGGCCGGTGCCGGCGGCGCTGTGACGTTGCGGAGCCTTGCTATGGTGTCCTGCATTTGGCACACCCCTGGGCCAACCCGTTTGATCCGCAGAGGGACTTGGGACGCACCTTCATGACCTACGTCGTCAACGACAAGTGCATCAAATGCAAGTACACGGACTGCGTGGAAGTGTGTCCGGTGGATTGTTTCTACGAGGGCGAGAACATGCTCGTCATCCACCCCGACGAGTGCATCGATTGCGGGGTCTGCGAGCCGGAATGCCCGGCTGAGGCCATCAAGCCGGACACCGAGCCCGGTCTCGAGCGTTGGCTCGAGCTTAATCGGGACTATGCAGATAAATGGCCCAACATTACTTCGAAAAAACCTGCTCCTCCCGATGCCGACCAGTACAAGGACGAATCAGGCAAGTTTGAGAAATATTTTTCTTCTGAGCCGGGCCAAGGCGACTGATTGTCGACTTCGTGGCGGAAGGTCTCACGAGCATTTATATGCAACGCACCGAAGTGAAGACTTAAGCAAGTTCTTTAAGCGCTGGATCACCACCATTCCCGCTACCACTTCAATTTTCATGAAATTTGTGTTACGAGTAATCCTCGGGCAAACTGAAACTGAACAGGAACACACGACGGACAAACACAGTACCACCGGCCACGGACTTGAGTGAGGTTCGTAGCGGGATGTTGCAGTGTGTCGTCCGGGTAACTATTTGAAGCGTGTGTGTCGTATTGTCCGAAGCAGGTGCGGGTAGCTATTTCTGATCGGCAACCCGACATGGTGGGAGGTCCTGGACGCCGGCAAAGGTGACGTGCCGACGAACCGGGTTTACGTGTGACCGCACGGGCGGGCTGCCACAAGACCCGCGTGCGCGTGAGATCGGGTAAGACCGGCTCAATCCGGGGTCGGATGGGATGTGAACGAGAGAGTGAGAAGTCGATGGCTCAGAAGAACAAGGCGCATGTGAAGGCTCGGACGTCGAAGCCTGCCGCGTCCAAGACCGCTCCCCGGCCTTCAAAGACCAAGACCGTCGTTGCCAAGGCCGGCACGAAGAAGCCGGTGGCCGTATCGTCAAGTCATGCCCGGAAGCCGATCACTGTCAAGCCCGCCGTTGCCAAGCCTGCGAAAGCGCCCGTTGCCGCGAAACCCGCCGCCAAGGCGCCCGAGGCCAGGAAGCCGGCCGCCGTTGCCGCAGCTCCGGCTGCTGCGAAGCCGGCTCAGCCCAAGGCGGCTGCGTCCGTGCGCCCTGCTGGCGCTATTCGCCCGGGTCCCGTTCGTCCGGGCCATGTCGCCGTGACGCCTGCGCGCGCCGCGGCCGCGCTGGCCAAGACGGCGGGCGGCCAGAAGCTCACCGCTCCCGTCCAGCCGTCGACTCCGAAGGACATCGCCGAGAAGACGGCGGCGGCGCGCCAGATCATGACCGCTCAGAGCACCCACCAGAGCGCTCAGAAGAAGTCGGTCAGCCAGCGCCACGGCTTCAAGACCAACGAGTTCATCGTCTATCCGGCTCATGGTGTCGGCCGCATCGTCGGCATCGAGGAGCAGGAGATCGCCGGCATGTCGCTCGAGCTCTTTGTCATCACCTTCGACAAGGAGAAGCTGACGCTGCGTGTTCCGACCGGCAAGCTCGAGAGCGTCGGCATGCGCAAGCTCGCCGACGACGGCATCGTCAAGAAGGCGATGGACACGCTGAAGGGTCGTGCACGCGTGAAGCGCACCATGTGGAGCCGCCGCGCGCAGGAGTATGTCGCCAAGATCAATTCCGGCGATCTCGTCTCGATCGCCGAGGTCGTGCGCGATCTCTACCGCTCCGAGGCCCAGCCCGAGCAGTCCTACTCCGAGCGCCAGCTCTATGAGGACGCGCTCGATCGCATGGCGCGCGAGATCGCGGCCGTCGAGAAGCTCGACGAGCGCGGCGCGGTCCAGCGCATCACCGACGTGCTCTCGAAGAGCGCCCGTGGCCGCCGCCTGGCCGAGGGGGCCGACCCCGCCGACATGCGCGCCGCCTGAGACGCCAAATCAGGATGAAACGCAACACCCCGCTGATTGCTCAGCGGGGTGTTTTTATTTTCGTCGGTCTGCATGGACGCGGGCAGCGCCAAAACTTCGACGTATCTGGACTCCGGCCTTCGCCGGAGTGACGTTGAGTTTAGACTGCCGCGTTCCACACCTATAACGTCATCCCGGCGAAGGCCGGGATCCAGGCACGCTGCCGCATCGCCACCAGCATCCGACCATGGCCGCCGTTGCGCGTTACGGCTGCGGAGCGCTGTTCGCTTTGTCCAGCAGCTCGATCTCATCGAGCGATCCGAGCACGATCATCGGCCCGTTGCGCCGCTCGATCCAGCCGCGCACGCGAACCCGCTTTCCCGAAAGAGCATCGACCCGCGTCGCGCCGTCGGCGCTGCGCGTGACAGTGGAGGTCGCAAGGCTCGCCGTGAAGTCGCGACGCCAGTCGGCACCGAAGTTGATATACGTTGTCGTTTGCGCACGCGTGACTCCGGCCACCCGCCCCTCGACGAGCACGAAGCGGCCGACGGCCTTGAGAAGCCCGTCTACGTCGTCGGCCGTGCGCACGCGGTACGTGTCGCGCCGCCACAGGCCCCGCTCGACAGCCCGCGCCTGAGCCTCCGCTTCGAGCAGCGTGCCAAGACAGGCCGTGTTGCCGGGGAGCGTGTAGGCGCGGGCGTAGCCCTCGAGAAGCAGCCGCTCCTGCAGCCAGAAATCGCCGCCGCCGTCGGAGACGAAGACCTGCGCGAGCGTGCGCCCGTACCGATCACGCCGCCGTCCCTCGAAGCGAAGCATGACCGTGCGGTCGTGGATGAGCCGTTGCAGCGCGTCGAGCGCCTCGCGGGCTGGCGGCCAGTCGGCCGCATCCGCCCCGAGCACGTCCGGCTTCGGTGCCAGCGCGCCGATCAGGCGGACCTCCTGGCCGTCGTCGAGCAGCAGCGTCTCGCCGTCGAGTGCGCGCACGACCGCATGTGAGGGGCCTGCCGCGAGCGCGCAGGGCTCGGCCGCTGCCGCCGCCGCGAGGAGAGCGGAGAGGATCGCGCCCCCCGCGAGGCGCATGACGGCAAGTCCTGCGTTCATGGCGTGCTCGCTCGTTCCCCAGCATGTCATGCGGCACACGCCGCCGGCTATCCCCCCGACACGAGATCGAACGGAGCGAGGCCGACGCCGTCTCCGAGCGTCACGTGGTCGTGCGCCGCATCCCAGAGGATCTCCTCGATCGAGAACAGATAGTCCCTGCCGTGGTCGTGGGTGACGACGAAATCGGGCTGAAGATGCGGGGCGCCGGGTGGCAGTGCATCGATCCGGATCTCTCCCGCGCCGGAATAGTCGACGGTGTCGAACCCGTCGTCCTCGTAGGCCAGGCCCGGCTGTCCCCCATGCAGGATGTTCACGCCGGGCGACCAGCGCAAGGTGTCGTTCCCGGATCCGCCGTAAAGCTTGTCGATGGCGCTCGCGTCCGCACTCCCCGTGAGCACGTCGTCGCCCGCCCCGCCGACCAGCGTCGTGAACCCGTCTCGCGCTCCGAGCGTGTCGTCGCCGCGGGTGCCGAGCAGCGTCGCCAGCCCCGGCGAAAGACGCAGGCCCGACGGCAACGCGTCGGCGATGCTGAGGCCCGCGTGATGCAGCAGCGAGGCGACGAGCGACGCGGAGTTGATCGTCGGCACCGGCGAGCCCGGCAGCGAGAGCGGGATGTAGGGAAACGCCTGCGCCTCGATGTCGGCGGCGAACGAGACTAGCCGCGCCCAGAGCGACATCGCCGCGCCGCCGTCCGCGATATCGTGCGCGCCGCGGCTGAGGCTGGTCCCGATCCGGCGCTCGAGCTCGGCGCCGGCGAGCCCGCCATTGGCCTCCGACAGGGTCGTGCCGCCCTGCCAGCCCTCCACCGCGAGCCGCACGTCGGCGCCGTGCGGCTCGCGGAGCCCCTCGATGACGAGCCAGTCGTCCTGGGGGCCGTCGTGCGCGTCCGGGCCGCGAAAGACGATTTGCAGGTGATCGAAACCGAGGAGGCCGAGACGGAGGAGGCGTACCGGCAGCCTCTCGACGCTGACAGTCGGCATGGGTGGGATGCTCCCGAGGTGTCGCTCCCTGCAGAATAACAATCAAAGATTGAAGAAATTAGAATATACCATCAGAAGTCTGTGCGGCGGCTCTCAGTGTGCGCCCTTTCCAAGCACCTGCGAACCGCGCCATACTGCCGAAAAAACAAGCTGCAACGCCGGAAACCCGGCAACGGAGGGGAGAAAAAAGATGGGAAGCTTGCTCAAGAGCTTGGTGCTGGGCTTTGTTGCCGGCGTCATCGCGTATCTGCTGGTTCACGAGGGGGTTAGTCTCTGGTTGCTCAACAATGGTTACGCAACGCGTGTGCCGTGGTCGATGGAGCCGTCCCTGATCACCGGCTCGCCGCAGATCATCGCAGATGCCGCCTGGGGCGGCCTCTGGGGTGCGATTTTCGGACTCATCCTCGGCAGCGTGCCGAAGGGATCGATGACCGTGCGCGGGGCGATCCTCGGTCTGGTCGGTACGGCGGTCATCGGGACGCTGGTTGCGCTTCCGCTCGTCCACGGCCAGCAGCCGTTCGCGACTGTCGACGTCACGACGCTCTGGCCGGTGCTGGTGCTCGGGGCCGTCTTCGGCGCCGCCACGGCATGGCTCTATGGGTTCTTCACGTCGGGTTGCCGCCTGCCCTGACGCCGGGAGGCCGCCGTGTTCGCGCGGTGGGTCCCGTGTCTCACGTGAATCGCTCCGCCGGCCGCTCCCGTTTCGGGCGCGCGGCCGGCGGAGCCGTCAGCTTTTGCCGTTGATGCGGGCGAGGTAGTCCGCCCCCGACATCGTGAGGTTGGGATCGATCGCCCCGATGGCTTTCGCGTCCTTGCCGGCATAGTCGAGGGCGGTGAGCAGCACGCGCATCGCTTCGAGGCGTGCGCGCCGCTGGTCGTTGGCGTTGATCACGGTCCACGGGCTCGCGGCCGTGTGCGTGAACCGCAGCATGTCGGCTTCCGCACGCGTGTAGTCGTCGTACCGGCCGATCGCGGCGATGTCGATGTCGGTGACCTTCCACTGCTTGAACGGGTCGTGACGGCGCTCGTGGAAGCGCTTGAGCTGCATCTCGCGGCCGACCGTGAGATAGATCTTGAAGAAGCGGATGTTGTCGCGCACGAGCAGCGCCTCGAACTCCGGCGCATCGCGCAGGAAGCGCGCCGTCTCGTCCTCGGTGCAGAACCCCATGACGCGCTCGACACCCGCACGGTTGTACCAGCTGCGGTCGAACAGGACGATGTCGCCTCGGGTCGGCAGGTGGACGATATAGCGTTGGAAGTACCATTGCCCGCGCTCGGCCTCGGTCGGCTTCGAAAGCGCGATCGAGCGCGAATGGCGAGGGTTGATGCGCTCGAGGATGCGCGAGATGCACCCGCCCTTGCCCGACGTGTCGCGCCCCTCGAAGAGGACGACGATGCGTTCGCCAGTCGTTTCGGCATGGGTCTGCAGTTTGATGAATTCGAGTTGTAGAAGCTGAAGCTGCTCCTCGTAGGGTTCGCGCTTGAGCTTCTTGTCGTAGGGGTAGCCGCCCGACCCGAGCGCGCGCGCCTCGATCTCGGCCGGAAACTTCGGATTGTCGAGATCGAAATCGGGATAGCGGAGGCTCGCGCCCGGCGGATCCGCCTTCCGGGCTTTTGCGGTCGCGTCGCTCTTTCCCTCACCCATCGCGGTCCCCTCGGTCCTTGTTCTGGTTAACCCCGCCGCCGGTCCCTCGATGAACTGTCACACAAGTGTTGTCGATCCGAAAGACACTTCGAGACCGGCGCGGATCCCACGCGGGAGCCCGGGCAGAAACCCTATCGTCTGACGGCTCGGGGCGCGTCATCGCGAGAGTTGAGGGCACGATGCAGATCGAGGCAGTATGCGGGCCCATGACGGACCCCCAGCCGCTCTCCCGCGCAGCGTCCGCGATCCGATCGCGGTCGGACCGTATCCTGGCCGCCCTTCGCGCGGGGGGCGGCCGGCTGCGCCTCCGCGTGCGTGCTCTTGCCGCGACGGCGGCCCTGTTCGCCGGGCTGTCGCTGGCCGGAGGCTTGGCCGGATGGCTCGCCGTCGCCGGCTTCCTGATGATGGCGTTGATCGTTGCGGCGGGAGCTCCGGGAGGCGATGCCGACGGAGATGACGAGACGTCGGATGCCGCACTGCCCGAGCCCATGCGCTCCGACGGTAACGGCGCGAGGCGTGAGCAGGAGAGCTGGCGCATGCTGCTCGACGCCGTGCCCGATGCGGCGGTCGCGCTCGACTACAATTTCAACGTCATGCATTTCAACGCCCGCCTCTATGAGCTCCTCCCACAGGCCCGCATCGGCCAGCCGTTGAGCCAGCTCTCGCGCAATCCCGAGCTGAATGCCGCGGTGGAGAAGGCCGTGACCTTGAGCGGCGAGGTCGTCGTTGATCTCTTCGAGCGCGTACCGGTGGAGCGGCGCATTTCCGCCACCATCTCCCGGCTCGGCGGACGGGAGATCCGGCGCGGGCTGCCGTTCCTGATCGTCTCCTTCCGCGACCTGACCGAGCAGGACAAGCTCGCGCAGATGCGTGCCGATTTCATCGCCAACGCCAGCCACGAGCTGCGCACGCCGCTCGCCTCGCTCCGCGGTTTCGTCGAGACGCTGCAGGGCCCCGCGCGCGATGATCCAGAGGCCCGGATACGCTTCCTCGACATCATGGCGAGCCAGGCGACGCGCATGACGCGCCTGATCGACGACATGCTTTCGTTGAGCCGCGTCGAGACACGCGTCCACCTTCCGCCGCGCGGCAGGGTCGATCTCAACGAGGTGGCGTCGTATGTCGCTCAGGCCCTTGAGCCGGTGGGGGCCGCCTCGGCGATCAGGATTTCCGTGACGAAGAGCGACAGTCCGATCCATATCCGCGGCGATCGCGACGAGATCGTCCAGGTGCTGCAGAACCTCGTGCACAACGCCATCAAGTACGGACGCGAGGGTGGAACTGTCGAGATTGCCGTATCGCGCGTGCTCGACGGCTCGCCGCCGCTGCCGCGGGCCCTGATCGCGGTCGCCGACGACGGGCCCGGCATTGCGCCGGAGCATTTGCCGCGTCTCACGGAGCGCTTCTATCGCACCAACGCCCAGACGAGCCGCGAGAAGGGTGGCACCGGGCTTGGCCTCGCCATCGTCAAGCACATCGTGCTGCGTCACCGCGGCGACCTCAGGATCTCGAGCGTGGTCGGCAAGGGCTCGACCTTCTCGATCCTCTTCGATGAACTCGGCGGTGCGCGCTCCTGAGCGAAGGCTTTGAGCGGAGCATGCCGCTCGAATGCGCTCTCACCCCGTCCGGTGCTTCTTGAGCTCGCGCACGAGCGACACCAGACGCTCGGCGACCTCGGCGCCCGTATCGACCGAGACCTTGAGCGTTGCGCGCTGCTGGATGAGCTTGTTGAGCCGGTCCTGGCAGTCGCCGAAGCCGAAGAAGATCTCCTCCGGCGCCTCCACCGTGCCGTCCTCGATGGCGCACATCACCTCGAAGGCGCTCTGCGAGGCGAGCACCAGCATCGATGCGACGTCGTTGACGGCCTGCTGGTAGAGCTTTGCCGCATCCATACCCACCCGCGGCCCGTGCACGCCGAATTTCAGGGGCGAGGCCCCTTGTGCGCCTTCGCCGGCGAACAGCCGGGGATTGCGCTGGAAGCGGCGAAAGATCTCGGAGAGGTGCAGGCAGCACGTCTCGAGCTCGCGCAGCACCATGACGGCCTTGCGCTTCGGCCTGATGCGGTCGGCGGCCCGTTCGCGCGCAGCCCAGTTGATGGCCGCGATGGAGGAGATGGTCCCGAGTGCCGCGATGGCCGGCAGCACGGCCGCGAACGGATCGGGTGCGATCCGGCTGTCGGCCTCAGGCGCATCTGCCGGATCGCGCTTTTCCGTCAAGAAGCCCTCCCGTCGGCCGGTTTCGCTCGCTGGGCTCTGCTCATGCACCGGCGCAGCCGCCGTGCCAGCGTGAGACCATGGATCGCCTGGGACCCTATCAGTCCCAGGCGTCGCTCATGGTGACAATAACCGCGCGCGAGGAGAAAAACGTTATCTCCGGTGTGAGCACCTCGTGCGGCTCAGAACACCTTGCCGAGGTGCGCGTCGACCGAGTGCCGGTTGGCGCCGCGGATCGCGAAATAGAACATGATCGCCGCCCAGAGGATGGATTTCTCGGCGCCGCCAAAGCCTTCGCCTCTCAGAACCCAATGAAAATATACGGTGACGAGCAAGACGATCATGGCCGCGAACGCAGCCGGGCGTGTCCAGAGCCCGATGGCGATCAGGATGCCGCCGAAAAACTCCGTGACCGACAGCAGCACGGCCCAGAACACGGCGGGGCCGGGGAAGAACCCGAGGCTCTCGACCAGTCCGACCGGCCCCGTCGGGTTCATGATCTTCGGGAACCCGTGCGTGACGAGGGCGAGGCCGGCGACGACGCGCAGTAGTGTCTCCGCGAAATCCCCAAGGCTCCCGTAAACCGGGCCGAGAAATGGGATGATGAGCCGGTTGGACGGATGGATCGGATCGTTCGACATGTGCTGCTCCCCTTTTTTGGCCGTATCGGACGCACACAGCTTAGGTTTCAGACTATTTTCGTCAACATATTGCGGGCGGACGCGGTTGCGTTGCCGCCTCCGTCCGTTGTCGAGCGGAGGGGTTCGCGCGGACAAGGCCGCGCGGCGCCGGCGCGGCGGTGAGGCCGCAACCGATTGAGGCGCTAATACACGCGGGCCTTGGGCTCGATGTATGAGATCTCGTTCGTCAGCGTCCGGGTGTGCACCGGGCGGTAATCGAGCCTGACCGATGCGCTCTCGTAGTCCGCAAACGCCAGCGTGTGCTTCATCCACTCCCTGTCGTCGCGGTTTGGATAGTCCTCGCGCGCATGCGCCCCGCGGCTCTCCTTGCGGTTGGCCGCGCCGACCACCGTCACCGCCGCCTGTGCAATCAGGTTGTCGTATTCGAGCGTCTCGACGAGATCCGAGTTCCAGATCAGCGAGCGGTCGGTGACGCGGATGTCGGAGGTCGCGCGCCAGATCTCGGCGATCTTTTTCACGCCCTCGTCGAGCACCGGCCCGTCGCGGAACACCGCGCAGTTCGCCTGCATTGTCTTTTGCATGCGAAGACGCAGCGCGGCCGTCGGCTCGGAGCCCTTGGCGTACCGGAAGCGGTCGAGTCTTGCGAGCGCCCTGTCGGTCGCCTCCGGCCGGAAGTCCGGCTGCGCGGCGCCTGTTTCGATGGAGGCAGCGCACCGGAGTGCTGCCGCGCGCCCGAACACGACGAGATCGATGAGCGAGTTCGAGCCGAGCCGGTTCGCACCGTGCACCGAGACGCAGGCAGCCTCGCCGATGGCCATGAGGCCCGGCACGATCGTGTCCGGGTCGCCGTCTTTGAGCGTCAGCACCTCGCCGTGATAGTTGGTCGGGATGCCGCCCATGTTGTAGTGCACGGTCGGCAGCACGGGGATCGGCTGGCGCCGGAGATCGACGCCCGCGAACACCTTGGCGCTCTCCGTGATGCCGGGCAGCCGTTCGGCCAGGATCGCCGGATCGAGATGGTCGAGATGCAGATAGATGTGGTCCTTGTCGGGTCCGACGCCGCGTCCTTCCCGGATCTCGATCGTCATTGAACGCGAGACGACGTCGCGCGAGGCGAGGTCCTTGGCGTGCGGCGCATAGCGCTCCATGAAGCGCTCGCCCTCGCTGTTGGTGAGGTAGCCGCCCTCGCCGCGCGCGCCCTCCGTGATGAGCACGCCCGCGCCGTAGATCCCGGTCGGGTGGAACTGCACGAACTCCATGTCCTGCAGCGGCAGCCCCGCGCGCAGCACCATGGCGTTGCCGTCGCCCGTGCAGGTGTGGGCCGACGTGCAGGAGAAATAGGTACGCCCGTAGCCGCCGGTCGCGAGGATCGTGCGCTTGGCCCGGAAGCGGTGGATCGTCCCGTCCTCGAGCGAGAGCGCGATCACCCCGCGGCACGCCCCCTCGTCGTCCATCAAGAGGTCGAGCGCGAAGTACTCGACGAAGAACTCGGCCGAGTGGCGCAGCGACTGGCCGTAAAGCGTATGCAGCATGGCGTGCCCGGTGCGGTCCGCGGCCGCGCATGTGCGCTGGGCGGGCGGGCCGGCGCCGAACTCCGTCGTCATGCCGCCGAAGGGGCGCTGATAGATCCTGCCGTCCTCCGTGCGCGAGAACGGCAGGCCGTAGTGCTCGAGCTCGAAGACGGCATCGGGCGCGTGCCGGCAGAGGTACTCGATGGCGTCCTGGTCGCCGAGCCAGTCCGAGCCCTTGACGGTGTCGTACATATGCCAGCGCCAGTCGTCGGGGCCCATGTTGCCGAGCGAGGCCGCAACGCCACCCTGCGCCGCGACCGTGTGCGAGCGCGTCGGAAACACCTTGGTGATGCAGGCCGTCTTGAGGCCCGCTTCCGCCGCGCCGAGCGTCGCGCGCAGGCCCGCGCCGCCGGCGCCGACCACCACCACGTCATAGGTGTGATCGTGCGTGGGATAGGCTTTGCCCGCGACGGCGGGTGCAGCGAGGGAGGAGGCTGGATCTTTCCCGTTGGTCTTGGCCATCTGGGCGTTAGCCTCCGAACGAAAGCTTGAGGATGGAGAACGTGCCCGCCGCGGCGACGGCGATCGTGAAGAAGGTATTGAGCATGAGGAGCACGATCTTGGTGGCCTCGCCGTGCACGTAGTCCTCGATGATCACCTGCATGCCGATCCGCATGTGGATGGCGGCGGACACCAGGAACAGGATGAGCGGCACCGCGACCAGCGGCCGGGCGAGCGTGCGCGCGACGGTCGTGTGATCCGCGCCGGCGAGATGGACGGCAAGCCCGATGGCGAAGATCGCGAGAACGAGATTGGCGGCGCCCGTCACGCGTTGCATCCAGAAGTGATCGGAGCCTTCCTTGGCCGAGCCGAGGCCGCGGACCTCCTTGAGCGGCGTGCGCATGGTCATACGTCGAGACCCCCTGCCGAGAGCAGCACATAGCCCCAGATGGCGAGCGTCAGCGCAACCGAGACGGCGAGCGATCCCCAGCACAAAAGGTCGATGGTCGCGTGCTCGTAGCCACGGCCCGTGTCCCAGATAAAATGCCGGATGCCGCCCACGAGGTGGTGCAGGAGCGCCCAGGTGTAGCCGACGAGGACGATCAGCCCCGGCCAGGTGCCGAGCAGGCCCGTAACGGAGGCGAAGGTATCCGCCCCGCTCGCCGTGGCGACCAGCACGCACGCCACCAGCACCGTGCCCACATAAAGGGCCCCGCCGGTGATGCGATGCACGATCGACATCGTCATGTTGATGGGCATTTTGTAGATCTGCAGGTGTGGCGAGAGCGGACGTGCCGCCCGCGAGCCCCGCGTCGCATTGGCCTCAGCCATTGGTCCTCGTGTCCCCGGATGCAGAGGGCGCCAGCTGATGCCGCCGCCAGGATGCCGTTTCGCCTTTTAGCGCGCGTGCCCGCACGGGGCAATTCGCCAAATGGTTGCGGGCGATGGGGCAATTATTGATTTTTGTACTCAGGATAGCGGACCCGTGAGGCATCGTCCGCCGCGCTGCCGAGCCCGTCGACGCCCGATCCAACAATGAGGCCAGAGCCTAGCGCGGAAGCAGCACCCAGATGTCGAGGTCGAGGATCACGCCGTCTGCGTAGGCCCCACCCTCGGTCTTGAAAGGAAACGTGCTCGCGTCCTGGTTCTTGACTGCAACCAGCCGGGTTCTGAGCGCGCCGACGTCCGTGCGGCCCGGTAGCTCCGCCTTCTCCAGGACCTCGGACCACGCATAGACGGTATCGCCGGCGAACAGCGGCGCCACGTGCCGCCCGCCGTTGATGGCGGCGATGTGGAAGGCGTTGTTCATGCCGTTGAACGACAGCGCGCGTGCGAGCGAGATGGTGACGCCGCCGTAGACGATGCGCTTCCCGAAGCGGCCCTTGGCTTCGGTATGCTGGTTGAAGTGAACCTTTGCCGTGTTTTGATAGAGGCGCGTCGCGATCTGGTGCTCGGCCTCCTCGAGGGTCATGCCGTCCACGTGGTCGATGCGCTCGCCCACCTGGTAGTCACCCCAGCGATAGGGCGCACCCGCGAGGTCGTAATCGTAGGCCTTGCCATCGATGAGCGGCACGGCCCCGCCGATATCCTTGGGGTCGACGCGGTCGGAAAGCTTCGGCACCACCGCCTCCGGTGCGGGCGAGGCCTTGTCGCGTTTGCGGACCATGACCCAGCGTGCGTACTCGAGGACGACCTCGCCGTTCTGGTTCCGCCCCGTCGAGCGCACGTAGACGGTGCCCGTCTCGCGGTTGGAGTTCTCCTTGAGGCCGATGACCTCGGAGACGGTCGAGAGCGTATCCCCGGGATAGGCGGGCTTCAGAAAGCGCCCTTCGGCGTAGCCGAGATTGGCGATCGCGTTGAGCGAGATGTCGGGAACGGTCTTGCCGAACACCACGTGGAACAGAAGGAGATCGTCGACCGGCGAGCGCGGATAGCCGATGCTGCGCGCGAACGTGTCGGCCGATTGAACGGCAAAGCGCGGACCATAGAGGCTCATGTAGAGACCCACGTCGCCCTCCGTCAGCGTGCGCGGGGTCGCGTGGTGCAGGATTTGTCCGACGCGATAGTCTTCGAAGAAATTGCCCGGGTTGGTCTTGGTCATGCGCTCGTCTCAGTCTCGGAAAGGATCAGGGCCGTCCTATGCCATCTTTGGCGGGGTGAAGCGAGTGCGCCTTTTGGCCTGTGATATCGAGAGAAAAGCCCTGGGCGCCCCGGCTCCTCTTCACCCCCGGCCGCGCCCGCCCCGATCGGGCGCCTCGACCGGGCACACCTCAATCGGGATCGCTTCGGACCCTGTCGGTCCGAAGCGTCGATCATGGTCCCGAGGTCGGAGTCTAGAACCACTCCTCGATTTCCCTGACCGAGTTGGCGATCGCCACCGTGCGCCGGGCCTGTACGAGATGCAGCCGCTCCACCATCTTGCCCTCGACGGTGATGACGCCCTTGGGGGCGTTCTCGGGCTCGTTGAAGGCGGCGATGATCTTTTTCGACCAGGTGATCTCCTCCTCCGTCGGCGAGATGTTTTATTTTCACGGCGACAACTGAGAGGGATGGATGAGCGTCTTGCCGTCCATCCCGAGCGTGCGCCCGTGCTCGCATTCCTTGCGGAATCCGCTCTCGTCCTTGAAGTCGTTGTAGACGCCGTCGATGATGTCGAGCCCGTAGCCGCGCGCCGCAACCACCGTCATGGCGAGCCAGGGGACCACGGCGAAGCGGTCGTGCAGCGCCCGTGCCCGGCTTTCCTTCAGGAGATCGTTGGTGCCCATGACGAGGCAGACGAGCCGGTTCTCGGGGTCGGCGCCCGTCGCCGCGATCTCGCCGCAGCGCAGGATCGAGAACGGCGTCTCCATCATCGCCCAGAGCTTGGTCTTCTCGGGCGCATTGACCGATTTCAGGATCTTGGCGGCGCTGATGATGTCGCCCGGACCGTGAACCTTGGGGATCAGGATGGCGTCGGGCGCCGCCGACGCCGCAGCGAGGATATCGGCGGTTCCCCAGGCGGTTTCGAGCGCGTTGGGGCGGATGATGACCTCGCGCTTGCCGTAGCCTCCTTCCTTGACCGCGGCGACGACCTTGCCGCGGGCCTCGACCTT
>ERZ795041.58-NODE-58-length-43568-cov-4.776297_pt1 | contig 43568 bp, 34 predicted proteins | sample MGYA00375125_ERZ795041 | MGnify/ENA primary metagenome ERZ795041 (study PRJEB30170, sample SAMN03074214) | activated sludge metagenome | biome: Common Effluent Treatment Plant; feature: Wastewater; material: Activated sludge; isolation source: activated biomass in a...
CGGGATGATTATCAATAAATCTGATGATCGCACCCAGAAAAACAGAAAATGTTTTACCACATCCGGTAGGTGCGTTTACCAAACCACTTTCTCCTTTTCTAATGTATTGCCAGGTTTCAATTTGAAAATCAAAGGCTGTGCGATCAGTAGATTGTAGCCAATTCAAAACTTCTTTTAGCCCTTTACTATTCATCATTTCAGCTACGCTCATATTAATTCCCAAAAAAATGAATCGTAAATCTACGAAAGGCTTGCAATATTCAATACTACGTATTAATTTAGCGCATCCTTCTTCTCTGAACTTCTAAAGATCCATATCCACTGTAAAATCGCTGTTTCCAATAATCCTGAAATTCCATTTTTTTAAATCCATTTGACTACGAAAACTGGTTATCACAATTTTTCATTTCTAAAAAACCAGTATGGACAAATATTCAAACAGCATTCAGGGTATTAGAGAAAATTATAATGCCGCAAAAAGTAATAAATCTTTAAAGCAAAAATTATTTACAGCTTACCTTAATGAACATTTAATCTGCAATAGTAATTTTGAAAATAAGCCATTGCAGAAGGAAGCTATCAATACATTTGATAATACCGACCTGTTTTACCTGCTATCGCTTGCTGAAAAACTGCCGGCGTATGGTGTAGGATTTTCAGACGACTCCATTCATGATTCGCATTAATATAGTAAAAGCATATACTATATTAATTTACCAACTTTAAAATTCCATTTTGCCATTTAAGGAAGTATAATTTCTTGTTTTCAAAATAATCCAGTGTCATTGTTTCCCGGTTCAGTGTAGGCTGAATATCGTATTCGGTAATTAATTTATATTGCTTTGAGCTGAGATTGGAAGCAATATTGCTTCCGTATTGATTTAATAATTTTGCAAACATCCAGGCAACTTCATAACCTCTGAAAACCATATCACTCGGACGAGCATACATTACCTGATTGAAATAGTTAATTATACTCAAACTTACTTTATCAGTTTTTGGATTATAAAATGGAGTTCCATATATAATATCAAGTCCGTTGTATTCAGTTTTACCAAAATCTTTAATATTATCCCAGGTAGGCATTCCTAACAGCGACACTTTATATTTCTTTTTCAAAACAGCCAACTGATTTGCAAGTCGTTTGCCAAAATTTTCATCTAGGCTGCCACTTACGCATAAAAATTGTTTTACAGTATCCAGATGTGGAGTAAGGTTGGCAACCGAAAAACTATCATTCAAATCAACATACTTTAGTTTTAATGAAGCATTGCCGCTGTTTTTTTCATAATCTTCAAAATAGCTTTTGATTTTATCGCCCCACTGGCTTTTCTTTCTAAAAACCACAATTTCATTCAAAGCATAATTTTTTTGTACGAATTTATAAGTGGCTTCACATTGTGTACGCAAGGTAGAGTTGATCATAACAAAAAATGGATTGCCTGTAACGCCTCCATCGTTTGGGAGGTTGACATTCACGACCGGAATATTACTTCGAATTCCGGCATCTGCAAATGCTCTAAGCTCAGGTACACTACTATAAGCAAGTATTAATGATACGCTATCAGCTTCACAACGTGAAAGTTGCTGCTCCAAAGTTTCTGAAGCAGATCGGGTGTCATAAATATCAACTTCAAACCGGACGTTTTCTTTGTTCAAAGAATCAAAAGCCATTTGAACCCCTTCAAAAAATTCAAGACCGGGTTTGATGTATTTTGGAAAAGAATACTTTGAAAATCTATATTCCCCATCGCTTGTAAAAGCTGAATCGATATACAAAGGAGCAAAAACTGCAATGCGGTGACGAGTCCGTTCCTGTGCACACAGTTTTGTTGTTTGAAACAATGTTACAATCAGGATGAAAGCGGATAAATAGTATTTCATTAATCTCATAGTAGGTATCACATTTTTATTCCCATTCAATAGTTGCCGGCGGCTTGCTGCTTATATCATACACCACTCTATAAATGCCTCGCACCTGGTTGATGATTTCATTTGAAATGTTTGCCAGAAAATCATAAGGTAAATGTGCCCAATCTGCCGTCATACCATCTACACTCGTTACCGCTCTTAAAGCTACCGTAAACTCATAAGTTCTTTCATCGCCCATTACTCCTACGCTTTTTACTGGCAATAAGATAGTTCCAGCCTGCCATACCGTTGCATACAATCCAGCCTGTTTCAATCCCTGAATATAAATATTATCGGCCTCTTGTAATAATCTTACTTTTTCTTCGGTTATTTCTCCTAAAATACGAATTGCAAGACCCGGACCTGGAAACGGATGCCGGTCAATCATTTCCGCAGGAATACCCATTTCCCTACCTACTTTTCTCACTTCGTCTTTAAACAAAGAACGCAAGGGCTCTACCAGTTCCAGATGCAAATGATCGGGCAGGCCCCCTACATTATGATGAGATTTAATTGTTACAGACGGGCCATGAACTGAAACACTTTCTATTACATCGGGATAAATGGTGCCTTGCCCCAATAATTCCACACCTTGTATCAACTTTGACTCTTCCTGAAAAACATCTATAAATAAACTACCAATAATTTTTCTTTTTGCTTCCGGTTCGGTAACACCGGCCAGTTTTGTATAAAATTTATTTTTTGCATCAATGCCTTTTACATTCAACCCCAGTTGAGCATAAGTATCCAAAACATTTTGAAATTCATTTTTCCGCAATACCCCATTGTCAACAAATATGCCATACAAATTATTTCCAATAGCACGATGTATCAAAGTGGCTGCTACGGTAGAGTCAACACCTCCACTCAAAGCCATAATCACTTTTTTGTCGCCAATTTGATTTTTTAGTGCTGCCACTGTATCGGTAATAAAATGTGCCGGTGTCCAGTCTTGTTTGCAACCACATACCTGTACCAAGAAATTGGTCAGCAATTTTTTTCCTTCAGTTGAGTGATAAACTTCCGGGTGAAACTGAACCCCATATAATGGCTTAGCATTTTTGTCAATTTTTTTAAAAGCTGCAACAGGAATACTTTCCGTTGTAGCCAATAGCTGAAATTCATTCGGAAGATTTAGAATGGAGTCGCCATGACTCATCCATACCTGCGATGTAGCAGAGAGGTCTTTAAATATGATATCTTCTGTTTGCTTTTGAAGTATCGCCCTTCCGTATTCTCTCTTATTGCTTTTAGCCACCCGGCCGCCAAACTTTTTTGCAGTAAGCTGTGCACCATAGCAAATACCCAATACCGGAACCTGATTAATTAATGATAAAATGTCCACATCAGGCGCATGCTCATCATTTACCGAGCAAGGGGAACCCGACAGAATAATGCCTTTCAATCCGGCATCTATGCTAAAAGACTGATGAAATGGTATGATTTCGCAATATACATTTGCTTCACGCACCGCACGGGCAATTAGCTGTGTATATTGAGAGCCAAAGTCAAGAATAAGAATTTTCTCCGTCATGATGAAAACTGAGTTTTTCAGCCCTTTATAAAAAATAAGTCCTATAAAAAAGTGGTGCGAAGATAAAGAAAGGGCTTCAGTGTAGTAAAAATTGCCTGAGAATACAATGGCTATAAACTCACATATTTCACAATAATTTTAATGTTTTTGTTTCGCCCTTTATCATCGGTACAAGAAATTTTGACCGGCCCTTCCTCCGGAACAAAAAATTGTTTTTCACCGGCATTGCTGCTCTTGTAAAATTTATTATTGATGTACCAAAATACCTTGGATACATCATTGGCAGTTTTGCAAATAAGCTGCAGTGGCTCGGGGTCTTTTTTATTTATGATATACTCCATCCCATTTACCGGAAATATGATTGCCGGAGCAGCTCCCTGAAAAATCAATTCACAATCGGGATTATGCGGAGGAATTTTCTGGTAAGCAATCTGGTGTTCTTGAAACCAAGACTGCATTTCGGGCTCTACGATTTTATACCATTTCTTTTTATACCCGGTAGCCGGTGCACAGGATTTGCAATAAGAAATTTTTTCATCGGGGCTGATCATCAATTCATCCCAGTTGTGACAAGGCTGCGTTGAAGATATTAATGGAATGAAATAGTCTGAAGTCAAATTTGTACAATGTACTGAAGGTACCAGCCCTGTTTCACTGCACACCTGCCTTATATCGCCATCCGCCGGTTGCTGAAACCACCGCTCGTCACTATCATAATCAATCGTATTAAAAATTTTGAATAATAATGGTGTTGCGGTATTGGCTCCGCTTAAATCTGCAATACCTACACCTGAAAAATTGCCACACCACACTCCCACCGTATAATTTTCATTATATCCTATACTCCAGGCATCGCGCCTACCATAACTGGTTCCTGTTTTCCATGCTATTTTTGGCATCTTTTCTGTTGCCGCCCAGCTAAGCGGAAAATCAGGACGATTTACTTTTGAAAGAATTTCATTAATCATAAATGCAGCAGCAGGGCTTAGCACTTTTACACTTGTCAAAACAGTATCTGATTGCAAAAAAGAAGGAGAAAAATACATTCCTTCATTTGCAAATGAAGTAAATAATGCAGTAAGTTCTTCAAGGCTGGTACCACAGCCACCTAGGATCATTGATAGACCCAGCTTTCTTCTATCCTTTTGAATCTGCCGAAAGCTGATGGCGGAAAGTTTGTTTATAAGCCGCTCATAACCCAACAAGCGCAAACACTTAACCGCCGGAATATTCAAAGAATGTTCCAGAGCCGTTTCAATAGTAACGTATCCGTTAAATTTTTCGTCATAGTTTTCGGGAGCATAACCTTCATAGTTTACCGGCACATCGGTAATTACTGTTTTGGGTGTTAGTAACCCTTCATCAAAACACATTCCGTACAAAAGGGGTTTCAAAGTACTACCAGGCTGACGAGTCGCCTGAGCACCGTTTACCTGACCTCCGTCAGTTGTATCCTTAAAATTTGAAGAGCCCACATAGGTGATCACTTTATGTGATCGATTGTCAATAATAATAACTGCGGCATTTTTAATATTTTTTAGCCGTTGGGTGCGCACATAATCTTCAACCAGTTTTTCTGTTTTTAATTGCGTGTTTAAGTTGATATTGGTTTTTATAATATCGCCACCCTGCTTTTTTAGCTTGTAAGACAGATGTGGTAAATAATGCGGAACTACGCCTCGCCTGGCAGTTAATGGTTCGGCCAATGCATCTTCTATTTCTTTTTTGGAAAAAACACGGGCAGCGGCAAACCGATGCAACCATTTGTTTCTTTGTTGCACAATCAGATCGTTTTTTCTACCTATTACTAATGCGCCGGGATTATTGGGTATAATACTTAATGCTGTTATTTCTGCCAGCGAAAGATGGTCAGGGTTTTTATTAAAATAAAGCAACGAGGCCGCTTTTACGCCTTGTATATTTCCGCCATACGGAACCAAATTCAGATAAAGTTGTAATATTTCTTTTTTGCTGTATTTAAGCTCCAATTGAAATGCACGAAATACCTGCCGGATTTTTGTAAACAGGTTGCGCTTGCCGGGTTCCAACATTTTAGCTACCTGCATCGTAATCGTGCTGGCTCCCGAAGTATGGTGGCCTGCAATATTTCTGAAAAAAGCTCTTACCACAGCAAATGGATTAACACCGGGATGAGTATAAAAATATTTATCCTCTTTTGCAATGATTGTTTTTTGAAGCAGCGGAGAAATTTCGCTAAGCTCTGTTTTCATACGCCACTGCTGATCGCTGGTAAGAAAGGCATTTATTACCTCACCTTTACTATCGGTTACCACCGTAGCATACTCAATATTTGACCGAAGCGGGAAAATCCAGTTCAAAATAAAAAATAAAATAACAAGGCCCAGAAGGCTTATGCCTGTCCATTTGAAAGAATTAAAACCCCATTTTTTAATTTTACTAAAAACGATTTGATTCATCTTGTAAAGTTATGCAGTAGTAAATCATTCAGATGAAAAGAACCACATAGTAAGCATACACATCAAGCGTACTTAACAAATATTTATCGGAACAAATTTGCAACTCCCTTTTGAATCATAGTATCTTTCGTTTGCAATTTACCCGCCCACATCATGGAACCTGGCCAAAATTCTCTTGAAGGAATAAAACCGGAAAGCCCCGATCCGGAAACGCCTCCTTAGCATTTCAATAAAATGATTGTTTTAGAAATGTGCAAAACAATAAATGGAAATTAATTTCAAACCTGATTTTTTAAATTACCTTTCTAATTAAACCCGTCTGACCTTATCTTAAATCCCGGACATCAGTTCTGTAGGGTCGGGCACAACCACACAAAATATGCGTATCAAAATTTTTGCAATGCTGCTGCTGGCCTCAGGAGCAGTTTTTTTATCTTCTTGTAAAAAAAATGCAATCTCTTTGTCTTTTACCAATGCAAAAGGAGAAGTGCCCATTTTGGGGAACCTTGTTTTCCGATTCAATCATTCTTTGGCAAAAGATTCTATGTTGAATGCGTGGGACTCTACTGATTATATCAGCTTTGAACCGGCCATACCGGGTCGCTTTCGCTGGAGCGGGCCTGATGAATTAGTTTTTTCGCCTGCTACTCCTTTAAATCCTGCAACTGCTTACACTGCAAAAATCAAAGGAACCGTGTTGAAGTATAGTAAATATAACTCGGTTAGCGGTGGCGATAAAATCAGTTTTCATACACCTCTGCTGGAGTTAAATAATGCACAGGCCCTGTGGGTGGGCGAAAGCACTACCACTGCCACTCCGCAACTTGATCTTACGTTTAATTATTTGATCAGCCCCGATATGGTGAAGAAAAATCTTTCAATAAAAGCAGATGGCAGGGAAGCGGATTTTAATATGGTAACTATTTCGCCCGACAATAAAATAACCATACGACTGAACGGCATAAAGGCTGAGGATAAAGATGTAGAACTTAAAATCAGCCTGGATAAAGGATTGAAGCCTGAAAAAGGGAATACAACCACTGCTGAAAAAATAACCAGTTCGCTTACGATTCCTTCTCCCTATGTTTTAAGCATACAAAATACAGAAGCTGAACACAACGGAACTGATGGTGTGGTAAAAGTGTCAACCAGCCAGCAACTGAATGGAGAAAGTATTGCTTCTTATATCAAATTTGATCCGGCTGTTGCCTTTACAGTAGAACCTACTGAATATGGTTTTAATATTCGCAGCGATAAGTTTGACACAGAAAAGAGTTATGCACTTACAATAGCAAAAGGACCCAGAGGAAAGTTGGGCGGCACCATGAAAGAGGAATATACCGGAGGTATCGGTTTTGGCGAAATGGAAGCCGGTATCAATTTTACAAACAGCAAAGCTGTTTATCTTTCAAAAAAAGGAGGAAAAAATATTGAAATAGCAATAACGAATGTGCCAAAAATAAAACTCATTGTTTCAAAAATTTATGAAAACAACTTACTGATGGCGCAACGATATGGATATGAGCCACAGGAAACCCAAAGTGGCCCGCAGTATGCGAGCTACGAGGGTGATGAATATTATGATGGCTACAACGAAAGTTATGGAAACAACGATGGCATATTGGGTGATGTGATTTTTGAAAAAGAAATAGATACCCGTTCGCTCCCCAAAAGTGGCGGAGGACGTTTATTGAATTTTTCTCAGTTTGAAGACCGGCTTTCAGACTTTAAAGGAGTGTACCATGTAATGATTCGCTCCGCTGATGACTATTGGGTAAGAGACAGCCGATTTATTTCACTTTCTGATCTGGGATTGATAACAAAAGAAGGCAATGATAAAATATTTGTTTTTACAAATTCTCTTAAAACGGCTGCACCGGTTTCGGGTGTTAATGTTTCTGTTTATAGCTCCAATAATCAACTGATAGGATCCGGTGCCACCAATAATGATGGTGTGGCAGAAATTGCATATACCAAAAAAGATTTCTCTGGTTTTAAACCAGCAATGGTTATTGCAAAAACAGCAGATGATTTTAATTACTTGCCTTTTAACAATACAAGAGTGAACACTTCCAGATTTGATGTAGGTGGCAAACGTAATAATCCTTCAGGCTTTGATGCTTTTGTATATGCAGAAAGAGATGTATATCGCCCCGGAGAAAAAATAAATTTTTCCGTTATTGTAAGAGATGGCAATTGGAAAAACCCGGGTGATGTACCACTTAAATTTAAGTTTTTAATGCCCAATGGTAAGGAGCTAAAATCATTTCGTAAGAGCCTGAATGAGGAAGGCGCCGTGGAAGGCAATGTTGATTTATCAATGAATGCAATAACGGGCAGCTACACACTGGAAGTTTATAGTAGTAATGATGTTTTGCTTGCCTCACAAAATTTTATGGTCGAGGAATTTGTGCCTGACAGAATAAAAGTAACCACAAAGCTGGATAAAGAATTTTTGAAGGCCGGCGACAAGTCGAAACTGGACATTCATGCCGTTAACTTTTTTGGACCTCCGGCTGCCAATAGAAAATACGAAACTGAAATACAGATAAGCCAGAAATATTTTTCATCAAAGCAGTTTGAAGGTTATGATTTTGGACTTACCAATCAAACTACATTTTTTGACAAGACTATAAAAGAGGGCACTACCGATGTTGATGGAAATGCACAATTAGAATATGAAGTGCCCGTTATATATTCCAATATGGGCGCCTTGCAGGCTTCGTTTTATACAACCGTATTTGATGAAACAGGGCGTCCGGTTAGTCGGCTTACTAATACTCCAATTTATACACAATCCACTTTTTTTGGCATCAAGCAGGATTGGAGTTATTATTATCCGCTCAATCAACCCGTAAAATTTCAACTGGCAGCAGCCAATAAAGATGGCAGAGGTATTAGTGCAACAGCAAATATTCAGGTAATAAAACACGAATACAGAACTGTACTAGCCAAGAGTGGCAGTTATTTTCGTTATGAATCGCAACAAGAAGATAAAATGATGACAGCACAAGAAGTAGCTGTGAATGGCACCGGTTCATTTGTATATATTCCAAAAACGCCAGGCGACTATGAAGTAAGAATTTATAATTCGGGTGCCAATAGCTATGTAAGTAAGTCATTTTACAGCTATGGAAGCTGGGGCAGCACCAATACTTCCTTTGAAGTAAATAAAGAAGGGAATATCAATATTGAAATTGATAAAAAAACATATAAGACCGGAGAGCAAGTAGTTGCACATTTCACAACGCCATTTAGCGGCAAAATGCTGGTTACTATGGAAACAGATCGTGTAATCTCTTATCAATACGTAGATGTGAGCAAACGGGAGGCATCCCTAAATCTGAAACTGAATAGTGAGCATGTTCCCAATGTTTATATAACAGCTACACTCATCAAACCTCACGAACTCTCAGATATTCCATTAACCGTAGCGCATGGTTTTAAAAATGTGCCCGTTGAAGAAAAAAACAGAAAGATAGAAACGAGTATTGTTGCACAAAAAAATGTTCGTTCCAAAACACATCAAAAAGTAACAGTAAAAGCTACACCGGGCAGCTATGTTACATTATCTGCTGTAGATAATGGTGTACTGCAGGTAAGTGACTTTAAAACACCCGATCCTTATCAATACTTCTATCAGAAAAAAGCATTACAGGTAAGTGCATTTGATCTTTATCCATTATTGTTTGATGAAGTTAGGGCCTAGATGAGCAGTACTGGTGGTGATGGTTTTGCAGAGGCATCGAAAAGAAACAACCCAATGCCATCAAAAAGAGTGAAAGTAATGAGCTATTGGGGTGGAATTAAAAAAGCAAATGGAAATGGAGAAGTCGTTTTTGAATTTGATGTTCCACAATTTAGTGGCGAGCTGAGATTGATGGCCGTTTCTTACAAAGGTCAAAGTTTTGGTGCTGCAGATAACACAATGACCGTTGCAGACCCAATTGTGATCAGCACAGCGCTTCCCAGGTTTTTAAGTCCGGGCGATACGATGAGTGTACCGGTAACGCTTACTAATACTACTGCAAAATCTGCAACCGTTTCGGCCACTATCCAAGTAGATGCACCGCTGAAAGTTGTAGGTAGCAATAGTCAATCGGTAAGTCTTTCCGGCAATAGCGAAAGCAAAGCGCAGTTTAAAATTGTGGCTGATCCTTCAGTAAACACTTCAAAGGTTTCCGTTTCTGTATCAGGATTGGGCGAAAAGTTTACTGACGTAACCGAAATATCAGTAAGACCACCATCAACACTACAAAAATCAACCGGAGCAGGATCCATTGCAGGAGGAAGCTCACAAAAAATAAATATCGGCTTAAACGAATATATGCCAGGCACCATCAGTTATAGTTTGACAGTAAGCCGTTCTCCGGTACTTGAGCTTTCATCGCAATTACAGTACTTAGTGCAATATCCTTATGGATGTACTGAGCAAACCGTATCCGCTGCTTTTCCACAGTTGTACTATGGTGACCTTGCCGATTTATTATCACTAAACAAATCGCAAAACAAGCTAAACGCCAATAGCAATATTATAGAAGCCATTCGCATCATCAAGATGAGACAATTGTATAATGGCGCTATTACCTTGTGGGATGGGATGGATAAAGAAGACTGGTGGAGCACCATTTATGCAGCACATTTTTTGCTGGAAGCAAGAAGAGCAGGGTTTGATGTAGATAACAGCATGCTTGAAACCATGCTTAATTATATTAATAACAAACTACGAAACAAAGAAACCATTACCTATTTCTATAATCGAACTCAACAAAAAAAGATAGCGCCCAAAGAGGTAGTTTATAGTTTATATGTATTGGCAAAAGCAGGAAGACCCAATGTACCGGCTATGAATTATTATAAAGCAAACCAGAATGTACTGGCGCTGGATAGCCGATACTTGCTGGCAGCAACTTATGCAACTGCAGGCGATAAAAGAAATTTTGCTTCAATTTTACCTGCCGCCTTTACCGGAGAAGAATCAGTAGCGCAAACGGGTGGTAGTTATTACTCTGATGTAAGAGATGAAGCTATCGCATTAAATGCATTGATAGATACAGATCCTGCCAATGCACAAATAGGCACTATGGTAAAACATGTAGCCGATAAACTAAAGTCCAGACAATGGCTAAGTACACAAGAAAGAGCCTTTGCCTTACTTGCCTTAGGTAAACATGCAAAAGCCGCTAACCAGTCAACCGCTACCGCAGAAATAAAAGTAAATGGGAAACTGATTGCAAAAGTGGATGGCGAGCAATGGACCGGCGACATGAAAGCGCTTGGAAATAATCAGGTGGAGATTGTAACGAAAGGAAATGGTAAACTGTATTATTTCTGGCAGGCAGCCGGTGTAAGTAGTACTGGCAGCTATAAAGAAGAAGACAGCTATTTAAAAGTAAGAAAGCAATTTTATGACCGCAATGGCAAGTTGATTACCAATCATACTTTTAAACAGAATGATTTAATAGTAGTGGGTATCACGCTAGAAAAAACTTTTAATACGCCTGTTGACAATATTGTAATTACAGATTTACTTCCTGCTGGATTTGAAATTGAAAATCCAAGAACAAAAGAAATTCCGGGAATGGATTGGATAAAAGATGCAGCAACTCCTGTTGCATTGGATATACGTGACGATCGAATACACTTCTTTACAGATGCCTTTAATCAGAAACAAACTTTTTATTATGCAGTAAGGGCGATATCTCCCGGCAATTATAAAATGGGACCGGTAAATGCAGATGCCATGTATAATGGCGAATATCATTCATACCACGGGGCTGGTATTGTGAAGATAATTCCATAGAAAATAATAGACACAATAAATGCGGGGCAGTTTGTTCCGCATTTTTTTTGCAAAAAAAAGTCCGGCTCAAACGAACCAGACTTTTAAAGCTTCTTTATAAAGGTGTTAATTAATAATCGCTATTAAATCCGCCACCGTTTCCACGGTCACGGTATCCACCGCCGCCTTTTTTGTAGCCGCCGCCACCACCTTTGTAGCCACCGCCACCGCCGCCGAAGCTTCTTTTCTTGAAGCCACCGCCGCCGCCGCCTTCTTGTTTAGGACGACTTTCGTTTACTACAATGTTGCGACCGTCATGCTCGGTTCCGTTCAAAGCAGCAATTGCAGCTTGAGCCTGATCGTCATTAGGCATTTCAACAAATCCAAAGCCTTTACTACGGCCAGTGAATTTGTCGGTTACAATTTTTGCTGATGAAACTTCACCATGTTCTGCAAATAGATTTTGGAGATCTTGATCTTTCAAGTTCCAACTAAGGTTTCCTGCGTAAATGTTCATTTTGAGATGTTTTAAAAAATAAAAAGTGCTAACAGTAAACAGTAACCAATGAACATTCAACGGTTTTTCAAACGTTCAGGACTTGTGACACTGTAAAGAACACCAAAGACGGAACAAAATAACACCTTTTTTTTTGAGATTTTAATAAATTTTGCAAAAACATTCAATAATTTATAAATGATTGATTATTAACGCACAAAATACTGCTTTGGGCCTAAATTTTATGACATAACTCATTTCTTATTCACGCCTAATGAAAATTACTTACATAATATCAATAAATAGCAAATCTTCAGAACTCAATTTTGTTAATCCAAAGGTGTGCGGGAAGTTATTGCAATTCGGTTCCAGGCATTGATGGTAACGATAGACATGATAACAGCCGCAAGCTCTGGATCTGTCATTTTTGATGCAGCAGCATGATAAACATCATCTGGCACATGGCCATTTGTAATTAAAGTTATCGCTTCAGTAAGCGCCAGTGCAGCTCTTTCTTTTTCTGTAAAAAGATCAGTCTCCCGCCAAGCATCTAGCAAAAATAATCTTTGTGATGTTTCTCCTATTTGTTGCGCATCTCTTACATGCATATTAATACAATAAGCACATCCATTAATCTGCGATGCTCTGGTTTTAATCAGTTCAAAAAGCTTTTTATCTAATCCTGATGTGGCTAAATATTTTTCTAATTCCAGCATGGCATCATAAGCTTGCGGGGCTACCTTAGAAATATTAATTCTCATTTTATCAAAAATTTTATAAACCTGAAAGGTACATAAAAAATATGTTGCGCTCAATCACACCCATATACTATTTCCTAACCTTGCTTATAAACAATGAAAAGATAACATGGGTGCAATGGGAAAAATTAGTTGGCTCCCGCCAATGACAGATTTCCATCTTTAAAAACAACAAATGTTCCATCACCCTTTTTAAGCGATATATTACTTAGTTTAAAATGCTTATCGGGAAAGGCGGTTTCCTGCAACTCCACATCAACCTGATCTGGCACAATAGTTAACTGTGTAAAAATAAACATGGCGATATCCTGCCTGAGTCCACGTGGTTTAAACTCTTTTTCATAAATAAGAGAACGATCATTTGAGGCATACACTTTTAAAAAAACTGAGCTACGCTTTTTTACAACCGGGTTTTTAGATTGCATGTGTTTTGCGGTAGATGATGATGTCTCATACTCCTCTGGCGATGATATGTATTTGAAATTTACAATCAACGTCTTTTCATTGGCGTTAAAGAAATGCACTACCGTGCGGCTCAATGGAATCATCAAAGTAAAAAAAGCCGCCAGAATTAAAACAGCAAACACCGGCTTTGTTTTTTTATGATCAACAATTGAAAACTCATGCTTCTTTATATCTTCATTCAGCGGAGCAGATGCAAAATCAATTAATTTTTCTTTACTATACTGTGTTAAAGTAAAATGCCTGACCCTGGCTGCATCAAATTTTCTTGAAAACGACGGTGCTCTCCTTCTCAAAAACCGATTGACTGTCCAGGTTTTTCCCAAGCGGTAATAGCAATCTTCGCAACCAAGTATGGCCACTTTATTACTATTTTGTTCCAGGATCCTTTGTACATCTTTCGGCATGATGCTTCCGGTACAAGGCACCTGATAATGAGTTGTTTTTAAATTTCCGGGTATTTCAAATTTGGGAAAATAGCTGCAACTGAATATGGTTACGTCTGATTTTTGATTAACCCCAAAATTCAATTGAGGGAACAATGGATGTGTGATGGCATGCTCACCACAGGAGCCAATACAAATACCACAGCCTACACATTTATCCGGCGACAAAATAGCTTTGCGTTCGCCATTTTTTTCCAGCATATCAATGGCTTCATAGGGACAATCGTAGGAACAAAGATTACAGGCATCACGCTTATCAAGATCTATTGTAACGGGTGAATTGTTTTTCCTTTTTAAAATATAGGGTATGATACATAAAAGAATACCCGAGCCAATCAGTATCATCCAGTTTTGATTTACAGAAAATAACTTCATGAGGTAATAGCCGAAATAATAATACCAATCAAATGTGGTGTTTAATGGAAGATTGGATGACTGAGCAGGCGGGTCGCTTACAACGGGAAAAGCAATTGAAATAATACCCAGCGCAATGAGTACATAGTAAATTAATTTTTTGGGAGGAAAAATTTTGGGTTTTGAAATACGAAGTACATGTACCCAAATAACAATTACGGTAATCAAAGAAAAAACAATATGGCCAAATAATGCAACTTTAAAAAATCCGCCTACAGTAGTAAGATCATTCAATAAAAAAGCACCGGCTATGGAAGGGTCAAAAATGGGTAATGCTGAAAATAATTTTGCAGTAAGATAGCCTGTGAGTTTTGCTTTTTGATCCCATACCAACATATAACCGGTAACGCCAATAAGTATTACAATCAGAAAAGAAATAATACCACTGATCCATGAAATCAGTCTTTTAAATTTGGAAGTAAACAAAGTATGCAATAAGTGCATTAATATAAAGATGACCAGCAAATCAGAAGCATAACGATGAATGCTGCGCATCCATCCATTAAATACATTGGCAGAAATAGCTTCTACCGATTCCCAAGCATGACGTGGATTTACATTATAAAAAATAAAAATATAAATTCCCGAAATACAAGCCACCACAAAAAGTAAAACAGCAATACTGCCAAGATAATAAAGTGGATTATATTCAGTAGCATATACTTTTCCAAAAAAAGATGCAAACTTCTGAAACAGCTGATGTCCAAATGTCTTTTCTTTTGCAATTTCACGGGTATCGGATGTGATATTCATTACTAATCTTTTGAAACTATAAATGATTTAATAAAAATCCAGCTTATCAATCCAATCATTAATAATCCGGCAGAAGTAGAAATAATAAAACGCCAGTCCAATTTGTAAGTTTTAGTTATGGGGTCATATCCAAAACAACGCAAGTAAAAGCCTTTAATTAAACCGGGTCTTGATTTTTCTGCCATCGCTTCAATGATTGCAAGTTTCAAGTCACGTTTTGATGGGTTGATACCATAAATGTATCTTGAAATTTTTCCGGATGGAGTAAGCACAATAAGGATGGAAGGATGATTAAATTCCTTTGTTACAGAATCGTATTCATACTGGTAATCTATAGAATGCATCAGTTTTTTTATCTGTGCTGCATTTGCAGAAATGGTTTTCCAATGAATTCCGTCCATTTTCCAGCGGTTTTCGTAAAAGGCCAGATCTTCAACCTTATCTGTACTGTCAAATGAAAAACTAACGATATTAAAATCATCGCCCAAGCTTCCAAGTTTATTGACAACAACCTGTACTCCATTACTGATGATACCGCAAACTGAAGGACATTTCGTATAAACAGGTGAAATGATCAACGGCTTATTGCCAATTAAACTAAATAATTCAAAGACATTTCCTTTGGAATCAAATACAGAAATGTTTTCTATTTTTTGTGAGAGAAATTTTTTTTCATTCGGAAAATTGAATCCACAAAGCAATATGCAAAAAGGTAATATCCAAAATCTGCGAAAATTCATTACATCTGATTAAAAGTACCGGGGCTTTATTTAACCCCGGTACGTTTAGAAATTATGGACAGTGTATAAGCAATGGGTCTTAGTTTACATTCCAGGTAGCGGCCAGCCATTTCCAGTTGAGGAAAAAGAGTGCCATAAATACCAGTAAAAATATGATTGTAAGCACCAGCGTACCGGGTGCTTCAAATCCTTTATGCGATTTTGCTGCAGGTGCAAGAGGCGATATTGTAAGTTGCATATCTGCCGGCCCATTCACTTTTGGCCCAAAGAATACGGAGACAACCACAATTAATATCCAGATTACCGTTGCCAGAAATGCAAGTACACCACCCAGCATCATTAAAGCCCAGAAGAAATCTACAGCCGGATTAAAATTATGTGTAAAAGGTCCGCCCGAAAATGTAGAATCCCAATGCCGGCGAGGCACGCCCATTTGCCCTAATACAATCATTGAAATAGACAACAAAGCAATGCCAATGAAAAACATCCAGGGCTGTATTTTAGCCCACTTAAATCCTACAATTTTTCTTCTGAAAATAAGTGGTATCAGATAATAAGTGATTCCCATAAATGTAAGTGTAGTACCTATAACTACCGTACCCTTGAAGTGACCGGGAATTGCAATCGTATTGTGAACAATAATATTGGTTTGCTCCATACCAAAGATGACACCGGTGGTTCCACCAATAAAACCAAAGCCTATAACTGCCAAAATAATTGCGGCAAAAGCGGGATTGCCCCACGGCGCTTTTGAAAGCCATTGAAACAATCCTTTATTATAACCCCATCGCCTTTGTGCTGACTCAAATGAAGAAGGAACAGCAAAAGCATGAATCATGGAAGCTAATACAGCAAGATACATGGCATAGCTGGTATTCCAAACCTTCCAGGCGCTACTAACACCGGGGTCGGTAAGTAAATGGTGTGCAGATGCCAGGCAAATAAAGAGAATATATAATACAAATGCTGATCGGGAAACTTTTTCATTAATAGAAGTGCCGCCTACGGTCAGGAATGAAACCATGTACCAGATAGAAACCATAGCCGCTACATTGATTTGCTGAGAAGAGTGACCCAGCCCCCACCAAATGAGTTTATACATAGCCGGATCTACGTTTTCAATAAGACCCAGCGACCACAAGAAGGTAGGGATATAAATGATAGCACCGGTAGCCAGTGTAATAACTGCAATGATGGCTGCCGTCATTAATCCATAAGCAACCAGCGGCAACGATTCGCCATAAGTTTTTTCACGCCTGGCTATCATCAAATTTCCAAAAAATAAAATAACGGCAATCAATGCGCCTACAGCAAATAATATGATGCCTAGATAATACAATGGATGTGCCTTTAACGGCGTGTAAGAGGTTAACATAACGTCGGCCTTGCCCATCAGTATAATAATATTGGACAATACAAGGCCCGCCACCATCAATGCAAAACCAAACCACCCGAGCTTGGGTGCGCAAAATCTTGTATTCAAAATAACAGTAGAGCCGAAGTATAACCCTGCTACTTCAAAAAAGATTATCCAGAATATAAGTGCATTTAAACCATGAAAAGTAACTAAGCGGTAATACCACTCAGCTCCTAATAGATGTACCGGCTGGTATCTTGTAAAAACAAGCAGTATGGCTGCCACTACCGCAAGTAATAAAGAAATGACTGCAAAAACAGCATTTGCCCTTATCAATTTTTCTGACCTTAGGTCAACTTTAAATCCTGTAATATCGCAAGTACGAAACATAATTTCAAGTTTTACGGGTTAGTTTTTTTATGTTTTGATATAGGCAATGACTTGCGCTATTTCATCATCAGTAAGGGGGAATACCGGCATGGGTGTATTTTCAAAACCTACTGTTTTCTTTTTGGTTGGATCTTTGATGGACTCTTTGATATATGATTCATCCACTTTCACACTTATTTGCTTGCCATTCTCAATTACATGTTCTTCTTTGCCAAAAAGTCCTTTCCAGCTAGGCGCTATCTGGCTGCTACCATCGGTTTTATGACAAGCACCACATCCTTTAAGTGTATATATTTGTTCACCCATCAATGCCATTTCTGCATCAGTTAAGGGTACGTCTTTATTTGCTGCCGTGTCGGTGGATGCTGCTTTCTTAAAATTTTCATACCCATACAATTTTAAATCTTCATCTTTTTCTATAACTACTATTTTCCCAATCATGGCATGGTGGCCAATGCCGCAAAACTCATTGCAGATGATTTTAAATTCGCCTGACTCGGTAGGTTTAAATTCAAGAACATAATCATAGGTAGGGTAAACCTGAAAATTAATATTGACAGGCTGAATGGAAAATCCATGTACCAAATCTCTAGATGAGATATGAAACTTGTAGGATTGATCTTTCTGCAAAACGAGTACAGGACTCCAGCGCCACATTTCAGCAAGCAGGAATACATCACTATTTGCATCGGGCCGTACTACTGGTACCCCATTGTCAGCGCCTATCATATTCTTTTTGATATACGCTTCACTTAGTTTTCCAAACTCAGCTGTGCTGGTACGATATGTGATGCTCGATGGATTTTGTTTTCCATACACATGCCACATAATCATCCATACAAATAAGGAGAGACAAAGAATGAGCGCAATTACCATCCACATTTTTTCGTCTTTGGATACTTTCTTGTAGTACCAACCTTCAACAGGACTTAATAAACTCATAACTGGCTTTTTAAAAAATAGAATTTATTTTATCAGGTTATTTTTTATTTCCTCGGGTATCGAGGGCAAATTGGAAAGTTCCATAACACCCCACAGCAGGTAAAAAATGGCATAGATGGTAACTCCCAAAAAGAGTAACAGCATAAAGTCATCCATAATCATTCTGTAAAAGGGGACTTTCTTGATTTCAGGTTGCTGATCGTTTTCCATAATAAAAAAGTTTTACTGCAACAATAAGTTTCTGACATAAAGCTACTTGCGATAAAACTCTGGAATTCGTTAGCGAAGCGATAAATATTGAGATAAATACGGTTTCGTATTTTTTTAAAGAACAATCCCTTTATTATATGGAGTGTGGAGCATAGGTGTTTCCAACTACTTCTTTTAATAATTGAATATTTATATAACTGAATTTTTTTGCAGAACATTTAATCAGTTTTTCTTTTTCAAACTCCTTTAGCGTTTTTGAAACCTGCTCTTTGGTAGTACCGGCCAGGTCGGCAATATCTTGGCGGCAAAGATTGATTTTGAAACTTTGTCTTTTTATTTCATACTGATAGGCTTCTGCTAATAATAATAAAGCCTCTGCAATTTTTTCTCTTACCGTTTTATGTGCGAGATAAATAGCTTTCTTCTCGGCTATCTCCAAATCATCAAGTAACTGATTAATGATCTGCAGTTTTAAATCAGGGCATTTTTGAAGAATAACATTAAATGATTCATTGGGAATATAACAATACTGCACATCGGATGCAGCGGTGGCAGAAAAAGAATAATATGTATGTTTTGAGTTAATTCTATATCCCAAAATTGCGCCTCTTCCGGCAATTTTTAATATCAAGGGTCTGCCCTGTTTGCCATTGAGTTCAATTTTTACATACCCTTTTTTAATAAAACACACACCACGAATCGGGTCACCCTCGGAAAACAATTTCTCCCCTTTACGAATACTCTTTGAAAGTTTATAATTGCTTACAGCTGCCAGTGTTTCATTGCCACAAGTATCCAATATGGAGCAACTTCTTACTTTACAAGTAAAACATTCAGATTTTTGTAAAGAAACTGAGGTCACTTGAAGGTTTATTTTTTTTGAATTGTTATACTAAGTTTAGCCACAAGTAGTTTCTATATTATGATTAAAATTAGGTTTGCAGGTGATTAATGTTTGGAAAACAATTACTGATTTGTCAAGTTAACACCTTAATGATTCTCTAGCTTGCCAGATTTTGATGATCCCCTTTGAATTTTAATATTATCCAACTGAAAGGCTTTTAAATTATTTAACAAACTCTATTTTAAAACTGCATCGTATTTGCTTTCTACTATCCATTAAAATCAACTGAAATGAAGAAGTATATACCCATTTTTCTGATATTGTCATTTATCTACTCATGCAATCCGGGTCCGGTAGAGCCGCCGGTTAGCAATATTAAAATATTGTATGATAAGAGTGATGCCACACAGGCTGTAGTACAAATATTTAGCTACGACGGACAATCGGAAAAAAACCTGACCAATGATTTATCTTATAATTATTGGTGGCCAAGGGCGTCATATGACAATTCAAAATTTCTTTGCTATAGATCAATCAAAAAGGGGCCATTGCAAACCGACAATGCAACCAGTGACTATGACAATGCCGAACTGATGGTGTTTAATATTGATGGCAGCAATCCACGGCTCATAATTCCCAAAGGAAAATTTGGCTGGCAAAAACAAGGTGTTGCAAAATTTAGCCCCGACGGCAATAAGATATTAATGGCAGCTTATTGTACAGATCCTGCAAGAGGTTTTAATAATTATGAGTGGAGGCTTATTGTTACTGATATAAATGGAAACAATCCTTTTATTATTTCCACTCAAAATAAAGTGTATGCAGACCCGGCCTGGTCGCCCGATGGAAACAAAATAGTTTATGTATCGCTACCCAATGATAAACTAAATGGCTGGAACGATGATTTTGAAATATTTGTAGCTGATTACAATGCAACCAATCATGAGCTGAATAATGAAACCAGAGTTACCAACGATAATCTATATTGTTTTGATCCCTGCTGGAGTAATAGCGGTACTTATCTTTCATTTACAACCTGTCCGTTTTTTATGACCCCTTTTAACAGTGATATTGTACGCATTCGCCCCGATGGTACTGATAAAAAAATATTAATGGACGACAATCTTTCAAATGCTGTACCCTATTTTACCCCCGATGACAAAAGAGTCTATTTTCATACACTGGGGCTGGGTACTACCTTTTCCATCGCCAGTTGTGATGCAGTGAATGGTGGTGATAAAAAAATGCACTTATTGGGTGGAGCAAATAATGCATTGTACTCAACTCCACAACCTATTAGCAGATAAATATATTGTCAACTATTGATCATTTCTTCATAATCATAACCGGCTCTTCTTAATGCATTTTTCGCTGCTTGCATTGCATAAACTGCTTCATTGGGTGGGTGCACGGGCACTTCAGAAGTGGCCTCCAATTGTTTGATAATATGATCCGTTTCAAACTCCGTCAATTGCTCACATTTATCATACATACCTCCCGGCTCCTCTTCCAGTAAATCATGCTCATCCAGAATAATACGCACTACTTTTATTACATCAAGCGTAGGGGGCAGCACCAATAATGAAGTAATCGCACCATATTCTAATCTCAGCTTAGCAGCTAGTGGAATGGGAATATTTCCATTAGCTCTTTGAGCCGCAGGGAAAAGTATTTTTTCTTCCATTTTAATATGCTTCAGTATGCCCGTGCGAAACTGATGATAATATTCCAAATCAATCACATCTGGGTTTTCACAGGCCTGATCCAAAAGCTGTTCAATACGACGATGATCTTTTGTAAAAAACTGATATAAAGGCTTATTCATTTGTAATTCATATTTCTGAATGAATATAATGCTTTTTCATTGTTTATCATTAGCTTAAAGTAGCCAATTTCATTGTTAAGCTTTGGAAAAATTGCTCTTGCAAAAGCCATTATTTAAATCTATTTTGTGCTGGTTATGAAAAAAGGAATTATTATTATTTTATCTCTAATTGTTTTTGCCTCCTGCAAAAAAACAGTTGACAATGTAAAAGAAGACCTGGTCGTAAAGGCGATGACCGATGGTGAGTGGACGCTTACAAAGTTTACCATGAATGGCGTGGATATTACAACAGATTTTTCCGGCTATAAATTCAAATATTACAGCGACAAAACAGTTGATGCTATAAAGAATAACATTCTTGAGAAAAAAGGCACATGGGATGGCAATTCCAGCTCTATGACTACCTGGGCCAACTTCACAGGAGCCAGTTATCCACTTAACCTTATTAACGGAAGCTGGCATATTGACCGCAACAGCTGGATTTATGTGGAAGCATCACAAACTATTGGCACTGATACAAAAACCATGAGATTAGATAAGCTTTAAGGATTTCTTTTTAAACAAACTCAATTTTGAATTTTCACTAAAAATGTTCTAAATTCTTGAAATCGCCATACTCTAATTAATTGAATATGTGCAGTTTATACATAATAGTAGTTTTACGATTGTTAATTCAAAAATTTGGCCTACTTTTAGAATAATAAATATAGATTTGTTTCGTTGCGAAAATTTCTTACCATATTATCTGTTATACTATTGATTGCCACGCAGTCGCTTGCTCAATCAACAAGACCTGTTACAAATACAGGCAACGAAGATCCTATTGTAAAAATTTATCCCAACCCGGCTACTTCGTATATCACTTTTGATTTACAAAAAGGTTTTGAAAAAGGACTTACCATTCAGATCTATAGTTTTTTAGGAAAGAAAATGTATGAAAGTCCCGGCCTTACTTTAAAGCAATCAATTGATTTATCCGACTTCAATCGCGGAATTTATATGTATCATTTAGTAGATGCTACCGGAAAGGTTGTAAAATCCGGCAAGTTTCAAGTTTCCAAATAGATTTTATTAATCATTCTACCTGCACTATCAAAAACTTTAAATAGTGTGTGTTTTCCATACCCATGATAATGGGATGATCAGCCGATTGTGTTTGAAAAACAACTTGTCTCAATTTTCTTCTTGCATCCCTTGCCGCCATTTCAATTATTTGTAAAAACAAGTCAGCCTGTACCAGATTGGTGCATGATGAAGTAACCAGAAAACCGCCGGGCTTTACCAATTTCATACCTCGTAGATTTATTTCTTTATAACCGGTGATGGCTTTTTGAATGGTTGCCCTGCTCTTAGTAAATGCTGGTGGGTCAAGCATTACAACATCATAACTTTTGCCTTCCTTTCCCCATTGTTTTAGAACATCAAATGCATTTGCAGTTTCAAAACGACAAATTCCTTCCATCCCATTCAATTTTGCATTTTCATTTGCCTGCTTCACAGCCTGTTCAGAAATATCTAATCCCAGTACAGACTTTGCACCATAATGAGCAGCATGTATTTCAAATGTGCCGGTGTAAGTAAAAGCCCCTAAAACATCAGCCCCTTTTACAATATGCTGTATGGCACGCCGGTTATCTTGTTGATCAAGAAAATATCCGGTCTTTTGTCCGTTCTCTACATCTACATGAAATTTTAAACCATTTTCATTTATGATTATTTTGGTATCAAATGGCTCCAATAAAAAACCTTTCTGTTGTGGCAATCCTTCCAATTCTCTTACGGGCACATCATTTCTTTCATAAATTCCTTTGGGCGAAAATATTCTTTGAATGGCATTTACGATGGCTGGTTTCCACACATCAATACCCAAGGCCAGGGTTTGTATCACAAAATAATCGTTGAATTTATCAATGATCAGCTGTGGCAATGAATCGGCTTCGCCAAAAACAAGGCGACAGTTTTCAGTATATCCCAACCGCTTTCTATACTCCCAGCAATAATTGATTTTATCGAAAAAGAACCGGTCATTGATTACATCACTTTTTTTCCGGCTGAGCAAACGAACCATTATTTGCGACTGAGGATTATAATAACCGCTGCCCATAAATTTATTATCGTGGCTATACACTTCCACTATATCAGCCGCCTTGCAGTCGCCATGCGTTTTTTCTATTTCATTTCCAAAAATCCAGGGATGCCCATTGGCTACACGAGGTGAAATTTTTCTTTTTAAATAGACCTTATTCATGGGGGCAAGGTACAATAATGACCTGATTTACAGTTACTCTTGTCAGTTGTGCATGAAATCTAAAGCCAAAATGTCCCATTTCTTCAATTGGCAGTATTATTGACAATCCTACCTTTGCCAGCCCCTGCACCGGGGAATGCCTAAAAAACTAAGCAATTACAAATTGAATATTGTTAGACATGAACGAAAACGCTAATAACAACAAAGCAGAAAATCAGAATATGGACATCAATACCGATGAAAACATAAGTGGTACTACTCACTTGAATGATCCGGTAGCTGAAGCATCTGCCCTTGAAAAAATAAATGCAGAACTGGAAGAATCGAAAGATAAATACCTGCGACTGGCTGCCGAGTTCGATAATTTTAAGCGCAGAAATGCAAAGGAAAAAATTGAATTGATACAAACGGCAGGACGTGACATTATCACCGACTTACTCGATGTATTGGATGATTGTGACAGAGCACAAAAACAATTTGAAACATCTGAAAATACAGATGGCTTGAAAGAAGGTGTTTTTTTAGTATTTAATAAACTAAGAAATACTTTACAAGCTCGTGGGTTGAAAGTGATGGAATCAGTTCAAACAGATTTTAATCCCGATTTGCATGAAGCCATAACTGAAATACCTGCTGCATCAGATGAATTAAAAGGAAAGGTTGTTGATGAGATTATCAAAGGCTATTATCTGAATGATAAAATTATTCGTCATGCAAAAGTGGTGGTAGGTAAATAATAATTTCAAACTGATAACTGCAGATTTATATGTCAAAAAGAGATTTTTACGAAATATTGGGTGTAAGCAAAAGCGCATCGGCAGATGAAATAAAAAAAGCCTACCGAAAAGTGGCTATGCAATACCACCCAGATAGAAATCCGGGTGATAAAGCTGCCGAAGAAAAATTTAAAGAAGCTGCTGAAGCTTATGAAATATTGAGTGATGCAGATAAAAGAGCACAGTATGACCGATATGGCCATGCAGGTGTTGGCAACAATGGTCGGGGTGGTTTTGGTGGCGGTGGCGGTATGAATATGGAAGATATATTCAGCCAGTTTGGAGATGTATTTGGAGAAGATTTTTTTGGAAATATTTTTGGTGGTGGGCAACGGGGCCGAAGTGGGCAGCGCAGTCGCGGTACAAGAGGCAGCAACCTGCGTGTAAAACTGAAACTCACTTACGAAGAAATAGCGAAAGGGGTTACAAAAAATATTAAAGTAAAAAAATATGTAAGCTGCAACACTTGTGGCGGCAGCGGCGCTAAGGATAAAGGTAGTGTACAAACCTGTGGCACATGTGGCGGCAGTGGGCAGGTAAGAAAAGTAACCAATACTTTTCTAGGGCAAATGCAAACAGTAACAACTTGCCCTACTTGTAATGGCGAAGGCAGTACCGTAACGGCAAAATGCGGAAGTTGTAAAGGAGAAGGTCGTGTATATGGTGAAGAAACTGTGAGTATTGACATTCCCGCAGGTGTACAAGAAGGAATGCAAATGAATGTAAGTGGCAGAGGAAATGCAGGCGAAAGAGGCGGCTCTCCCAGAGATTTGATTGTATTAATAGAAGAGGAAGCGCATAAAGAATTGCACCGCGACGGGCTGAATGTAGCTTATGATCTTCACATTACATTTAGTGATGCAGTATTTGGCACACAGGTAGAAGTGCCCACCATTGATGGTAAGGCAAAAATAAAAATACCGGCGGGCACTCAAAGCGGGAAAATATTAAGATTGAAAGGAAAGGGATTTCCTGCAGTAAACTCATATCAAAAAGGTGATCAGTTGATACATGTCAACATCTGGACACCACAGCATGTAAGTAGCGAAGAAAAAGCCATGCTGGAAAAACTGGGAACCTCACCCAACTTTAAACCGCAGCCGGATAAAAGTGATAAAAGTTTCTTTGATAAAATAAAAGAGATGTTTTCTTAATTGCTTTTTCTGTCTTTTTTCTCTTTTTCTTTTTTCTTTTTCGTTTTTGAATAGAGTTTTTTTGCCTGATCCACCAGATTTAGAAATTCTTTTTGTGACAAATCATTTGGATTAATGGCGGTAGTCCCTATTTTGATAATATCATCAAAACTGGTATTCCTGATAAATTTAGACTCACGCAATAAAGCTCCAAACATGGAAACTGCCGTTGAAAACCAATATGATTTATCCAATTGCTCAAATGAAGAAAAATTGAGCGGGCAGCGATAAGTAAAAACATATTCTTTGGATTGCCTGGGCAGGTTATAGTTCATCTTAATATTAGCAACGGCAACATCAGCTGATCCACTTTTTATGTCAGCTATATTTTTTTCTGTAGGTATAATTTCAAACATGGCCACCATTGAATGTCCCGACCCAATTTCTCCACCTTCTACCATCGATAATGTATCTCGCAGTGCGCCTACTTTATTATCAAACCCAATCAATCGGTACTCCTTTACATATTCCGGATTAAATTCTACATTCATATACACACCATCAGCCACCGAATACAATGTTTGTGTAAATTCCTTCAATAAAACTTTCTCGGCTTCATTATAACTATCAAGATAAGAGAAGTTTCCGTTTCCGTTTTGAGCCAGTGTTTGAATTTTTGAGTCTTTATAATTTCCCATACCCACACCCAGACAGGTAAGATAGATGCCGCTTTCCTTTTGTGCGGTAATTAATGAATCCAATTCATTCTCTGTTTTTAACCCCACATTAAAATCTCCATCGGTCGCCAATATTACTCTGTTGTTGCCTCCTTTTATAAAATGATTGCGTGCCACGCTATAAGCCAGTTTGATGCCCGATTCGCCGGGTGTAGCACCGCCGGGTTCCAGTTCATCAATCGCTTTAAATATTTTTTCTTTTTCTGCACCACTGGTTGTATTGAGCATAACGCCGGTGAGCCCGCCATACACCACAATGGCCACCGAATCTTTATCACGCAAATTATTTACTAAAAGCCGAAAAGAAGATTTCAATAACGGCAATCGGTTGGGCATATCCATTGATCCAGACACATCAATCAAAAAAACCAAATGGCTTGGTGGCAATGAATCTAAATCCAGTTTTGCAGAAGATAGGTTCACAAAAAATAACTGACTTTCAGGATTCCATGGGCATGAACTTATTTTAGTGCGTGCACTGAACAACTGTCCTTTCTCCGGTTCCTTATAGTTCAGGTTAAAATAGTTCAACATCTCTTCAATACGTACAGCATCGGGCGGCACAAATGATTTTAAAGATATAAACCTTCGAATGTTGCTATAAGATGCCCGGTCCACATTGAGCGACATGCCTGTATTAGGAAATCGTTTTGCGTTTACAAAATGATTTTCTAATAAACTTGCATAGGTTTCGTTTCCGGTGTACCATTCCTTTTGATCTTCTCTTCTCAAGTCTTTTGTAAGAGAAAGTAGTTTATCTCTTCTTACGGCAGACGATGACATTTTCTTAAGCTTGATGCGGATATAGTTATCTGCACTGGCAAGCATGTTAGTTTTACAAAATCCTTCTAAAGAAAAAGACAAAGTATCTGTGCTGTTTTCTAAAACAATGCCAAAAGTTCCTGAGGCTCCCGTTTTAAAAAGATAGCCCGTTTTTTGAGGCTGAATTGTAACATTGGGTAATGGATTGCCTGCCTCATCCTGTACCTCACCCCGAAAATAAAATTTCTGGGCAGATACAATTATCTGAAAGCTAATAAATACTAATATGAAGAATAAGGTCTTCAAACGGGTGCTAATAACCCGATAAAGTACAAAAAAAAATTGAGAGTGTTGGCTGATTTTAGACTAACTGGTAAATTTCTTTAAGATTGCGGCCAAGCCCGTCATAATCAAGCCCATAACCTACAACAAATTTGTTGGGTATATCAAAGCCTACATAATCAATTGTAAGGGGATAAATAGTCGCCTCTGATTTATGCAGAAGTGAAGCTATTTTTAATGATTTGGGTTGCTGGTGAAGCAGTTGTGGTAAAAAGTCGTGTAGTGTTTTACCCGTATCTACGATGTCTTCAACTATGATAATGTCCTTCCCAAAAATATCTTCTTCAAGCCCAATGGAAGTAACAACCTTGCCGGTTGATTTCATGCCTTTGTAAGAGACTAATTTAATAAAACAGAGTTCGGCCTCTATCGTAAGTCTTTTAAACAGGTCGGCGGCAAACATAAACGAGCCATTAAGTATAGAAATAAAAAGGGGGCGATTGCCTGCATAATCTTTATTGATACCGGCGGCCAGTTCATCTATTCGGTTGCTGATGGTCTCTTCCGACAGATATGTTTCAAATGATTTATCGTGAATTTTTACTAATGGCATTTTAAAAAATTTTTAATGTGTGGTTTTTGAAATAATGTGTGGCTCTAAAGTATAATTTGTTTTCAAAACCAATTTGGGAATTGAAATTGATTTTTCCTGCAAAGAAAGTGTTTCGCCGGGTGCAGGCTGCATGCCCGTCTCCAGCCAGTTGAGCTCCATCAAACTATTTAATCTTATGGCTTCAGCCTGCGCTATGTCATGCATTGATTCTCCAACCTGTACCGTATGAAATTTATTTTTCCCTTTTGTTCTTTTTCGCTGCAAGTATAAAAGCTGATCCCTGCTGCTCACCTCTGCAGGGTTCATATCATTTATTTCAAACAACTTATATAAGTCAATATTATATTGTTCTGCCAAAGCCAGATAGCTCTCTCCCTTTTTCATCATCACCGCTTTTGTTTCATTTATCTTGAATGTGCCGGCAGGGTAAACAGGTGAATGTAATTGTACCAAAGTGCTCTTGTCTGTGTCAATTTTTTCTCTATCTATCAAGTTTGAATCTGATATTGGCATTATTTCCGCAGTAGTATTCAAATGTCCATTGCCCAAAACAAGCAATGTGTATTCCTGTAAATTATAATCTTCAATCAACTTTATTAATACAGGTGCATATTTTGGATTTGTTGCATAACCTGCCTGTTTCAAACCATTTGCCCAGCCAACATAATCAGTAGGCTCCAATGAAAACAGAGAAGCATAACGCTGACCATTTTTTAAAAAATCGGAATGGTCTTTATAGGACTCGGTTGCTGAAGTATATTTTCTAAAACACTCATTGTGGGCATCATCCGTATGTGTAATGATTGCTCCTGTCCAGCTTGACTTACATTTAATTCCAAAATGATTATTAGCAATCATTGCCAGCTTACTTTGTCCTACACCCGACTCATGAATGCCCTGCGCCAATGTAATAGCTGCCGGCACACCGGTTCTTTTCATTTCTTCAATGGCAATTTCTTTATACTGAGCAATATAATTTTTTATCGATTCTTTTTGCTGTGCAAATAAGCTCACCGACGAAAAAATAGTAATCAGTAATATGCCTGTTTTTAATCTTAGCATAAGAAAGTTGTTACAGTTTCCTTATTAAATACAAGCCATCTCTGATGGTTAGCATGACTTTTTCAATGTCATTCCTATCGTTTACAAATTTATTAAATGCGGCTATTCCTTTCGCACTCTTTCCGCTTACCGGATTGTCCAACACCTGCCCATGAAAAAAAACATTATCTGCTAAAATAATACCGTTTTTCCTTAGACGGGGAAAAACAAGGTTAAAATAATCTATATATGCAGGTTTATCAGCATCAATAAATACCAAATCCCATTCTTCATCTAAGGTTTCAATAACAGAAATGGCATTGCCGCAATGCGAAATGATTTTGTGGCTGTTTTCCGATTTTTCAAAATAAGATTTTGCCAGTTGTACATCTGCTTCTCTTATATCAATGGTGTGCAATAGACCATCTGTTGTTAATCCTTTTGCCAGACATAAAGCACTATATCCGGTAAAGGTTCCTATTTCCAAAATACGACGTGGCCGCAACATGTAACTGATCATTTCCAATACTTTTCCCTGCAAATGTCCGCTTAGCATTTGTGGATCTGCGTGCTGCGTATTGGTAAATATTGAAACTTCTCGCAACAAAGGATCTTCCGAAGAAGTATGCGACTCGGCATATTGCTGCACCTGATTAAGTATTAGCTCCATTGTGCAAAGATAGACTCAATGCACTTGTTGCAAAGCTTATGAACTCTAAATCAAGTGCAACAATTTTTATTACGATTAAGCCTGTACAAGTTCTTTGTTTTCGCCGGGCTTAGAAATAATCCATAAGCCTGCAAAAGTCAAAATACCATTAATCAAAATCAATTCATTGCCGATTATATAGCCGTTAAAAATGGATTTTGAAATATTGTGCAGCCCTAAGCTAATGTGCAATTTAGCCTCGTACCAGGCAGGGTTGCTCAGCATATCCAAAAACAAAGCAATCAATGGAGCGATGATACATACCTGCCATATTTTAGAATCGTTCAGTTTGCGTTTGGTTAAAATTCCAAATGCAAATAAACCGAGCAGCGGGCCATAGGTAACGCCGGCAAATTTCAAAATGAAATCAATAATCAGTTTATCATTCATCCATTTAAAAATGATAACCATGATCAAAAACACCACTGCAAAAGCAAAGTGAACTTTCAACCTTGTTCGCTTTTTTTCTTTTTCGGTGCCTTCTTTTTTGTTCAGCCCCAGTATATCAATACAAAAGCAGGAAGTAAGCGATGTAATGGCACCATCTACACTTGGGAATAAAGCAGAAATTAAAGCGATTACAAAGATGATAGCGATGGCATTACTGAAATTGCCACTCAGTGCAATAGTGGGGAATAAATCGTCAGGTGCGGTTGATATCCCATTTTGCGAAGCGTAGAGATACAATACGCCACCCAGCACCAAAAACAAAAAATTTACAATCAATAAAATGACAGAGAAGGTCAATATATTTTTTTGTGACACTCTTAAAGTTTTTACGCTGATGTTTTTCTGAATCATTTCCTGATCGAGCCAGGTCATAGCAATAGCGATAAACATACCTCCCAAAATATGCTTGAGTGCAAATGACCCGGCTTTAAAATCCCAATTGAAATTGCGGTTATAATTATTATCGCTCATCATTTGCCAGGCACCACCAAAATCGGTTCCCAATGCTTTAATGATAGCAAATACACAAACAACAAGACCCAGCAACATTCCGGTCGTTTGTAAAGTATCGGTATAAACAATTGTTTTTACACCGCCTTCAAAAGTATATAGCAATATTAATGTGAGGATAATTAAAGTAGTAGCCCAAAATGGAATGTGCATACCTTCCAGCCGGTCGAAAACGAAAATTTGCAATACACTTATTACCAGATAAAGCCTGGCAGTAGCACCTACAACCCTTGATAAGATAAAAAAGAATGCACCGGCCTTATGCGCATTGATGCCGAATCGTTTCTCAAGATAAGTGTAAATACTGGTGAGGTTCATTTTGTAGAAAAGCGGCAATAAAATAAAAGCGATAACGGCATAGCCAAACAGATAACCAATGACTACTTGAAAATAATAGAAGCCGCTACTGCCTACACCTCCGGGTACGCTTACAAATGTAACGCCACTTAAAGAAGTGCCGATCATACCGAATGCCACCAGCATCCAATTACTGTTTCGGTTTCCAATAAAAAAGGATTCGTTATTTGAGTTTCGGGAAGTAACCCAGGCTACACCCAATAGTAAAACAAAATAACCGGCGATAATGGCAAGTAATAGAGCAGAATTCATAATCGTTATTTAATATTAAGAGCGGTTCAAGATAAAGAATTTTACTTTTCTTTGTTTCATTAATAATGAACAAATGAATATACAATCTGTTGCCGTTTTTTGCGGCTCAAAAACCGGAATAAATCCAATCTTTGCAGATCATGCAGCACAGCTTGGAAAAATTTTGGCCGAAAATAAAATTAATTTAATCTATGGCGGTGCCAATGTAGGTATCATGGGAGTGATTGCTGATGCGGTAATGAGTCATGGTGGAAATGTAACCGGCATTATTCCCAAAGTACTGGTAGATTGGGAAAGAAAACATGAAAACATAACCGAATTAATTATTACTGAGGACATGCACGACAGAAAGAAAATTATTTATTCCCGGTGCGATGCTGCTATTATTTTACCGGGAGGCTTTGGCACTTTGGACGAACTTTTTGAAACCGTAACTTGGAATCAATTATCCATTCACGATAAACATATTTTTATTTTAAACTCCGGCGGGTTTTATAATCATCTCATCCGGCATATTGATGAAATGAAAGCCGAAAATTTTTTGTACGAAGAAGCCATTCAAAATCTAACGGTGATAAATGAGCCGGCAGCATTAACGCAATATTTCTGATGCAAATTTTCAACTATTCCCTGTTCTTTCCATTTTTTTTGCCATCACCTTGAAATAAAGGAATCTGCAATCCACCATTGATAATGGGAATACTTCTTCCATAACCGTCAGTATAAGGAGAGTTTACGTTATTGCTAACATCAAACAAAACAGAAAGATAGTAAAACGGGCCCCCTCCTCTGCCTATGCGGCCTTGCGTATATCCACCACCTATTAAAAAACTTCCGGCATCGGCTTTGGCCTTATCCACCGGTGTACGTGTAGGCGGAATATATTTTTGTCTGATAAAATTATGTTCAATCTGTGCTTGTGCAAATAGAAAACGAACGGGGTATAATTTGATAAACCCACCCCCACCAAATACATTCTGACGCAGTTTGGCATTGAGCACACCATTATAATCGCGATAGGAAGAATAATTATAATTCACCACAATACCGGCATCCAGCCAGTTGGTAAGGCTATACCCAAATACCGGACTGGCTCCAATTAAAAAAGTATTGTTATAAAAACCAAGAGAAACCGTGCCTCCGGTAAACAGATTTTCTTTATTAAAGCCCTTCTTAACTTCTTCCTCCTCTTTCTCTTTTTGCGCAAAGAGATGGACAGACAAAATGGTCGTTAATAACAAGGATGCAATGATTCGCTTCATCATGGTTACTTTAATTATTTAGATTAAAAATTTTGCCGGGGTTTAAAATATTATTGGGATCAAATGCCTTTTTTATTTCACGCATCAAACGAAGATTGGCTTCTTTAAAAACAATATCCATATATGGTTTTTGTATCAGCCCTATACCATGCTCACCACTGATGGTGCCGCCCAGTTTATACACCAGTTCAAACAACTCACGCAGTGCTTTTGTCATTTCTTCGTTGCCGTGACTGTTGGGTATGCCTTCTTTTCTGATGCGAATATGCAAATTGCCATCGCCGGCATGACCATAACATACCACTTCAAAATCATGCTTGCGCCCCAATTCTTTTACACCTTTAATCAATTGAGGCAACTCGGCCCGAGGTACTACGGTATCTTCTTCAATTGTATATCCAATGAGCTTTACAGCCTCAGCCACTCTTCTTCTCAATTTCCACAACTCAGTTTTCTGTGTTGCATCTTCTGCAAAATAAACTTCTCCGATATCATATTGCGTTAAAAGGTTGCTAATAGCTTCCATTTCCTGCATCAGTACATCCATATTATTACCATCCACTTCTATAATCAGGTGCGCTGCAGTATCATCAGTAATTGGCACTGCATTACTATCTACAAAGCTGCTTACGATATTCAATGCATCAATTTCAACCAGCTCCATTGCACTGGGTACAAAGCCTGCTCTAAAAATGGCGCTGACGGCTTCGGCTGCTTCATCCAGATTTTTGAATGGCACCAGCATTAATAAATCGTACTGAGGCAGTGGAATGAGTTTCAAAACAATTTTGGTAACAATTCCTAAAGTGCCTTCGCTGCCTACCGTAAGTTGTGTAAGATTATAACCGGTAGAATTTTTCAACACATTGGCACCGGTCCATATTATTTCGCCGGTGGGTAAAACCATTTCTAGGTTTAGTACATAATCTTTTACAACTCCATATTTTACTGCCTTGGGGCCACCGCTGTTTTCGGCAATATTGCCGCCAATGAAGCAGGAGCCTCTACTACTGGGATCGGGTGGATAAAAAAGTTTTTTTTCTTTTACTGCATTCATCAACACTTCCGTTATCACACCCGGTTCGGTGGTTACCTGCAGGTTTCTTTCATCAATGTTTAAAATTGTATTCATCCGTTCGGTAGAAATCAATACACCACCTAAATGTGGCAATGCGCCCCCGCTTAAGCCGGTACCGGCACCTCTGGGAGTAACCGGAATTTTATCTCTATTACAGATTTTCATAATAGCACTAATCTCTTCGGCTGTTCTGGGTCTTATTACTACTTCGGGTAGGTAGAGCAGATTTTCAGTTTCATCGTGCCCATAATGATTCAACGATTCATCATCGGCCAAAACAAATGCATCTCCCGAAATTTTTTTAAACTCCTGAATATGCTGTGGTGTAAGTAAAGCAGTAGCGTTTTTCATTTCTCAAAAAAAATAAATGTGACCGTAAAAATCGGAATAAAAGAAAGAAAAACAGAAAAAAATCAATAGCCGCTTTTAAATGAAGGACAAATAAAATCTCGCTTGCTGCCACTATATTTATCCTTCAACCCGGTTTTTACAATGGAAATTTCAAAAGCACCCCGTGTATTATTGAAATTTTTTAAGGAAGAAGTTGTAGCATCATAGCTGAAAGTAAAATTAAAATCTTTGACACCCAATCCCACCATTGGAATAAAAGCATCTTTGTAGCGGTAATACAATCCGGCCATCAGAGTTTTATCACCATCACCCGATAGATTGTATCGGGCATTCAATCCACCTACTATTTCAGAAGACTTTGCCTGAAATGATGCATTAATATTTGGATTGATAATCCAGCGATCATTGGGCATAAAACTACCATTCATAAATGCGGTGTATCTTACCGGTATTCTGCTTTCATTATCCTTAACGCTAAAAAAAGTTTCTTTGGGCCTGTTTACATGCATGGCCGAAAATCCGGCATTGAGATAAAGTGTTCCTTCTGTAAAGTAAGCGTAGTTCATTCCTACTTGCATATCCAGATAATTGATATTATTGGCCGCCAGCACCGGCGCACCCGAAGTATTGTGTGCGTCAAAAAATTTTCCATTCCACTGACTGGGAAATGTAAGATTGGTTGTATTGATTCTTTTATTTGCCCAGCCCACATTAAAACCAAGACTAAGCAAACTTCCCAAATTCAACATTTGATGATAGGCTACCGAGCCATACATTTTGGTAGAAGTGAGCACACTGGTACCGGCTACATCTCTTAATACTTGACCACCCAGACCCAGCCAACCTGTATTGTCGCTATTGGGCATTACCTGCACATCACCATAAGCACTTATGGTTTTATATGGAAAGGCAGAAACTGAAGCCCATTGATTTCTGATGTTGAATCCAATTCTATAATCTCCTTCGGGAATAAAACCCGTATTGGCCGGATTGGTTAATAAAGGCGCATTAAAAAACTGAGAAAAATGAAGGTCTTGTGCAAATGCATTATTTGCAAACAAGAGGCTGCAAGCTAAAAATATTCTTATCAGTTTGTTGGGTTTCATTATTACAACTTAAAGCTTATTATTCTTTTATCTTATTAAAGTTATGTCTCCCTTTTTTGTCGCTTTTGTACCATCTGTAAACTCAACACTTAAAGTATAAACATAAACATCCATTGGCTGCACTACACCTTTTACTTTTCCATCCCATCCTTTTGAAATAGTGTTGGACTCAAATACTTTTTGCCCCCACCGGTTCCAGATTATGAAAGTCATTTTACCAATTCCAAAACCTCTTACATACACCACACTGTTTTGATCGCCGCTTAACGGTGTAAATGCATTGGGCACACCTACTACCGGTGTGATGAGTGCATCCACAGGTTTACACACAGTAGCCGGACATCCGGTAGCATTGTATGCAGTAAGGCATGCATTGAAAGTAGCTGTTTTATTGTATTGATGTGTTACCGGAAGCCTGGAATCGGTAAGCAATGAATCACCATCACCAAATACCCACTTAAAATTTACTGCATCTGCCGATGAAAGATTGCTAAATATCGTAGGTGTATTTTCCAATGGAGGACTTGGGCTCCAGCTAAAATCTGCCGTTGGTGCACCCATTACTGTAATGGTGAAACGGGCAGTATCGGTAAGATTGCAAGTACTTGGATTATTAGCAACCAGCATAACATGATAAGTACCGGGAGCGGGATAAAGATGTGTAGGAGTAGAAGCCGTTGACAAAGGACTACCATCACCAAAATCCCAGATGAAGGTTTCGCCTGCAATAGAGTTATTGGTAAAAACAGCATCATAAGGTGCACAACCCAATGCCGGAGTTGAAAAAGCAGCTTTTACATTTGCCGCTACATTCAGTTGCACAATTAGCGAATCCGGTGCATTGCAATAAGTAAGATCATTCAACAACAGTTTTACATTATAAGTACCCGGGCTGGCATAACTATGATTTACAGAAACAAGTCCGGCAGTTACTTTGGGAGTACCATCGCCAAAATCCCAAGTAAAAGAGGCAGGGCCAAATGGATTACCCGGAGGTGCTGTTGATAGATTATTAAACTGATAATTAAAAGAAGTACAAGGCGGCAGTTTCACAGGCGTCATGGCAAGGTTGGCCTTTATATCGCCTGCTCTGATGGTAAGCCTTGATGTATCCCGCACATTACAAGTGGTAGGGTCAATCGCTATCAACATTACATTATATAAACCTACTGCATTGTAAGTATGTGATGCTGATGGAACGGTTGTTGTTAATACAGGAGAGCCATCCCCAAAATGCCATTCATAAGATTGTGCATTCGCTACGGTGTCAGAAAAATCTACTGTCATAGGAATACAACCATAGGTTCGGGGCTCACCATTTATTGCAGATTTTAATCCTGCATGCACACCCGATAGGTTCATGGCAATTTTTACCATTGTAAGATTGCACCCGGCGCTGCTGGCATTGTTAACCGTAGCCCATGCTCCAGGTGTAGTTGGATAAGTAGGTCTTCCTGCTGGATCCAGATTACAATTACCACAAATGGCCTGATAAATAACACCGTTTCTATCAAACCGACTGGTGCCACCATCCACATGATCGGCACCAAAAGCTACGCTGTTATTTTCGCCAAAGAAACTACCAAACAACTGACCGGCTGCATCTTTCTTTAATACAAAGAAGTAAAAGTCTTTCCCATCGGTTGTTGATTTTAATGCATCTGGCGTTACGGGTAATCCGGTAGTGCCGGCACTGGCATAAGGATTTGCTGTTGTATAGAAACCACCCCAGCCTGATATATAAACATTCTCACATCTGTCAACCAGAAATGCTACCATAGAAATATCCGGCGTAGCTGAGCCTTTACCAAAACAAGTGGAATACACATAGGCTGATAAATCGGGTTGCAGTTTTGCGATAAACTGTTTCCCTCCGGCATTACTGTAGGGTGCATTTACGACATTCCAGTTACCGGTTGTTTGACCCATGATGTATGGAAAACCATTCAAATCAAACTGCACACCAAAAACCTGATCGGCACCACTGGTGCCAATAAAAGTGGAACGAATTAATGTAGTGCCGTTGTTATTTATTTGTGCAACAAAACCGTCAATAGGTGTACCGCTTCCACTGCTGTTGATAGCAGTACCCACAGTACCAGCATGGTTGCCCGGAAAATCGGCACTTTCTGTGCCGCCGCCAACATAGATATCTCCATTGGGAGCTAATGAAAGTACATAAGCCGCATCATTTAAACTACCACCCAATAAACCGATAAATTGTCTTACACTTAAATCGGCATTATATTTCAATACTACACCATCCTGCCCACCGCCAAATGTGGTTCTAAATGCGCCCGGTGAAACGGGAAAATCACTTGATGATTGTGTGCAAGATGCAAGATATACATTGCCGGCTCCATCAAGTATTACTTCACTTCGCCCATCATCGCCATAGTTTCTTTGCAAAGAATTAGTTCCGCTTCGGGTGTCATTAATATTCACACCATCGCTGCCCGTGCCGCCTATTCTTTTTGAACCCATCAGGCTGGATCCATTTGCGTTCAGTTTCATTAAAACAATATCCCATCCGCCACAAGGTCCTACAATATCGGCAGCTCCGTTTTTCAATGGGAAACCGGCTGGGCCCGATAAAGCAGATTTGGTGCGGCCTGCCAAAACTAAATTTCCTTGAGGGTCCACCACCAGACTATGCACCTGCTCATCACTACTGCCGCCAATATAGGTCGCATACACACGATTGGTACCGTTGGGTGTTAGTTTTATAATACTGATATCCGTAGCGCCGCTAAAATTTGTTTGAAAAGCACCTGTAGTAACCGGGTAGCCGGGTTCCAGATTATAACCGCCGCCAAACATACTGCCATCAGGTCCATAAGTAGCTGTAAAACCCCAGTTATCTCCCCTGCTTCCCGAAAAAGAACAAAATACAATAACAGGATCAATTACTAATGTGGCTTTAGGATCATAATCTTTTACATCAAACCTTACTACATTATCTTTTACGGTGTACTTACAGTTTATTTCTTTTTTTCCCGTTAATCCTGCCTGATAAGTGTAAGGCGAAGATTCTTTCAATTCGCCCAATGAAGTTTTGATGAGCAGTTCTTTGTTTTTTGTTTGCAAATGATCAACACCGGAATATTTCAATGCAATTTTTGAAACATCGCCACCCGGTTTTACAATGATGTCGTATTTGAGATAACCATAGTTAGTATAATATCTTACATCAATATTGGGATACACTTCTTCGAGTGTAATTGTCTGATAAATACCGCAACCGCTTCCCCACTTTGAAGGGTCGTTACCTTTGAAATAATTATTGACAGTTGTAAGTGGTTTTTCAGCCTTTGTCTTATTTGCAAATGTGTTGCCCAAAAAATCAACATTGAATGCATGGCTTCTTACCATAAATTTTTCTTCAGGCAAATCGTGCCGGCCATCATGAATGAGTTGAAGTACATGGGCCATATCAGCCGCATTATATTGTACCATGGTAATGCCGCCATTGCGAATATAAAAATCCCCATTGCTTACCGTGCCTTTAAATAAAACTCGGGGATCCCACTGGCCTTTATTTTCAACAAACTCAATATTGCCCTGTGCCAGCGACAGAACTGAGCATGAAATGAAACAAAAAAATAGAAATAGTTTTTTCAGGGTAGTCATATTTCCAGTAAAATAACGAATTCCTTGCAATTTCGGATTTAAACTTTCTGTTAAGATGTTTCTTTTCATAAGTAATTGTCTGGCTAAAGTCAAAATATTTTCCAAAAACGAAAAACAACTGAATCGTTATGAAATTTTACTCCAGATAATCCCTTGCGGAGATTGATTCAGGAAATTCTTTAACGGCAAATTTCCGGCCGAAGTCAAATCGGGATCAACATCTAATACAGAAGCTGCTATATTTTTTGACAGTTCCAGTACTTCCCGGTCTTGGACTATTGAAGCCAATTTGAAGTTTAAAGCACCACTTTGTTTCGTTCCATCAATTTCTCCCGGTCCTCTTAGCTGCAAATCTTTTTCAGCAATTTCAAACCCATTGGCCGTTGTTACCATTGTATGGATGCGCTCACGGGCATCATTACCCAATTTGGAACCGGTTAATAATATACAATAACTTTTTTCGGCGCCACGGCCCACCCTGCCTCTTAGCTGGTGCAGCTGCGACAGTCCAAACTTTTCGGCGCTTTCAATAATCATTACTGAAGCATTAGGCACATTTACACCTACTTCTATCACAGTTGTAGAAACCATAATTTGCGTATCGTGTGTTACAAACCTTTTCATATTGGTTTCCTTTTGCTCGGCCGGCTGCCGCCCGTGCACCATACTTATCCAGTACTTTGGTTCGGGGAAATAAGCTTTTACATTTTCATATCCTTTCATCAGATTTTCATAATCCATTTTGTCGCTTTCTTCTATCAATGGAAAAATGATATAAATCTGTCTTCCTTTTTCAATTTCGGTTTTTATAAAATCCATCACTTTGCTTCGTTGCGATTCATAACGATGAACCGTAGTAATGGGTTTTCTGCCCGGTGGCAATTCATCTAAAACACTGTAATCAAGATCGCCATAGGCTGTCATAGCCAGCGTACGGGGAATGGGTGTAGCCGTCATTACTAATACATGCGGAGGAACGGCTGCTTTTTCCCAAAGCTTTGCTCTTTGTGCTACACCAAAACGATGCTGCTCATCAATAACCACCAGTCCCAGGTTGTTAAACTGTACGGCATCTTCAATAACAGCATGTGTACCTACCAGAATTTTTATTTCCCCTTCGGCCAGTTCATTCAATATTCTTTTTCTTTCCGCAGTTTTTGTAGAGCCGGTAAGTAAGCGTACCGGTAATTTCATTTTTTCCAACAAGGCGGAAATGGTTTCAAAATGCTGGCGTGACAGAATTTCCGTAGGTGCCATCAGGCAAGATTGAAAACCATTATCGGCTGCCAGCAACATCAGCAATACAGCTACAATTGTTTTACCGCTTCCTACATCGCCTTGCAGCAATCGGTTCATTTGTTTGCCCCGGGCTGTATCGTTTCTTATTTCTTTAATTACTCTTTTTTGTGCCCCCGTCAGTTCAAATGGGAGATGCTCTTTGTAAAAGGTATTGAACAGATCGCCTACTGTGTCAAATACTACGCCTTTAGAAAAACGATGCCGCCTACTGCGAATCATTTGCATGCGTAACTGCGAAATAAAAAGTTCTTCAAACTTTAGCCTCCTTACGGCCGCTTCATAAGCCTCGTTGTTTTGTGGAAAATGAATTTGCCTGAAAGCATGAAAACGGCTGATGAGGTTTAATTGACACAATATATCATCAGGCAATATTTCAGGAATATTATGCTCTTGAATTTGCGAAAGCAATGCATGAGTAATTTTGGAAAGTTGTCGGCCTCCTAATCCTTTTGCTTTTAATTTTTCGGTGGTTGGATATACAGGTTCCAGATATTTTTTTGCTACCGGTTGCTCCGGAAGCAGAATTTCTATTTCGGGATGAACAATTTGTGGTTGGTTATTAAAAAAAGATACACGACCATACACAAGATAAGAGTGCCCGGTTTGTAAAAGTTTTTGAACCCAGCCCAGTCCTTGAAACCAGATAAGTTCAATAACGCCTGTTTTATCTTTCAACTCTGCCACCAATCGCTTTCCCTGCTTTTGGCCCATGGTTTCAAAACTGAGCAATACACCTGCAATTTGTACATACTCTGTTGCAGCATTAATTTCATTCACTGTATTTAGCTGTGTACGGTCAATATGCCGAAAAGGGAAATGCGAAAGCAAATCGCCAAATGTAAAAATGCTAAGCTCTTTTTTTAAAAGATCTGCACGCAATGGACCCACCCCTTTCAGGTACTCAATGGGTGTAGCTAATATGTTTGATGAAGCAGAAATGATTGTTGCTTTCTTACAAAAATAATCAATAGAAAATTGAGGTATTCAGATTACATATAATCATAAAGCGCTGCGAACAGATTTTTCCCAAAGCACCGACTGACGACCCTTTACATATCGCAAAAAACCTTTAACCAAACAAAAATTCATAAATACAAAATAAAAGGGAATGGTGAAGATGCCTGCTTTTTTGCCGGCACTTACATAACCCCATCCCAAAAAAGCAAATGCATAAAAAACAGTTTGCAAAAAGAGTAAACTGCTAAACAAATCATTATTGAAAAAGATAACCAAAAGCAGATTAGCCGCAAACACTAACACGATAGACAACGGACATAAAACCCAGCGAAACAAACGACGGGACAAGTATTGAAACGACAACAAAGGATATTAGAAAATGTTTAAACTGGCTTTGAGGATATGAACCGATTGATAAGCACCGGCCGCAATTCTGATTTTCCTTTTCGATTCTTCTATTAATGAATCGGAAGCCGTTTCGGTAGCAAATGCATCAGGCTCATAAGCAAAACGATAGCCTTGCAAACACACTTGCATGGAGATAATAAAATCGTCAAGAATTACATGATCATCAATAGGTGAAAACAAATGTGTGCGAATAGAAAACAACTCACCCGCTGCACCTACAATTGAGAAAAAAGATGCATCCATTTTTTTTAAGAAAGATTCATATTGCCAGTACAGCCCCTCTGCCTCGCCCACCACCGATTCCGCCCGGTTTTGCAAAATCTTTTTTTCGCCTGCCACACCGCCAATATTTTCATCTTGATAATGGGGCATTATTTTTTTTAAACACTCGGGGTTGAGCATGGTATTGGCATCGCTAAAAACAACGAAAGGTGTAGAAACGGTTTGCATTGCCCTTTTAATAGCTGCATACTTACCTCTCCTTTCTGCCTGATGCATTAAAATTATTTCAGGAAATCGTTTTACAATGTTTTCTGAACCATCTGCAGATCCATCGGTAACAATCACCACTTTTAGCTTATCAGCCGGATAGTCAATTGCAAGGGTGTTCCTGATTTTTTTCTCCAGCATGTCTGCTTCATTGTAGGCAGAAATGATGATGGTAACAGGCGGCGTTTCATGAGTGCATTTGGGTTTGTTTTTTTGCAGCAACACGTTGATGTTATTAAAGAGCCACAACATCAGTCCATATCCTATGTAACAATAGAAAAGAATGCCGAGGCTTATCCAAAACAATATTTGCAACACCAGGTTCATCTGTATTCGGAAATTACGAAGCTAACTTCGCAAATTTCCCAGTAACTATTGTATTTCAACGAAACAAATAAAGAAAAACTGCCCATTCTTCAGGCATAAAGGGCAAAACTCTTGCCATTCGTAGCTGTGATTTCTATTTTAGTACTACCAATCCAATAACCTGAACCTAAATGGGTACCATGATGAACCATTTCCACCTTTTGCAGTCATTTCTGCAATTTGAAGATTTTAAAATTGCATTGCTCTCATTTTTCAGTGCTTTTGTAGTTACGTTGATTGTCATTCCGCCTTTAATCAGCTTTATCAATAAGTACCGCTTGTTTGATAAGCCAAATGCAAGAAAAGAACACACCATGCCCGTACCTACTATGGGCGGATTTGCAATAGTAGCCGGTATGCTAATGGCCTTAATATTATGGTTTCCCTTTATTGCCAATGCACCCACTATCAGTTTTTTCTTTTCGGTTGTTGTACTACTTGCTTTAGGAATATTAGACGACCTGAAAGATCTTTCCGCTAAATATAAATATGTTGTACAAACCGCAGTTGCCCTATAGATTGCCATATCCGGCATTCGCATTACTTCATTTGAAGGATTCTTAGGAATCTATGAATTACCCTTATACGCTCAATACACCTTTACAGTGCTGGCAATAGTGGGCATAACCAATACATTCAACCTGATAGATGGCATTGATGGATTAGCCGGCGGTTTGGGATTTATGAGTTTATTGGTATTGGGTTTATTTCTTACAGCCAATGGCGATGCCAATACGGCACTTATCGCTTTTGCATTAGCAGGCGGAATACTGGCTTTCTTATATTTTAATTTAAACCCTGCAAAAATTTTTATGGGCGATACGGGTTCATTGGTTTTGGGGTTTGCAATTTCCGTTCTATGCATCAGGCTGATGCAGGTAAATGCAGATGCCGCCCAACCCGTGCTGACACATGCACCTGTTTTTGTATTGGCAGTTGTGTTGATACCGGTGTTTGATACCTTGCGAGTATTCATTACCAGAACCATTAAAGGCGGTTCGCCTTTTGTGGCTGATAAAACGCATATTCATCACCTGCTTACCAATCAGGGTTTTAGTCATGGGTATGCAGCGAGGGTGATTTGTTTTATGCACGCAATTATATTATTACAGGTTTTCTGGCTAAAAGATCTGCGGCCGGAAGTATCAGTATTAATATTACTGGCCTTTATCTCATTGGCCATATTCTTTTTGAAAAAGCTAAGTATCTTCTATAGCGAAACAAATAATCGTGTAGCAAAAAAAACTAACGAAGATCAGATGGAAGGGGTTTATTAATGATTTTTTCTTTTGATATGCTCAGGAAGAAATGATATGAACAACTTCAACTAATATCTACAATAGTAGAAATGTATTGGGTTGCTTAAACTGCCAATACAAAGCCTTTGAAAAAAAATTCACGAAGGGTTTTGGTAGCCCAAACGATACAGGAGTGGCATTGATTGAATTTA
>ERZ795041.59-NODE-59-length-43175-cov-4.694272_pt1 | contig 43175 bp, 45 predicted proteins | sample MGYA00375125_ERZ795041 | MGnify/ENA primary metagenome ERZ795041 (study PRJEB30170, sample SAMN03074214) | activated sludge metagenome | biome: Common Effluent Treatment Plant; feature: Wastewater; material: Activated sludge; isolation source: activated biomass in a...
CGTTTGTGATTTTGTAAAAATTCCGTTGTTCTCTTCTTTCTCTAAATAATTTTCGCTATTGAGGTATTTGCTGTCAATCAGGATGACATCAATAAATGCAAATAAAGCCAATGCAAGACCTATAATAGCAGGTTTCATTTTCCTTTTTACCAGCAGCCATACCGCTGCAGCGGCAAGTAATACAAAGCCAAAGGAACGTAGTATGTCGCCCATCATTAATCCTTTTCTGTCGACTTTTAATCCATCATAGTAATCTTTTACTAATTGCTTTACACCGGCAGGCAGTTGCTGCTCGCCGGCGTTTCTTACTTGTTTTAATGTTTCAGTATCTGCATAGCCCATAAAATTGGCTGTCATGTAAATAAACAGCAAGAGCACAAACAGGCAACCCGTTGCGATCAATCCTTTTTTGTATTGGTTCCAGAAATCGGTTTGTGCAGCATGGTTCATTAGTTTATTAAGACCCAGCACAGCCAATAAGGGCAGAAGCAGTTGCGGTATTACCAGTATCATTGATGGTGCTCTGAACTTGTTGTAGAATGGCAAATGGTCAAACAAGAAATTATTGAAAGCGCCAAAATAATGCCCCCACGACATAACGATGGTAACTATGATAGCCGTAAATAACCACCATTTATGCTTTCCGTTTAATACAAACATGGCAAGGATGGCCAGAAAACAAATAATAGCTCCTACATAAGGCGGGCCTGATGTGCCTACCTCGCCGGGATAGGTCATGCCGCCCCAGTAAAACTGTGGCGGTGGTAATTGCTGTTGTAGTTCTGCCGGCATTGCTCTTAATGCTTCTATCGCTTTTGAATCGTCTTCTTTTACTTCCAGTTTATCGCTGGCGCCGCCAAAAATTCGGGGTGCAAACATCACAAGTGGCTCAGCGGGTTTCATACTATAACTCATACCATACTCACGAGTAAGGCCACTGCCTTTTGCTACATGTTTTGCAGTAGTATCAGTACTGGTAAGCGCCGATCCGCCTCCTCTTATGGTTTCTTTCTGAAATTCGTAAGTTGAAAGCAGGGTAACCGCATTGATAGCAAGGCCTATGAGTGCTGCACCTAAAACAAAGCCAAGGCTAAATACCATCTCTTTTATTTTCTTTTCTTTTATCCAGTTTACGATAAAGAAAACAGTAAGTATGCCTAATGTTATAAATAGGTAATATGCAATCTGTGGATGGTTCATGGCAATTAATACCGAAGTAAAAAGAGCAGTAAGTGCAGCACCCAGCAGATATTTCTTTTTATCATATATCAGCAATACAGAGGCCAGTAATGCAGGCATAAATGCCATAGTCATCATTTTAGTAACATGGCCTACACTGATGATGACCGGATTGTAAGTGGCATAGGCAAAAGCCAGCGATCCCATGATGGCGGCAAATATGTTTATTTGCAGCACTACACATAACAAGTAAAAACACAAACTTGCTAAAAAGAAAAAACTCACCGGTTCGGGAAGCCCCAGGCTCATTATTTTAGATACATACCAAGGCAATGAGTTGTTGTATGGAACACCGCCAATTTGAAAAGCAGGCATACCGCTAAACACACTATTGGTCCACAAGGGACCTTTGCCATCATGCGTTTTTGCATATTCAAGAGATTGGTTTACGGCTCCTTTCCAGTTGGTTATATCGCTTTGGTTCAATACTTTGCCTTCCAGTGCAGGTTTACAATACAGCAAGGCTATGATTAAAAACACAGCCAATGCAGCTACGTGAGGCAATAATTTTTTCAGAAATCCATTCTTCATAAAATCTTATACATTAGGCTGACAAAATAATGCTATTTTGGTCTAAAAAAACGGATGCGCTGGTTATTATTTTTATCTCGTCTTGCTTTTATATGCGGTTTGTTTTTTCTGGCTTCTTTATCCTTGCTTGTAAAAGACTGGTTGGATGATAAAAGTTTGGTCTCTACGATTATTACAATTGGTTTTTTTATGGGAATGATCATTGTTCCCATTACTTTGTTATGCTATCTTTTTACCTGGCTGGCAGGTAAAAAGCCTTTTGCAACCGTACCAAAGTGGCTGGCTTTATCAATTTTGTTTTTCCTGTTTGTGTATGCCGGCTATGTTTATTATAGTAATTACAATCATCCTATACAATGATAAAGTCAATCCTAAAAGACAGGCCTACCAAACTTTTTCTGGGCATCATGGCTTTTTTTGTGGCCAATGCATTGATAGCAGAATGTATTGGCGGTAAAATATTTTCTTTGGAAGAAGTATTTGGGTTCGCTCCGGCAAATCTTACTTTGTTTGGACAAAGTGGTTTGTCCTTTACACTTACCTGCGGTGTGCTGCTATGGCCGCTTGAGTTTATTATTACTGATATTGTAAATGAATTTTATGGCCCCAAAGCGGTGAGGCGTATCAGCTATACAGCGGTCATCTTAATTTCTTATGCCTTTATCATGTTTTATGTAAGCATGAGTGCGCCACCTGCCAATTGGTGGATAGGCTCAAAAGCAACTGAAGGAATCCCTGATATGCAGGCTGCTTACAGTGGTATTTTCGGGCAGGGTATGTGGATTATTGTTGGCAGTCTTGTTGCTTTTTTGGTAAGCCAATTGGTAGATGTATTTGTTTTTCAAAAAATAAAAAAGGTAACCGGAGAGAAAAAAATCTGGTTAAGAGCTACAGGTTCTACACTAATATCTCAGTTGATAGACAGCTTTGTAGTACTCACCATTGCATTTAAAATTGGTAACAACTGGAGTTGGGCGCAAGTGTTGGCAATAGGCTGTGTAAATTATATCTATAAATTTTCAATGGCGATACTGCTTACGCCACTTATTTATCTGGCCGAGCGTCGTATAGAAAAATATCTGGGTAAGGAAACCACAGCGAGCATGAAAAAGGCAGCCATGGGAGAGGAGGAGGCGTTGCCTCAAATGCCTACAGCGGGCTAAAGTGTTGTTTGGTTATCATCTCCACTACAATTTTGTCAATCGGGAGTGTAACATCTGAAGCTGCAATTTTTTGTAATGGAATAAAACGAAAACTTTCTATTTCCTGTGTTTGCTGATATTGTTTTTGCTGTGCTTCTGTAAACTGAAATGGTTTGTCGTGTAACAACATCTTGATAGGCTCCAATGCTTTCACATAATAATAAATAGAGATGATTTGATGCTGTGGGTTGAATGCAGAAATCTGAAAATAATCAGTTGTGTAAATATGTGAGCCCACTTGAATTTGCAAATCAAGCTCTTCTTTAAATTCTCTTGTAAGACAATCCCTGGTGCCTTCGCCAAATTCCAGTCCGCCGCCCGGAAATTTTGTAATATAACTGCCTCTTATCAGTTCATCACTTACCAGCACTTCCTGCTTATCATTGATCAATAAGCCATATACTCTCAGGTTAAACATGCAGGTTAAAATATTTTTTTGCGAAAGAAATACCAGCCAATAATGAGTGCAATGCCCAGTGAAAGAAATGCTACAATGTAGAACGCATATTTTGAATGTTCAAATCCGCTGGGTACATTCATTCCAAATAAACTGGCTATCAAAACCGGAAAGGTGAGCACTATGGTAATAACGGCCAATCGTTTCAATACCTGGTTTTGGTTATTGGCAATAATGCTGGCAAAGGCATCGAGTGTGCTGCTTAAAATGTTGGTATAAATATTAGCCATTTCCAACGCCTGAGAGGTGTCCACAATTAAATCTTCCAACAGTTCTTTTTCATCTTCGTGTAGCGTTAAAAAATTGGTTCGTGATAATTTCATCAGCAACATTTCATTTGACTTCAATGCTGTAACAAAATACACAAGGCTTTTTTGAATCTTCATCTATTCCAGCAATTCTTCATTGCGACTGCTGGCATATAGTTTTTGCTCCATCGCATTGCGGCGTTGGTTTATCTCTTTCAGGTATTGCATAAAGGCCTGCGTTACCTTTTCAAAGATTTTCAACACCATCATATTTTTTTTGTCCTCGGTACGATTACGAAAGGTGTCCAGAAATTTTTTGATAGCAGGATTGTCAAATGAGTTAACCGTTACAATTTGATTATGGGTAAGAATAATACATATAGGAATGGTGATATAGTATGCGTCGCTTTCATTAAAAGAATTATTTTCTGTTGGCGTTTTAATGACAATGAGCTTTACATTGTCTTCTTCTTCAAAGCGGCTTCTTTCGTCAATATCCAGCGAGTCGGTAAGAAAGTCGATGGGTATATCCAGACTTTCAGATAATTCGGTGAATTCTTCCTGTTTCAATGGCGGCGATACATTGACCCATGAACCGGATTCAGGCTTATCCGTTTCTACCGTCTGGCTATTTATATTTTTAAAATTCTGAATCACGAAGTAAAATGATGTTTGATATTGGAAATTGAAAATATGAGATACAATATCGCTTTATTTATATTTCTACAACCCCTTCAAATACTTTTTCTGCAGGGCCACAGAGCCAGATATTTTCATATCGGTTTTCGTCAGTTTTTTCATATTCTACGGTAAGGAAGCCGCCCGGGGTTTCTACTTGTACTTCATTAAAACCATTTTCATTGTGGAAACAAACTAAAGCCGATGCGGTTACGCCGGTGCCACAGCTCATCGTTTCGTCTTCGACACCTCTTTCAAAAGTGCGAACGATTATTTTTCCGGGTTCTTCCAGTACTTCTACAAAATTTACATTGATACCCTCTTCTTTAAACTCGGCACTGTTTCTTATTTCATAACCCTTTTTGTACACATCCATATCCAATACATGATCGGTGAGTTTAATATAATGCGGCGATCCGGTATCCACAATAAAATCATTGTGAAACTTGCGAATTGTTTTTACATCTTTCATTTTCAGAGAGACAGTTCCGTCATCATCTATCTCAGCTTCATGTACCCCATCTACTGCAAGAAAACGATATACATCTCGACGAATATTCAAATGGTATGCAAATTTAATCATACAACGGCCACCATTGCCACACATACTGCCTTCCTTGCCATCGGCATTAAAATATTTCATTTCAAAATCGAAACCTTCTATTTCATTTAACAGCATCAGCCCATCGGCGCCAATACCAAATCTGCGGTCGCACAACTTATTTACTTGTTCAATGGAAAGGTGATTGTAGTGGCCTTTCCTGTTGTCGGCGATGATAAAATCATTGCCTGTTCCCTGATATTTACTAAAATGAATTTGCATCAGATAGAATCGGCAAATATTCCGATAAATTTTTTAATTAGGCTCTCTACAGCTGCTTTTCCATCTTTGGAAAATTCTTTTACAACACGATTGGCTACAATGGCATTGATGGCCAGGCAATGATGCCCCAATAATCTGCCCAGCCCATAAATAGCGGAAGTTTCCATTTCAAAATTGGTAATTCTATGTGGGCCAAATCTGAAATCGGTAAGTCTGTTTACAAAATCAGGATTACGAATACCCAGCCTTAGCACACGACCCTGCGGGCCATAAAAACCCGGGCAAGTAACCGTAATGCCATGATGAAAGTCAGAAACGAAATTTTTTATCAATGAAGCTGCGCCGCTACTTATATAAGGATGGCCAATTTGCCCATGTACCTGCGTATGTGTTACAAAATGATGAAGTAATTGTTGTTCCTCATCATTCTGTTCAAGCCTGTAAAAATTCAACAGGTTATCTACTCCCAATCCATGTGTAGAAGCTACAAAACTGTCGACAGGTACATCGGCTTGCAATGAACCGGATGTACCCAGCCGGATAATGTTTATGGAACTTAATTCTTTTTTTATCTCCCTTGTTTTAAAATCAATATTGACAAGGGCATCCAGTTCGTTAATTACAATATCAATATTATCGGGGCCAATGCCTGATGATAAAACGGTGATTCTTTTTTTGCCTACATAACCGGTATGACTTACAAATTCCCGATGCTGCCTTTTTACTTCTATGGAGTCAAAATATTTGCTGATTTCTTTTACACGATCGGGGTCGCCTACGGTTACTACTGTGCCCGCTATTTCATCCGGAGTAAGGTCAAGATGATAAACAGCTCCTCTGTCATTTATTATTAATTCTGATTCTGCTATTCTGGACATAGATGTTATTTTATGTAACTAAAAAATTGCCAAAAGTCTTTATATTTGCCGCAGTTTAGGGCTTTAAAAAAGACTTGGATTCACAAATCTAAAATCTTAAAGCGATAATCAGAAATAATAAGGTCCTTTGGCCGAGTGGCTAGGCTCAGCTCTGCAAAAGCTGCTACGGCGGTTCGAATCCGCCAGGGACCTCAAAAATGGGAGAAACTTCAGGTTTCTCTCTTTTTTTTACATTAATAATTTGCAACTACAAAGGCTTGTTTGCCGGCCGGAGTATAATTTCTTTTTAGAGAATCTATGATTCTTGCAGTATCATTTATTGAAGCAGCAATTTGAAAATAAATATTAAATGAAACTGAATCTCGTGTTTCTATTTTTGATTGATGTACCCCAATTGCTTGCAAATGATTATATCTTGAAATCGCCCTTTCCTTGTTGGCTACTTCCACAATAAATTTAAAACTGTTTGAAATATTGGATTGCCCGGCACTATCTTTCGTTTGTGTAGTTGTATCGGTTGTGTTGTCTATACGGGTGGTCATACGCTCAACCGGTTTAATTTCCTTATCTGCCGTGCCGTTGCTTGAATTTTTGTTTTTGGAAGTTGTGAATTTATAAACGGTATATCCGCCCCAAATTGATAAACCCAGTCCGGCAGCTATCAAAAACATAATAGCGGGCTTTCGCCAACTCATTTTTTGCTTTATCGGCTTTAATATGTTTCTGAAACCTGAATTATCGGATTAGTCAGCCGATTTTGTTTTCGTATCTTTTGAGGAAACATCTCTGAATATTTCATCTGCAGAATCGGTAACAAGTGAAAATGTTCCATCTTGATTTTTTTTGAGACTACCGATACCTTCAAATAAAAAGGATTTGCCAATATTCAAAAATTGCTTAGCGAGTTCCAGATATGATTGCAAATCTGCAGCAGCTAATGCCTTTATCTTTCCGGTTTTTGCGGAAATATAATATACCAAAACATGATTTTCTAATATGGCTGCTACATTTACAAAACTAAAAACACCTGATGGCGAGACTTTGTTTTTTTTCTGTTCAAATATTGAATCTGCATCTGGTACATACACAAAGCTACCCAAACCCGGTAGTGCCAGTCGGTAGTTTTCATACAAATATTGTGATATTAAAGCGGGAATCGTCAAAGATTATTTTTTGTGTGTAAGATAAATATTTTGTTTTGGCCATGCAAGCGCATCAATTGCTATTTATCTTTGCAAACTGTTTTTTAGCATTTTTTGAATAATAATGCGGTAAATTATGCTCAAACCTGATGAACAAGAATTTGTGAAGTATTGGGAAGCCAACCGGCTTCAAAAAAAGAAGGTTTTGCATTATCTGTATGCAGGGCTTCCCTTGGGCGTAGCATTAGTGATTGCCACATTTGTTAATTTTTTCTCGGGATGGTACACCCGGGCTGATATGGTGTTACGTACCGAGAGTAAATCCTTTGTGATTGTTTTGTTGATTGCGGCATTACTAATCGTTTCATTTATTGTTATTTTTTCGGCCAAACATAAATGGGATATTAATGAACAGCGGTTTAGAGAATTAAAATCAAAAATGGATAAATAAATTATAAATATTTGCAGCTATATTAATCTTAAAATGGTCTTTTAATCTGAAACATTCAAAAAATGAAAAAAGTCTTTTTATCTCTTCTGTTAGTCGGTACTGCTTTTAGTTTTTCATCTTGTATAAAAGATGGTATTTGTAAAGACAAAACTCCATCAAGCGAAGAGGGCACTATCCTCAATTATGCCTCTACACATGGCATAACGGCTACCGCACATTCCAGTGGTATTTATTATCAAATCATCACTCAGGGTACAGGCCCTGCGCCCACAGCATCTTCTCTTGTGAAAGTAAATTATAAAGGCAGATTGATGAATGACCAGATTTTTGACCAAACAACTACAGACCCTGCCGGTCCTTATACGCTGAACAGCTTAATCAAAGGTTGGCAAATCGGGCTCCCATTAATTAATGAAGGGGGTAAAATAAGATTAATCATTCCTTCGTCTTTGGGTTATGGATGTAAAGGATATGGCCCAGTGCCAAGTAATTCCGTTCTCTATTTTGAGATAGACTTAGTTGATGTACTTTAGTACTGCTGAAGCTATCTGTAAAGGCTCCGGTTTTGCATCGGAGCTTTTTTTATGTCAATTGCTGACTCTTCAGAACTAAATGATTGCAAAATTTATTGAATTCAGGTTCTTTAATTGTGTTTGCACTTTCGTCCACTAATTGCTGAATGATTTTATTGTTATTAAGGTCAATAGTAAGAAGCCCGTCTTTTAAAATAATGTTATTTAAATCATTCCATTTTATCTTTCTTTTTGGGAATGATGGATATAAAATATGTTCATCACCAATACACACCAGCTTTGTTTTTACTGATAAAAGATATAGGAGAAAAAACAAAAAGGAAATGCCTGTCAATGCATATTCCGATTGGGAAGCACTTATGGAAATGCACATGATAAAAAATACTTCCAGCCCAAATCTGTGTTGCGTCTTTCGGTAATAGAAAAACAAAAACAAAAATATTAAATGTGCGATGGGCAGATAAAATACATTTAATCTGAATTGATAATCATTAACAACATAATTTCTAAAGCAAATGGCTAATGTAAGCCCCAATAACACGAAAAATCCAATCCGGTTATAAAGTTTACGCTTTTCATTTTTTAGCGTCAATACATAATGATAGGCATCAACACTCATAATTATGTAACAGGATTGCTGGCTACCAGTAAGTTGCACATTTTGTAAAGTACCCGGGCGCCCACATTTGCATCCCAGTCGGTATCGCCGCCTATGCCTACTTCATTCAAATCAAACCCAATAAGTTTTCTACCCGAAGCTAAAATTTTGCTGAAAAGATAATATACCTGTTCCAGCTCAAAGCCACCAGGAACCGGTGTGCCTGTAAATGGGCAATACTTTCTGTCGAGCCCGTCTATATCAAAACTTATATATACACTTTGTGGTAGCTGACTTACTATTTCTTCTGCAATAGATTTCCAGCTGGCGCCCTCGTACTGCCGGTTTCGCATATCCTTATCAAAAAAAGTAACGATGCGGCCATTACTGTTCTTCATTTCCTCATACTCATCGCTGCCATAATCTCTAATGCCTGCTTGAACTAATTTTTTTATTGCCGGAATTTCTTTTAAGGCATTATACATGATGCTGGCATGAGAATAGGTAAACCCTTCATAAGCTTCTCTTAAATCAAAATGTGCGTCAATTTGAAGTATGCCAAAATCACCATGCTTTTCTCCAATGGCCTTAAAAAAGCCTAAAGGCGTACTATGGTCGCCGCCCAAAAGGGCAACTAATTTGTTTTTATTTAATAATTCTTTGGTCTGTTCGTAAACCCAATTGTTTAAAAATACACCTCCTTCGTTTACTTCCTTCAGTGTTTTACACATAAACTGGTTGGCACTTACTTCTTCACCTTTTGAAATATAATCAATGAAAAGCTCAGCTTCTTTGCGCAGGTAGTCGCTCTTCATTAAAATCTTCTTATCGGAATGTCGCATGTAATAACCCTGTTGCCAGGTATCAGGAAATTCGGGGTCGAATAAGTCAACCTGAAAACTGGCTTTGAAAACTGCTTCGGCAGCACGGGCTGTGCCTGCATTATAGCTTACCGTTACCTCCCAGGGTACAGGCACTATAACCAGCCTTGCCGATTCTTCATCAGTAGGCAGGCCAAAAATGTTATGGTTGGGATTAGCAACACTATTAGGGTCGTAGTTCGAAATATTTAACATAGATCTTCAGTTAAAAGCGCTGCAAGTTAAACGCCTTTAGGATAGCTACAAAAAGAATAAGCAAATGTTGATAAGTAACTATGCCTGATTCTTACGACTCAGGTTTCTAAGATGCGAAATATGCGATGCTACAGCCAGCCTCATTCTTGGATATTCAATATACTGAATACCAAAATCCTGACAGGCTTTTTTTACAATTTTGCTGATGGCAGGATAGTGTACATGAGATATACGTGGGAATAAATGGTGCTCAATCTGAAAATTTAAACCACCTACCCACCAGGATAAAAAACGATTTCTGGTTGCAAAATTTGCTGTTGTTTTTAATTGATGCACTGCCCATTCATCTTCCATTTTATTAGTTTCAATATTGGCCGCAGGAAAATCGGTGTGCTCTACCGTATGGGCCAATTGGAAAACAATACTGAGTACAAAACCTGAGAAAAGGCCAAAGGGAAGAAAACCTATTAACCAGGCTTGAAAACCCACCATCCAGATAGGAAGACCTATGAAAAGAAAAGCATGTAATAATTTAAAACCCCAGAATGAAATATGATCCATTAATTTCATTTTTTGAAGTGGAGTGGGTCCGATTTTTCTTAGAAAGTACTTTTTATAATCCGTAACAAATACCCACCACAAGTAGAGCAGTGAATAGGCAGCCCAAAAATACCAATGCTGATATTTATGAATGCGGTAGTGTTTCTGTTCGTCACACAATCTTAAAAATGGTCTGGCTTCAATATCATCATCCACACCATGTACATTTGTATAAGTATGATGAATAATATTGTGTTTGGTTTTCCACATAAAATTATTTGCACCCAAAAAATTAAGCGTAATACCGGCCAGCTTATTTACCCATTTCTTACTGCTGAAACTGCCGTGCATTCCATCGTGCATTACATTGAAGCCAATGGCCGCAGTAAGACCTCCCAATATGATACATTCTAAAATGGCTAACCAGGCTATCGGTGTAAAGAATACAACATGAACATAAATTCCAACATAGGCCACAATGAGCAACACCGCTTTTAAATACAAACCGAAATTACCGGTTGGATTTTTTCCTTCCTGTTTAAAATATTCGTTTATTCTTCTTTTCAACTCAGTATGAAAAGATAGATTTCTGTTAGAAAACTTGGGTATTGTCATTTGCAGTGGTATTGCGGTAAAGTTAAGCGTTATTGATTTATGATTTACTGACTTTGAAAAGTCAAACGGTTGTTTTTTATGAACAGTAAATCAAGGCTATAAAAAACATTGTTTTTATTCGTAAAATGATTCGTTTTGCATTGACAACTCTTTGTAATTTCAAATTAAGTTTCGATTTGAATTAAAGCATCCAGGCTGCTGATGCCGATTTTTTTTTCAGTTATATAACCTTCTGCAAATTTTACTCCTATCTTTTTGCCCAGCATACGGGCACGGGCTATTATGGCTTCCAGAAAATCAGGTGTGGATATATATGTTTGCGGCCCGGCTACCTGATTTTCGGTATGAAACTGAGTGGTATATGCCTGAATGGCTTTCATACGTTGATCAAAGGATGCACTGATGTCGATAATTAAATCGGGTTCATGATACCAATCCTGTATATAATGTAACACATACGCAGGCCTCCATTTTTGCTGTATATTTCCATGCTCATCTTTTGTTTCTATCTTGGAAAGCCCCGATAAGAAACAAGCTTCTGCAATTAATTTACCTGCACGTCCATGATCGGGGTGCCGGTCGTGTAGGGCATTGGCAAGTACAATTTGTGGTTGATATTTTCTGATGGCAGTAATCAGTTTGAGTTTATTTTCTTCATCATTCTCAAAAAATCCATCTCTCATTTTTAGATTTTCTCTGACGGCTACACCCATAATCATTGCTGCATTGGCTGCTTCATGATAGCGGGTTTCTATGGTTCCTCTTGTGCCCAGCTCGCCTTGTGTAAGGTCCACTATGCCGGCGGTTTTGCCATTTTTTATTTCATTGATGAGGGTGCCTGAGCATCCCAGTTCTACATCGTCAGGATGCACACCTATGGCCAGAATATCTAATTTCATTGAAACATGTTTGATGAAATAATCATCAAATTTACCTGATTCAATACAGAATTGTAAAGTTCAGTTTTAAGGAGTATGCCGATATGGATTTTGATACCAGTTGCCATCTATTTCTTTTACGATGGATTCTATTTGTCTGTCCATATCATTTTCTTTCAGATTCCATTCCTGCTTCAAACTGCCACCTACAAACCAAAATACGGTTTGATAAAGTCTTGCTTTCAATCCGCCTTTGTATTCTTTGATGATTTCGTAACAGTTGTTACCGGTTTGCCGGTTGATTAGTTTCATCAAAATTTTTCCCTGATAGACTGAAAGCTCGCCCAACGGGTCGGCAAATTCTTTTCGCAAATCTTTTTCTCTTGATTTGATGTAGGCTTTTCGCTCTTTTTTGTCATGCACATTTACAAGATTTCTGTTTACATCATTGATAACACCACCTGCGGCGCGGGCATAAGGATAAGTTACATAAACTGCATTTCGAAGCCTTGTCCATTCTGCAATGTATTTTGATAGTTTGGAAGGTGAAAGTTTAGATACCCACAACATTTCTTCTTCTTTATAATTTACAATTTCATTATGGTAGAATACTGCCGGTAAAATGATTGTGTCATTTGGCCCCCATTTTTTTACCTGCTCTTTCATGGCCAGCAGGGCATACTGTGTAGAGTCTTTATAAGTGGTATCGCTATACTGAACCTGTGCGGAAGATGCAAATACAGAAAACTTTAATAATACAATTGCAAAGCACAAGATTCTATATTTTACAAAAAGTTTCAAAGGATGCCGTTAAGCTATTATTTCAAGACAGTAAAACTACAACATACGCTGTATGCTACACGAATAGTTAAAATAGAAATAATTGCAAAAATTAAGACTATGCTGCGTCTTTCCGGTTTAAAGCAATGCGCCTGGCCATACTGATGATGATGCCCACAACCGTAATGATGACACCGAGCCAAAGCAAACTGATAAATGGAAACTTGTAAGCTTTAATCGTTACATACTTCATCAAAAAATCAGAGTCTTTAATGCCTGCTTCAATTCTATTGCCTTCGGCCTTATTAATTTTTAAAACCAGATTTTCAGATAGCACAGTGTCTGTGTAGGATTCATTTTGTCCGCCACGGTTTAGCAGGAGTGGAGTTGATTCATACGAAGTTCCATTTTTGGAGAATACTTTAAAGGTGCCAGCCGTTGCCAAATCGCCGGGATTAAAGTTTGCATTGGGTACACTGTCTTCTGTTACAAATCTTTCAAGTACCATAAAACCGCCTGAGTAAAAAGCCGTGTCGCCGGCTTTCATCCACTGACTGCGAAAACTGGAAGTATCGGGTTTTCGTTCCGGATCGGGTATCGATGTGATGTAAACAAAAACATCGTGATCCCAGAAATGTTTTGCATCGGGATTGGCCTGTAGGCCTTCCATTTTATAATTTACAAATGCATTGGGTTGCAGTGTAAAATTTTCTTTACCATTTTTAGCGTCAAATTTCAGCTTAAAAAAGGTTTTTGGTTTTTGGGATAATGATGAATCTTTTTCATAAGTAACCCAGTATTTACCCATATCGGTGCGAAGGCCTTGTACCAGTGTAAGATTCTCAGCAGGATTTTCCGTATTTGCCAGTGGCACCGGAATACCATTCACATTATTGGAAAGTGTTTCTTTATTTGATGATGAAACCAGAATGCCCAACAAAACCATACCAAAACCCAAATGCGCTACAGACCCACCGGCAAGCTTTAGCTTTCCTTTTAATCCAATCCAGATATAAGATGCATTGGCGATGATGGCATAAATGCTGCAAATTAATGCCAACCAGATGGATGCTTTAAAAACGGGTCCTTTTTTTACATAATCAATTTGGCCAAAGGCCACAATAGCCGTTGCAATTATCAGCGAAAGAATGGAGGGTATTAGAATCTTCTTCCAGAAAAATCTATAGCCTGTATCCTTGTATTTTAAATATTGTGTTACGGCAGTTAGAATAGCTACAATGATGGCAACAAAAATCTGAATGCTGTTGTAAGCAAATTCAGGATCTTCAGGAGGAGCTACGTCTTTGCCAAAAACTTTATTGAAAACCGGTAAAGAAGTCTGAATGATGATGATAATGGCGGATAAGAAAAACATTAATGAACCAATAAACATCCAAAATTCGCGGGAACTTGTGTTTTCTTCGCTTCTGATGGTGGGTACTGAAGATGAAGATTGGTAATTCGTGTATATCACTCCGGCAATTAAGGCAAGCATTCCCAGCCATGCAAAATTCAGCAAATACAGGATCGGTAATATTCCCACAGATATGATAGCACCAATATTGCGTTGATTTTTATTTTTTGCAAATAATATTCCCGGAAGCCAAATAACTAAATACATGAAAAGAAAAAGCTGAAGGTTCATACCCAGGTCGGTAAATGCATGAACCGAGGTATCGCCTAATATGCCGCTACGGGTGAGAAATGTAGAATAAATAATAAGCCAGAAAGCAACGATAAAAAACGAAAGTGTTGCTTTAAGTGAGCGACCTGTGTGTTTGTAAATCAATAATGTATGTATTCCAGCAATGAGTACGAGCCAGGGAACTAATGATGCATTTTCTACAGGATCCCAAGCCCAGTAGCCGCCAAAATTGAGCGACTCATAAGCCCATGCTGCACCCATCATAATACCTACGCCTAATGCGGCAGATGCAAATAAAGCCCATGGCAATACCATCTTCATACTATCGGCCGATTTTTTGGTCCACAGCCCGGCCACTACAAAAGCAAATGGAATTAATGTAGATGCAAAACCAAGAAAAAGGAAAGGCGGGTGTATGACCATCCAATAATTTTGAAGCAGAATATTCAGGTCGTTGCCATCTTTCATTTGTGGAAGCGAAAGATAATCGGGTCTTATAGGGTTTGCCAGATTGAAATCAACGTGCATACCCGGAGCGTTATCAAAAATGCCGGATTCTCTAAGCAGTACAAATGGATTGGACCCCAGTTTTTGATTGAAGATGTAAATACCAATAATCATGGTGCCCAAACAAAACTGCGCAAAACTTACCACCGTCATCACCGGTGCTTCCCATTGTTTACCGGTTTTTATTAATATTAATCCCAAAATACAATGCCAAAAACTCCAGAGCAGAAAACTGCCTTCCTGTCCTTCCCAAATAGAAGCAAAAATGTATTTAAATTCCAATGTTTTGCTACTATGCTGCCAGGCATATTTATATTCAAATAAATGCTGCGTAAGAATGTAAATAAGTAAACCAAATATGGCAAAAACGGAAACAGATTCAATGATAAAAGACCAGCGGGCCAGACGTTTCCAGTAAACAGTATCTTCCTGAATTTTGCTGGTAGTGGCCTTGAAATATGAGAATGTAGCAACCAAAGATGCCACTAAAGATAATACTACAAAAAAATAGCCTAACTGTCCAGGTAAAAGATGCTCGCCGGGGTAATGCATTCCTGATAAATATTAATTAACTATTGGGTTTTGCGGATGTTCGGTAGCACCTGCGTCTTTATATTTTGAAGGGCATTTGGTTTGAATATCATTACACTCAAACTGTCCGTCTTTAAACTTTCCTTTCAAAACCAGTTTGGTAGCCAATTGCAAATCATGTCGGGCGCCTTTACGATAAACCACTTTCATAGATTGCAATGAATCTTCAGAATCAATTGCCTGAAAACTCAAATAATTAGGATCTTTTTGTGCATTATAATCAACTGGTTTTGATTTATCCAGTTTTACTGAAACGTGTACAAACTTGCCGGGATTTTCTTTTGCCTGTGCCACTGTTTCATAAGTGGATGCTCCTTTTAAGAAAGTAACTAAAAAAGCAATGGCGCCTGCAATGAGAACAAGCATAATGATATGAATCTTTTTCATGGTTTATTTTTTTAATTTTTCCGGAATAAAATGCTGGCTGTCCACTCATCTCCCTGATTCAATAATCCAGTAAAAATCGTCTGCAAAATTAAGCCTAAAATCAAGACGGTTATTCCCATTTAAGGAAATGATTTTTAATTAAATGCTTTTAATTCTATTTCTTTATGGCCTCAAATGCCTTGCCCTTATCTTTGCTGCAAATTTTATTGCCACATGCTATTCAAGCTTACTGAAGAACAACTAATGATACAGCAGGCTGCACGAGACTTTGCAAAAAACGAATGTCTGCCGGGTGTGATTGAAAGAGATGAAAAACAACAGTTTCCCCGCGAACAAATAATGAAACTGGCCGAATTGGGTTTTTTGGGTATGATGGTGGATCCAAAATATGGCGGTGCCGGAATGGATACCATAAGCTATGTACTGGCAATGGAGGAAATAAGCAAAGTGGATGCAAGTGTAAGTGTGGTGATGAGTGTAAATAACAGCCTGGTTTGTTATGGACTTCAGGCTTATGGCAACGAAGAGCAAAAACAAAAATACCTGACCCCGCTGGCACAGGGGAAAAAAGAAGGTGAACTTTATATCGGTGCTTTTATGCTTAGCGAACCCGAAGCAGGTAGTGATGCCACTTCTCAAAGAACAACAGCAGAAGATAAAGGGGATTATTATTTACTTAATGGAACCAAAAACTGGATTACCAATGGTGGTACTGCTTCTGTTTATCTGGTAATGGCTCAAACAGATGCATCTAAAGGTTCAAAAGGAATTAACTGCCTGATAGTAGAAAAAAACTGGCCCGGTGTAGTAGTGGCTGCAAAAGAAAATAAACTGGGCATTAGAGGGAGCGATACACATACAGTTATGTTTAATGATGTAAAAGTGCCAAAATCAAACAGGATAGGCGAGGATGGTTTTGGATTTAAGTTTGCCATGAAAACACTGGCAGGTGGTCGTATCGGCATTGCTTCACAGGCATTGGGCATTGCCAGTGGTGCTTACGAGCTGGCAAAAGAATACGCCAAAACAAGAAAGGCTTTTGGTACAGAAATTATGAATCATCAAGCCATTGCATTTAAACTGGCTGATATGGCTACCAAAATAGAAGCAGCCCGATTGCTCTGTCTGAAATCTGCATGGGAAAAAGATAACCATATCGACTACGGTTTAAGCTCTTCTATGGCTAAAGTATTTTCATCTGAAACGGCCATGTGGACAGCAGTGGAAGCTGTACAGATTCATGGCGGCTACGGATTTGTAAAAGAATACCATGTTGAAAGGCTGATGCGTGATGCAAAAATTACACAGATTTACGAAGGCACCAGCGAAGTGCAACGCATTGTGATAAGTAGAAGTATTTTAAAGGGTTAATTTTTCAGTTTGCAACTATTGTACTCATCTATAATGTTTTTGAACCTTTGTATTCGCTGATCACGGGTATTAGCTTCTATCCAGGTTACTGTTTCATCTTTGTTACTCATTTTTTCAACTAATGATTCGCAATTGCTTACCCGCATTGCTACGGATGCAGAAGTATGATAATATTCAAAATCAATTGAGGCAAGCTTGCTCAACTCTTCGTTTGGAAATTTAACAGCAATGCTGTTTGGAGCCGTACCATCTCCCGTCTGAAAAAGGCCGCAATCTGTTGTACCATATATCAATTTTACACAAACATTTTGCAGGTAATGATCATCATAATCAATTTTAATATCTCTGAAATAATATATCTGGTTCTTTATTACAATATTTTTAATAATAGCCACATTTAGCTTGGTGGTTGTAGCAAGAGTTTGTTTGCCACCCTTAACTTTAGAAGTTTCATAGGTTGTAATGGCTATGAGATCATCATTTACGCCATCTAAGTTTAATGCAATTTCACCATTAATTTCCTGGCCAAGTTTTGTAAAAACAACTCCTTTGTATTTAGCTTGACCCGATACTATTGAGGATAAGACAAAAAATGAAAAAGCAAAGAATACTTGTTTATGTTTCATGGGTAAAGTTTTATTTTAGAAATTTGATTTATGTTATTCGTCGTAAAAAACAATGGGAACAGTGATAATAGTATGCTTATTAATTTTTATGACTCATTTCATGAATTATATTTGATGTCACATAATTTGTCGTTACTAAAAATTTTAATCAGAAAAGAGTTTTTACACTATGCCTGTTGATATAAATAATTATAATGCAATATACAATCAATTCAGAGAATGCAAGGCAACATTGGTGGCGGTTTCAAAAACGAAGCCTGTTGAAGATATATTGGAACTTTATGAAATAGGTCAACGCGATTTTGGAGAAAACTATGTTCAGGAGCTGGTTCAAAAAGCTTCCATGCTTCCCACAGATATTAAATGGCATTTTATTGGTCATCTGCAAACTAATAAAGTAAAGTTAATTGCACCTTTTGTGCAACTCATTCATGGCGTCGACAGTCTGAAGCTTTTAAAAGAAATTCACAAGCAAGCCATAAAATTTGGCAGGGTGATTGACTGCCTGCTTCAGGTATATATTGCAAAAGAAGAAACAAAATTCGGGCTGGATGAGTCCGAAGTTTTTGAGATTATAAAAGAAGCGAAATCGTATCGCAATGTTCGTATTTGCGGATTGATGGGTATGGCCAGTTTTACGAACAATGCGGATTTCATTAGAAATGAGTTTAAACATTTGAAAATCATTTTTGAAAATTGTAGAATGTTATTACAGGCGAATGGTTTGGAAAGTAACAGTTGCTTCAAAACACTGTCAATGGGTATGAGCTCCGATTATCATATTGCAATTGAGGAAGGAGCAACCATGGTAAGGATAGGCAGCCTGTTGTTTGGGGAAAGAATAAAGAATTAATTAAATAGGCCGGTTGCTAAAAAATATTGTAATTTTCCTATCAATACCTTGTCTATGAAGCAGATTTTTTTCTTTTTTGCATTTATGAGTTGTGTCTGTGGGCAAGCTCAAAAAACAAGCGATTCATTATATCGCCATTGCCCTGTTTCGGTTGTAGATACATTGACCGGCAATAATTATTTCATTGAACGACAACCTGCGCAAGTAAAAGTATATCGCATAAGTGGTGATTTAAGAATAGTTGTTGAACAAAGAAATCAGTTTTTTACTATTATGTTTCATCTGAGAAAACTGAAGAACAAAGCCAAATACACAATTACAAGCGATGCCGCAGCAAGAGATGAAGTGACTGCCAAATACTCTTTTAAATCAGGTGATGATGTGGCCTATATTGATGTGAGCAGTGGAAAAGTAGAAACCACTTATGACAAAGTCACAAAACTTTGGCGTGTAAAACTTACAGGCCTTATTGCCAATTTGGGTGAGTCCAGAGTCAGCTATTTTAAAGCTACTGCTGATATATTATTTCCCTAAAATAATAACTACGATCTAACTGCCACGACTGCCACCTGCTTTATGTGGTTTTATAGAAAAACCTGTTGATTTACCTTTTGCAATAAATTTAGAGCCCTGGGCTGTATTAGCTTGATTATTCTTATTGCCTTTCTTTTTGTTGTTCCCTTTTTGTTGATTGAGTAACGACATATTATTTCGTGTTTGTACAAATATAATAAACAGGAATGTTCTTTTGTATCTGTTTTGATAAACTTTTGCAAAAGGATTGTGCAATTCATGGGCTTGTCAAATTTTCTTTCCCTTCCATTTACCACTGCGCATATAAAAATAAGAAAGCGTAAACAGTCCCAACCAGTAGAGCCATTCGCTCATCCATCCATATTCAATGGGCAGATTAAATACCTCCAGCACCAGATAAACAAATAAACAATACAAAACAATAACTGAAAGTTCAATGATAAATGTAACACGACTATTGCCTGTTCCTGTGATGGCATTTAGCCACACGGTGGAAAAAGAAAGTAATACAATGGCAACCGTCACTACTCTCAATACCGGAATACCAGCATCAATAAAATCAGCACCCTGTCCGTAAATTGAAAGAAAAACCCTTGGAAATAAGTTGATCAGAATTGCAATGGTAATGGCAATGCTTGTACTGATTTTGATAATTCTCTTCATCACCGGAATTATTTCTTCCTGTTTGCTCTGGCCCATCAAGTTACTCACCATAGCAGTAGTAGTAGATGCAAATGCCCAGGATACACAGGCAATGATGCCAAATGCTACACGCATAACTGCCGAAACGGCCAATGCCAGCTGTCCATGATGCTCAATAAGAATATAAAAAAATTCCCAGCTTATAAGACTGATGGCTAATTGAAATACCAATGGCAGTGATATGGATGTAATTTGACGGGCATATACTTTATTCCATTTCAAATGGCCAAATAACTGAAATCGCTGACCTATTCCTTTTTGTTGAATGACCAGGAAGATGACAAACATGCCTGTAAACTCAGCGATAATTGAAGCAACAGCTGCACCGTTAAATCCCATTTCGGGAAAACCCCAATTACCAAAAATCAATAATGCATCTAAAACAATATTCACAACCGTTTCTGCAAGGGTGCCGGCTATTAAGTAGCGACTGTTATTGGTACCCACCAATAATGCATTTCGCATTTGATAAATGTAAAGAAAGGGGAGACCCCATATTCTAATTTTTAAAAACCCAATGGCTTCTTCGGCTCTTTGTGGATCGTGCAAAGCATTTCGAAGTATAAGCGGTGCTATAAACCAGGTGATGAGAATACCGGCAGCAGCAACGATCAGTGAAATAAAAACACCCTGTCCAAAAATTTTCCCAATTTCATCAGGCCGGTTTTCGCCTGCCCGCCGGGCAATCAGGGTTTGTAAACCATTATTGAAACCTACACCTATCATCGCAAAAATGAGATAATAAACTCCCGTAAGGCTTACCGCCGCAAGCGATTCACGGCTATAGTTGCCCAAAAAAATATTGTTTGTTATTAGATTGATTTGGGGCACCAGTATGGCAAGGCTGATGGGTAAGGCTATCTTCAATATCTGACGATTGCCGGTGCCTACTTGCAAATCATTTTGTATAGCGGTTGTTGACATATAGAACCGACAAATGTAATATGAAAAAACCATTGCGAATGGAAAGTAGGTTTCCTGTGTTACAACAATTTTGTCTATTATTGCCGGAAATGCATTCGGGTGAAAGAATTATTTCACATACAAAACAACAAAGAGCCGGTACAACCTGTTTTATTTTTTCAGGCAAGTGATAAACACCTGGCCTTTGCTATTACCAATAAAAACGCAACGGAAATAATTGAGCTGGCCTATTGTGTAATTGATAATATGAGCCTGGAATCTTTAAATGAATTTTTAAATCATTATCCGGCTTTAAAAAACCTGCAATTTTACGATATACAAGTTGCTTTTGCGGGACAACAAGCCGCTTTTGTACCATTAGCTGAAGCTGAAATGACGGATGCTGAAATGCTAGTCAAAACTCAGTTTGGCAGCTATGATGGTGTTCGTATCGTTTCAGAAAAAATTCCGGAATGGCAGCTTTACAATGCTTATGCAGTTGAAAATGTATTGTGGGATTGGGTGCATACCATTTTTCCATTCTCAAAGTTCAGACATCAATCAAGCTTATTCATCAGGCAAATGCAGGCAGCAAATGATGAAGGTTGTTTGCTGGTTGATTTTGGTACAAACAATTTTTCGGTACTTGCCGGCGCAGGTGGCAAAATTTTATTTTCAAATCATATTAGTTACACAACACCAGCGGATGTTTTATTTGCATTACTTAAAACCTGTCAGCAGTTTTCGCTTTCACAACAAACTGTTTCCGTTCGGCTATCCGGATTGATTGATATACAATCTGCCTTGTATAAGGATTTGTATCAGTATTTCCGTGAAATAACATTTAGAGAAGCCGGATGGCATACGGTAGAGCCGGAATATCCTGCTCACTTTTTTACTTCATTAAATGATTTGGCACCATGCGTATCATAAGCGGTGAATATGGAGGCAGGCGCTTCAATCCGCCCAGTAATATGCCATATACAAGGCCAACAACCGATGTGGCTAAAGAAGGATTATTTAATGTGATTCAAAACAATCTGGATATAGCAGAACTAAAAACATTGGATTTGTTTGGAGGCACCGGCAGTATCAGCTACGAGCTGGCATCGCGTGGTGCAAAGGAACTGACCATTGTAGAGAAAGATAATCAGATGTTTGATTTTATTAAGAAAACTGCAGCAGGGCTAAAGATTGAAAACCTGAAAGCGGTGAAAATGGATGTCTTTAAATTTATTCAAACCAGTACAGAAAAGTTTGACTTTATATTTGCCGGACCACCTTATGCACTTACTAATATAGACGACCTGCCCCGACTGATTTTTGAAAAAAAAATATTGAACCCAAAGGGCTGGTTTGTGCTGGAACATACACCGAGAAACGATTATAAAAAATTTTTACATTATAAAACAGAACGCAATTACGGTACAACCATTTTTTCCATTTTCATAGAGCCACTCACTTAAATATTTTTGACCTACCTTTAGCTCTTATAACACCACGCTAAGCCCTTATGCTCTCTGGTTTCTTTCTAAAATCCTTTCGTATTTTATTGTTGCCATTTGCATTGCTTTTCTGGCTGGGTATTGCCATTAGAAGCTGGCTGTACAATAAAAATATTTTAAAGACTTCCAGCTTCGGGCTACCATTAATAGGCGTAGGCAATCTATCGGCTGGCGGCACGGGCAAATCGCCCATGGTAGAATATTTAATAAGGCTGTTGAAAAATGAATATCAGATTGCCACCTTGAGCCGCGGTTATATGCGAAAAACAAAAGGATATGCGCTGGCAAATGAAAATACTACAGCACTGGATATAGGTGACGAGCCTATGCAGTTTCATTTAAAGTTTCCTGACATTTCCGTTGCGGTTGGTGAACAGAGAATTGAAGCGATACCTCAATTGCTGCACGATAGACCCGGCACACAATGTATTATTTTGGATGATGTGCTGCAACACCGTGCCATTAAAGCAGGACTAAATATTTTGCTGACAGATTATAACAATCTTTTTACAAGAGATTTTTATTTGCCTACCGGCGATTTAAGGGATTTGAAAAGCAATTACAAACTGGCTGAAATTATTATTGTAACAAAATGCAAACTTGATCTTTCTGTTGGTGAAAAACTAAAAATTATAAGAGAAATAAAACCTTTGCCTTCTCAAAAAATATTTTTTACATCAATTGAATATGGACAACCTTATCATTTACTTTCAAAAGCTGTAAAAGAAATTTCAGCAGAAACAGAAGTTTTGCTGGTAACAGGTATAGCCAACCCAAGACCACTGAAGAAAAAAATGGAAGCTATCAGCAAGGAATATCATTTGATGCAGTTTGGCGACCATCATATTTTTTCGGTTGATGATTTGAATGAAATGAAAACCAAATTAGCAGCATTACCTTCATCCGATAAAGTAATACTTACTACCGAAAAAGACGGTGTGCGGCTTTTTAAATTTGGAGATGAATTAAACAGTTTGCCCATTTATGTGTTGCCCATTGCACATCGTTTTTTATTTGATGAAGGTGCTGCATTTGATAACATCATTCTCCAGTTTGTAAAAAACTTTAATAAAACAACTGATTAATATTTTTTATGGGAAGAAAGAACTCGAAGAAGAAAAAGAACCGGAATAAAGAATCTGCCGGTCACACCTTAAAGGGTGTTTTGGATATTACCCGCTCAGGAATGGGATTTGTAATACTCCCCGAAAGTGAAACGGATATTTTGATACGCCCTTCCGATTTTAATACAGCACTACATGGTGATACGGTTCGTATCAAATTAAAGTCGGGAGGTGGTCGCCGCCTGCAGGGCGAGGTAATAGAAGTAATTCATCGTAAAAGAACTGAATTTATTGGCAAGCTTGAAGTGAATAAAGCAGGAAAAGACGGAAAGTCTTTTGCATTTTTTATTGCCGATATGGACAAACCCATGCCTGATATTTTTATCCCATTCAATAACCTGAATGGGGCAGAAGATAATGACCGTGTTGTTGTTCGATTACTGAATTGGGAAAATGGCGATAAGCGACCCCTGGGCGAGGTGGTAGCCGTGATGGATGCCGAAAACAGTAATGATGCAGCCATGAAAGAGATTATTCTGGGTGCCGGATTTGCACTCAACTTTTCGGATGAGGCCATGGAAGAAGCAGCCCGCATTCCTGATATCATTTCTGAAAATGAAATCAAAAACCGGAAAGATATCAGATCCATACTCACATTTACCATTGATCCGGTGGATGCAAAAGATTTTGATGATGCACTTTCCATTCGCAAACTTGATAACGGCATGCACGAAATAGGTGTTCATATTGCCGATGTAAGTCATTACTTGGCGCAGGATTCTGTCTTGGATCAGGAAGCATACGAAAGAGCTACATCGGTATATCTGCCCGACAGGGTGAACCCTATGTTGCCGGAGCATATTTCAAATTTTTTGTGTTCACTGAGGCCCCAAGAAGATAAACTTACTTTCTCTGCCATTTTTCAAATGAATGAAAAAGGCGAAGTAAAGCAATATTGGTTGGGTAAAACAATCATTCATTCCGACAGAAGATTTACATACGAAGAAGTACAGAAAATCATTGATGACAAATCAGGTGATTATGCTTCAGAAATTCATTTATTGAACGACATAGCGCAACGACTTCGCAAAAAACGCTTCGATAATGGTGCTATCAATTTTTCTTCGCAAGAAGTAAGATTTCAGTTAAATGAAAAAGGTGATCCCATAGGGATTGTAATAAAAGAAAGTAAGGAATCGCATCAGTTGATTGAGGAGTTCATGCTTTTGGCCAACCGAACGGTTGCCGAAAATATTTCAAAACTAAAATTTAATAATAAGCCCATTCCATTTCCATACCGCATACACGACGATCCTGATAAAGAAAAACTTTTACCCTTTGCATCCTTTGCAAAAAAATTTGGACATAAGTTTGATGTTTCTTCACCGGAGCGCATTGCCGCATCTTTTAATCAATTGCTAAAAAATGTACAGGGCCGGCCCGAGCAGCATGTGCTGGAGCAATTGGGTATAAGAACCATGGCCAAAGCAAAATATACAACAGAGAATGTAGGCCACTATGGTCTTGGTTTTGAAAACTATTGTCATTTTACTTCGCCTATACGCAGGTATCCCGATATTCAGGTGCACCGCATTTTATTTAGTGTTTTGAATAACCGGATAATGATTGATAAAAAACTGGAAGAAAAATGTAAACATACGAGTGAAAGGGAAAGAGCTGCCATGGAGGCCGAGCGGGCTGCTAATAAATATAAGCAGGTGCAGTACATGAAACAATTTCTGGGTGAAGATTTTGAGGGCATCATCAGTGGAGTTGCTTCCTTTGGTTTTTGGGTAGAAACGGTGGCGCATAAATGTGAAGGATTAGTATCCGTTACCAGTTTGTTAGAATATGATGAGTTTCGACATACTGAAGCTGATTATGCTTTAATAGGACGCCGCAGTGGAAAGCAGTTCAGAATGGGAGATAAAGTGCAGATAAAAGTAGTGGCGGCAAATTTGGTAAAGCGTCAATTGGATTATGAGTGGGTGGTGGATGATGAAATTTCATTGACAAAGGAAAGTAGAAAAAAAAGAAAATGATAAATTATATTGTGCCATGCAATCTTTTGAAGTTTTAGCAGAACAGTTCAGCAAATTTTTTTCGCGTCGTCATTTTCCGGCTCAGCCGGCTTCTTTATATGATCCCAATGAATATTTTTTGCATCAGGGAGGCAAGCGCATTCGACCGGTGCTTTGCCTGATGGGCAACGAAATGTTTGATGACATTAAAGTTGACGCATGGCATGTAGGTACTTCTATTGAATTGTTTCACAATTTTACTTTGATACACGACGACATCATGGACAAAGCTCCCGTAAGAAGAGGAAAGGAAACCGTTCATGAAAAATTTGGAACCAACACAGCAATACTTGCCGGCGATGTAATGCTCGTGTCGGCTTATGAAGAGCTTAATAAAATCGGATTGGAATTTTTAAGACCCATTCTCACTTTATTTAATAAAACTGCAAAAGAAGTTTGTGAAGGGCAGCAAATGGATATGGATTTTGAAAAAATGGAATCGGTGAGTTTTGAAGCTTACATTAAAATGATTGAATTAAAAACCTCAGTTGCATTGGCTGCCAGTTTGCAAACCGGTGCCATACTGGGAGGTGCAGGCGAAAGAAATCAACATCTGTTATATGAATTTGGAAGAAAACTGGGGATTGCATTTCAGGTACAAGATGACTATTTAGATGCTTTTGGCGATCCGGCTAAGTTTGGCAAACAAATGGGTGGCGATATACTCGCCAATAAAAAAACATTTCTGCTCATTCATACATTGGAAACGGCTGCTGCTGCAAAACAAATTGAACTAAAGAAATTGTTGCAAAGTAATACAGCTGATAAAATAGTAAAGGTGCAACAGCTATATAAAGATTGTAATGCCGATAAATGGGCATTACAACTCAAGCAACAATATCTTGAAGAGGCCTTGAAGCACCTGGAAGATATAGCTGTATTGTCAAAAAGAAAAGAGCCGCTTAGGTCATTGGCCCATTACCTCATACGGCGTGAGTATTAATTTGCTCACTTCATTGCCACACCTATAATGCATATAACAATAATAGCCAAATCTATCAGGAGGCTTACTGCAAATACAGGTATGGTTACTTTAGTTGGCATAGCAGCCAGATTGGTAATTACACATGCACCCATTGCGGCAATAGCGAAAGGCCAGAAAATAAAATGATTACCATTCATCTGAATAGCCAGCATTGTAAGAATAGTGGCTACACAGCCATGACCCACTAAAATTCCTGCGATCCATCCAAAACGGTTTTTCTCTTGAGATGCACTCCAATTAATAAAACGACTCCATAAACCGGGATGTTGAGTAGTATTTGCAATTCCCTGATGTTGATAAGTAGTATTCATAAAAAACATTTTTTTCAAATTTTTAAAACAATACATAGCATATTATTGATTTGAATACAATTGCCTTATGACTTTCATCAGTAATCATTTATTTGAGCCTTTTATCGTATCGAAATGCGGAATAATTATTTTTTTCCCTATTTTGAACCTTCAAAACCAAAACTCATGTCCAATCAACTGTTTCGGAAAAAATCAATTTCAAATATTTTAAAAGAAGCTGAAAGCGGCTATGGCGATGGTCATGGTACCGGATTAAAAAAAGTATTGGGCGTACGAGACCTCACTTTTTTTGGAGTAGCTGCAGTTATAGGAGCAGGTATATTTAGCGGCATAGGCAATGCTGCTGCGAATGGCGGGCCCGGAATCGTTTTTCTTTATATTTTTACTTCTATTGCTTGTGGATTTGCAGCACTATGTTATGCTGAGTTTGCATCTACAGTCCCTGTATCGGGGAGTGCTTATACTTATTCATATGTTGCTTTCGGCGAAATTTTTGCCTGGATCATTGGTTGGGATTTATTGATGGAATATGCAATTGGAAATATTGCAGTAGCTATTTCATGGAGCGATTATTTTACCCGTTTGATGACTTCTGCAGGATTGCACATCCCCGACTGGATGACGATGGACTATATAAGTGCTAAAGCAGGAGCCACGGCTGAAGCTGTATCGGCATGGACGAATGCGCCGCAAATTTTTGGTTTCAGGATAATTCTTGATATTCCTGCATTATTAATAGTAGCCTTGATTACTTATATTGTTTTTGTGGGTATTAAAGAATCAAGAAATGCAAGCAACATTATGGTGATTTTAAAACTGGCAGTTATTTTCTTGGTTATAGTTTTAGGAGCTTTCTATATCAATCCTGATAACTGGTCACCCTTTACGCCAAATGGATTTGGAGGAATTATGAAAGGCGTTTCAGCAGTTTTCTTCGCTTATATAGGGTTTGATGCAATATCGACAACGGCGGAAGAATGTAAGGACCCACAAAGGGATTTGCCGCGGGGAATGATTTACTCACTTATCATTTGTACGGTGGTTTATGTATTACTGGCACTTGTACTTACGGGCATGGTCAAGTATTCCAGTCTGGCTGTTGGCGATCCACTGGCAATGGTTTTTGACGCAAATGGATTAAAGTTTATTTCTGGTGTGATAGCCGTAAGTGCTATCGTCGCTACGGCAAGTGTATTATTGGTATTTCAAATGGGTCAACCTCGTATCTGGATGAGCATGAGCCGCGATGGTCTTTTGCCAAAAATATTTTCAAAAATTCATCCTCGTTATGGTACACCATCATTCTCAACTATCCTTACAGGATTTGTAGTAGCCATTCCGGCTCTATTCTTAAACCTCAATGAAGTATTTTCTTTAACCAGTATCGGTACTTTATTTGCATTTGTATTAGTATGTGGTGGTGTTCTGGTATTACAACAACAAAAAGACCGGCCACCCGGCAAGTTTAAAGTACCTTATATCAATGGCCAATTTATTTATCCTGCAATGTTGATAGCGGCTATTATTCTTATCGCAAAAGATTATCCGGAGCATTTCTCAGCCGATATATGGACTAGTGAAACCTGGCCAATGGCAGTATTTTGGATGATTGCAATGGCGATGGCTGTAATGTCATTTTTAAAGAAATTGTCATTAATTCCTGTATTAGGTATGATTAGCTGTCTTTATTTAATGGCACAAGAAACGCATACCGTGTGGATGCGGTTCTTAATCTGGCTGGTCATAGGTTTGGCTATTTACTTCCTTTATAGTTTTAAAAATAGTAAACTGGGAAAACAAACAAATTAGCCCCATTTTATTAATGGTAATGCCGCCACCAAAAGCGTGGCGGCATTCTTATTTTTGCAATGTGAAATACCAAATAGGCGATAGGGTTTTGATTTTACATTCAGACGAAGAAGCTGAAGTTGTAGATATTATTAACGACCAGATGATACTGGTAGATGTTATGGGAGTCTCATTTCCTGTATATATGGATCAGGTGGATTTTCCTTATTACAAACGCTTCACTGAGCAAAGGCAGCTACCTGCTCAAAAAGAAAAACAATTTATTGATAATGTAAAAAAAGAAAAAAAGGAGAGTCATATTAAAATTGAAGATGGCGTGTGGCTTACATTTTTGCCAGTGATGGAGCAGGAAACATTGAATGATGAAGAACTCCTCATTAAAGAATTTAAACTTCATGTGGTAAATAATACCGGCATTTCTTATCATTTTATTTATGCACTACATTTTTTTGGAAAGCCCGATTTTGAATTAAAAAATATTTTACATCCTTTTGAAGATTTTTACCTGCATGATATTGCTTTTGAGGATTTAAACGATAATCCTTCTTTTGAGTTTGAATTTCATCTTGTTGATCCTGATAAAACAAAAGAAGATTACATTGACCGGGTAATAAGGCTGAAGCCCAAACAGATATTTGCACAGCTGAAGACCTTAAAAGAAAAGAACAGTGCCACTTTTTCACAACGGTTATTTGAAAAGTATCCGGATAGAAAATTTGAAGAAATTATTGAGGTAAGCGACAGGTTGAAAAGTGGAGCCAAAATTTATAATGCGGGCGAAGGCCGACAGCACCTGGAGCAGGCCCTAAGTGTTATTGACCTGCATATTGAAAAATTGACAGATGCTTACAGCGGCATGAGTAATTTTGAAATGCTAAGCCTACAGCTTAAGTTTTTTGAAAAATATTATCTATTAGCTGTGATGCACAGGCAGCCTTCACTTATAGTAATACATGGTATAGGCGAAGGAAAGCTGAAAGAAGAAATTCATAATCTCCTGCGAAAGAAGGCTGAGAATATCCGATTTTCAAATGATTATCATCCCCGATATGGTTTTGGCGCTACAGAGATTAACTTTCAATACTGAATTTAAGGGTTTATTTTTGTGCTGCTACAAGCCAGGCTATCGCTTCTTAACTTTTGGCGCTTCCAGCTGAAAGGGAAGGGGAGGAAAGTCCGGACAGCACAGAGCAATGCACCACGCTATAAGCGAGGCGGTTTCGCAAAAACGAAACAAGAGAAAGTGCCACAGAAAATAACTACCTCGTGCAAACGGGGAAAAGGTGAAAAAGTGAGGTAAGAGCTCACGGTAGGTGTTAGCAATAATACTTACGGGTAAACCTTGCATGCTGAAATGCCACGTATAGTACCGTCAGAGGGCGGCTCGCCCAATCTCAGTGAAAACGGGACCAGGGTACAGGGTAGGCAGATTGATTCCTGCGGGTAACCGCAGGAACAGATAAATGATAGCACCGAATGATTCGGGAACAGAATCCGGCTTATCGGCTTGTAGCTTTTTTAAAACATTTGATATGAGGTATAAAATTCTTTTTGCATTAGCAGTTGTCGCTTTTACTGTTTTAGCCTGCAACAATTCAGGCAAATCCAAAAAAACGGAACAGGATTCATTATTGAATAAAGATTCTGTAAACAATGCAGCACTCGACAGAGATAAAGTGGATCCGGTAAGGGACTCCATTCTTTTTTCTTTAACACAAAAAACGATGCAGTATTTAAAAAACAGAAATTATGATTCACTTGCTGCACTTGCCGATCCGCTGAGAGGCATCCGATTTAGCCCGCATGCCTTTATAGATACCACAACCGATCAGGTAATCATGCCAGCTACACTTAGCAATTGGAATGACAAGAAAAAACAGCCTGTTATCCATTGGGGAAATAATGATGCAAGCGGCGATCCCATTAACTTAACGATTGATGGGTTTATAAAAAATCATATTTATGAAGTTGATTTTTTAAAAGCAGATTCAATAAAAGCGAATCGGTTTATGGGCGGGGGCAATACATTAAATAATTTACTTACCGTTTACAATGATTGTTATTTTACCGAAAGTTATTTTAAAGGATTTGATAAGAAATATGAGGGCATGGATTGGCGTAGCCTGCGCATGGTATTTAAAAAATCTGGAGATAAATATTTCCTCGTAGCAATCGTACACGATCAGTGGTCTATCTGATGAGTGAGTTTCCAATAAATCCGGCGAGTTCCATAAGCCAGGCGATGCCCAGGTGAACCATTAATCCACCATAAATGGAACGAGTATGATATACGATGACACCCAGTATAATACCTCCAAAATAGGAGCTGATACACTCTCCCAATGGTTTGCCAAAGTGTATAGCGCAATAAAAACAAGCCATGGGCAAAATGCAATCTTTGCCTGCCCACCTCATAAAGGCCAGTACCAAAAATCCACGAAAGAAAAATTCTATATTGATGAAATCGATTCCATAGGATATTTCAAACAATAGTTTTTGCCACCAGCTGAATGCTATCTCGTATCGTGCTCCTGTAACTGCCTGCATTTTTGGATATACAGCCAAAAAATCAGATTGGGTAGCGGCTAATGAAATGAGTGGGAGCATCATGAACAACAAAAGCCAATAGGGTTTCCAATTGATTTTTTTTGAACTAAATCCATAAAAAGGTTGTCTGCCTTTATCCAGCCAGAACCATACTAGATATACAATAAACAAGGTAATCAACAATAGCCCCGGCCAATAAATAATATGTTGCCAGTAATTATTTAAATTATGATCAGCTGAAAAGCGAATATTAAAATCGAGGGTAAGCTTCAATGCAAAAATGAAAGGAGCTATTAATAGCAGAAAGATAAATGTAGCATACTTTAAAAAATTGCAGGCCTTAAAATAGCAAATGATGAGGTAGGGAATAACAAAAGCAACTGCAAAGACTAAGAACCACAGGCAAAGTTTAATGAGCAGGTTATTTTTTCTAATGCCTTCATCCAATTGAAAATAATAATTGCAAAAGATACAGAAGGAAATAAGGCATGTAATCGTTGCAAATATTCTTGCATCTTGTTCTTTTACAAATTGTTTGATATAAATAATGATGGCTTTCAATTCCCGAAAAATAAAATAATTTATTGGTCTTTAAACTTTCTCACTCCAACTGATTCAAAAGTTGTGTTAATAATTTTGAAACCAAAAAAGTATAGCCATGAAAACAATCTCACTAAACCGGATAACCATTGCCTTATCGGCAATCTTTTTATCCACGTTAATTTTTATTTCCTGTCAGAAAGAAAACAGTATGCCAGCTAATAATGCTGATGGATTGACAGATGAACAAGCCGCTTTTTACTCTGATGAAAGTGCAAGGGCTGAAGCCAGTTTTGATGATGCAGACAATGTAGCCTTTATTGCTGCCGATGAAGAAGGAAATGCAGGAGGTTTTGGGTTTGAAGGCCGCAGCGCTTCAGGTGTAGCCGGTCGCCCATATCTACCACGTTTTTTTGAACTGCGTCAGCGCATTGGCGATTGTGCTACCATTACTGTAACGCCAAACGACAGTACTTATCCCAAAACGGTTACCATTGATTTTGGTGACAGCTGTGTAGGCAACGATGGAAAAGTGCGAAAAGGAAAAATGGTATTGCATTTTACAGCACCCGTGCGTCATCCGGGTTCAGTAGTTACACTTACGTTTGTAAACTACTATGTAAACAACATCCACATTGAAGGAACAAAAATCTTCCGCAATCTTTCTGAGCCGCCCGCATTGATTAAATGGAGTATTGAAACACTGAACGGTAAAGTTACTTTCCCCAATGGAAGAGGTTATATGTACGATGGTATTAAAACGGTAAAACAAATTGCCGGAATGAACACAAATACGGTATTGGACGATGTTTTCCAGATAACCGGAAACTCAAAAACAGTATTTAATAACGGATTGACCATTAAGTTGAGAGTACTTGACCCAATAATCAAAAAAGTGGTTTGCCCCTGGAGAAGCGAAGGAACACTTGGAATACAAATCAATAACAGAGAATTGAAGCTGGATTATGGTTTTCCTAACAATGGTAACTGTGATAACAAAGCATTGCTCACCTGGAACAATGGCAATAATCAAAGAGTAATCATTCTTCCCTAAGCATTGATTATATATTAAGTTCAAAAACCCTTTCGGATTTCCGAAGGGGTTTTTTATTTGCATGAACATTTTGTTATAGCTGAAATTTTATCAATATTATATTATTTCATGTTGAAACCAAACCACTATCGAGTCGACATGTTGGATGACATTAATCTGTGGCCCATCATTTTCTTCAAAATAAATTAACCTGCTAAGCTGTTTTTTATTCATGAAGTAAGGTCTTATCCGATAGAAGAATAAGATGACCGTAGCCAAAGCCCCATCGGGGCGACAAGCCGATTGACGCCAATCAAATGGTCAATGTATTTTTCAAAATACATTTACCTGATAAGCCATTTCCTTTTTAATCGTGAATAGATTTTTGTTCCGTGAAGAATAGTAATTGCGGTATCCAAAGCCCCATCGAGGCGACAAGCCGATTGACGCCAATCTAATGGTCAATGTTTTTTTCAAAATACATTTACCTGATAAGCCATTACCTTTTTATTCGTGAATTGATGTTAGTCCCGGAAAGTAAAGTATTTGCAGAATCCTAAGCCCCATCGGGGCGACATTCTGGTAGCAACAGCTTGTATATGAACGCAAGTCCCGTAGGGACGACATATATTTTCCCTTGTTATCATTGTCAAGCTATGATAGCAAGATTTCAAAACCTGAAATAATTAATATTGCCAATAATTAATTTTTAAAAAATACATGTATTGCATGGTGGCCACAATCTCCCGATTTTTTAAACGACATCAGTCTTGATTCCAAAAAAAACAAAAAAGCCATATCTGAAATTTATCTGATATGGCCTTTACTTAGCAATTAGTCTTTATCCTTTATTCGAAATGGTATGAAACCAAAGTAGAAATTTTTTGTAAGGCCAAATAACGTGTACCCGGCGGTACTACTTCCTGTACATATCTGATAACACCAATTCCTGATTTTACAAAAACCTGATCTTTCCGATAATTGCGGGCATTCTTTTCAAAATATAAGCAATCGTTGAATGTGCCTGCTGCAGTTGAAACCGGCGATTTAAGTTTTAATGATTTGCCGATGGCTGCTGCATCTTCAAAGCTCGTTTGATAGCGAATGGAATCGCCGGCAAATAATCCAAATTCTTTTTTTACATCTTTTATGCCGGTAGTAAACATTCTGTCGGCCAGGCCAAAGAAGCTGGAATCGCTTGCATAAAGCCATTGCGGAAGTCCCACTTCAATATTGGACTGCCACCAAACCAATCCGTCAGTCAATGATTGTTTTTGAAAAGTAAAACGCAAAGTATCCATTTGTGTTTTCAGAAAAACGCCATCGGTAAAAATCGAATCCTGATAAATCCAATAATTTTTTGAGCCCAATGGCATTATACCGCAATGATTGGAGGTGCAGTTGTAGGTTACCACAGAATCTGAAGCGTAAGATTTTCCCGAAGGGTTGGCCGTTTGCAATTCGCATTCCTGCTTGGCAACAGGAATGTTCAACATATAGTCAGTTTTCTTGCAGGCAGCAAATAAGATGCTTCCGGTAAATAAAGAAAGTAAAGTCTTTTTCAAAGGTGTCCGATTTATCCGTTAGGGGACACAAAATAGAAAGCAGTTTTTAAATCTCATAGCTTTTACTAAGAAATTTTACGATATGGGTGTATCGTAATTTCTGCAAAGTTTCCATTTTTAATCAAAAACACTGTTTTTTTGGATAAATAATGTTGATAACCTCAATTTTTGGACATTTTTTTATCACAGTTAGTTAAAAATATTTTTGAAAAAAAGTTTCATATCATTCCAGGAGTTACTGTCTGCAGCCGGATTATATTCAATAGACATATTATATTTCTTACCAATCTCAGTAGAATTTGGGTTGGTGAAAGAGTGTGTAGCACCCTCATAAATTTTTACATCGTATTTAGCACCTATTGAATCCATTTGCTTTTTGAATGTGTTTATTTCTTCCATGCTGACATAGGGATCGGCACCACCATGACAAACTAATACCGATGCTTTAAGCAAAGATTTATCAGGAGTTACGCCAATTACATTTCCATGAAAACTTACAACACCTTTTAAATTTTCGCCAAGGCGGGCAAGATTTAAAACCTGAGCGCCGCCAAAACAATATCCAATTGCCGCAATGTTATTTGTATCTGTTTGGGCAAATCCTTTTATTTTTTCTATTGCAGCATTAAAAATGGGAACCGCAATTTCAGGTTTGGCATAAAAAGGACTGGCCAGCGCTTCGGCTGCTGTGGGGTCATTTCCCATCTTGTGATCGCCATACATATCTACAGCCATAGCTATGTATCCTAGTTTAGCCAATTCTCTGGCCCGCATTTTGGCATAGTCATTCAATCCCCACCATTCATGTATCACCATTACTGCCGGACGGGGGCCTTTTATATTATCATCATATACTACAAAATTATTTCGGGTAATGCTATCTAATGTATAGCTCACCATTTCTTCTTTAAGATGATTTGATTGCATAGTATTTTCTTTTTTCTTATTTTGATTACAAGAGGCAATGAGTAAGATGAGAGGGCTAAATAAATAATGTATTTTCATTTTAAAGGAAATTATCCAACTCAAAGTTGGGGAAAAAAAGGGAATTGGTCTTTTTGTGTTTGTAGATAGTACTACCAATTCTTAGGATTTAATAAATTTTCCATGTGGCTATTTCATTAACTTTGCGCACACTATGACAATAGAAAAATTACAGGATATGCGGTCCCGCATTGTCGGGATAAGGAGGTTTCTTTGACGTCGATAACCGCAATGCTAAAATCGAAAACGATAAACAACTTTCTTTAAGCCCCGGTTTTTGGGACGATAATGCAAGGGCAACTTCTATCCTAAAAGAAATAAAGCTAAACGAGTATTGGGTAAATCTATTTGATGATACCAATAATGCAGTTGAAGATTTTGCCGTGCTTTTTGAATTTTGGAAATCGGGTGATGCTACCGAAGCAGAAACTCAGGAAGCTTATGATAAAGCATTAGCAGCCTTGGATGATGCCGAGTTTAAAGCCACACTCAACGAACCGGAAGATGAACTGCCCGGTGTATTACAAATTAATGCCGGAGCCGGTGGTACCGAAAGTCAGGATTGGGCCGAAATGCTTGCTCGTATGTACAGAATGTATGGCGAAAAGCAGGGATGGAAAGTAACGGAGCTGGATTGGCAATGGGGTGATGGAGCCGGCATCAAAACCTGTACGCTACAGTTTGACGGGCCCTTTGCCTACGGATTTTTAAAAGCCGAGAATGGTGTACACAGATTAGTTCGTATTTCTCCTTTTGACAGTAATGCAAGAAGGCATACATCGTTTGTAAGTGTATATGTTTATCCGTTGGTTGATGACTCTATAGAAATTGAAATAAAACCGGCCGATGTAAAAATGGAAACCTCGCGAAGTGGAGGTGCCGGCGGGCAGAATGTAAATAAAGTAGAAACCAAAGTGCAGCTCACGCACATTCCTACGGGTATTGTGGTTGTTTGTCAGCAAGACCGTACACAATTGGGCAACAGGGAACTTGCCATGCAAATGTTGAAAAGCCGTTTGTTTGAACTAGAATTGCAAAAAAGAAATGCTATAAAGGATGCCAATAATGCCAAGAAGAAAAAAATAGAGTGGGGCAGTCAGATACGCAGTTATGTTTTCCATCCCTATAAAATGATAAAAGACCATCGTACCGATTATGAAACTGGAAATATACAACCAGTGATGGATGGAGAACTGGATGGTTTTATAAAAGCGTATTTGATGAGTGAGAAGGAGGCGGAGCGTTAAAACAATGAAATAAGAATAACTATCAGACTTATTTGATCAGACGGCTTTGTTAGACATATTAAAAACAAATAGCACTAAGCCTTGTAATAAATATTATTAAATTGCAAAAAAGATAATTATGAGTATCGGAACTTTTTCATATCCCATGCCGGTAAACGAACCGGTGCTTTCATATGCACCAAACAGCCCCGAAAAGAAAAGGCTGAAAGAAGTATTGGCTGAACTGAAGAAACAGGAAATAGATGTACCAATGTACATTGGCAGTAAGGAAGTGAGAACCGGTAAGAAAGTGGCCATGCATCCGCCACATGAAACCAAACATACACTCGGATATTTTCATGCAGGAGAAGAAAAACATGTGCATCAGGCCATAGAGGTCGCTCTCGCTGCAAAAGATAATTGGGCTGCCATGAACTGGGAAAATCGTGCAGGCATTTTTTTAAAAGCAGCCGATTTAATGGCAACAAAATATCGTCCATACATGAATGGTACTACCATGCTGGGACAAAGTAAAAATGCTTTTCAGGCAGAAATAGATTCAGCTTGTGAATTAATTGACTTTTTACGTTTCAATGTTCATTTTCTTTCAGAGATATACAAACAGCAACCGATTAGCGGGCCGGGTATGCACAATCGTATGGAGTACCGTCCGCTTGAAGGTTTTGTACTGGCGGTTACGCCTTTCAATTTTACAGCTATTGGTGGCAACCTACCTACATCCGCCGCCATGTGTGGCAATGTGGTAGTGTGGAAGCCTGCCAATACGCAAGTGTATTCGGCACAAATGACCATGCGCATTTTAAAAGAAGCCGGCTTGCCCGATGGCGTTATCAATTTGATTTATGTAGATGGGCCCACGATAGGTAAGGTTTGTTTTAATCATCGCGATTTTGCTGGCGTACATTTTACAGGTTCAACTGGTGTGTTTAATAATATGTGGGAAACAATTGGGAAGAACATGACCAACTATAAATCATACCCACGCATTGTAGGCGAGACAGGTGGGAAGGATTTTGTTGTTGCACATAAGTCAGCCGACCCCGATGTTGTTGCAACCGCCTTGCTTCGTGGTGCTTTTGAATTTCAGGGACAAAAATGTTCCGCAGCATCCAGAGCATACATTCCATCAAATATGGCGGAAGAGGTAAAGAAGAAACTGATTGCAGGAGTAAAGAGTTTTAAAATGGGCACTGTTGAAGATTTTACCAATTTCATCAATGCAGTGATAGATGAAAAAAGTTTCAACAACATCAAACGCTATATTGACCAGGCAAAAAAAGACCCCAAGGCTGAAATATGGGTAGGTGGTAAATGCGATAACAAAGATGGATGGTTTGTGCAACCCACCATCATACAGGCTAAGGATCCAAAATATGTAACCATGTGCGAAGAAATTTTTGGGCCTGTACTTACCGTTTATATTTATCCGGCTAATAGCTTTGAGAAAACACTGGAGCTGGTTGACAATACTTCACCTTATGCACTCACGGGTGCCATCATTGCACGTGACCGTCAGGCGGTTGAGCTGGCAACCAACAAGCTAAGGAATGCTGCCGGTAATTTTTATATCAATGATAAACCGACAGGTGCTGTGGTAGGGCAGCAGCCCTTTGGCGGAGCCAGAGCAAGTGGTACCAATGATAAGGCTGGTAGTATTTTGAATTTATACCGTTGGCTTAGTGCCCGCACGATTAAAGAAACTTTTAATCCGCCAACACATTATAGTTATCCTTTTATGCAGGCGAAATAAGCACAACCTAAAAGTCAGCAATGCAAACATTGTTCAAACCGGAAAAATTATCGGAACTTATTCAATCGCTTTCAAAATCTTTATTTGAGACACATAAAGATTTTAGAAACATAGTTTTTGCAGGCATTCAACAAGGAGGTGCTGTATTAGGCGAACAAATTACTTCAGAATTAAAACTTCTGGTTCCGGGTCAAAATATTGATTATGGCAAATTAGACATTACTTTTTACCGCGATGATATTCGAAAAGAAATTCTGGCGCCCGATACCATGCACATGCCCTTCGATATTGAAAACAAAACGGTGATATTAATTGATGATGTACTTTTTACAGGAAGAACCATTAAAGCCGCTTTGGATACACTACTTGATTATGGTCGCCCTGCAAAAGTTGAATTGTGTGTTTTGATTGACCGGAAAGAACATCGCCAGTTTCCCATTCAAGCCGATTATGTAGGTACAACATTGCAGACAAAAAGGACGGATAAAGTAAAATTGATTAAGGATGAAGTAGTGTTGATTCCGGGAGAGGAGGGATGAAGGTAAGGGTAAAGGTAAAGGTAAAGGTAAAGGGTAAGGATAAGGTTAAGGAAAAAAGATAAATGGAAGAAGGTGGTAGGGTTACTGAAGTTGAATATTTCTCATTATAAAATTTCTAATTAATATTTTACTGAGTTCCCTTAATTTTGCTTTTTAATGCAACTATCCACACGACATCTCCTCGGCATTAAAGACCTCAACAAAGAAGATATTTCATTAATTCTCTCAACAGCCGCTCAGTTTAAAGAAGTGCTGCAAAGACCTGTAAAAAAAGTCCCCTCACTTCGTGATGTTACGATTGTCAATCTGTTTTACGAAAATTCTACCCGCACCAGATTTTCATTTGAGTTAGCAGAAAAAAGACTGAGCGCAGACACAATTAATTTTGCAGCCTCATCATCATCTGCAGCCAAAGGAGAAACTCTCTTAGATACGGTACAGAACATACTTTCAATGAAAGTGGATATGGTAGTCATGCGCCATAGCGCCAGCGGTGCACCTCATTTTTTGGCTCAGCATATTCCGGCGGCCATCATCAATGCAGGCGATGGCATCAACGAGCATCCCACCCAAGCATTGTTAGATGCATTTTCCATTCAGGAAAAAATGAGAGGTTTAGAAGGCGTTAAAGTGGCCATTATTGGAGACATTATGCATAGTAGGGTAGCACAAAGCAACATCTATTTGTTGCATAAAATGGGTGCTAAGGTTACGGTTTGTGGTCCGCCTACATTAATTCCAAAGTATATACAACAGGCTTTGGGTGTACAGGTTAGTTACAATTTACAAGAAACTTTGGAGTGGTGCGATGTGGCTAATGTGTTGCGCATTCAATTAGAAAGACAAAACCAGGTTTTATTTTCATCACTGCGTGAATACAATATCGCTTATGGCATCAGTAAGAAATTACTGGACAGTTTGCAAAAAGAAATCGTAATCATGCATCCCGGACCTATCAATCGCGGTGTGGAATTGGATAGCGATGTGGCAGACAGCAAACAATCCATTATCTTGCAACAAGTAGAAAATGGAGTAGCAGTAAGAATGGCCGTTTTATATTTGCTCTCCGGTAAAAATTAATCGCACATTTTTAAAAAGTTGCTATGCGTATATGTTTATTCCCGGGCACTTTTGATCCTGTAACGCTGGGGCATGTGGATATTATCAATAGAGCATTGCCCTTATTTGATAAAATCATTGTTGGTATTGGTTTAAATGCTGCAAAAGCCCCAATGTTTACACCCGAACAAAGATTACAGTGGATCAAAGACATTTACAAAGATGAAGAAAGAGTATCCGGTGCTATTTATGAAGGACTGACCATTGATTTTTGTCAACAACTGGGAGCACAATTTATTCTTCGGGGCATTCGCTATGTTAGCGATTTTGAATATGAAAAAACAATTGCCGATGCCAATCGCACTTTGGACAAAACAATAGAAACCATTTTTCTTACCGGCGAACCAAAATATACCTCGGTCGCATCTACTATTGTAAGAGATATCATTCGCAATGGTGGTGATGCCAGCCCATTTCTACCAGAGGCAGTTTATAAAACACTTATTAAATAAATTATGGCAATTTGGTTTCACAAAGAAATTCCGCTTTCCTTGCTTGCACATTTTGGAAAAGGTACGATGACCGAATTTCTGGGATTAGAATGGTTGGCAGTAGGAGATGATTTTCTGAAAGCGAAAATTCCTGTAGATCAACGCACCATTCAGCCTTATGGTTTGCTGCATGGAGGTGCTTCTTGTGTATTAGCCGAAACGGTGGGCAGCGTTGCTTCCACATTAGTTGTAGATCCCGAAAAATTTATTTGTGTAGGACTTGAAATAAATGCCAATCATATTCGTGGAGCAAAGTCGGGTTTTGTAACCGCAACGGCCATGCCTTTGCATTTAGGTAGCAGTACGCATGTATGGGACATAAAATTGCACGATGATGAGGGTAGGTTGACCTGTGTAAGCAGACATACTGTGGCGGTCTTGCCAAAAAATAAAGTAAATTTTTAAAAATATCAGGTAGCCACCCGCTTCAGCACATCAACCACAGAAGGAAAACTTTCGCTGTAATATTGTTTTAAGTCTCGCGGCTTCACCCATTTTATTTCAAGTATATCTTCTTCCGTTTGTGGAATCAATTTTTCATCACCCATGGCCTTCATCCCGTACCAGTGCGATTCTTTTAAAATATATCTGGAACCTTCGTGATACGTGTGATAAGTCGTCATGAGTGGGCCTTCCAAACTAATATTCAATAAGCCGGTTTCCTCCTGTACTTCCCTTATTGCACAATCTTCAATGGATTCTCCTTTATCCAATTTGCCTTTTGGTAAATCCCATTTTCCACGACGAAAGATAAGCAGTACCTCATTTTTTTCATTTTGAACCAATCCACCGCCAGCCATTATCAGCGTAAATTTTTTCTTGAATGCTTTATATAATTCAGAAAGGGAGGGATGAAAAAAAACTCCGGCCTTCACTTTTTCAAGCTGCATTTCATGAATTATCGTTTTTATCGTATATGTATTCAACTCATCAATAAAAACGGTATCATCATGATGAATCAAAGGCTCAACGATTTCGTCTATCTCATCGCAGAGATAAAGGGGTCTGTCGTCAAAATAAATGATCTGATGCATATAATGATGGCTATAAACTTGGATGAGAATATTCTTTTCAATCTAAAATTACTGAATAAAATTTCTATTCACATTAAGTGTTTTTCAAAATAAACGGACAAAGAGAACCCTGTATCTTTGCTTTATGTCAGATGCTAAAGCCGTTGCAGAGAAATTACTGCAGATTAAAGCAGTAAAATTAAATCCGGAACAGCCTTTTACCTGGGCCAGTGGCTGGAAAAGTCCCATTTATTGCGACAACAGAAAGGTGTTATCTTTTCCATTCATTCGTGATTTTATCAAATCTGAAATGTGTAATCTGGTGTTTGAAAAATTTCCGGATGCAGAAATATTGGCAGGTGTGGCTACTGCCGGCATTGCATGGGGAGCCATGGTTGCCGATCAGCTAAAACTGCCTTATATCTATGTGCGACCCAAACCCAAAGAACATGGATTGGGCAATCAGATTGAAGGGTACTACGAAGCAGGAAAAAAATGTGTGGTGATTGAGGATTTGGTATCAACCGGCAAAAGCAGTTTGCAGGTTGTAGGTATATTGAAAAATAGCGGATTGGAAGTTACCGGAATGGTTTCCATTTTTACTTATGGATTTCAGGTTGCAACCGAGGCATTTCAAAAAGCATCATTACCTTATTATTCATTGACGGATTATCCGACTTTGGTTGAACTGGCTATTTCAAAAAATATGATTCCGGTTGAACAGCAGGAATTGTTGATGAAGTGGAGAGAAAATCCGGGGGAATGGGGCAGGCCTTAAATTTTTTAACATGAAAAAATTTTATGTTGTTTTAGTGAGTTTGATGATAGCCACTTCAATTGTACATGCACAGTTGATTCCCAAAAAAGATCGGGTTGATACCATCATAAAAACACCCAATGCGCTTTGCGTAAATTGTAAAACAAGAATTGAAAGTTATTTGAAGCAATATGATGGTATTACCGATGTGATTGTAAATTTTAAAAAAGGAGAAACTCGTGTTAAGTTTATAAAAGACAGAATTAATATTGAAGAAATAAAAGCTTATATCGCCAATTGCGGATATGATGCGGATGATGTACCTGCTGCAGAAGATATGTATAAGCGACTACCCAACAGTTGCAAAAAGCCGGAAGATGGGGGAGGGCATCCTAAGCCCAAACAAACTTCCAATCTGCCACAGGCGCAAAATTGAGAATGGGGAAAGAAATGGTAAACGGGTTTCAGGTTTTGAAATCCGTTTTTTTTTGATTTAGTTGTTTCAGAAAGATAGATGCAGCGTTTTCAAATTTTCAAATCGTGCAACTTTTTTGGAAAAATAATGTTGCCGCCCCTACGGGGCTCAATGAGAGTGATGATTTTGTTTATTACCAAAATGTCGGCCCGATGGGGCTGAATGGATATCGGAATCTATCAAATCCTTTCTTGCTTAAATTATGAACAATAGCTAGATTTTCTAATTCATAATATTTTTTAATCTCTTTCAATTGGACATGATGTTCATGTCTAAACATTTTTGAAATTCATCAAGCCCCATCGTGGCGACATTATGGTAGAATGAAAGTAATCATGAATTGAACAAGCCCCATCGGGGTGACATTTTGTTAGAACAAGAATATTCAAGAATTGAACAAGCCCCATCGGGGCGACAATTTGGTAGAATGAAAGTAATCATGAATTGAATAAGCCCCATCGTGGCGACATTATGGTAGAATGAAAGTAATCATGAATTGAACAAGCCCCATCGGGGTGACATTTTGTTAGAACAAGAATATTCAAGAATTGAACAAGCCCCATCGGGGCGAC
>ERZ795041.60-NODE-60-length-42709-cov-4.267923_pt1 | contig 42709 bp, 32 predicted proteins | sample MGYA00375125_ERZ795041 | MGnify/ENA primary metagenome ERZ795041 (study PRJEB30170, sample SAMN03074214) | activated sludge metagenome | biome: Common Effluent Treatment Plant; feature: Wastewater; material: Activated sludge; isolation source: activated biomass in a...
AAATTGTTAAATTTTTGTATTCCGTTTTTTTTGTGTTGGTTTTATTATTTTTTGGGGGTCGTCTTAAAATTTTTTTTTTTTATTTCCCCCCCCCCCCCCAAGTACATTGAGACAGGGTGTTTTCGCAATGCGAGCGTGATGCGCAGTCACAGCATCCCAAGAGGTAGTGCAACGCCATGGACGCACAAGGCACCAGTCGAGCTGCTCCTTGTCACGGGATAACACTCGTCGAGGTGCTTCTTGTGCTTGGTGTGATTACGACATTGATCGGGATCTTGCTTCCAGCCGTGTCAGGAGCGATTGATCGTGCAAGACTCGCACGGGCACTCATGCACATCAAGGAAAACACTGTTCAGATTTTCGCATACTCCACGGACTACCAAGGAACGTTTCCGCTCGCGGTTGAGAGTTCGTGTGGGTCCGCAGTTCGTTGGGATGAGGCGATCGTGCGATGGGGCGGGTTTCAAAGCACGTTTGAGTCTGATCCTGAAGGTTACAAACTCTATGGGATGAACCGATACTGGATGTCCGTGTGCATGACCCGGGATGCGGATCGCATGATATGGGGGCGGGTGCGAGCGTGTGAGTACGAGCCTGCAACTCCAGTGAGGGTTGATCAGGTGACGTATCCATCTCTCAAGGGGGTCATGCTGCGTCAGGGGCGTGTTCCGCGTTCTGAAGGCGGAACTTGGTTTTGTTGCGGAGATCCTGTTGTCGAGCCCGTATCGATGACCGATGGGTCAGCAATGCTCGCAAGCAGGTTAGACTTTCTTGGAGGTGTTGCGCCCGTGTTGGAACAGAATGTCGGTTATCCGGTGTACTCCACTTGGGGTGGATTCGAGGCGCGTGACCGGTAAATCTGGGTAGGACGTCGATTTTGGAGATTATCGTGAAAATCAATAAGATAGGCATGGACGCGGGCGCAGCGGCCATGTGTCTTGGCGGAGGTCCTGCTTTCCAGATACGTTCAGATACAGGAGTTCCTTGCTGCAGGAATGAACACATTTGGTCCACTCCGAGCGTTCCACAGTGTGCTGGGCCTTCGGTCAAACTGTGTGACGGCCCAATCTTTACAACTGGCTCGCTCTTTGTCCAGGATGGGTATCGCACCAGAGGCTGCTTCGTGTGCGAAGGACAATTTGCAAGCGGTTTGTGTTCCACGCGACCCGATGATGACTGGGAAAGACTCCCAGCATGGCCATCTGCCAGCACATGCTGTTGGTTCAAGGGATCTATCACATTTGAGCCAAACGGAGGAGAAGATCTGGTTGCCAACTGTAATGGAGACCTGTGTTCATGAGTGGGTGCCTCCATGTAGTCGCAATTATGATGGGTCTTGGCACAAGCATATACATGCCAGCGCCACATGCCATGGATCCCGAGCAGTCCAAGCAGCAAGTGCTGGACCTGCTTGACCAGTGGATACCGGCGAATGGTGCTCTTGTACTCATTTACGCGACTTCACCGCATGACAAAGGGATTGGCGAGTGCGTGATTGCCATAGACGCATCTCGGAATGCGTGGTGCTACATCAACTCTGGGCGGGTCGTGGGTGTCGATGAGAACGGCATGAAGTTCAGTGGCAAAGTAGCATCTCTCGACGGCACCGCGGGAAAACGTCCGGATTTGTATGGGCCCTCATCCGCAGTCGATGGGTTCACTCCAATCGGACTTGTGCTTGATATCCGGTCAAGGCCGCACTTGTACACATTCTCGGCAACGACGGATGGATTTGAAGCCGTCGGTACGTTCCCTTTGTCGGACCGGGACTTGTCTTTTGACCGCTTGGATTCGTCATACCAATCCAGTATGACACCTGGATCGCTGCGACTTACTATGGATGCTCATGGTCAGCCGCGATCAATCACAAAGATGCGAGGAGAACAACTTGTGGAGGTGGCTTATGAGTTAGACCAGCGCGTGCCACGGCCCTGGTCGGCAAGCACAGTTGAAGTATTCTCAAGGCGGTATCTACTTCGAGACGTCCAAATGCTCTCAGATACGGACACGCCGAACAGCATAAGGGCTTGGGCAAAGCAGCTTGGGCAAGGGAGTGCGATGCGAGTCGCTGACCGGCTAGCGGCAGTTCAAGGAGTTGCTGATCGAGGTGACGCTGAGTCGCGGTCCAAGGTCACAACCGAGAGTTCCACTCATGACAGCAAACCATCCAACATGCCTATAGCGGACACTCCTCGATCTACATCAGTGTCAAGGTGGCAGGCTCTGCTCATTGCGGTTGGCTGCGTCACGGTTGTGGTGGCGTGTGTTGTCTGGATCCGCGGACGACATGCCAGATAGTGGAATCTGAAGTTCAAGCGTTCAGCCATGCTTCGTCGATCGTCATCCCCGGGGCCATGGTGCTCGCGGCACCGGTCTCGGTCATGCCGGCGATGGGGTAGGCGCAGTAATCGAGGCTGAACGCGCCGGCGGGGCGGTGGTTGCCCGAGTGCCCCAGGCCGCCGAAGGGGAGTTTGCTGCTTGCCCCCGCGGTTCCGGTGTTGACGTTGAGGCACCCGGCACGCGTGTCGCGAAGGAAGCGATCGATCGAAGTGTGGTCGTGCGTGAATATCGACGCGGCAAGCCCGAACGACGTCGCGTTGGCCTGCTCGATCGCCTCGTCGAGGGACGTCACCACGCTGACGCGAAGCAATGGCCCAAAGACCTCGACGTCGGCACCGCCGCCGGGGATGGTGATGTCGGGGTTCTTCGTAAAGCGATCGACGCGGAGAATGCCGGGCGAGACGTACCAGCCGTTGTCCTTCTCGTCGATGGTCTTCGCCTCGCACGAGAGCAGGGCCTTCGCCCCCGCCTTCACGAATGACTCGAACGCGTGGAGGATCCCATCGCGAGCACCCTTCGCGACGACGGGGCCCATGAACGTGCCCTCAATCGCAGGATCGCCGACGACGAGGCGCTTCGCGCTCTCGAGAAGCGCACCGACGAACCGGTCCGCAACACTCTCGTGCACGATCACACGCCGTGTGCAGGTGCAGCGCTGCCCGCTTGTCACGAAGGCGCAGCGGACGATCTCGACGAGCGCCTGCCTGAGATTGGCATCGTCCATCACGATCGCGGGGTTGTTGCCGCCCATCTCGAGAGCGAGGATGCGCCCCGGGTGATCGAGATTCGCCTGCATGATGCGCCGGCCGACGTCCCAGGAGCCTGTGAAGAGCACGCCGTCGATGTCGCGGTGCGACGCGAGCGAGGCCGCGACCTTCGCGCCGCCTTGCACGAGATTCACGACGCCCTTGGGCGCCCCGGCCTCGACGAGCGCGTCGTGGTACATCTCGGCGAGCGCCTGCCCGCAGGCGGGCGTCTTGTCGCTGGGCTTGAAGACGATCGTGTTCCCCATCGCGAGCGCGGGGATAATGTGCCCGTTGGGAAGGTGCATCGGGAAGTTGAACGGCCCGAGCACCGCCATCACTCCATGCGGTCTGAACCAGGCACGCCCGGCGCGCGTCGGGCCCACGGCAACGTCGAACGCCGAGACACGACGCCGCGCGCCGTGCTCGGATTCGTCGAGCGTGATATCGACCTTCCCCGAGAGGAGGCCCGCCTCACCCTTGGAGTCCCACGTCGCCTTGCCGACCTCGTCGCGCACGAGTTCGGTGAGGGCAGTCTCGCGAGACTTGGCGATCTTCTGGAACACGCGGAGCACGCCGGCACGCTTCTCGATGGGCCAGTTCGACCAGACCGGAAAGGCCGATCTCGCCCCGGCCACCGCGGCGTCCACATGGGCCGGGTTTTCCACACCTTGCCAGACGACGCGCGATGGATGGGCCGGATTGGTCGAGACGATGCGTTCGCCGGTGCCTGTATCGACCGACCGCCACTCGCCGGCGATGAGATCCGCGGGGCCATGAGAAAGAGACGAATGGTGCGACGGGCCGCTCACGATCGCGCTCGCTTCGGCTTGGACTTCGTGGGCTTCGAAGCGGGGGCAGAACCGGATTTCGACGCCCGTGTGGCCGATCGCTCGGATCGCTTCGAGGCCTTGACGTGTCCGTTGCGTGTCGCCGGGGCCTCGCCGTGTGAACCTGAGCGACCGGCCCACTTCGTCAGCGGCGTCCACGCGCCGTCGGTGCTCGCCTCGCTCACACCGAGCAGATCGAGCACGGCCCGCGGGATCCCGACGCCGGACTTCGTCGCGTGCACGAGCGTCTCGGTCGCGCGGAACTCGCCGTCCTCACCTGTCACACTCACGATCGCCGGCGTGTCGCAGCGATCCTCATCGGCCTCGACGAGTGTGACGCGGGCGGTTGCGCTGATCAGGGGCACGTCGTCGGTGACGGCATCGAGGTGCGGGCCGCCGTCGAAGGGATCGACGAAGTTGCGATACTGGAAGCCGAGGCTCTCGAGGATTCGGCGAGCGGGGATCGTCTCGCGTGAAACGGCTCCGATGAGATTCTGCACCTCGAGCGGGAAGAGCGAGAGATAGATCTCGTCCTTGGGGAGGAGTTCGGGGATGAATCCGCGGTTGTGCTGGCAGAAGCGGTCGGCCTCGCCGTACTTCACGGGGATGAACTTGCGTCCGAAGTGATCCCAGAAGACATTGTCGCCGTCGCTGGAGATCGGCGCCATCATCTCCGCGAGTAGACGATCGGCGAAGCGTTTTCGGTGCAGGCCGATCCAGTGGAAGCGGATGAAGGAGAGGAGCCTGCCGGGACGGTCCTTGTGCCCGCGATAACTGGGCTGGATGATGAGCCCGCCGACCTCGCTCGGGCCGGTCTCGTCGCCGTACAACTGTCCGACCTTGTGCGTCGTGCCCCAGCCGAGGCGTTCGCTGCGAAAGGTCTTCTCGGTGATGCGGAAGGACCAGTTGGGGTCGCCCGGGCCGCCCTGGTGGGCGCGGACCTGGGAAGTGCCGATGACGCTGCGTGTGTCGGTGTCCTCGATGGTGAAGACGAAGAGTTCGCTGTCGCTCTCGCTCTCGGCGAATCCTCCGGCGGACTTTCGCCGGCGTGCCGGCGCGTTCGCCGACTCCTTCACGCCCGACGCCTTGCGGAAGCACGCCATCGAGTGCTCGACCTTCGCGTGGAGGATCGCCTCGTTGGGCGGGAGGTTGATGAAGAAGACCATCCGCGCGAGGCGGAGGAAGTTGGGGACATCATCGGGTTTGGCTTGGCGGATGACGAACACAAGACACTCCTGACAGACGCCGCGGCACATTGAGGTGCCGATGAACCTTGGGTCACTATGCCGCGATCACGCCGACGCCTTCGCCAGCCCGCGCTCGACGCACTCGAAGACCTTGGGCCAGTCCTCCATCTTCATCGCGGGAAGGGGCGGGAGCATGCGGACGTGAAACGGCCCGTGCCCGCAATAGAACAGCACGACGCCCTCGTCGTAGAGCGCCTTGCAGGCCTTGTTGACCTTGTCCTTCACGCCGCCGAAGGGTGTGAATCGCATCATCCCGCCCGCGCCGCCGATGAGTCTCTCGCCGCCGCCGCCGAGCGACTCGACCGCGGGGAACCATTCGGGGTGCTTCTCCATCAGCGCCCTCGTGTGCTCGCGGAACTTCGCGTGGTGTTGGGCGAAGAGGCCCAGCGACTTACCATCGGAATAGAAGTTGCCGTCGCGGAGACGCTCGATCACGCGCTGCCCGACGCGGAACGATGGGCCCTCGCCGGTGAATGTTCCCGAGAGGATCGCCGATCGCGGGTTGAACTCGGGCGTCCATAGCGTGGCGCACGCCTGCGTCATCTTGCCGACGCACAGCACGTCAACATACTCGCCGAGATCGAAGTGCTCATAGGCAAACATGCGTTCGAGTCGCCCGAAGGTCTGGATCTCGTCGTCCCAGATCGCGATCTTGTGCCGGCGGCAGGCGTCCATGAGCGCCTTGAGGTAGTCTCGGTCACCGACGTTGAACCCGCCCTCGCCCTGCACGAGTTCGAAGATGAAGCACGCATGCTGCCCGGGGTAGCGATGCGCGTACTGCTCGAGGTGGTCCACGGCCATGTCGATGAACCGCGCCTTGCCCATTCGCTCGGCGGCGGCAGGGTCCCAGAACGGCATGTAGTCCACGGGAAAGACGATCGGGAGGCCCTCGCGACCCGCGTGGTTGTCGCCGATCGACGCCATCGTCAACGATCGGCCCATGAAGCAGTCCTTGAACGCCAGCACGCGTGGCGTGGGGCTCGCCCCGAGCAGCAACTGCTCGGGCTTAGCGCCCGGGTTCGCGCCCAGCGTGGTGAGATGATCGACAAACTTCTTCTGGATGCAGACCTTGAGCGCGTTCTCGTTCGCCATCGCCCCGCCCGTGGCGAGGTACGCGTGCTTCAGACGGCTGTGCTTCTTGGCCTCGGTCAGCAGCGTCTCGGCGAACTCGTACGACGAGAAACCCGATTGCAGATTGCCCTGCTTCAGCGTGTCGTCGATGCTCCCGATGATGGACGCCTTGATCAGGTCCGGGTCGGCATGCCCGAAGAAGTTCACGCCGATGCCACAGATCATGTCCCATTTCACCGACCCGTCCGCGAGTTCAACGAGCGCGCCGTTCCCCAGGCCAGACGAGATGTAGGGGTACAGCAGGCCACGCCCGCGCACGGCCGTCGCTCGCGCGAGCAGGTCGTCGTACGAGACCTTGAGGTCTGTCATGGGGCCACGCACGCCGGTGATCGAGCCGCGGGCCCGCTCGACTTCCTGGACGATCTGGTCCGCGGCCTGGACCACGACGCCACTGGCGACGAGACGCCCGCCGTGCGTCGCCGATGGTACCGAACCCTGACTAACACCAAACGAAGCGGCGCTGTGGCGCCCACCGGAGGATGCGATGCTCATATGCAAGTGTATCGGCCGTTCGATGGTCAACCCGGAGGGGCGTTTCGTGGGACATAAATGTTGAACTCACGGTGATTTCGGTCGATTTTCTGCCCCGCGAACCGCGAGCATGGCGATGCCCAGCCCGGCCAGTGTGAGGATCGCCGACCACCCGAGCACGACCCACGAGATCCAAAACAAGCCCTCTTTCGGCGAGCCCCACGCGAACCCCACGCCCGCCAGCCCGGCCATCGTCACGCCCAGGCCCAGCGACCGCCCATCCCGCCACGACGCACTCGCCAGTTGCACCGCGAGCAGAATCCCCGCGACGAGCATCGCCAGCCCGGCTGTGAGGCACCATCGAGGTGCGACAGTCGGGTCAATGAGAGCTGGCCCATTCGACTTCGATTGCACGATCCACATCGACACGACCATCAGGAGCGCGATCGCCAGCACGCCGAGTTGCACCGAGAGCGCAACATTCGCAACGAGCGAAGACCGAGGTGAGTGCTCACTGGTCGTCGGCGATTCGACGAGTTCGTCCTGGCGCACCGTTTCGTCCATCAGGCCTCCAGCCGCGTGAAGACTTCCGCCAGCGCCTCGCGCCAAGGCGTCATCGCGCCCACGATCACTTCGGTTGGCGCGAGATCGAGCACGCTATACGCCGGGCGACGCGCGGGTCGCGGGAACTCGTCCGTCGCGCACGGATCGACCCGGCACGCGCCCTCGCGTCCCGCCAGGCGCACGATCTCCCTCGCGAACTCGAACCACGTGCACTCGCCCGCATCGCACGCGTGCAGCATGCCCACCGCGTTCCTCTCGAGGAGATCCAGCGTAGTCCGCGCGAGCGCCGGACAACTGCTGGGCCTCCCGCGCTGATCGTTCACAACTTTAAGGGCGTCCCGCTCACGCGAGGCCCTGGCGATTGTCCGCACAAAGTTCTTTCCCCACGGGGCGTACAGCCAGCTCGTGCGCAGGCACAGCCAGCGCGGCTCGCGTGCGTTCGTCGCCTCGAGCGCCTCCTCACCTCTCGCCTTCGATCGCCCGTACGCGCTCACCGGGTCGCGTGGTGTGTCAATCGTGTACGGCGTGCTCGCCCGTCCATTGAAGACATAGTCCGACGAGTAGTGCACGAGCGTCGTGCCGCTCACCTCGCACGCCCTGTGGAGCACGCCCACACTCTCGCCATTCACGACCGTCGCCTCGCGCTCGTGCGTCTCGGCCCCATCCACATCGGTCCACGCCGACGCGTTGATGACGTGCGTGAACCCCGCGAACGTGCCGGGAATCGTCGATGGATTCGAGAGATCGACCTCGGGCCTGCCGACGACCTCGAACGCCATCCGCCGGCGCATGAGTTCCTCGACGAGCGCCCTCGCCAGCATCCCCGACTTTCCGATCACGAGCACACGCACCGGGGGCCTCACTTGTTCTCGGGCGCCCACGGGAACCCGACGACGCTGTCCCACGCGCGCCGGTTCTCGTCGGGCTGCTGCGGGTTGAAGGCGTGCGTCAGGTAGTACATCAGGCTCGCGGGCGTCGGCCCAACGGTTGCCGCGCCATGCCACAACGGCGGCGGGATGATCACGATCGCCGGTCGCTTCTCGCCGATGACGACGGCCCATGCCGTGTGGTCCGACTCGCGATAGCAGCCGACCTTGAGGTGCCCCTGCACGCAGACCCAGAAGTCCGTCTGGAGTCGATGCGCGTGCCACGCCTTCACGACGCCCGGATACTGCACGCTGAAGTTCACCTGGCCGCTCGGCTCGACGACGCCCTGCATGAGGTTCATCAGCGAGAACCCGCGGTCATCGGTGAAGAACGCGAGCGGAAACACGATCGGCTCGATCGTCTCGCGTGCCACGTCCCATGCCTGACGCAGCGTCCCTTCCCCAGGCGTCCACACACGAGGCGAGATGGCACGAACCGGTTGCATCGATGCATCGCTCCAAACACTACGGCCAACTGAATCGGGCTTCACACGCCGGGTTCACACACGATCCGCTACGCCTTCGACGCCACCGCGGTCAGGTCCACCGGTTTGCCATCCACGAGATTCGCCCCGCCCTCGGCCACAAGGTTCGCCGCCCGGTGCAGGCTCTCGACCGTTCCCGCGTCGGTCCACCACCCGTCGAGTTCTGTGTGCGTGAGGTCGCCACGCTTGAGGTAATAGTTGTTCACGTCGGTGATCTCGAGTTCGCCGCGGGCCGAGGGCTTCAGCGCGTTGCAGAACTTGAAGACGTCCGCGTCATAGAAGTAGATCCCGGTAACGGCCCACTTGCTCGGCGGGTCCTTGGGCTTCTCGATGATCTCGGCGATCCGGCGCGCCTTCCCCTCGCCCTCGAACCGGCAGACGCCGAAGCGCTGCGGATCGGGGACCTCCTTGAGGAGCAGCTTCGCTCCCGAGGCCTGCGAGAAGAAGTCGCCCGCCGCACGTCGGATGTTGTTCTGAACGATGTTGTCGCCCAGGACGACGCAGATCTTCCCGCCGTCGGCGAACTCCTCGGCCAGGCGCAGCGCGTCGGCGATCCCGCCCTCGCCTTCCTGATACGCGTACTCGAGGTGGTTGATCCCCAGGTGTTTGCCGTTCTTCAGCAGTTTGAGGAAGTCTCCCGCGTGCTCGCCGCCGGTGACGATGAGGATGTCGCGGATGCCGGCCGTGAGCAGGCACTGGATCGGGTAATAGATCATCGGCCGGTCGTACACCGGAAGGAGGTGCTTGTTGGTGACGAGGGTCAATGGCCGAAGCCGAGTCCCAAGCCCGCCCGCGAGAATAACACCCTTCATCGGAACGACTCCAGCGCAGAACATGCGAAGGGGATCCACGACTGTCCCCACAGACAGCAGACAGTACGTCGGGCGTCGCTGGCCCGTCCCAGAACTATGTCGGCAAGAGGGCATGGGATGCGAATCTGGGACGCCCCGGATGTCGATGGCGACGCGAAACGCCGATGAACGCGGCGTGCCTGACGGGCTGGATGCCGAGGGTGATGGCGGGTCTGTGGAGGGGCGATTGGGAGTGCAGTCCGTCATTGTGCCGTATGAGCCCCGATATCGCTCCGGCATGATCGCGCTGTGGCATCGCCAGTTCGGGGAATGGTCGACCCGGCGGATCGTGCGGCACTGGAACTGGCAGTTTGAGTCGAACCCCTTTGTGACACAGCGACCCCCACGACTGTTCGTCGTGGTGAGCGAACGGAGCGATGAAGTTGTCGGGACTCTCGTGGCCTGGCCGATCCCATTGCGGTTCCAGGGCAGGACGATCGTAACGCTCTGTGGCGGGGCCTTGGCACTGGACGCCCCGTACCGCGGGACGTGCGTCGATCTCACTCGTCGCCTCGTCACGAGTGTGCCCGCCCTCGCGGGGGGGCTGCACCCCAGCGTGCGAGCGATCGTGAAACGGTTCGGATTCCAGTACGTTCCAGGCACCACACGTCGGTTCATTCTGCGGTTACGGAACGATGGCGAGCGAGCACGCCGCATGCGACGCCGGCTTCGCCGGTCGATGACGCATCTCGCGACGCCGGGCTCCGTCTCGTGGCTACCCAGGGGTCGATTCGCGCGATCGCTCCCCGCCACTCAGCGGATGCCCACGTGCAAACACTCGGCGGACATCCGCTCGCTCGATCGATTCGACGCGAGATATGACGAACTCTGGGCCAGGGTGTCACGCACCATCCCCTGCACCATCGAACGCACGAGCGAGTACATGAACTGGCGTCACGTGGACTGCCCGACGGAGATGAGCTTCCGGCGCGGGGTGTTCGAGAATGGTGTGCTCCGAGCGGTGGCGGTGGGCGTCAACCACGTCGAGAACGACTGGACGGCATCACCCTGCGTCGTGCATGGCGAGATCACCGAGTTGATCGCCGATGTGCCGGACTCTCCCGGTGTCGAGGCGCTGCTGACCACGCTCCTCCAGTATCTCGACAGGCGATCCTGCGACACGATCGCGTCGCTCGGGCTCCACCCCACGCACCACGCCATGCTTCGGAAGCTCGGCTTTGTCGACGTCGAGGACGAGCGGTACGCCATGGTCGCGAACCCCTCGTCCGACCCCAACCACTCGGTGGATCTCCTCAGCGAGGCGGACTGGTATGTCTCCGCCGCCGACTCGGACGCGCTCTACGCGTCGGCCATCTGACGCCTCGCCACACTCAGGCGGGTGTGCGTGACCCGGCGCCCACGATGGCGCGGAGTTGCGACGCGAGCCACTCGGAATCGGCGAGGGCATACGGCCGGAACTTCTCCGCGTGCCCGGTCTCTTCGGTGTACAAGAGCGCCCGATTCGGCCCGAGCCCGACGGCCTGCGGGCTGTCCACCAGCGCGCTCGAGTCGTTCGCGCTCATCTGGAACGCCACCCGCGCATCAAACTCCCGCACCGCCCGCCGATCGAGTGCTCGCTCCAGCGACGTCACGCTGTCGCACCACGTGATCACGTGCAAGCCATGCGTCGGTCCATCGCGGACGATCCGCGCGAACTGCTTGTCGGCGCGGGTCTCGACGTCGGTGTCCGAATCGAACGCGAAGTCGTCCTCGCTCCGTCGCAGCGGGCGGAAGCGGTGCAGCCCGAAGACGACGAGGTATTGCCGCGCAAACTCGCCGTGCTCGTCCTGCCGCCGGCGTTCGAGTTCCTGGAAGACCCGCCCGACGATCGAGCCCGCGTCGCGCACGCCGCCATACGTCGCCCGCGAACCCAGTGCCCGCGCGGCGTGGACCAAAGCCGGCGACTGATCGGCGTCCACCGTACCCCCATCGAGCATGTGCACGAACGTCTCGCCCGAACTCGCCAACTCGCGCGCGTGCGACGACGCCAGGCTCAGGATCGACGACGCGCACAGCGCGAGGCCCGCGCTCTCCTGCTGCCCGACGAGGAGCAGATGGCTCCCGCTCTGTCGTCGGAACGAGACGCTCGTGGGCTCCTTGATCGAGATCGGATCGCCCAGATACACGCGCGGCAGTGGGGGAGCCGCGCCCGCCTCGCGTGACATCCCGCTCTGACCCACCCAGCGCCCCAGACCCAACTCGCGGGCGTCGCGATCCAGGTCCGCGGGCACGTTCCCCTCGAAGACCACGGGCGCGGGCGGACGCTTCTGCATCTGGTCCGCGAGCACCGAGACCTGCTTCAGGCACGCCTCGCGCTTCTCTTCGGGGAGCCACACGACCTGGAAGGGGCTGTTCCCCTCGAGCATCCCGCTCGCGTCGTTGTAGATCGCCTCGCCCGGGCGTGAGAGGAGTCGCGCCGCCGGGTTGTCCTCGCTCATGATGAGATACGAGTCGGCCTCGGAGCACTGCAGCGCGATACGGACCGCCATCTGTCCCACGGTGCTCCGCGCCAGGCTGTACGCCCCGCCGATCGTCTGCGAGCCGAGGATCACGTGGATGCCGAAGGCGCGTCCTTGTCGCACCAGCCGATCCAGCAGGAGCGCCGACTCCTGCGCCAGTTTGTCGTCGTCGACAAAGAACTCGTGGAACTCGTCGACGATGAGCAGCGTCCGTGGCATGGGCATCGGGCTGACGCCAAGCCCCGCGCCCCGCGCGTGCCGCCGGTACGCCGCGAGATCCTGCACTCCCGCGTCACGGTAGAGCGAGCCACGCCGCGTCAGTTCCGCGTCGAGGCGGCGCAGCACGCTCAGGCCGAACTCGCGCTCGCTCTCGACCGCCACGACCCGCGCGTGGGGCACGCGATGCGTCGCGTAGGTCTTGAACTCCACGCCCTTCTTGAAGTCCACGAGGTAATACTCGACCTCGTCGGGGCTGTACCACAGCGAGAGATTCGTGACCAACGCGTGCAGGAGCGTGGACTTGCCCGACCCGGTGCGCCCCGCAATCAAGGCGTGCTGGGCCGTTCCTCGGCCCAGCGAGACGTACTGCAGTTTCGTCGCCCCGCTCCGCCCCACGGGAATACGCAGTTCCTCCGACGCGCACGCCGTCCAGCGCTGCGCCGGCTGCGGCATCACCGTCTCAAACGGCACCTGCACACGGTTCGAATCCTTCGCCAGACGCCCCACGGCGTGGACCAACCGATTGAACTCGCTATCGCCCGGCGGCATCTCCAGACGCAGAGGCCACTTGCCCAGGACCTCATCCTTCCACACGAATCGGCCGGCCCCACTCCCGCCTCCCGATCCTTGCCATTGCAGGACCGTTGCGCTCCGCTCGAGGTCGCTCATCGGGACATACGCCGGCGGACGCTGCCGATTGTCCGCGACGATCAGCGTGTGCACGCCGCAGCGAGGCCCGCTCTCGGCGATGCTCGCCAGACGCTTCGCCGCCGCCTCCGAGATGCCCGCGGGGAAATCGGCGATCACCAGGAATCGGAACGGCTCGGCGATCTCTCCCGCCTGCACGTTGTAATCCTGGATCGACGCGAACTCGTTGCGGAGGTACTTCTGGATCACGTTCTCCATGTGCTCCGTCAGGTCCGTGAGTTTCTGCTCGATGCGCTTGGGGTCGGTCCAGATCTTGTCGCCGACGAGGGCATCCTCATAGTCCGCCAGGTGCATGAATCCCGCGAAACTCTGCCCCAGCCCCACGGGATCGATGATCGTGAAGCGGGCCTTGCCGGGCGGGAAGGCCGTCAGCGTGCGCAGCAGTACGTTCTCCAGCACCTTGAGCGCCGTTGCACGCCCCTCCGGGCCCGTGTGCACGATCAGTGACCCGTGCCGCGGCGCCGCCTCCGGTGTAGTCCCTCCACTGGTGTGGCCCGCAAGGTCCAGCATCGCCGGAAGTCGCAGGTGTGTCTGCATCGGCACACGCAATCCGTCCGTCGGCAGCCCCCCGGGCGCCGAGGCCAGGTCCACCTCCAGCGTCCCGAATCGGATCGCCTCGGGCACCTGCTCCCTCGGCGTGAATCGAGCAAACGACTCGTCGTCCCACGCGGGGCAGAGCCGATCGGCCTGTATCAACAGCGACTCGTACTCCTCGTCCAGATTCGCCACGGCCTCGTTCCACCGCCGCGTCATCGCCTCGCGCTCCGCTTGCAGCGCCGCATCCGCCCGGTGATGCGCGACCTCGCGGGCCTTGTTCGCTTCCTCAATCGCCGCTCGCTCGCGTGAAGAGATCACCTCGACACGCTGGGCATGCGCGGCCCGTGCGTGCCGCGCCGCCTCGTCATGCTCCCGCGTCGCCCTCGCGATCTTCGTCTGGTGCTTCTCTCGAAGTGTGGGCTCCTCGAGGCGACGCTTGCGAGAGAGTTCCTGCTTGATCGCCGCGAAACGCTCGCGCGCCTTGCGGATCTCGCTCTCCCGTCGAAGACGGATCTCGCCCGCCTGCCGATCACGCTCGGCCTCCGCCTGCGCGATCCACGCGTCGCCCATCGCCCGCGCGTGCTCCGACGACTTCTCGAACTCCTCACGGGCCGTACGCACCCGCCCTCGCAACGCCCGCCGAAGGAACAACTGCACCACGATCGCCAGCGCCACGCCAAAGCCCGCCCCCGTCAATCCCGCGGCCCACGGCTCCAGCCGCCCCGTCCGTGTCGCGATGATCGCGCTCCCCGCCGACCCGAACGCCCCAAAGAGCAGCACCATCACCACCAGCGTCGGCGTCCGCACGATCGTCGGCGACAGCCGCTCCTCCAGCGTCGCGAGCGCCGCCGTCGCCCTCGCCCGAGCCTCGTCATAGTCCCGCTGCCCCACCACCGGAGGCGGCGGCTCCACACCCTCGATTAACTCCGCCGCCTCGGTCAGCCCCTCGTGCCCCTGTCGCGCCAAGAACTCGCTCGCCCGCGCGCGCATCTGCGTCAGTTCCGTCTGGCCATTGGAGTGCGCCTTGCTCGCGTTCGAGAAATCGCCGGACGCCTTCTGCTCCGCCGACTCGACAACCGTCTCGGCCAGCCACGCCGCGTCATCCAACTCACGCTCCGCGGCGCTCTCGATCGATCCCAATCGCTCCTGGAACGCCGCGACCTCAGCCTCCATCGTCCGCGTCGTCGCCTCGCGGATCAGATTCAGGTCATCCTCCGCTCGCTTCAGTTCGCCCGCCAGTTCCGTGTCCGCGGCCTGGCGTGCCGTCTCCGCCTGCTGTCGCGCGTCCTCAACGATGCCGCGATACGTCCGATCCGCCGTCGCGATCGACTCGTTGTGCGCGCTCTGCATCGCCGAGTCCAACCTGGACCGCTCGATCATGAGCGGCACGAACCCGCCAACGATCCGTCGCTCACGACCTGTGAAACTCGCGTCGCTCATGGCTGTGCGTCGGTGCCCTCGTCTCGCGTCTGCCCGCTTGAGACCCAGCAAGGGGCCCCGCGCGTGGCTCGGCCGGGGCTTCAACCCCGACCCATTGCGCACCCAGCATACCCGTTCGCGGCCCGGTGTGCCTCGGATCCCTCCGCGGATGCCGCCTCACGCTCAATCCACCCCGTCGGAATCCGCGCACTCCCGCCGAACCCGCGAGATCAACTCCGCAAGTTCGTCCATCGCCTTCGCCGCCGCCAGGGCCTTGGGCTCCATCGGGTCGAGAACCTCATGCTCGAATCGTTCCGCCGCCGGATCGTCCCAGTCCGCCCGCACACGCGACCACGCGAGGTGCAGTTCCTTGAGCGCGTCGGTCAACGCCGCCTTCGCCGCGGTCACGCTCATGTCCACCCTCCCGCCCACGCGTCCTCGTCGTTGGGCCCGAGAACCGAGAGCACGTTTCCCAGCGACAGCACCACCATCGTTCCCACGCGAAGCGAGAGCACCGTGGCCAGCCCAGGCACGAGTTCCAGGAGCGCCGACACCGGCACCCGCCAGCACGCCCCGCTCACCCTCGCGTCATGGATCGGACCCACGCTCCAGCCGCTGTCCGTCTCATCCCTCGATTCGAATCGCGCCAGCACCACCTCGTGCTCGCTCACGCACCGCCACGAGATCGCCAGCGTCTGCCGCGGATCGACCGCTTCACCAATCAACGACAGCGATCGCAGCGCCTCGGCATCGCTCTCGATGGGCTCCCCAGCCGGGAACGACGTCAGCAGCAACTCGCCGCGAGGCACGCGTGCCCGCTCGCGAACCTCCCTCGCCACCTCACGCAACGCCCCAAATCGTTCCACCGGCGAGGGCGCATCGCCACCACCCCGCGACACCGTCACCCCCGTCGAGTGCGACGACGGTACCCGCGCGGCACTCTCGGTCGTGACCTCATCCACGTCCATCGGCGACTCGGGTGCCACCGCTCGGAGATACTCATCCAGACGATCGATCATCCGCTCGATCCGCGTCACACCACCCACCAGTTCCCCATGCAGCACGTCCGACAGTCCGGACATCGGGCCCTTGCACAAGAGCGACTCCCGCTCCCACACGCTCGCCCATTTCTTCGTCGCCGCCTGACGCTCCTTCGCCCGATCGAGCGAGCCGATCGCCCGGTTGAGCGCCTTGCGCTCCAGCACCAGGCTCGGCGGCTCGGGCGCCTGCGTGATGACCTTCTTCGAGATCTCCTGCCTCGCCCGTGCCACCTCGTCCTCGAGTTGCCGCACGCGATGCTTCCAGAACGCGGGACGCTCCATCGTCAGCCACTGCCCGGTCCGCTGCGCGTCCACGTCGGCGGAGATGATCGCCGCCCCCGCCGCCTCGATGAACGACTGCAACGCCGCCCGGAACCGCCGGAGTGCTTCGATCGATCGGACCGATGCCGCCTCACGCATGCCAATCTCCCGGCGTTACCCACGGGCCCGGCGTCTTCCCACGCGACGCGTCGCCACCACGACGCCAACTACCGCTGGTGCAGATACTCCTCGAGTTTCTCCGCCTTGCGGATGAGAAACGGGATGTACTGATCCGCGCTCTCGGTGAATCGCGCCAGGATCTTGATCGTCTGCTCGAAGTTCTCGGCAAACTTCGCGTGCTCCTGGTCGCGCCACGTCTGACCGAGATCATTCAGGCGCGTCTGCAGCACCGCCATCTGCGAGGCCAGCCCGCCGTTGAACCGCTTGAGGTCCATCGCGAAGCGCCGTATCTCCCCAGGATCGCCCACGACTCGTGACATCCGACACCTCCAATCGATCGCTCTCGGCCTAGATCCGTCGCACGATCGCGTTCACACGGCTACCGCGTGCGATCGATTCACGCGCTCCTTTGCCGCACTACGTGCAGTTTAGTGCGCCCCGAACACGCGTCCGGTTCCAGCGGACACGCCAAAGACGGGCGACTCCACACGGGATACGACTTCTTTCAACGCCTTTCCAGGGTCGCGTGGCCCACGTCGCCTAGGTCGAGAGGCGTCTCATCTTCGACGCACGACCCCGAACCCGCGGCCTTGCTCGCCCACCCAGTCGCCTACATCGCCGCGTTGAGCCTCAGCGAGTTCGACTGTTCCGCCAGACTCTCGAGCGATCGCAACAGCGCCCCGGTGTCTCCCCCAACATCACCGCCGGCGTGAGGCTCGGCTTCATTTGTCGAAGTGCCACGCGGACACTGCGGCACACCCGGCTTGCCTGCTCCAACCGGTAGGTTCGGCCGTTCGTGCGAGTGTTCCCGTTGTCCATCGACTCCTCGTCGGACGCCACATTTCAGAGGCCTCTCTCTACAGGCGGATCTCTCGCACATTCCCACTTCCGTCGCGCCGCCTGCCCCAAGAACGACCAAGTCCAGCCTCGACCCGCCCCGATCGCCGCTCTAGACCACGTTCACGGACGAAAACCCACGCACCATGGGCGCACCACAACACCCAGGCGCGTCGGCTCGGTTCCATGTGACAACCCCACATAAGTGCTTGAAAACTGGGGATCTAGGATTCGAACCTAGACTAACTGAGTCAGAGTCAGTCGTGCTACCGTTACACCAATCCCCAAACGAATCCGGCAAAATATAGCCCCGCGAACATCGTCGAGTGACACCAATTTTCTGCCCCGCGATCCACGACGCTTCGGCCCCAAAGCGATCCCGGCTGGATTCGGCCAAACCAATACCTCGTGACCATCATGTCACTCCCGTCGGCACGCCGACCGTGGCAAGCCAAGGATCTTCCGCGCCGCTCGAGTGTCGGAAGGCTCGAGCCGCGCCCCTTTCGTGACCCCTCCCACCAGGCATTTTTCTGGAGACCAGATGCACGTACACGCAATCGCCGTCTCTCTCGCCGTTTCCGCGCTCCTGGGTTGCGCCTCCACGGCACCAGCCCGAGAGGCCGCGCCCGAGACGACTCCACACGTGGCCGCCGCCAACCACGCGATCAACGAACAAACCGCGGGCGCCACTCCAGACATCCGCGACGCCATCTCCTTCGCCCGCGACAAGGTCGCCCCCGCCCTCGTCCACATCCACGTCGTCTCCTATTCCTACTACGGCGGCAAGGAGAACAAGTCCCAGGCCGTCGGGAGCGGGACGATCTTCAGCCCCGAGGGCTACATCGTCACCAACGCCCACGTTGTCAGAGACGGGCGAGAGTTCAAGGTCACCCTCTCCGACAAGCGTGAGTTTCCCGCCAAACTCATCGGCGAGGACCCCATGACCGACCTCGCGGTTATCAAGATTGATCCGAAGGAAACGGGTCCACTCCAGAATGCCTCCTTCACCACCGCCGACAACCTCCAGGTCGGCGACTACGTCCTCGCGATGGGCTCCCCCTTCGCCCTCTCACGCTCCGTCACGCTGGGCATCGTCTCCAACACCGAACGCGTCTTTACCTCGTCCTCGGGCGACGACCTCGCCGACCAGGAGTTCGACTTCAACACATCCCCCGAGGTCTTCACCCAGTGGATCCAGCACGACGCCCTCATCAACCCCGGGAACTCCGGAGGCCCTCTCGTCAACATGAAGGGCGAACTCGTCGGCGTCAACGCCCGAGGCGGTGCCGGTATGAGTTTCGCCATCCCCGCCGCCCTCGCCCGGAACATCACCAGCCGCATCATCAAAGACGGCGAGGTCATCCGAAGCACCCTGGGCATCTCCCTCAAGAGCATCAAACGCTCCGGCTACTCGGAGGGCATCCTCGTCAACTCCGTCGACGACGACTCCCCCGCAGCCAAGGCCGGCATCCACGCCGGCGATGTCATCGTCTCGATGAATGCCCAGCCCGTCACCGCCCGATTCCCCGAGGAGATCCCCGCCGTCGCTCGTGCGATCGCCGACTCCCCCGTCGGGAGCACCATCAACCTCGTCGTCCTGCGCGACCACAAGGAACTCACCGTCTCGGCAACAACCGAGCGACTCCTCCGCAACGATCCCGACGAGGCCGCCCTGCGACTCTTCGGCCTCTCCGCCTCCCAGATCACCGATCAGATCGTCCGTGCCTGGCGACTCGACTCCAACAAGGGCGCCCTCGTCCGCGGCGTGACCTCCGGCGGCCCCGCGGGCCTCGCCGAGCCGTCGCTCAACTACGGCGACATCATCCGCTCCATCGCATCCAAGCCCGTCGATTCGCTCAAGGATCTCCTCGACATCTACAAGGACATCGCGAAGCAGGACCCGCTCCCCGAGTACGTCCTCGTTGAGTTCAATCGCCGAGGGACGAGCCAGATCACCCTCCTCAAGCCCAGGCGAGACAAGCCCCACGACCCGCCGCGCGAGATCCCCAAGGCCTGGATCGGCGTCGCCACCCAGCCCATCCTCCGCACCCTCGCCGAGCAACTCGGGAGCAAGGACCTCGTCGGCTTCCGAGTCACGCGCGTCTACCCCAAGACCGACGCCGCCGCCGCCGGGCTCAAGGTCGGCGACATCATCACCGCGATCAACGGCGACCGCCTCAACCCCCGCGGCATGCAGGACGCCGGCATGTTCCAGCGACAGATCCGCAAACTCAATATCGGCGAGGACGCCAACCTCACCCTCACCCGCGACGGCGAGTCGATCGCCGTCAACATCCCCCTCGAGCGAACCCGCATCGGCGAGGATGAGGCCCTCCGCGACACCAACAAGGATTTCGAGCTCACCGTCCGCGAACTCACCTTCTTCGATCGAGATGAGAACCGCTGGGACGACGACGTCCAGGGTGTCATGGTGGTGAACGCCGACAACGCCGGTTGGGCCGGAACCGCTGGGATCTTCACGGGCGATCTCATCCAGCGCATCAACGACACCGAGATCACCGACATCAAGTCCTATCGCGACGTGATGGACGCGATCGCCAAGGACCAGCCCGAGCGCGTCACCTTAGTCGTCCTCCGCGGGCAACGCACCCAGTTCAAGTTCGCCGAGCCCTCCTGGAAGCCCAAGACCGCCGAGGAAACCGCCAAGGAAACCGCCAAGGAAACCCCCAAGCCCTGAAAACGATGGTCCCTTCCCCATCTCGTAGCCCAGTCATCTCGCCTGGGTCTTCATCTCCTACAACTCAACCCCGGAGACACACAGATCTGCCACCAAACGTGAAGCACAGTTCATCCCGTCCGACCACACGCCGCTCCATCCGTGGAGCCTCACTCGGAGCCATCATGGATACCAGAATGTCCCGCACCAATCGCGTCCTCGCCGCTGTCGCCGCCTCTGCGGCCCTCCTCGCGCTCGCGGCCTTCGCACCCAGCGACACCCGCGTCCGTGCCGATGATCCCATCGCCGATGCCATGAAGTCCCTCGCCGAGAGCCGCGCCTCCGCCCTCGTGCCCGTCAAGTACGTCCTCAAGGGAGGCGGCGGACAGTTCGAGGAAGACATGGAGATGGAAGCCCCGGGCGTCGTGATCGAGAAGACCGGCCTCGTCCTCGTCGCCAACACCTACCTCGGCGGGTTCATGTCCCGATTCGGCGGCGGCGCCTCGGTCACGCCCACCGACATCAAGGTCCTCGTCGGCGATGACACCCAGGGTGTCGAGGCCAAAATGATCGCCAAGGACGGCGAACTCGACCTCGCCTGGATCCAGATCAACGAGCCCGCCGCCGAGGGATACCCCTTCGTCTCCTTCGATCACGCCGCCACCCCGGAGATCGGCGACTCCATCTTCGGCGTCCGTCGCATGGGCAAGTTCTTCGATCGCGCCACGCTCGTCAGCGTGTCCCGAGTCTCCGGCACAACCAAGAAACCCCGCAAGTTGTACCTCGACACCACCGGCAACGCCGTCTCCATGGGTCACCCCGTCTACGACACCCACGGCATCGTCATCGGTGTCGGCACCATGGTCCTCCCAGAGCAGGACGAGATGGAAGGCCTCGGCCGGATGTTCTCCGCCCGCGAAGACTTCGGCACCGGAATGATCCTGAGCGCCGATGAGGTCGTCAAGGCCACCGCACGAGCCAAGGAAATGGCCGCCTTGGGCAAGTCCTCCGAGGACGCCGCCCCGGCTCCCGCCGAACCCAAGCCCGAGGGTGCCGGCGAGATGGAACCCTAACGCCTACCAGTTTCGATGATGCTCGATCGATCGCCCGACCCACTCGGTGGGTCGGGTGATTCGTTTCTGTTCATCACCCCTCCGTTCTGGCCCGCGTCGCCCCGCATCGCCGATATCACTCGTCCGATGCTCCGACCCGGGCACATCATCGCGCTCTGCGTCTTCGCCCTCCTGACGCTCGGCGTCGTCATGGTCAGTTCCGCCGACATGAGTGTCCGACTCGTCGGCGCAGGGCATCCCGCCACCGACGGCGTCACCTTCCAGTCGATCGTCCTCTCGCGATCCTCGGCCTACATGGTCCTCGCTCTCACCGCGTTGATTGCCGGGACCTATGTCCCCGTCCGCCGACTCGCCGCGGCTTTCGAGAGTGGCCCCTCCACACCCCTGCCCGGCGAGACCCGCCGACGTATCACGCTCCTCCTCGTCGCGAGCCTCGTCCTCGTCGCCGTTTGCGCCCTTGTCTACGTCCCCTTCATCGGCCTCTCCAAGAACGGCTCACACCGCTGGATCGCTCTCCCCTTTGCCAAGGCGCTCACCATGCAGCCCAGCGAGATCGCCAAGTGGGGGCTCGCGGGCCTCATGGCGTGGTACGCCGCGAGCGCCGCACGCACGGGCGAACTCGCCCGCTTCTGGAAGGGCCTCGTCCCGGCGCTCGTCGCCGTCGCGATCGTCGCCGCCTTCGTCGTCCTTGAGGATCTCGGCACAGGCGCCCTCATCGCCGTCAGCGCTTGCGTCATTCTCCTCACCGCTGGCGCGAGGCTCTGGCAGTTCCTGATCTTCGTCCCGATGGGGCTCGCCGGCGTCGCCGCCGCCATCATCACCAATCCCTACCGAATCGACCGCATCACCGCCTTCCTCAACCCCTATGCCGACCCCGAAAAAACCGGCTACCACATGATCCAGTCCCTCCTCGCCGTCTCCAATGGCGACGGCTTCGGACGCGGGCTGGGATTCGGCCTCCAGAAAATGGGCTACCTCCCCGAGGGCCGCACCGACTTCATCTTCGGCGTCATCTGCGAGGAACTCGGGATCGCCGGCGCGGGGCTTGTGGTTGGACTCTTCCTCGCCCTCGTCTGGGCCGGGTACGCCATCCATGCCCGCGAGAGGTCGCCTCTCCTCCGCCTCTTCGTCCTCGGCGTCGTCTCCACCGTGGGGCTCCAGGCACTCATCAACCTGGCCGTCGCCACAGGTATGGCCCCGACCAAAGGCATCGCCCTCCCCATGCTCAGTTCCGGCGGCACCGGCTGGATCCTCACGGCCTTCTCCCTGGGCCTCGTCCTCGCCGTCGATCGCACCCAGGATGACGACGAGGTCGTCCTCGACGCGCTCGTGCCGGCATGAGCACGCCGCGCGTCGTCTTCGCGGGCGGCGGCACGGGCGGGCACATCTACCCGGGCCTCGCCATCGCCGAGAAACTCCTCGAATGTGACCCATTGGTCACTTCAGAACGCCTCCGTTTCGTCTGCTCCACCCGCGACATCGACCGCGAGATCCTCTCGAACGAGCATCTAGCCGGGAATGCCGTGGACTTCGTCCCGCTCGAGGCCCGCCCCTTCGGTCTCTCGCCACGGCGCGCCCTGGCCTTCGCGGCACACTGGAGAAGGAGCACGACCAACGCGTCAAGATTGATCGCCGGTGCGCGCGCGGTCGTGGCTCTCGGCGGTTTCGTGGCGGCCCCGGTCGCGTGGAGAGCGCGTCGCGCGCGCATCCCCGTCGTCATGGTCAATCTCGACGCCGTCGCCGGGCTCTCCAGCCGCTTCGTCGCCCGGTTCGCCACGCGCGTGCTCACCACCGCCGACGCGGGGCCGCCGTCGTGGCCAAGGATTCCGCCGGTTGTCCGAGCCGCCGCGATCGCCGCCGCGGATCCAAAGGCATGCCGCGGGCAACTCGGCCTGGACCCACATCGCCCGACACTCTTCATCACCGGCGCGAGCCTGGGCGCACGCAGCATCAACCGCGGCGTCGTCGCCATGGTCGAGGCCCATCGCGCCGAACTCTCCGACTGGCAGATCATCCACCAGACCGGCAAGGACGACGAGCGCGAGGTGCGAGAGGCGTACGAACGCTTGGGAGTGCGCGCGCACGTGCGTGCGCTCCTACGCGAGATGGGCGTGGCGTGGGGGGCCGCCGATCTTGCCATCGGGCGCTCGGGCGCGGGCATCGTCGCGGAGGTCTGGGCGAACCGTGTGCCGTCGATCTTCGTGCCGTATCCATACCACAAGGACGCCCACCAGGCGCGCAATCCGGCGCGACTGATCGAGGTCGGCGGCGCGGTGCTCGTGACCGACCTGATCGAGCCGGGGGCGAATGCCGCGTCACTCTGGGCGGCGGTGGAGCCGAGGCTCGACGCGGGCGTGCGTGCGAAGATGCGTGAGAATCTGGGCAAACTCGGCCCTGCGGACGGTGCGGAGCGTGTGGCCCGGGTGATCGCGGACCAACTTCGTCGGTGATTCCAATGGCCGATCGGAGACGCGATCGACCTACGCTCTGGGCATGGCGGAGCCATCGGGCGGAACACGAACGGAATCCGGGCGGGCGCGGTGCGTGGTCTATCACGCGGGCGAGGTGCACCCGAAACTCGGTGAGGCGCTCCGCCGACGCGGACTGACATGGAGCGAGTGGACCTCGGGGGCGTTGGCGCTCGCGGATATCGTGCGCGACGCAAGCGGCATGCGTGCCGTGCTGTTGGTCGTCGAGCCGCGACGGCTGAATGATCTCGGCGCGGTGATCGGCGTCGTGGAGCGTTATCGCCCGGAGACCCCGATCTGGAAGTTCGACGGCACGGCGCTCTCGCGTTCGAGCACGATTGAACTGAAAAACAGTGCTGCCGCCGGCAACGCCAAGGACGTCCCCACAAAGCCCGAAGTGGTGGTGCGATCGGGTTTGGCCGACGTGATCCGTGGGCGTGGCGAGTCGAGCGCGCCGGGAGGCCCCAAGTTGCGATTGTCGGGGTTCACGGGACAGGCGTTCTCGGACCCTGTGGTCGCGGATCGAGATCCGGAATCGGCCAGCGGGCCGGACCTCACGGCCGACGAACTGCGGATGCTCATGGGCGATCCGGAGAGCGACCACCGGCGTACGGAATCGTGAACGGCGTTATGGGATGTTGGGAGAAGTGCGATCATGGTCCTGAATAGGGTGGGTCGGCTCGATTCGGGTGGATGAAGGGACGATAAAGACTGGGATTCTGCGTGGAGGCCGCGGTTGGTGGGTTTGATCGATCACACAACGGGTGTTCGGGTGATCCTCGTCGGACGGACGGGGCTGGACGCCACATTGCGTCGCGACGCCCACTTTGAGTTAGTCCGAGTCGGCGCGGCGTATGAGGCGATTGGTGAACTCGCGACGCCGATCGACGAGGAATCGCCGACGCAGTCCGTGGTGATCCTGGCGGGCGATGCACAGGCGTGGCTTGGGTCGGCGGACGATGGCGGCGGTCGCGAGCGATTCGTGGATTTTCTGCGTGCGCTTCGGATGGTTGATCCGGGCGTGAGGGTGTGCGGGATTGTCGGCCAGGACACGTCCGAGTCGAAGGGCCTTTTGGACGCGTCGATCGATGGCGCGTCGGCGAGCGAGGGCGTGCGGAGCCTGCTCAGCGTGCCGACCGAGGGGCGGGTGCAAGGGACGGAGAGTTCCCGTGTTTCGGTTCCAGTTTCCGCGGAGAGCGAGCAGTCGTTGCCCCAGCCTCCCGAGGGCGCGGCGACCGACTTTGGGCCTCGTTCGGCGGTGCTCGATCTGGGCGATGGTCAAATCGTCGAGTGCATGCTGCAGGGGCGTGACATTCTGCCGGTGGCGTTGGAGCAGATCCGGACCCGGTGCGGGGATCCGACGGTGGAGTTTGTGGCCGCCGAACCGAGTGCGCCCCAGGCGTTGGGCGTGGTGGGCGTGCCGGTGAGTTACCAGGCGGTGGTGTACGGTCGGCTCCTGGCGAGCGGTTCGGACGCGTCGGAGTTGCTCGCGCACGCCTCGTGGCTGGCGAGCTGGCTGCGCCTGCGTGACCAGCAGACGCAGTTGCGTCAGGCCGCGTTCATGGACCCCTTGACGGGCGCGTGGAATCGGCGGTACTTCGAGCGGTATCTGGCGACGGCGATCGAGGCGGCGCGCGAGCAGCGGTGGAACGTCACCGTGCTGATGTTCGACATCGACGATTTCAAGCGGTACAACGACCAGTACAGCCACGAGGCAGGGGACGAGATCCTCGTCGAGACGGTGCGTCTGATGCAGAGCGTGATCCGTCCGAGCGATCGGGTCTGCCGCATTGGTGGCGACGAGTTCGCGGTGGTCTTCTATGACCCGCGCGGGCCACGCTCGCCCGAGAGCAAGCACCCCAAGACGGTCTTCGACATCGCGCAGCGGTTCCAGTCGCAGATCAACGCGCACCGATTCCCCAAACTCGGCGGGAGCGCCCCGGGCACGCTGACGGTCTCGGGCGGGCTGGCGACGTATCCCTGGGACGGGGCGTCGGCGTCGGAACTGTTGCGCAAGGCCGACGAGCGGTCGATGCAGAGCAAGCGCCTGGGGAAGAACGCGATCGTCTTCGGGGCGACGGGCGGCGACGCGATCAGCGGCGATGGGCGTACGCTCAGGTCGTGAGCCCAAGCGAGGTTGAATCTCCACATCACCGGCGATCGAGCGGGACGCGGTACGACGTGCTGGCGATCGATCTCGACGGGACGCTGCTGGACTCACGCGGGCGCGTGAGCGAGGCGAACATCGAGGCAATCGATCGGGCGCGAAAGGCCGGGATGCTCGTGACGATTTGCACGGGTCGGGGATTGATCGAGTGCCTGGACGCGCTCGAGCGGATCCGGCAGAAGGAGCACGTGGTTGTCGCGGGCGGGTCGATCATCGCGTGCCCGGTGGAGCGGCGGACGCGCGAGCGGTTCGGATTGCCGACGGACGTGGCGCGGGGTGTGACGACGCGGATCGTGGATCACGGGCACGCGGCGCTCGTCCTCAAGGATCCACTGGAGACCGGGTACGACTATCTCGTGGTGACGGGTCGCGGCGGCGAGCGGCTGGACCCGACGACTCGGTGGTGGTTCGACGAGCACAAGATCCACTATCGCGAGGTGCGGCGGGTTGAGGACGACGAGCATCCGGAGCACACGGTTCGCGTGGGGGCGTGCTCGTATGCGAGCCGATTGACGCCGCTGGAGCGAGCGATCCACGGCGAGTTCGGCGGCGAGACGGTGATGCACAACTTTCCGGCGGTCGTGCGCGAGGAGGAGGTCGGCGAGTCCACGCACATCCTCGAGGTGTTCCACCGCAGGGCGAACAAGTGGGACGCGGTGAACGCGCTCGCCAAGAGCCGAGGTCGCGATGGAACGAGGATCTGCGCGATCGGGGATCAGGTGAACGACGTCGTGCTCCTCAAGAACGCGGCGCTGGGGATCGCGATGGGCAACGGCGTGGAAGAGGCCAAGCGGGCGGCGAAGCGGATGACGAAGTCCAACACCGAGGACGGGGTGGCGGCGGCGATCGACATGGTGCTTTCGGGAGCGTGGTGAAGCATGCAATCCCTCGCCGAGATCCGGGAGATTCTGGTGTCGCGCGGGCTCTCGCCCGGCAAGCAGTTCGGGAATAACTTCCTGCTCGACCAGAACCTGATCCGCATACTCGTCGATGCGGCGGGCGTGGGGGCGGGTGATGTCGTGCTCGAGGTCGGGCCGGGGACGGGGACGCTGACGGACGAGTTGGTGGCGCGCGGATGCGTGGTGGTGGCGGCGGAGATTGATCGCGGATTGTGCGCGCACTTGCGTGAGCGATACGCGCCGTTCGGCGAGCGATTCGTGCTGGTCGAGGGCGATTGCCTGGAGGGAAAGCGGACGCTCGCGCCGGCGTTGGCGGCCGCGATCGAGGGGGCGATCGAAGGAGGGGTGGGGCGTGACGGTCGACGGGAGTTTGTGCTGGTGTCGAACCTGCCGTATGGCGCGGGGACGGGGGTGATGACGACGCTGCTCGCGGAGTGGGCGGGCGTGAATGGTGGAGTGGCCTGCCGGGGTATGTTCGTGACGATCCAGCGTGAAGTGGGGGATCGGCTGTTGGCGAAACCTGGGTCGAAGGAGTTTGGGCCTGTGGGGATCCTGGCGCAGCGTGTGGCATTAGTGGAGCGGGTCGCGGTGTTGCCGGGCGAGTGTTTCTGGCCTCGGCCGGACGTCACGAGCGTGATGATGTCGATCCGGCGACGGGTTGGAACCGAGGAGTTAGACGCGCGCGGGCTGTTCGACTTTGCCCAGATGATCCTTGGCAAGCGGCGGAAGCAACTGGGGTCGGTGCTGGGGCGGGGGTTCATGATGCCGATAGAGATTGATCCGACGAGGCGGGCGGAGGATCTGAGTCTGGAAGAGATGGAGGCGTTGTGGCGGGCGTGGGAGGCGGCCGGGGGGCGTTCTGGCGAGTCGTGATCGAGGTGGCGAGTTCGGCTTGAGGGTTCCGTAGAGAAGGTGTATTCTGGAGGTGCGATGGCGGATCACGGGGTGAACGCTGGGATGTCGGCCGAGGACGCCGATGGTCTGGCGCACATGCTGGAACCGGTGCTGCGGGACCACTGCGGCGGGCGCTTGGGCCCGATCGAGTGGTTCCGCTCGCAGTGGCAGCGCGGGGGGGCGGCGACGGGGTTCTCGCTATGGTCCTTCGAGAACGGCGGGTGCGTGCCGGTGCTCGTGAAGTTACCGGTGGGACCCGTGGAGTATCGCTGGACGTCGCGGCTGGGAAATGTTGATGAGGCGTGGTGGGCGGAAGGTGCGGGGCTTCCGGTGCCGAGGGTTGTGGCGTGCGGGACGGAAGTCGGGGGCTATGACCTGGCGTGGGTGGTGGTGGAGCGTCTGTCGGGCTCGCCGCTAGGCAGGAACGGGTCCCATCTCGTTGAGCAGGATGTTCGCGACATGCTCGAGGCTGTGGTGGAGTTCCAATCTCGGGCAGTGGCGGCGCATCCGGTAGACGCGAAGGCCGCACGATCGGTGAAGGAGCCGGACTGGGAGGCGTTGATCGAGCGTGGGCGCGAGGGGGCGCGGGATCACGTGATCGCGGACGCGCCGCGGTGGAGCGAGGCGCTGCGTCAAGTGGGAAGGGCGTTACCCGGACTTCTGAACACATGGCACGCGAGACCGATCAACGCCTGGTGCCATGGCGACGTGCACCCGGGGAACGCGATGCGGCGGACGAAGGAGAGCGGGTCGCCGATGCTGCCCGGTGGGGAGAACGGGTTTGCGATTGGTGGTGGTGCGCCGCTCGGCTCGACCGTGGCGGAGCGGGAGGGCGAGTTGGCGGGGGAGGGGGGGTGCGTGCTGATCGACATGGCGCTCGTGCATCCCGGGCACTGGTTGGAGGACGCGCTCTATCTCGAGCGGCAGTTCTGGGGGCACGAGCAGTATCTCCATGGCATCAAGCCCGTCTCGGAACTGGCGCGGCTGCGGCGCGAGCGTGGGATGAGTGGTAGTGGGAGCGGAGGGGGAGCGGCCGAGGATGGCGACTATGCGCATCTCGCGTGCGTGCGTCGCGTGCTGGCGGCGGCGTGCGCCCCTGCTCTCATCGAACGCGAGGGGAACCCCAAGTACATCCATGCCGCGTTGGAAGTCGTCGAGAAGTTCCTGCCGATGGCGGCGAGGTAGAGACGCGGGGAAGTGGATGTGCGTTGGAGGCGCGGCACGGACGTCTCGTCACCGTATGGGCACGGGTGATGGAAGGCACTTCGCGGTGTTTCGCGGTCCGACAGGTGGGGTGCTGGTGACCATCCCCGACCCAACACTTGATCTCACGGATTCACGGCGGAGTTTTCGCGAACTCGAGGCGGCGGCACTCAGGGCCGTCGTGTTCGTTCCCCCGTCTCGGCCCGTGTGTACGCAGAGCCAAGTTCGTCATCCCGCGTCGCGGATGTCGTCCTCGGTGGGCTCGATGTCAAGGGCCTTGAGTTTTTTGTAGAGCGTCGTGCGATTGATGCCTAGTTGCTCCGCGGTCTTCTGGCGGTTCCAGTGGTTCGCGCGCAAGGCCTTGAGGAGGATGCGGCGTTCGGGCTCGCGGAGGGCGGCGTCGAGAGTCATCGGCTCCCACGGCGACTCGGCGTCGTCGGCGTGCGTCGCGCTCACGGGCGTCGGCGTGCGTCCCGGGTCCACCACCTGTGGCGGGAGATCCTCGGGCGTGATCGTCTGGCCCTTGGCGAGGACGGCGGCCCGCTCGATGATGTTCTGGAGTTCGCGCACGTTGCCGGGGTAGCGATAGCCCATGAGCGCCTTCATCGCCTCGGGCGTGAAGCCGACGACCTGACGCCCGAGATCGGCCGAGTGCTTGTGGAGGAATCGCTCGGCGAGCAGGGGGATGTCGCTCACGCGATCGCGCAGCGGCGGCAGTTCGATCTGCACGACGTTGATGCGGTAGTACAGGTCCTGGCGGAATCGGCCATCGGCGACGAGTTGCTCCAGGGGCTGGTTGCTCGCGAGGACCACGCGGACATCGACCTCGATCGTCTGCGTGCTGCCCACGGGCTCGAAGCGACGCTCCTGGAGCACGCGGAGGAGTTTGAGTTGCATCCCCGGCGAGGCGGAGTTGATCTCGTCGAGGAAGATCGTGCCGGTGTTGGCGGCGAGGAATCGCCCGACCTTGTCGGCGTGGGCGCCGGTGAACGCGCCCTTGACGTGCCCGAAGAGTTCGCTCTCCAGGAGCGTCTCGGGGATGCTCCCGCAGGAGATCTCGACGTAGGGCTTGTCGTGCCTCGGGCTGCGCTGGTGGATGGCGTGGGCGATGAGGCTCTTGCCCGTGCCACTCTCGCCGCACATCAGGACGGTCGTCTTGCTGGGGGCGACGGCCTCGACGAGCTCGAAGATCCTCGCCATGCGATGGTCGGAGCCGATGACCTCGCTGGCGCTGAGGCGTCCTTCGAGGCGCGAGCGGAGCGTGCGGTTCTCGGCGAGGAGCGCCCGTTGCTGGAGGGCGCGCTCGAGGCTCGAGCGGATCTCGGCATCGACGATGGGCTTGACGAGGTAGTCGCTCGCGCCCAGGCGGAGCGATTCCACAGCGGACTCGATCGTGCCATAGCCCGTGAGCATGACGACGGCACAGCCCAGACGCTGGCGCCGGATCTCGCGGAGGAGTTCGATCCCGCTCTCGCCGGGGAGGGAGATGTCGCAGAGCGCCACGTCGAAGGGCGTGGTGTCGGCGTCGTCGCTCGCGCGCTGGAGCAGGGCGAGGGCCTCGCCGGCGTTCCCCGCGGTGGCACAGTCGAAGCCATCGCCACGGAGAAACTCGGCGAGAGAATCGGCGACGATGGGGTCGTCATCGACGATGAGCACGCGACCGGCGGAGCCTTTGGGTGGGGAGATGCGGAGGCTCATGACGCCCCCTCCGACGAGGCGCCGATGATCTCGTCGCTGGCCTTGCGGAGCGGGACGATGGCGCGGAGGCAGGCGCCCTTGCGTGGGCCATCGCGTGAGGGGACGCGCGTGGCGAGTTCGAGCGTGCCGCCGAGTTCGCGGACGATGTGGTAGCAGATTGCCAGGCCGAAACCCGCGGAGCGATGGCTCGGCGTCGGTTGGAGCGAGAGCCTCGCGGGGACGCCCGCCGGGGTGGCGAGGCCGAGCCCGTCGTCGAGGATCTCGACCTCGATCCAGGTGTCGTCGGCGTTTGCGGTTGATTTCGGTGACGCGTCGCTCGGGGGATGGACCGCAATGGCGCGGATCTCGATGAGGCCATGGGCGAGTGCGGCGTCGGAGTCCGTCCTGGCGATGGATTCCGCGGCGTTGCGCAGCGCGTTGAGCAGGACCGTGTACAGAGGCCCCGCGGGAAGATCGGCGATCGCGGGATCGAGGCTCGTCAAGATCTTGGTGCGGGGCGAGGCGACGGCGGTGGTGACCAAGGCCGCGTGGTCGATCGCTTGCGCGAGCGTGATGGGAGCGGCCCCGGCAAGGAGGGCCGACCCGATCGACATGGAGTTGGATTGCAGGGCGGCATGGGCGAGGCCCGACATGCGCTCGAGGGCGTGCGACGCGACGTCGAGTTGTCGCAGCGCGGTATCGACCGACGCCGCGCTCGCGATACCCGCGCCGTGCTCGAGTTCCTTTCGCGCGAGGAGGACGAAGCGCATCGAGCCGTCGAGCAGATTGCGCAGTTCATGGACGAGCGCGCCCAGGCGCACGGCCTCGGTGGGCGAGGCGTCGGGATGATCCGCGGAATGCTCTCGGGCCGTGCGTCCGAGAACTTTCCCCTTCGCGCCGGGCGTGTTGGGCTTGGGTCGATCGGGCATCCCTCAAGCATCGGCGCGCGTGGCGCGTGGCTCAAACGCGACGTTGAGTTTGGGCAACGCGGGCGGGTGCGTAGGTGTGTTTTCGGACGCGATCCTGCCGCGTTCACGCCACGCCGACGGCCTTGGCATCGCGCTCGGAGAGCATCCCGCCGTCGGAACGCTGGCGGACGGTGCCGTCGCGTTTCCAGGAACGCTCGCATCGCGGTCGATCGCGGAGGTCGTGGATGGCGGGTGCGTTCGCGTTCGCGTCGAGTCGCACCTCGCTCACGCCGAGCAGGTCGGCGAGATCGACCGCGTCGAAGTCGCGGAGGACCCCGTCGGGATCGGGGAGCGTGACGCCCGCGTCGAGGGGGTTCTCGACGCCGAGGGCAGCTTTGCCGGCCTCGAGCGCGCCCTGGGCCTTCTCGCGAGCGGTCATGACGCGATCGAACGCGGGGTGGACCTTGACCTCGAACGCGGTCACGAACTCCTTGAGGTGGACGGAGGTCTCGCGTTCGTCACTCGCGATGTTCCAGAGGGCGCGATAGGCCTCGTCGGCCGTGTGGCAGGCAATCGGCGCGAGCAGGCGCGCCAGCCCATCGGTGAGATCGAAGAGCGCCGACTGGGTTTGCCTCCGTCGCGGAGAGTCGGGCGCGTCGCAGTACAGCCGGTCCTTCACCGCGGCGAGATAGACCGAGGAGAGCGTCGAGTTGCAGAAGTCGAAGAGCGCCTGATGGGCCGTGCGGAAGTCGTATGCGTTGTACGCGTTCACGACGGCCTTGGCGAGCGAGTCGAACTCACCCAGGATCCAGGCGTCGATGGAGGTGGTGGGGATGGTCGCGACATCGACGCCGTGCCCGGGCTTGCCGGGGCGTGAGGGCGTGAAGTCCGCGAGGTTGCTGAGCATGAAGCGCAGCGTGTTGCGGACCTTGCGATAGCTCTCGCCGGCGAGGGCGAAGAGTTCGACGTCGACTTTCACGTCGTTCTCATAGTTGAGCGACGCGACCCACCAGCGCATGACGTCCATGCCGAACTCGCCGCAGAGGCTGTCGACCTCGTAGCGGTGGGCGTCGGGGCGGCTCTTGCTGAGTTTGCGCCCGTCGCGGTCGACCATGAACCCGTGGGTCAGGAGCGTGCGGAACGGCGGGGCCCCCGTCACGCCCAGCGCCGGCAGGAGCGACAACTGGAACCAGCCGCGGTGTTGGTCGGAGCCTTCCAGGTAGAGATCGGCAGGAAAACCCAGGGATCGCTCGCGCATGACGGCGTTCCACGACGAGCCCGACTCGAACCAGACATCGAGAATGTCCGGACCCTTGCGGAGCGTGCCGTCCTTCATCGCCTTGATCGCGAGTTCGCGCACGCGCGGGTCGTTCTTGAGGTCCGGATCGTTCTCGGGCGAGTATCCCGCGAGGAGTTCGGTCGGGGTGAGCGTGAACCACGCGTCGGCGCCCTTCTGGCGGACGACCGCCGCGACGGCACGAACGGTCATCGGCGTCATCAGGGCGGCGTCGTGCTCGTCGGCGTCCTTCATGAGGAACGCGGGGATAGGGAGGCCCCACGCGCGCTGGCGCGAGATGCACCAGTCGGGTCGTGAGTCCACCATGCCGCGCATGCGGTTTCGGCCCCATTCGGGGACGAACGCGACCTTGGACGTTGAGCCCGGCACGGGCGCGGCGATGGACTCGAGCGCCATCTCGCGGAGGCTCTTCTTCTCGCGTTTCGTGGGCTCGTCCACGCCCACGAACCACTGCTCGGTGCAGCGGAAGATGACGGGCGTTTTGCTGCGCCAGTCGTGCGGATAACTGTGCGTGAACTTCTGCTCGTGGTAGAGGTGCCCGCTGTCGCGCAGGTGCTTCACGACGAGGTCGTTGGCCTTCCAGATGTCGAGGCCCCGCAGCCATTGCGGAACGGTGGTGTCGTATGTCCCGTCGCCGCGCACTGGGCAGTAGACGGGGAGCGTGTGCTTGAGCCCGGTCTGGTAGTCCTCGGTGCCGTGCCCCGGCGCGGTGTGGACGAGACCGGTACCGTCCTCGACGGTGACGTAATCCGCGGTGACGACCGACCAGACCTTGGACCGATCGCAGGCCCGCTGGAGCGCGCACTCGGGGACGTTGGTGACGAAGGGGTGGACGTAGCGCAGGCCCTCGAGGTTCTCGCCCATCGTGGTTGCGAGGACGACGACGCGCTCGGCCTTGGTGAGTTTCGCGGTGCGCTCTACGAGATTCGCCGCGAGCACCGTGACGTTGCCATCGATTAGCGCGAGGGCGTACTCGATCTTCGGATGGACCGCCACCGCGACGTTCGCGGGGAGCGTCCAGGGGGTCGTGGTCCAGATCATGAAGCAGGGGCGCTGGTGGGGGCGCATGCCGGGCGCAGCATCACCAGTGGATTCATCGGCCTCATCGTCGGTCGGGTGCGGCGGAAGGCCGAAGGCGTCGTACACGGCGTCGGCGTCCATCGCCTCAAAGTCCACAAACACCGAGACATCCTCCCGGTCGTAATACTCGAGCTCGGCCTCGGCGAGGGCGGTCTCGTTGGCGACCGACCAGTGCACGGGCTTGACCGCGCGATAGACGAGGTTCTGCTCGAGCAGGCCCGCGAGGACCTCCAGCGTCGCGCCCTCGTACGCCGGCTGCATTGTGAGGTAGGGATGCTCATAGTCGGCGAGCGTGAGCAGACGCTTCATCTGCTTGGTGTGGAGCGAGTGGAACTTCTCGGCATATTTCTGGCACTCGCGCCGGATCGCCATTTTTCGAGGCGCCTCATCGAGCGACATGAGTTTCCCGAGTTTGCCCGACTCGTTGAGTTCAGTGAGGACCTTGTGCTCGATAGGGAGGCCATGGCAGTCCCACCCGGGGACGTACGCGCAGTCGAGACCCTGCATCGTCTTGCTGCGGACGACGAAGTCCTTGAGGCACTTGTTCATCAGGTGCCCGAGGTGGATGCTCCCGTTGGCGTAGGGCGGACCGTCGTGGAACGTGAACTTCGCCTTGCCGGCGCGTGCCTTTCGAGTGCGCCCGTACAGGTCCATCTGATCCCAGCGCGTGAGGCTCTGTGGTTCGTTCTGCACGAGGTTCGCCTTCATCGGGAACGACGTGGCGGGGAGGTTCAGCGTGGACTTGTAGCGGTTCTTGTCCGGCTTGCCCGCGTCGGGTTTGCTCGTCGCGGGGCTTGATGAGGATGGATTCGACATCGGTCAGGTCCTTCGATTTCGACGTTCGGCGCGGCCTGTCGAAACAGGGGGTAGCGGCCGGGTCGGGGGGCTTGTTCATGGATCGTACGGGGTATGCGAGTGGGACCACACGCAGGTCTTGGACCCGGGCGGCTGGGAAAACAGGCAGGCCCCGGTTGTGAAGTGATCGGTCCCGCCAGTTGGTCAGTGTGTGACCACAGCGGGCGCGTTCACGCCCCAGACCGGGGCGTGGTAATTCGCCGAACATGACGCGGCATGGTGCTCACGCATGAATAGTAGGCGATTCGAGTCGGATGTCCGGGGAGTGCCGTCGTGGGTCGGTCGTGTCTATCGACCTTCAAAGAGCGTCGAGGTCTTCAGGATCATGTGTTCCTGCGCGAGGAAGTGGTAGCAATGGGCGTGGATCTGGTTTGGGAATGGCTCAAACTCGATCACGCTGAGGCACGGGCCTGAGACGTCGGACCATTCGAGCATCAGTCGATCGTTGGTTTCGTGCGAGGCCTTCATCTCGCGCATGGTTGACTGGAAGATGCTCTCGGGGACGGTTTCTGTCTGGATGGAGAGCATGTATGAGATGCGGAGCGGATCGACGACGCACTCGTGGTCGTGCTCGCCGAGGCATGGGTAGGCCGCGAGGACTCCAGAACTAGGGCTTTTATGCTGGTCGGTGAGGAGTTCGCAGGCACAGGATCCGCGATGCCCGAATCGGAGGATGTGGGTTCCATGGCCCATGATCCAGGCCTCGAGTTCCATGCCCTCATGCTTGACGAGCCGGCGGGCCTTGAGTTCGAAGTGCTCGGGGTGGAGGGCGCGGTTGTAGACCACCATCTGGTGGGTGTGGACTGTGGTACGGGTGGATTGGCTGGTCATGGGTGGTCCAATGGGGGGCGATCCCGCGAAGGCCTCACCGACGAACCCTCGGGTGAGGCGCGACTCCGGCAGGCCCACCGACTCGATCGAGCGGGCCAAACGACATACCAGCCAAGGGTCGGAGAGATACTCCCCCATACCTTGACTGGTAACCGATGCCACATCCATGAAGCGGTGGAAGTCTGGGTCGTGAGGATCGTCGGCATGACGCCGATCGGGAGCCTTAGCACGAGTTCAGGCTTGGACCTCCGTCCAGAAGCGACGAGCCTGTCCAGAATCCATCGCCGTCGAGCCAAGCACGCCGTCCTGGCCTGCCGCCACACACTCGACGAGTGTTCATTCTTACTCGAATTTTCCGGACCTGTCAACGGTTTCCAAGCCGATTGTTTCACATAAAGTTCGCCGGACTCCGTCGCGGGTTGTCGTTGTTTCAGCGAAGAGCAAAGGTTGCGCGTTGCAGCCAAGTTCAGAACGAATCCATGGCTCGATCCAGTCCAATACAGACCGAACGACTTCGGCGGCTCTTAGGGTTGCCCATGTCGGCCCGTGCCCTCGCGCTCGGGGAGGCGCTCGTCGTCTGTGCGAGTGTTGGCGACGACGCGGGGCGTGGAGCGATCGAGGGGGCGCTCCTGGAGATCGCCACGATCCCAGAGCCAACGTCGATACTGGCGCGATGGGTTCGGGGCCCGCTGGCGTTCGGTCTCCAGCCGCGCGATGTCGCGTTGAGGGCGCTCATCCGGGCGTATCCGGAGTTGTCGGAGGGTGCGCGCGCGGTCGTGAATGCCGTCCCGCCGGATCGGCTGGAGCGGGTGTGCGAGTTGGTGCTCATGGCACCCGAAGCGATTTCACGAGCGGCGGTCGCGACTCTGGCGGCCTCGACGATGCTCCCGACGTTGGCGCGTCCGCTCACGGACCTGCTCGAGGACCAGGACGATCGCGTCTGCAACGAGGCCGAACGCGCGTGGATGCGGCTGGCCTTCGGCGCGTGCTCCGAGCCGGGCGTGGTCTCGCTCCTCGACGATCCCACGGCCCGCGAGCGCGTGGATGTCGCGACACTCGACAAGGACTCGGCGCGGCGGGTGCGTGATGAACTCGCCTTCGCGCTCGGGCGATTCGCGAAGCACCGACGCAAGGGTGTGCTCCTCGCGGCGATCGCGCTGCTCGATCGACGGACGGCCGCCCAACGTTCGTCGGACGATCCGCTGGTTCGGTGGATGCGGGCCGAACCGGATGTCGCGCACGCCGCGATGCGAGGGATCGTCCGCTGGCATCCCGCGTCGATCGTGCGTCGACGCGCGTGGGAGTGGGCCTTCGACGAGTCGTGGCGATCGGTCTGCGTCGAGCGCCTCGCGCACGCGGTGGACCTGGACGATCACGAGGCGGTGCTTGGCCCGTGGCACCTGGCGCTCCGGCCGTCGCGCCGGGCGGCACTCCAGTCGATCGAGCCGCGTCGGGCCCTCCGATCGTGGCGGGAGCCGATTCCCACGGGCGGCGCGGGAGCACCATCGACCACGACCACATCGAGCGAGAAGACCACCGGCACGTCCAAGCCCGGGCGCCGCGCGACGGAGGAGGACGGCCTGCTGCCCCGCGCCGAACGTGTGGCTCGGCTCTCGGTGCAGGCCCGGCGCGGATTGGTCGAGATCGCGTGCTCCACACGCACCCCGACCGAACTCCGTCGCCGCGCGGTCGAGCCGTTGCTGGTAGACGCCGAGCCGATGGTGCGGCACGCGCTCGCTCGTCTCGGCGATCGCCGGGGCGTGGAGGACTTGTGCTTCGATCGTGACGAGCGCGTGGCGCGGTCGGCATTCGCGCGATGGTCGGCGGCGGGGGAGGGCGCGCGTGGCCCGGGCGACGACGAGGAGCATCGGCGTTCGCTCCTCTCGATGTCTCGGGTGGAGTCGCGGGGCGTCCGTGAGTGGGCGAATGCGGAACTCTCGCACGCGCTCCCGGGTTCGGGCGCGTTGTGGCGGAATGCCGCCCGCGAGAGACTCCGGACGAATCGCGAGCGCGAGTTGGACACGATCCGCCTCGCCCTGGCCAGGGGTAATGAGCGGGAGCGATTCGAGGCGCTCGCCCTGGTGCGTGCCCTCGATCTCGCGGAGGAGGTCGCCGAGGCATTGGGCGATCTGCTCCAGTCGCATGTGCGCGAAGGCGGCGACGATCGCGTCGCGGCGACGGCGGCTGCGGCACTCGGGTCGGTCGCCTCGCTTCCCGCGCGGGGCGTGCTTCTGGGCGCGCTCCGAGATCATGACGGACGCGTGCGGGCCAACGCCGCCGAGGCGCTCCGGCGTCAGCACACGCGAGGTCTGCAGGGCGAGGACTCGCTCCCCCCCGCGCTCCGCGAGCTGAAGCAGGACGAGCACCATCGGGCTCGCGGGGCGGCCGTGAGAGGCCTGGTCGAGTTCGCGAGCATCCAGATCGAGTCGAAGCACGCGCAGGCCGCGTCGATGGCGAGCGAGGCCTCGCGCGATCTGCTCGCGATGCTGAATGATGAGCGTGCCCCGCACCGGCTTGCTGGCGTGTGGACGGCGTCACGGAGCGTGCGTCTGGGCGAGGGACGATTGCCCGAGGCGGCGGCCGTCGTCAGGCGCGCGGGTGAACTTGTCGCGACTGATGATGATCCTCGCGTGCGTGCGAGGGCGCGCGGGTGGGTCCTGCGGCTTGAGCGGGAGATCCGGCTCATGGAGGCGAACACGTGACGGTGGGAGCGTACGAAAAGACCTTGCCTCTGACCCCGAGTCAGAGCGTCCGATCGAAATGGATCTGGGCGATAGGAGTCTCGCTCTTTGTGGCAGTCAATCTGGCCGTGATCTACTCGATGCTCGGAAGCGATCGGGCGCCCGACCCGGTGCGACTCGTCGATGCGGAAGGCCGAACGGTCGAAGTTCCAGGTGCGGTCTCTGGCGAGGTCGCGCCGGGGGCGATCTCGAGCAATCCAAATATGTCGAACGAGAGATCGACACCGAGTGCGGGCTCATCGGGCTGGCACCCCACGTGGTGGCTCGGCGGCGTGGGTGTGTGCATCGGTGCGGTGGCGCTCGGCGTGGCCGCGTCTCGCCGCCGCGCGTTCGAGGCCGATCCGGTGGGCGAGACGCTGCTCCTGGCGGGAAGGAAGCTGGGCCTGGCGCGTGGTGAGGTCAAAGCGATCGAGCGTCTCGCGGGTGAGCCGGGGCGAGCGTTGGGCCTCATCATCTCGTCGCCCGCGCTCACGCAAGCGATCGCCGAGCGAGGTGCCGTGGCGACGTCATCGAGCGATGCGCGTGCGCTCCGGAGGGCGTGCGAGAAACTCGGCGTGGACGCGATGGTCGGGCGAATGCCGTAACGCATCCGAGTTCTCCGTTAGTTGATCGGCGGCGGCGAGGAGTATCCGCCCAGCGGGGTCCGTCCCGTGAGTCGCCTCGCGAGATCGACGAGCAATCTCGGTGCGCGGCAGATGCTGAAATGGGCGAACACGCGCTCCATCGCCGTCGCGCCATCGAACCAAATCGGGTGGCAGCCGGGGAGCGGCTCGCGCGGCGAGGCGTTGGTAGCGCCGACCCACCAGTCGTGGAGGATCGCGTAGCACGTCAGGTCGATCGGCTCACGCTCGAGGCGCTCGTCGAGTTCGCGGAGCAAGGCGCTGTCCTTGTGCAACTGTCTCGCCGCCGTGTCGGGGCGGACGAAGTTGGCGAGCGTCGCGCCGCGATGGGGCGTCGCGAGCGTGAAGACACGCCTCACGCGAGGGAGCGATGAATCGCGTGCGGCACGCGCGGCAAAGGCCCGCGCCACAAGTCCACCCATCGAGATGCCCACGATGTCGATCTCGCCGGTGTTGCGTGAAGGTCCGTGGGCGGAGATGATGTCGGACGTGCGATCGACGCAACGCGGGACGCTGGACAGCCACGGATACGCGATGGGGAGGAAATCCTCGGCTCGCCCGCTGGTGAGGGCCGCGAGCCGGTCGGCGAGTCGGTTCGAGACGAACGCCGGCGCGCGGTAGCCACCCAGAACAACGACGGGGCGCTTGAGCGGTCGCGGATCGGCGGCGAGGGCGCGGGCCTCCGCACGGGCGTCCTCATGCGAGAGATCGAAGGCAGGATTCGTGATCATGCGGTCGCGGCGGGGTGTGGAACGACTGGCGGTGGTGTCCATGACCCGTTGTTGGGTTCGGGATCCACTCTGTTTCGACTGTGGAGGTCAGCGGCCTTTCACGGTGAGAGTCGTTGGCGTCGCGGGGATTTTCTCGACGTTACCGCTGGCGATTCGGGCGAGGCCGCTCCCGAGTTCGCCGATGGGGTCGGGCGGGAGGATCTCGACCTTCTTCTCGCCGAGTCGAGCCTCGCCCTTGAGTACGCGCGACTGGAACGACTCGCATTCGAGCAGCAGTCGATCGAGAATCTCGTGCTCCAAGACGTTGGCGACGCGTTCGCCCTGGACATAGATGATGCCGCGCCGATCGCCCGCGAAGACGGCGACGTCGGCGCCCTCGGCCTCGCCCGGGCCGTTCACGATGCAGCCCATGACGGCAACTTTCATCGGGATCGTGATGGACGCTTTGAGGCGGGTGCGGACGTCCTGGACGAGCGTGAAGAGATCGACCTGGATGCGTCCGCACGTGGGACAGGCGATGAGGTCCACGCCCTTGCGCTCGCGGAGCCCGAGGGAGTACAGCAGTTCCAGCCCGTCCTCAACCTCGAAGACGGGGTCGCTCGCGTAACTGATGCGGATGGTGTCGCCGACGCCCTGGGCGAGGAGCGCGCCGAGGGCGGCGACGGACCGGATCATGCCCGTCTCGCGCGGGCCGGCGTGGGTGACGCCCAGATGAAGCGGATGATCGAAGCGCGAGGAGATCTCGCGATACGCGTCCACGACGAACGCGGCGTCCATGCTCTTGGCGCTGATGCACAGGTCGTGGAAGTCCTGCTCATAGAAGATGTCGAGATATTCCTCGAGTTTTGCGATCATGATCGCGAGGAGGTGCCCGTTCTTCTGATTGGAGAAGATCGCGCCGAGTTCCTTCTGGCGTTTCTGCTTGTCCTTGCGCTCGATGATGGAGCCTTCATTGACGCCGACGCGGATGGGGAGATTCCGGGCGCGGCAGGCCTGGATGACGTCGATCACCTGGGCGCGGTCGCTGATGTTGCCGGGGTTCAGGCGGATCTTGTGGACCCCGGCTTCGACGGCCTCGAGCGCACGCTGGAAGTGGAAGTGGACATCGGCGACGATCGGCACTCTCACGCGCGGGATGATCTCCTTGAGCGCCAGCGTGTCCTTCTTCTCGGGAACCGCGACACGCACGACATCGGCTCCCGCGGCGACGAGTTTGTTGATCTCGGTGACGCACGCCTCGACGTCGTGCGTGAAGCCCGCCGTCATGGTCTGGACGCTGACCGGTGCGGGGGTGGTGGGGGCGCCCGAGGCGTCGGGGAGGCCGCCGCCGATGGTGAGGCGTCCGACACGGTCGTCGCCGAGGGTGATGGGTCGTGTGGGCCTGCGTGGCGTCATGCGGAGGACTGTACACCGCGAGGCGTGGATCGGTTCATCTCGCCAGCGAGGTGGGATCGCTGGTTCTCGGGCGATGGGCCGTCGCGAGCACGCCCGCGATGAGGCTGCGTCGTGGCTTGTACTCGGGATGCTCCGGCGAAAGCCCGTCGATCTCCGGGACACGATAGACGATCATGACCAGCCCGGCGATCGTGAGCAAGATCGAGAGCGAGCCTTCCGCGAAGGACGTCCCGACGGCGCGGCTGCCGAGCACGTTGGAGAGGGCGTCTCCAATCCAGCCGGCGGCGATGTTTCCCAGGGCGTTGGCGCCGAAGGCGGCGACGTTGGCGACGGAGAGGACGCGTCCACGCATGTTGTCGGGGACGAGGTGCTGCATCGCCGCCCAGACCGGGTTGAATCCGAGAATCCAGAACGCGCCCACGACGATCATGCTCACGATCGCCCAGGGTATCGTGGTGGACATGCTGAAGAAGGTGACGCTCGCGCCCGCCCCAAAGAGCGCGAGGGGGATGAAGTGGTGCTTGGGATACCACGAGGGGACGAAGCGCATGCCGATCCCGGCTGCGACGGCCCCGACCCCCAGCATGGACATCAGCATTCCCGTCATGCCGTCCGACGCCTCCTCGGAAACCCCCAGCACATCGATCACGACGAGCGGGAGCATGCGGATGAGCGGGGCGGCGAGGAAGCTCATGAGCACCATCGCGATGAAGACGGCCAGGGGGCCGCGGTTGTTGAAGATGAAGCCGAAGGCCTGCTTGACCTGCGTCCAGGGATGCGTCGGCGGGTTGGCCGGGGCCGGCGCGTCTGGCGTGAACCACACCGCGATCACGATCGCGAGGAATGTCATCGTGTTGAGCGCGAAGACGGGCGTCGGGCCCCACAGGTGCAACGCGTACCCCGCGAGCGCCGGTCCGATGACTCGTGCGAGGTTGAACTGGATTCCGTTGAGGGTGATCGCGCGGGTGAGTTCATCGCGCGGCACGAGCCTCGGCGTGAGCACCTGCCACGCGGGGATGTTGAACGCCATCACGATGCCCTGCACGAGCGAGAGCAGGAACATCCCGGCGATCAGTCCGCGGTGCTCCCCGCCGGGGATACTCTCGGGGATGAATGGATTGAGATGCTCGCCGCCGGTGTAGGAGAGGATCGTGAGCCCGAGCGCCACGATCATGAGGAGGAGTTGGGTGAAGACGAGGAGGCGACGCCGATTCACGCGGTCGGAGACGATCCCGCCGATCAGGCCCAGGACGAGGATCGGCGCGAGTTGGGCCGCGGCAAAGTAACCCAAAGAGGTGAGCGACCCGGTCGTCTTGGCGACGGTCATCTGCACGCCCATCATCTCCATCCAGGTCCCGATGTTGGAGACGATCGACGCGATCCACACGTTGCGGAAGTGCTTGTGGCGCAGGACGGAGGTGCGAAGCATGGCATCGAGCCATGACGCCTTGCTGGGTGGTGCGGTGGTCACGCGTTCCCCCAGACTCCCATCGGTCGACGATTCATCCGTTGCCGTGTCCATGGCGACGCGACGAGTCTAGGCCAAACGCCGAAGGATCGGCATCGAGCCCGAGAATCGCCGTGGATGCGGCGTTTCCAACGGGTACGACACGGATTCTGCCCGGTCAGGTGTTCGCCGTGGAATCAGCCGCGACCAGCTCGTCGGAAGTCGGACGTGGCGTGGTCGATATCGCCGGATTCGCGAATCGGCACGAGCGCACGCCGAGGTACACCAGGCACTCAAAGACCAGCAGTCCGACGAAGAACCCGGCCGCGATGATGGCGGCATAGACCACGCCGCTGGAGTTGATGGAGAACTTCACGTACGGCTCGAGGCTGATCTTCGATGTCGGCACGCGATGGGTGACGAGTTGGATCGCGAACAGAGACGCCATCGCCAACAGCGGGAGGCCCGAGGCGAGGATCCACCCGATGCTCGCGTGGG